>ERZ1034573.427-NODE-427-length-12665-cov-6.422601_pt1 | contig 12665 bp, 12 predicted proteins | sample MGYA00520641_ERZ1034573 | MGnify/ENA primary metagenome ERZ1034573 (study PRJEB33760, sample SAMEA4777724) | hypersaline lake metagenome | biome: hypersaline environment; feature: brines | place: Spain | collected 2014-08 | depth 0 m ...
ATTGTGATTTCGCTCCTCGTCGGTGGGTTCGAGTTCGGGGCGGCGTGCGACCTCACTCATATCCGTTCACGTACCTCTGTGTACGACCTCAATTCAGATAAGCCTTCGCGTGGTGTCGGTGCCCTTGTGGATACCAACGCTTAATCCGCCGCTTCTGCTTGGCTCAGGTAGGCGTGCCAGCGGACGACTTCGAACTCGACTACCACTACAGTCTCGCGCCGACGCTGTACGACCGGGAGTACTAGGTTGGCGTCCGACTGGAGGCAGATGGCCGTGGGCGCGTGGCGGATTTCGCCGCGCTCCTGTTCTGGGTGCGGTCGGACGGACGCGTCGTCGAGGTCGCTCGCATCGACGACCGCGACCACCCACAGGACGACCTGTCGGGACTACACATCCACCGCTGGTATCGAGAGGAGTCGAGACACGCCCGCGACTACGACATCCCCGTCTCCGCGTTCGAGGACGCGGAGGAGTATCTCACGGAGCACTTCGAGCGGTTCGCCCAGCAGTACCAGACGACACACGGTGACGACATCGTCGCATACGACCCCTGACCGGCCCGTGCGCCGACGCGAGTCCCCCGAGGAGCTAGTCAGGACCCGACGACGCCCCAGCAGATCAGCCGCGCGCGCACCTCGCTCTCGCCGACCAGCGTCTCCTGATACTCGGCGGATTCGGCCACGTACTCGTTCAGAAACCCCTCCAGCTCGTCGAGAGCCTCCGTCACCGGCCACTCCGTCAGCGCGTCGTACTCGTCGCTGTGCCGGAACCGCTCGCGGAGTATCCGGTCCTCGTCTGTGTTCTTCAGCCCCACGTCGGCGCGTCGCTCGCGCAGCGCACGGGCGCGCTCACGGACCGTCTCGTCCTCGCCGGCGGCCGGTTCGTCGCCGTGACGTGCCTCGACGTACTGCCGACAGAAACTCAACAGCGTCTCCTGCTCTTTGGAGTGTTCGCCCCCCTGGAGGAACGCCCCCTCGACCTGCGTCTCGCGTATCTCCGCCAGCCGACGCTCCACGAGGTCCTCTATCGCCTCGCGGTCGGACAGCACGCGCGCCACCTCGTCCTCGTCAGCCAGTTCTGCGCCCTGCACGTCAGGCGCAAACGAGAGCATCCGCACGGGGCGCTCTTTCACGTCGTCGCCGAACGACTTGTAGTAGAAGGCCCGCCGGACCCGTCCCAGCGGAGCATCCTCGTCGTCGAACCACAGGTGTACCAGCCCGAACACGCCGGGTCGTGGCCCGCTGTCCCCGACGGTGTTCGTGTACAGGAACTCCCGCTCTCCCGGCAGCGTGTCGAAGTACTCCTCCGCGAACTCAAAGTCACTGGCATCCAGTCCGTACTCCTCGTTCAGTTCATCTTTCAGCAGGTACCGCTCGAATGCGGCGGTTTCGTCACTCCCGGCCTCGCGCAGTAGTGGGTTCGTACGCGTGTCGTCGAGTTCGTTGATGTCCTCGACCGCGCGCGATTCGCGGAGCGATTCCTCTATCTCTTCGACCTCCAGTTCACCAATCGTCTTCTCGGTCTCGACGCCTGCCCGTTCGAGTACCTGATTCTCGTTGGGGTCCAGAATGTTGTTCTCCTTCCCGACGATGAGCGCGATGTCGTTGATTTTCGCCTGCAGTCGTTCGAGCAACTTGATTGCGGCCTCGATGTCGCCGTCGAGATAGAAGTTGTGTACGTACTTCGCCTCAGTACTCCCAATGCGGTCGATGCGTCCCACACGCTGGACGATCCGCATGGGATTCCACGGGAGGTCGTAGGCGAGATGCGTCTTCGGGCCGCTCAAGACCAGTCGGCTGACGGAATCCGATTAGACTGAACAGTAGTGACCCCGGTGTTGGTTCGGGTCAAGTAGGGCGATTCTTCCCGAGTATTTGAGCAAGCACCGCTTCGGCCCCTTTCTTCCAAATGTTTCTGTTTGTGTTCCCGCAGTATTCCGAGAGGACACACCGATTACAGCCGTCGTCACAGCCGCACTCGGCAATCTGAGTGTAAGTCCGGTCGAGCAACTCGTCGATATTCTCGAACGCACCCGCCGAAAGCCCTGCACCGCCCTCGTACGCGTCGTGGACAAAAATCGCTGGGCCGCGTGTGACACGGTGAGCCTCGGTTGAGAGCCCGCCGATGTCCTGCCGGTCACACAGCACCGCTGTCGGGAGCAGCCCAATCAGCGCGTGCTCAATAGCATGAAGCGCTGCCAGGTATCCAGACAGGAACCCATCCGTGTCGTCTTCGTCACCGTCCGATTGTTCGACGTGGTCTGGAAGATCCAGTAGCGTCCGGGACGGCATCTCAAGAACGAACCCAGTAGTGGTTGTCTCCGGCTCCGGCAATGGGTCGTCGAACTGCCGTTTCTCCGGATCTACTTTATGATTTTTGTAGTAATTGTATCCTTGAATGTCCTTCGAGATGGTCATTTCACCAATCCCAACAGGGACATTGAACCCGTCGAACTCAGACACTTTCGTCTCCAATCCATCTGGCCCATCTGTGACGGTCACACTTTTTTCATAGAGGAGACTAGTATACTCCTCGGTCCCTTGGTCGTGATACCAGCTCAGGAGAGCTGTGCCATCGTCGTAATCGACGTCTTTGACCCGGTACGTGTTCAGCTGAGACCGGTAGATTGCGTCAGGGTGAGCATCCCGCAGTGCCGAGCGGAGATCCAGGTTCCCGAGATACGTCCCGTCGGTCGTCTCAAGATCAATTTGTTCACCGGTATTGCGGAGATTCGTCTCGAACTGGATGCCGCTATCTGGCGCTCGCCACTTGAGGCCATCATTCTCAACTCTGCGGGTCAGCCTCCCGGATTTAGTCAACTGTGTCACGGCATCGGGGTAGGACTCGCCGAACCACTGTTCGTCATTTCTGGACAGTGGATATTCGTCAGCGGCACAGACCAGGTGGTCATCAAGCAGCGTCTCGTTCTCGGGGTTGATATACGCCGATTCGGGTTCGGCGTCGAGCAGGCGGTCAGGTTCCTCCATCACCCGCTGATCGAGCGGGTTGTCACTCCCGACCAAGATGACGAGACATTCGTCGTCGCCACGCCCAGCACGTCCTGCCCACTGGAATGACTCCATCACCGACCCAGGATACCCGTCGAGGATGACACAGTCCAGAGACCCGATATCGACACCGATGCCGAGCGCTGACGTACTCCAGACACCACGAACAGCGCCGGTTTTGAGACCCGTCTCGATCTTTGACCGCGGCTCGTTGTCAAGCTGACCATGATACGCCCTGATACGGTCGGACGCCCGTGGATCGCTGCCGTCAGGAAGTAACGGGTAGTCCTCCTCGTTGACCTGATCTGCTGGCATCTGTCTAAGCATCTGAGTCGACATCTGCGCGTACTGCTCGCAGTTCTGCCGCGTGTTCGAGAATACAGCAACTTGATACCCCCGGGCAACAAGCGAGCAGAAAAGATTGCGTGATTGGATGTGGTATGACCTGCGGTCGCCACCTTTCGCACCCTGCCCGTCCAGCGAATCATCGGCATCATCGGTCGGCACCCCCTCGGCATCGCCGCCGTGGCCGCGGAGCCGCTGTTTTTCCTCTTTTGTGAGCGGGGAGTTCCAGAGCAGCCAGTGTCGCGCACCGCGGCTGCTCCCATCCGCATCGACAAGCTCGAACGAGTCTGTGTCCTGGGCGGTGACGTTCGCCGCGTGCTCAACCGCATTTCCGATGGTTGCAGACGTACAGATCCACTGGAGGTCCTGCCCGAACTGTTCAGCGAGGCGATTAAGTCGCCGGAGCAGGAGTGCGACCTGTGAACCGAACACTCCGCGGTACACATGAATCTCGTCGACAACAATAGTATCCAACTGTGAGAATAACCATCGCCAGTTACTTGAGGACATCGCCCACGGGAGCAGCGAGGTGTGTGCCATATCAATCGTCATCATCGTCACATCTGGCTGGATCTCGCGCTTGAATTCCCGCCGCTCATGTGGCTTTTCCAGACCCGAGTGATATCGTCTGACCGTAATGTTCGCTCCGAAACCGAGATTATCGGCAAGTGACTGCAACGTTTCTTCCTGGTCCTGCAGTAGCGCGTTCCGCGGGGCAAGATACAGCGTCTTGCTGTCGTTCTCGATGGCCCGCTCAAAGGCCGGAACGGTGTAACAGAGCGTCTTTCCGCTGGCTGTTGGCGTTGCGACGACCACGTTTCGGTCATCCCGGATGTGGCCGAGAGCGTCGACCTGGTGAGAATAGAGCTGCTCAATGCCTTTGGTCCGGAGAGCGCTTTCGACAGATCGATGCAGATCAGCTGATTCCAGCGTCGGCTCCTGTGCTGGTACGACCCGGTGTGCTTCGTCTTGTTGTTCATAGTAACCCTGTGATTGCAACCACTCTACCGTCTTGTTCATGTCTCCCAGGGTAGTGCCGTTGTCGTCCCCACTCCCGTTGTGAGGAGAATCCTGACTAAACACGCTTAACGTGCATATGCTCTCGGATTATTTAAATCCGTGTCGAAGCACCACCGGGGCATCAATCTCTTCGCTACTCTTCATGAAAGTGTGTCGTAGAACACATCCCACGCCTCCATTGATTTGAGTAGCTTTTCACTCGATGACTGGTGTAGAACTGCGTGTACCCAGTGCACGGATTTATCAAGCGGTCAGAGAGTGTTCAGTAACGCATGAACGCTGATGTTTTGCGTCTATCGACCACCGCGTCTCCCTGTTCGAGTGCCTCGATCCCGGTGAGGGGCTTGGCGATGACAGCCATCTCATTTTCCGTGCACCTACTGCCTTGGCATCGGCGTCGATAAGAGGCCGGCTGCATCCACTGGCTTGGCGACGAACTCGCCCCCGAGCTATAGAGTGGGCTATCAGACGTTGGGTAGGTGTGTCAGACTCTCCTCAGCAGCACGGTCGGGTTCCTCGGGGTACGTGTACAGCTCCAAGGTCGCGTAGCCGTCGTACCCCACTCGGTCGAGCGTGGCGAAGATGGCCTCGAAGTCGAGGTCACCCTCGCCAGGAATCCGGTGGTAATGTTTTCCCCGGCGGCCGCCGTCGATGTCTTCGAGGTGGACTCCGGTGAGATGGTCGGCGCTCTGAGTAATTGTCTCTGTGAGGTCCTCGCCGTAGACCGCCGCGTGTCCGATATCTAAGTTGACGCCGAGTCTGTCCCGACCTATCTCGTCAATGAGGTCAAGTGCCTCTGCGGTGCACTCGATTAACAGCTCGGGTTCAAACTCGATTCCCACATCGACGCCCCGTTGCTCGGCGTAGTCGAGAATCACGTGGAGCGACTCGGTCAGGTGCTCGCGGGCCTGCTCTGGCGGGTTACCCGCGAGCGGGCGACCGGACGTGACACTGACCGCCGGCGCGCCAACTCGCTGTGCGAGGTCTACAGCGTCTTTGGTGTACTTGATGCGCCAGCGGCGGTCCTCGTCGGTCGCCGTACACAGACTGGGCTCGAAGAATGCCGAGGGTGGAGCATCGTCGTAGTAGCCGACGGCGGTGTTGGCGTTGACGTTCGCCACATCGAGACCAGCATTGTCGAGATGGCGTTCAAGACGTGTTCTGTCGTCTTCGCTGGTGTCGGGCAGAAAGGCGTGTGGTTCGTCAGCCAAGATTTCGACGCCGTCGTAGCCGGCGTCGGCGATACGATCGAGAGCCTGTGGGAGCGAAAACTCGGTGTACGCGTTCGTCGAGAAGGCGAGTTCGACCATATCGGCGGTTCGTCGCCAATGATAAACCAGTTTCCTCTGGGTCAAGAGACGTCGAAGACCCGAGAGAGACCGACTGCAGGGACGAGCAGGCTCACGATGGCGAGACCCCAAGCCGGGCCGACCGTCGCCGCGAACGCGCTATCAAGCACCACCTGCGCGAGTACACACGTCCCAACGGCCGGGCCGACCGTCTCCGGTCTGGGAGTGAGGTAGGCTCGCCGGAGCGCACGGCCGGTCCAGCTGAGAAAGCCGGCGGCCAGCGCGAGGGTCAGCGCCGTGGCAGCCAGTTCCGGCGAGCGAACATCAAGACGGACCACGACCGCTAAGCTAGCCAGGATGACGGCGCCGATAGCGAGGGCGACAGCACCGCGGTTGTCCCCGACCGTCTCTCCGGCCGCCATGAACGTGACTGCGGCGATGTAGCCGGCGACGACCGCCGGGACAGCCAACACAGCGAGTGAAACCCCAAGCACTGCACCGCCCATCGAGACACCAAGGAGTACGTTCAACCCCCGGGCACCGCCCATGAACACCACACCGACGGGCCGGTGTTTAAATACGCCATTATAAAGAAAGATGCAGGCGGTGAGGCCGGCGGCGACACCGCCAGACTGTGGCTTGATGACCGCCGCAGCGGCGACGCCACAGGCCAGAAGGAACACACCGACGGCGAGGGCGGCAGTCCGGGACACCGCGCCTGATGGAATCGGGCGCTCCGGTCGCTCGCGTGCGTCCTCCGCGGCGTCAACGTAGTCGTTTAGCGTTGTTCCGCCGGCATAGAGAAAGATTGAGGCGACACAGAGCCCAGCGAGCGGGGCGAGGCGGATGTCGGCCACGGGCGCGACGAGTGCCGCGCCGAGCAGCACATCCGGCGGTGCAGTCACGAGATTGGGTACGCGGAGAAGCGTGGCATACGCGCGAAGCGTCCCCGCGAGGCCACTCATGTCCAGCCGTGGTCGGCGAGATAGGTCATCGCGTTGCGGGCTGTCTCGGCGGCCGTCTCCTCGTAGGGGTAGAGTTCGACAGTGACGTAGCCATCGTAGCCGTCGGCCGCAATCGCTTTAAGCACGCCCTCAATGTTCATACCGCCGTCGCCAAGCTGGGTGTGTTCGTGCTCCCTGCTCGCTGGGATGTCTTCGAGATGGTAGTGTGTGGTGTACGGCGAGAGTTTCTCGACGAGCTCTGCGGGCTGTTCGCCAACGCAAAAGAAGTGGCCGGCGTCAAAGTTACACTTCAGACGCGGTGAGTCGACGCGGTCGGCCAGTTCAAGAAACTGGTCGGAGGTCTCTATCAGCAGGTCCGGTTCGGGTTCAACCATCACGTCAATGCCGACCTTTTCTGCGACATCAAGCACGTCACGGAGGCCACTCTCGAAGCTGTCGAGACCCCATGCCCGCGAGCGGCCGTCCGGGATCGGACCGCCCGGTTCGATAGAGATGTGCTCGGCGCCGAGGGCGCTGGCGGTCTCCAGCGCGCTGATAGTGTAGTCGATGCGGCGCTGTCGGTACGACTGGTCTTCCTCGATAAACGACGGATGATGAAAGTCCTCGATAGCGGTGAGCATAAACGCGTTGCCGTTGCTAACCGCCAGCCCGGCGTCGTCGAGGGCACCACAGACACTGTCGATCTCGTCTTTGGTGGCTTCGGGCGGGTACAGATGAGGGGTATCGAGGAGAATCTCGGCGCCGTCGTAGCCGATATTACCCAGTATCTCGAGTGCCTCGCTGAGGTCGTACTGACGGAAGGCGTTGGTAGAGAACGCAAAATCCATTCGTTAGAGTTCGTATTCGAAGTTCGGCGACTGGCTGAAAAACTCGTAGGGATTTTCGAAGACGACCTGCCGGACTTCGTCGCGGTCCCAGCCCCTGTCGAGCATCTTGTCCCGGGCCTTCGGAACCGCAAGCGGGTCAGAGGGGTCCCAGTCGGCTGCGCTGTTGAGCAACATCTTCTCGGTGCCGTACTCCGCAAGCAAGTCGATTGTCGTCTCGGCGTCAACCTTGCCGGGGTACAACGTAAACCCGACCCAGCAGTCGGTCTGTAGCGAGATATCGATCGTGTTCTCCGTGTTGTGATCGATAATAATACGCTCCTCGGTCACGTCTTCCTCTTGGATGAGTTCGACCAGACGCTTTGTGCCTTCGGGCTTGTTCGTGTGTGGCGTATGGACAATGACGGGAAGTTTACGCTCTTCGGCCATCCGGAGCTGTCGCCGGAACGCCCGTTCCTCGGCTTCGGTGCCTTGGTCGAGCCCGATTTCGCCGACACCGACAACATTGTCGCGGTCGAGATACTCCGGAATGCGGTCCATGACACGGTCGGCCATCTCCGGGTAGTTCGCCTCCTTTGGCTCCAAGGCAATTGTCACGTAGTGGTCGACACCCGCTGCTCGCTGTGCGCGCTCGGTTTCGAAGTCAATTATCTGCTCGAAGTAGTCGAAAAACGACTCGGCGTGTTGTTTGTCCGTCCCGCTCCAGAACGCGGGCTCGATGCAGCACTCGATTCCTGATAGCCGCGCCCGCTCGTAGTCACTCGTCGAGCGCGAGACCATGTGCATGTGGGGGTCGATAATAGGAAGTGACATACATATACAGAGCCGGGGAGAATCTATAATAATCTTGCCTCTTCGGTACGATTTTCCTATCTAAATAACACTTGTACGCGGCAGATATTTGCTTGTCGCGGCCAATCACAGTGTATGCCCGAAACCTGTCCACACTGTGACGAGCCAATCGAGTCAGAGCGACGAACGCCAGCCGACGGCCACCCTCACGAGGTGTGGCGCTGTCCGGACTGTGGCGAGGAGTGGCGCCACCCAGGAGAGACGGTACTCGACAGAGGCCTCGATTTCAGCGCGAGCGGCGACCAGCTCTCGCGCCGGGATTCAGAGATGGACATCGGTTGGTAGGCGCACAGAGTTACAGTAGATTAATTGAGAGTCAAGACAGTAGTGACGGCCGACAACACCGGTATGCAGTCACCGTGGGTCGACGCGTCGGTTCTCGACTCGCGGTCGAACAATATAATACTGCAAAGGGGCTACGTGAACATATGAGAACGGGTGTGTGGCTGATCGGTGCGAGGGGAAACGTTGCAGCAGTTTCGATGGTGGGTGCGAAGGCTGTCGCAAACGGGCTCACAGACACAACCGGGATGGTGACCGCAGGCGAGCCGGTGTCGACACTCGAGCTTCCGGCAGTCGATTCGCTGGTGTTCAGTGGCCACGACATCCGCACACAGAGCGTCGTGGAAACCGCCCGAGCTGCAAGCGAGTCCGGGGGCGTCCCGCCCGCTTCGACAATCGAGGCAGTCGAGGACGACCTCCAAGCAATCGACGACCGCATCGAGACTGGGACCGCGATGAACTGCGGACAGGCAGTCGGCAATCTCGCAAGCGAAGACACCCCCGCCGAGCAGACCGTCCCCGACCTCGTCGCGGCGATTCGAGCGGACTACGAGTCGTTTGTCGCAGACCACAGCTTAGACCGGCTCATCGTTGTTAACGTCGCTTCGACGGAGCCCCTCATCAACGAGCCCGAGCGATACGACACCGTCGACGCAATCAGGTCGGCGATCGACAACAACAACCGAGAGTTGCCAGCGAGTGTCCTCTATGCTTACGCCGCGCTGGATTCGGGACACCCCTACGTCAACTTCACGCCGAGCACGGGCAGCAACCTCGGCGGGCTGTGTGAACTAGCGAGAGAGCGCGGCGTCCCCCACATGGGACAGGACGCAAAGACCGGCGAGACCCTGGTGAAGTCTGCGCTCGCGCCGATGTTCGCGGGTCGAAACCTTCGCGTCCTCTCTTGGGAAGGCCACAATATCCTCGGCAATACCGACGGCTTGGTGCTCGAAGACGCCGCCAACAAGGCAGGCAAGGTCAAAAGCAAGGACGGCTTGCTTTCTGAGATACTTGGCTACGAGACCCAGAGCCGCGTCCGCATCGACTATACGCCCTCGCTGGGCGACCGCAAAACGGCCTGGGATCACATCCACTTTGAGGGTTTCCTTGGGACCGAGATGAAGTTACAGTTCACCTGGGAGGGATCGGACTCGGCCCTTGCCGCGCCGCTAGTGCTTGATCTGGTTCGGCTTATCGCGCACGCCGATGCCCAAGGGGAGAGCGGCCTCCAGCCCCAACTCGCGGCGTTTTTCAAGTCGCCGATGGCATACGAGACACACGACTTTTCGCGCCAGCACGAACAGCTCCGAAACTACGCACACCAATATATTGACGAATGACACGAAACACCTCAGCAGAGCGCGTCATCGTTCTCGACGTGGTCGGACTCGAACCAGACCACATCGACGAGACCCTTACACCGAACATCACGGCGCTACTCGACGGAAAGCCAACAGCGCCGCTCAACCCGCCGTTTCCGGCGGTTACTCTCCCTGCACAGACGACGCTTGCGACGGGCCAGTCCCCGTCCACACACGGGGACGTGTCGAACGGCGAGTACGACCGTGCCGAGGACAGCGTCGCCCTCTGGGAGCGTGACCGCGGCGACCGGACTCGTCTCTGGGAGGCTGTCAGCGACGAGACCGACCGCACGACGGGGGCGCTGTTCTTCCAGCACCTCGTCGGCAGCTCCGCTGACGTTACGGTGACCCCCTCACCGATCGAGGACGAGGACAACAACATCCTCGAAATGAACTGCTGGACGAACCCTGACGACTTCTACGAGACGCTGGAAGACGAGTACGGTCACTTCCCGCTACACAACTACTGGGGGCCGACGGCAAACGAGCAAAGCAGCAAGTGGATTCTCTCGGCCGCGCGCGAGTCCATCGAGCGATATGACCCGGACCTCCTGTGGGTATATCTCCCGCATCTCGACTACGACGGCCAGCGCCACGGCCCGGATTCGCCGGAACTGCACGAGACAATCGGCGTTATTGACGAACTTGTCGGGGAGTTCCTCGATTGGCTCCGAGACCGCGGGCGGTGGTCTGAGACCGCGATACACGTCGTCAGCGAGTACGGCTTCCACGCCGTCGACACGCCGATATTCCCGAACCGCGCGCTCCGCGAGGCCAGCCTGCTGTCGGTCACAGAGGGCCGAGAGGGGTGCGAAACCGTCGACTTGTCCGGTTCTGAGGCGTTTGCGATGGTCGATCATCAACTCGCCCACGTCTACACCGACAGCGCAACAGAGCAAGCACGCGACGCACTCGCCGATCTCGACGGCGTCAAGACAGTGTTGAGCGGCGAGTCACGGGCGGAGTACGGTCTCGACCATCCTAACAGCGGTGACCTGGTGCTTGTCCCGGAGCAGTCGGGCTGGTTCCAGTACTACTGGTGGTCCGACGACGGCGACGCACCGTACTACGCAACCAAGATGGATATCCATGAGAAACCCGGATACGACCCGTGTTCACTGTTTTTCGGCGACGACGGTCTCGTCACCCTCGATGCCTCGAAAATCAGTGGCTCACACGGCCGCACCGACGCGCCAGGGGTCTACGGTGTTGGCGGCCCGGCCGCCCCTGAGGGAGATCTTGACAGCGTCGACGCACGCGCTGTCGCGCCGACAATCGCGGACTCTCTCGGCGTCACTGAGGATATTTCCCTGTCGTTCGAGATTCCCGCTGCGTTCAAGTGAGCGGCCGGTAAGCCGTCCGTACTATTCAGATCACGAACGCATCGACTGTCGGCCACGAAACGTGGACTACTCCGGGATTAAGGAACACCCGTCGCGCTCCATCGACTGTGAGTGATGGGGGCCGAGTATCCTTCTCGAGTGCGAGCAGAGACACCCGAGCGAATCGTTCACGGAGGTCGTCGATTTCGGTCTCACGGTAGCTCCGGTCTGTCAGTTCGTCCGTAATCAGCTGCGATATCACCTGCCAGGCGAAGGAGGGGAGTACGGGCTACCGATCGGACGGCGGGTCCAGTAGCTCCCGGCAGCTCCGGAGCGGCGAGAGTACGGGGTCCGGAAGACTCGCCACTTCCCATCGCTGTTTCTTTCGATAGATCTCCATGCTGACATCCGTGAGCGAGGCCCCCTCCCACCGGATTCCCCGCCGGCGCGGGTCGTCCGGGTCCCGGAGCAACTCGCCGACGCGAACCCCCGTATAGGCGAGTGCGAACACCAGTGCGCGGTCCCGTGCGGCGTGTACCGCTTCGTACCGTACTCGCTGGCGCTCGGTACGGTCGGCATCTGCTGGAAGGGTCGTGAAGCTCTCGATGGCGGCGCGGGCCTGTTCGTCGACGTGACGGGTCAGTGCATGGCGTTGCTCCGGGGTCCATGCCTGCTGATCACCCGGCTTCGGGCTGTCGTCTTCCGGAATAGGTGCCGTCGCACTCGCTCGCTGGGCGTAGTGAGCCTCCAGATATCTCTCGTCTCCTCCCAAGAGTGGTCATTTCGCGTGTGGCGTAACCAAAACGCGTTTACCACAGGCGGGTGTACTGTGGGATATGGAACCAAATCGAGATGAGGCGGGCAACTACACGGAAACCGTCACACTCGACGCCGTCCTCGGCGTCTTTGAGAGCATCAACGGTCCGGTTGTGACGTCTGCTGATGTCGCTGAAGCGCTTGGATGTTCCCGTCAGACTGCGCGCCGGAAGCTCCGCACGCTCGAAGATCAGGGGCGTGTCGCCGGTCGAAAAACTGCCGGACGTGTCGTGTGGTGGCTCACTCCATCCGAAGAAACGGTTGAAGAAATCGATCCTGACGACCCGCTGTTCACCGGTGTGCCGCTTCTCGCGCCCGAAGACCCGGTTGATGAGACCGAAATCGACGATGTCCTCTACAGCGAGGGCTGATGTGTGTCGAGCGCCAACAGACCCGAGGCAACGCCCCTGTTCATCGATACTGGCGCGTTTTACGCACGGTTCGTGGAGACAGCACAGCGACACGACCGTACGACGGCCGTCTTCGAGGCAATTGGCGAAGGGGAGGCTGCGTACCGACCACTTTACTCGTCTACAGGCGGAGCAGGCCGAGTGCCTCGGGGCTTGACCCCGAGGGTGAAG
>ERZ1034573.431-NODE-431-length-12644-cov-8.689173_pt1 | contig 12644 bp, 9 predicted proteins | sample MGYA00520641_ERZ1034573 | MGnify/ENA primary metagenome ERZ1034573 (study PRJEB33760, sample SAMEA4777724) | hypersaline lake metagenome | biome: hypersaline environment; feature: brines | place: Spain | collected 2014-08 | depth 0 m ...
GTGAGGGTCGCGTGATCGACGACTTCGATACCCGCCTCGGCGAGCGCGGGGCGGATCACCTCGCGGTAACCCTCGGTCTGCCGGTCGAACATCGGCCCAGTCGCGTCGAGGATCTCACGCCACTGCTCGCGGGGCGTCCGGCCGTCGACCGTGGGGTCGGTGACGCCGGCGTCGATCTGCTGTTTGAGCCCGCCGACCCGCTTCATGAAGAACTCGTCGAGGTTCCTCGTGAACAGGCCGAGAAACCGCACGCGCTCGAGGAGTGGCGTTCGCTCGTCGAGCGCCTCGTGGAGGACGCGTCGCTGGAACTCGAGGTGGCTCAGCTCACGGTTCAGGTAGTATCGCGTGTCGTCGAGATCGGGGGAGTCGTCACGTCGCCCGGTCGGATCGTCCGAATCTGACATGGCTATGGGGGGTGCCACGGCGTCGACGCCGCGGCTCGAATCACCGTCCCGGACGGCGAGACCACTCAAAGCCGTTGGTATGAATTATACATACGCCTATTTAGTTACACGTACCACCGCCGCGGGAAGCGGTCTTTAGGCGAACCTAATCGCCAGGTATTTTAGGCGGGCCTAAAGAGAACCCCCCATGAGTCAAGACGTCTGCGTGATCGTTCCGACGATCAGGGAGTACGAGTGCGTGCGATCGTACGTCGCGAACGCGGAGCACCACGGTTTCGACACCGGCCGACTGGAGTTCGTGTTGGTGACCGAAGATCACTGTCCGACCGAGGAGATGGAAGCGATGCTCGACGACTTGGGTGTCGCGGGCGAGGTGTTCGACGGGAGTCGGCGCGAGGCGTGGCTCGACGACCACGGCGTCGGCGACTACACCCACCTGATTCCGGCGCGGAGCCACGCGCAGACGAGTTTCGGTCTCCTCTACCTGTGGGCACACGACCATCCCTACGGCGTCTTCATCGACGACGACACGCGGCCACACGACGGCGTGGACTTCTTCGGGACCCACCTCGACAACCTGACCGCCGAGCGCACGGTCGAGTCGGTGCAGTCGGACGAAAACTGGGTGAACGTCCTGTACCATACCGCGGACGAACACGGTCTCTACCCCCGCGGCTACCCGTACGCCGCGATGGACGAGACGGTCGAGACGGGCGAGCGCGAAGTCGACGACGTGGTCGCCTCGCAGGGTCTCTGGACGAACGTTCCGGACCTCGACGCGGTGCGCATCCTGATGGACGGCGACCTGCAGGGGCAGGCGGAGACGCGCCTGACGGCCGACGACTTCGGTCCCGACTTCGTCGCCGAACCCGGTCACTACCTCACCGTCTGCTCGATGAATCTCGGCTTCAAGCGCGAAGTCGTCCCCGCCTTCTACCAGCTGCCGATGGACGACAACGAGTGGTCGGTCGGCCGGTTCGACGACATCTGGAGCGGCGTCTTCCTCAAGCGGGCGGCGGACGTGCTGGGCACGGACGTGCTGACCGGCGACCCGCTGTGTCGGCACGACAAGGCGCCGCGGTCGACGTTCGACGACCTGCACAACGAGGTGGCGGGGCTGGAACTGAACGAACACCTCTGGACGCTGATCGACGACGCGGGCGCCGACGCCGACACGTACGCCGGCGTCTTCGAGGCGATGGCCGACGCCCTGATCGACGCGGAGGCCGACTACCGCAACGGCGACTTCCTCGCGTTCGTCGGCGAACACATGCACGACTGGCTGGCGTGTCTCGACGAACTGCAGTCGGCCGAGCGAGCGGTGCCGGCGGACGACTGAGACGGCTCGTCGTCGCTGCGTGCCGGGCGGTGTGGCGACCCATCGGCACCGACTGCCCGTCCGAAGCCCGTCGACGGGAACCGCCCGAAATGTCTCGCGTCGAAGGGTGACTCCCGCGAACTCCCCGGAGAGTTTCCGAACCGGCAAATATAAGTGTTTTAGGGTAGCCTAAATCAAACTATGAAGGATAACCGTAGCACCCGGCGTCGGGTTCTCCGACTCGGGGGTGCCGCCGGGTTGGCATCGATCGCGGGCTGTAGCGGACTGCTCGGTAATGGTGGGGCGAACGGCGGCGGCGACGGTGACGGTGACGGTGGCGGCACCGGCGGCGAGAACGTCGTCGGACAGATCGGGTCCGGGCGCTCCCCGTTCGGCGCGCGGGACATCTCCGGCGGCGTCTCGATGGCGGCGATGCCCGACCTGAGCGGCGAGGTGACCCTCTACTCCGGCCGCGGCGAACCGCTCGTCGGGCAACTCATCACGTACATCCAGGATCTCTACCCGGACCTGACGATCCGGCCCCGGTACAACTCGGCTGCCGAGCTGGTGAATCAGATCGAAACCGAGGGGTCGGGTAGCCCGGCCGACGTGTTCTTCTCGGTCAACGCCGGCTCGCTCGGCGCGCTCAAGGACCGCGGGCGGACGGCCGAACTCCCGACCGAGGTGCTGGACATGGTGCCCGACCAGTTCCACGACCCCGACGGGACGTGGATCGGCACGTCCGGACGCGCCCGAACCATCCCGTACAACACGAACGAACTCTCCGACTCCGACATCCCCGACGACATCTTCGCGTTCCCGGAGACGGAGGCGTTCCGCGACGCCATCGGCTGTGCCCCCACGTACAGTTCGTTCCAGGCGTTCATCACGGCGATGCGCGCACTCAACGGCGAGGAGGAGACCCGCCAGTGGCTCAACGGAATGCAGGAACTGGGGCTCGACGCCAACTACCCCGACGAGTTCCTCGTGAGTCAGGCCGTCGCCGACGGCGAACTCCGCGCCGGCTTCGCCAACCACTACTACATCCAGCGGGTGCTCGCCGGGCGGCCGAACGCCCCCATCTCCACCGCGTTCACCGACGGCGACGCGGGCGCCATCTTCAACGTCGCCGGCGCCTGCGTCCTCGATACCGCCGCCGACACCGACCTCGCCGCCAACTTCGTCCGGCACCTGCTATCGGCGGAAGCGCAGGACTACTTCGCGCGGGAGACGTTCGAATACCCGCTGGTGCCCGGCGTCGAACCCATCGGCCGGCTGCCGACGATCGACGAATTGAACCCACCCGAGGGTTTAGACCTGACTCAACTGTCCGACTTGGAGGGGACGGTCAGCCTCCTCCGGGACGTCGGAGTACTCTGACACAGCCCTATGGCCACGGACCACCCCACAGTCGACGACGCGAGCGACGGCCTGCCACTGCCGACGACGGTAGCGAGCGGGGCCGTCGCCGCAGCCGTTCTGCTTCCGCTGGTGTGGTTGGTCCGAACCGCGCTCGACGTGGGACTGGCGGAGGCCATCGACATCTCGACGCGACCGTCGACGGTGCAGGTGTTCGTCAACAGCGCTGCCCTCGTCGTCGTCGTCACCGTCGCCTCGGTGCTCATCGGCGTCCCCCTCGCCTACCTGACGGTCCGGACGGACCTCCCCTTCCGCCGCGGGTTCACCGTCGCCGTCTCGCTGCCCTTGGTGATCCCGAGCTACATCGGCGCCTTCGCCTTCGTCTCGGCCTTTGGTCCACAGGGTGCGTTCCAGCGCCTGCTCGCGCCGCTCGGCGTCGAGCGCCTCCCCGAAATCTACGGCTTCGTCGGCGCTTCGCTCGTCATCACGCTCTACACCTACCCCTACGTGTTCATCACGACCCGGGCGGCGTTGAAGTCGCTCGATACGACGCTCATCGACGCCGCCCGGACGCTCGAACACAGCCAGTGGGAGGCGTTCCGCCGCGTGACCGTCCCGCAGATCAAGCCGGCGGTCGGCGCCGGCTCCCTCCTCGTTGCCCTCTACGCCCTCTCGGATTTCGGTACCCCCGCGATCATGCAGTTCGACGCGTTCACGCGCGTCATCTACGTCGAGTTCACCACCTTCGGCCGCGACGTGGCCTCGCTGCTCTCGCTGCAACTGGTCGCGGTCACCCTGCTGATCCTCGGGCTGGAGTCGCACGTCCGGGGCAACGAACCGCTGTACGCCGGCCGGCAGGGCGGCCGCACGAGCGGTACGGTCCGGCTCGGCACGTGGAAGTACGTCGCGATGGCGGCGTGTCTCGCCGTCTCCGGGCTGGCGCTGTTCGTCCCGCTCGGCATCCTGCTGACCTGGCTGGCACAGGGGGGCGCCGAGGTCGGAAACGCGCTCGCCTTCCAGCCCGCCTACGCCCTCAACTCCGTCGGCGTCTCGGCGGGGGCGGCGCTCGTCGCCACCGTCGCCGGCCTGCCGATCGCCTACCTCGCCGCCAGCCACCGCTCGCGCCTGACCGAGGCGTTCGAACGGGCGACGTACGTCGGCTACGCCGTCCCCGGCGTGGTGCTCGGTCTCGCCCTGGTGTATCTGGGCACGTCGTACGCACGGCCCATCTACCAGACCCTCTACCTGCTGGTGGCGGCGTACGTCGTCCGCTTTCTCCCGCAGGCGGTCGGATCGATGCGGGCGTCGTTTCTGCGGGTCAACCCCGCGCTCCCCGAGGCGGCGCGGACCCTCGGGCGCTCCTCCTTCGGCGCCTTCCGCGCGGTGACGCTCCCGCTCATCGCGCCCGGCCTCTTCGGCGGCGCGGCGCTCGTCTTCCTCACCACGATGAAGGAACTGCCGGCGACGCTCCTGCTCCGGCCGTCGGGGTTCAAGACGCTCGTCACCCACATCTGGTCGGCGACGGCCTCGGGGTACTACGGCCACGCCGCGGTCCCCGCGTTGATTCTCCTCGGCGTCTCGGCGCTCTCGATGCTGGTCATCCTGTCACAGGAGGGATACGATGTCAAATAGCACGATTCACGCGACGGAAGCACGGACCGACGAACCGACCGCCGGCAGCGCGCCGGTTCTCGAACTGACCGACGTCTCGAAGTCGTACGGCGCCGAACGGGTCATCGAGGACCTCTCGCTCACGGTCACCGAGGGCGAAATCCTCACGCTCCTCGGCCCGTCGGGCTGTGGCAAGACGACGACGCTCCGCCTCATCGCGGGGCTCGAACGCCCGAACGGGGGCAAGATCGCGCTGAACGGCGCGGCCGTCTCCGGTCCCGGCCGCTTCGTCGAACCCGAGGACCGCGGCATCGGCGTCGTCTTCCAGGAGTTCGCGCTCTTTCCCCATCTCACCGCCGCCGAGAACGTCGCGTTCGGGCTGGAGGCGTGGGACGCCGCCGACCGCGAGGAGCGGGTCGAGGAACTCCTCGACCTGGTGGGTCTGGAAGCCCAGGGCGACTCCTACCCCGACGAACTCTCCGGGGGCCAACAACAGCGGGTGGCGCTGGCGCGGTCGCTCGCGCCCGAACCCGAGGTGCTGCTGCTCGACGAACCCTTCTCCAACCTCGACGTCGACCTCCGCGTGAAGATGCGCGAGGAGGTGCGGCGCATCCTCAAGGAGACGGGCGTGACCGCGATCTCCGTCACCCACGATCAGGAAGAGGCCATGTCCATCTCCGACCGCGTGGCCGTCATGAACGACGGTCGGATAGAGCAGGTGGGGAACCCCGAACAGGTGTTCCAGCAGCCCGAATCCCGCTTCGTCGCCGGCTTCCTCGGCCACGCCAGCTTCCTCCCCGGCTACGTCCACGGCGGCGAGGTGACGACCGGTCTCGGTCCCGTCCCACGCGACCAGATCAACGGGCTCGCCGGGACGTACGACCGCACGAGGATCGACGTACTCGTCCGCCCGGACGACATCCGGGCCATCCCCGTCGATGGCGAGGCCGACGGTCGGGTCGTCTCCCGGCGCTACCTCGGGCCGACGGTCCTCTACGAGATCCACCTAGACGACGACACCGCCGTCCAGTGTATGCACAATCACGACGAGTCCCTCCCGCTCGACACGACGGTCCGGATCGAACTCGACGCGGATCACGAACTCGCCTGGTTCCCGACCGATCAGCGGCCACTCGACGACGAATAGTGTCCGCCCTGCGGCCCGGGCGCGACCGACTCGTCGCCGCCGCCCTCGCGCTCCTCGCCGGCGTCGTCGTCTACTGGCTCGCGGTCGACCTCTTTCCGTACCACTCCGTCAACGACGACGAGGGCGTCTACCTCACCCAAGCCGCGATGTTGCTGGAGGGGCGACTGTTCCTCCGGCCCGGCGACTTGGGCTATCTGGTGCGGCCGTGGTTCTTCGTCGCCGACGCCGCGGGCGGTGACCCCCGCTACTACTCGAAGTACTCGCCGGTCGCCGCCGGCGCCTTCGCCGTCGGCAAGCTGCTGGGCGACTGGAACCTCTCGCTCGGCCTGATCGCCACCGGCAACGCCGCGCTGATCTACGCGCTCGCGGCCGACGCCTTCGACCGCCGGATCGGTCGTCTCGCCGTCGTCCTGCTTCTCGGCGCCCCACTCTTTCTCTTTAGCTCCGCCGTCTTCCTCCCCTACGCCCCGACGACGCTCCTGAATCTCGCGTTCGCGGTCGCGTACGTGCGGACGATGCGCCGCGACTCGCCGCGGTGGGGCCTCGTCGCCGGCGCCGCCGTCGGCCTCGCCTTCTTCGCCAGGCCCTACACGGCCGTTCTCTTCGCGTCGCCGTTCATCGTCCACGCCGTCGGCTCGCTGTGGTGGACGTGGGGCACCGACGAGTTCCGCCCGACGCTCACGCGCCTCCTCGCCGTCGCCGGTCTCGGGGTCGCGGGCGTCGTCGTCACGCTCGCGTACAACCTCGTGACGACCGGCGACCTCCTTGTCTTCCCGTACAAAGCGTTCGGCCCGAACGACGGCATCGGCTTCGGGCGCCACGAGCTTCTGGGCTACGACCGCGTCTACTCCCCGGCGCTCGCCGCCGAGACGACCGGCCGTCTCCTCGGACTCCTGACGACGGAGTGGACCGTCGCCGGTCCCGTCGGCACCCTCCTCGCGCTCGTCGGCCTCGCGAAACTCCCGACCGACCGGGAGGCGCTCGCGGACCCGACGCTCGCCGCGCCCGCGCTCCGGGTGGTCTTCCTCGGTCTCGTCCCCGCCGTCGTCCTCGGCAACGCCTACTTCTGGGGGACGCTCAACGGGTTAGAGAACGGCCTGATCGGCCTACTCGGTCCGTACTACCACTTCGACCTCCTCCTGCCGCTCTCGGCGTTCGGCGCCGCGGGGGCGTTCGTCTGCTGGGGCCGCCTGCGGCGGGCGACGGCCGACCTCGACGCGCCGACGCAGGGGGCCGTCCTCGCCGTGACGCTCCTGCTGTCCGCGGCCGTTGGAGGCGTCGCGGGCGTCGAAGCCGTCGCGGAGCCGTACGACGAGAACCGGCTGCGCACGTCGCATCTGGCCGAGACGTACGAACCCTTCGAGTCGTGGTCGCCCGACCGCGCCCTCGTGTTCGTCCCCGATCCCTACGGCGACTGGCTCCACCACCCGTTCCAGCATCTCCGCAACGACCCCGGCTTCGACGGCGACGCCCTCTACGTCATCAACGACGGCGACGTGGAGCGGTTCGAGGCCATCGACGCGACCGACGGCCGCCGTCCGTACCGCTTCACCTACCGGGGCTCGTGGACGGGGGCGGTGACGCCGACGGAACCGGCGCTGACGCCCCTCGACGTGAAACGTGGGGACCGCCTGCGCGCGACGACGACCGTCGGGGTTCCGGCACGGGCCACCCGCGCCCGCGCCCGCATCGTCACCGAAGCCGGAAGCGCACGGTACGCGATCGGGGCGGTCGGCGGCCCCGTCACCGTCGACTGGGCGGTGAACGCCACGGACGGGAACGCCAGCGTCCTCGCCCCGAACGGCACCGCGGCGGCGACGGCGCCGCTCCCCGCCGGCGTCAGTCGGGTGACGCTGCTCGTCACCTTCGTCGAACCGCAGGGGACGACGGTCACGTATCGACAGACCGCGAGCGTCGAGCGGACGGTTCGGGGCGTCCGCGTCATCTGGCCGCCCGAGATGAAAGTGTGCTCTCTCACCACCGACTGCGGGCGCGACGGGGTGTACGTCGGGTCGGACGGCGACTACGTCTCCGGGGTGTCGATAACGACGAGCGCACGGGCGTCGAACGTCACAGCAGCGTCAACCGCGTCGTGAAGAAGGTGTGCGCGGCGTCTTCGAGGGCCGCGGCCGGATCGCCGCTCGCGTCCACCGGTTCGACGGCGACGGCGTCCCGGTCCACGTCGTCGAGGACGGTTCGCTCGCCCAGCAAGACGAGCCGATCCGGATCGCGCCGGTCGAGAACCGCCGAACAGTCGTCGATGTGGGTCGCGACCTGTTCGTCGCGTCGGCGCTCGAACCGCGACTGCGAGAACCCCCCCTTCGAGTGGGCGGACTTCACGTTCGTCTCGACCGTCTCGACCTCCGTCAGCGCGCCGCCGTCGTAGGTGCCGACGGCGAAGCGGTCCGAGCGCACCAACGCGACCGTGAGGCCGTCGGTCGGGTGGAACCAGTCGCCGTCGAGGCGAAACGTCGCACCCCACTCGACGAACGGGTCGGGCGCGAGCGGCGGATCGAGGGCGACGCTCACGAGGCGAGCGTCGTCGACACAGACCAGACAGGGCGCGGCGCGGGCGACGAGGGGAGCACGGTCGCCGAGGAGCGCCGAGAGCGCGTCGGGCACACCGTCGGTCACCAACGCAGTCAGCGCTCCTTCCGCGCCCGCCTCGACGCTCCGGAGGCGGTCGAGGACGGCGTCGAGCCGGTCGCCACGGAGCGACTCCGTACCGCGGGGAGCGAGGTCGGCCGCCTCGGGTTCCGTGTCGACCTGCCCCTCTAGGTCGGCGATGCGATCCTCGAGTCGGTTGACCCGCTCTTCGGCGTCCTGTCTGGCGGTCACCGCGTCGGCGCGGCGCTCGCTTTCCGCGTCGAGGCGGCGCTCGAGATGCCGCTTCTCCTCTTCGAGTTCCTCGATCCGTGCCTTGAGTTCGGCGCGGCCGAGCAACGAGTCGAGCATAGACGTACGACCGACCCCCGGCGTCTTCTACCCTGCGGCCGGCAGTATATGTGAGCGTAACACGTACCCACGTTCACATGGCTATCGCCCGGCACGGAACCGGCGCTCGTGCGACCCTCGGGGCCGTCGCCTCGCAGGTCCACCCCGTCTTCATGACGCCGCCGCTCGCCGCCTCGGGTTTCGGCGCCGTCCTCGGTGGTCTTCGAGACCCGAGTCTGGCCGGCTTCCACATGGGCGTCGCCTTCTTCGCGCTCTACACCGCCCACGTCAAGGACGGCCTCGTCGACTTCCACCACCGTGGCGAGGACGACGACCACCCGCTCACGCGCCGGGGCTGTCACCTCGCGCTGGCCGGGTCGACGGCGCTGTTTTTTCTCGGCGCCGCGGCGCTCGGCGTCCTCGTCGACCCCGTGGCCGTCCTCCTGACCCTGCCGGGGTGGCTGGTGGCCGTCCTCCACGCGCCGCAGTTGGACACCAACCCCTTCGGCGCGACGCTCGGCTACCCCGTCGGCATCGGGTTCGCCCTCCTCGGGGGCTACTACGTCCAGGCGCGGGGACTCTCGACCGCCGCCGTCGCCTTCGCCGTCGTCTTCGTCGTCGTCCTCGCGGGGATCAAGGTGATCGACGACACGACCGACTACGACTACGACCGCTCGGTGGAGAAACGCACCGTCGCCGTCGTCCTCGGACCGGCGGCGGCACGGCGTCTCGCGACCGGCCTGATGACGGCGGGGATGGTCGCCGTCGTCGCCCTGTCCGTGACCGGCGTCGTCCCCCGCGGATCGGCGCTCGCCGTCGTCCCCTTCGCCGCCGTCGCCGTCGTGGCCCGCCGCGCCGACGCCGAACTGGCGACGATGCTCCTGGTCCGCGCCTCCTACCTCTTTTTCGCGCTCCTCGTCGTCGCCGTGTGGCTCCGACCCTTCGCGGGGCTCGCGCTCCCCGACGTTACCGTCCTCGGGCCGTACACGTACCTCGCGACCGAACTGCTGTGGGGGACGATCGCCGTCGCGCTCGTCGTTCACGCCGGCGCCGTGCGGGCCGCCCTCCGGACGACGGCCGTTTGCTACCCCTTCGCCTACGTGTGGGACTGGTACACGCTCGAAGTGGGCGTCTTCGCCATCCCGATGCGGACGGGGATCGAACTGCTGGGGATCCCACTCGAAGAACACCTGTTCATGCTGGTCGTGCCGACGATGGTCGTCGGCGTCCACGAGACCCTCGTGGACGCGTTCGACGACTGAGCCGACCGGGGCGTTCGTGACTGCAGCGACGGCGCACGACGCCGAGCGGCGCCCGATGCCGGACCACAACCTACAAATGCGTGCATCACAACCTAAAATTAGATAGATCTAATCTAGGGTTTCGTGATATAGCATGACACGTAAACTGGCCGAGCGAGCGACGACGCGACGGAACGTGCTACGCGTCGGCGGGGCGGCAGCACTGGCGGGAGTAGCCGGATGTACGTCGTTGCCGAGCGCGCCGGGACAGACCGGCGGCGACGGCGACGACGACGACGGGCCGGTCGCGGTAGCCGCGTTTTTCACCTTCTTCGATTTCGGCCGGCAGGTCGCCGACGGGACCCCGTTGACGGTGGAGAACCTCGTCCCGACGGGGCTACACGGCCACGGCTGGGAGCCGAACGCCAGTATCACCCAGCGGATCGTCGAGGCCGACGCGTTCGTCCACGTCGGCGACGACTTCCAGCCCTGGGCGGATCGCGCCATCGAAACGATCCGGGGCGACGACGTCGACACGGCGCTCATCGACGCCCGGGAGGGCGTCGAACTGGTCGACCTCGCCGCGACGCTCGACCGGGACGAGGAGGGCGTCGGCACACAACGGGGGAAGGACCCGCACTTCTGGTTGGACCCCCAGCGCGCGAAGCGGTCCGTCCACAACATCGCGGAGGGGTTCGCCGAACTGTTGCCGGAGCACGCCGACACCTTCCGCGACAACGCCGAGACGTACGCCGCCGGGGTCCTCGACCGCATCGACGCGGACTACGGGACCATCTTCGACCGCGCCGACCGTGATATCGTCCAGTTAGCCACGCACAACGCCTTCCAGTACGTCGGCGTCCGCTACGGCGTGCGAATGCGGCCGCTCGTGACGAACCTCGCGGCGAGCGGCGACGTCAAGCCCGCCGACATCCGCGAGGCGGCGCGAGTCATCCGCGAGAACGACATCCGCTACGTCGCCAACGGCGTCTTCGAGTCCCAGCGCCCGGCCCAACAGCTCGTCCGCGAGACGGCCGTGGACGCGTACTTCCCCGTGACGCCCTACGCCGGCGTCCGCGAGGAGTGGGTCGCGGAGAACTGGGGGTACGAGGAGATCGCGTACAACATCAACATGCCCACGTTCGAAATCGTCCTCGGCAATCGGAGTCCCGAGAACGCGGCCCCGTCCGAGGGCTGGGTCGAACGGTGGCGGAACTTCGAGCCCGTATGACGCGGAACGCCGACTCCACGCCGGTCGTCGACCTCACGGGCGTCAGCTTCGGCTACGCGGCGACGCCCGTAATCGAGGACGTGTCGCTGACCGTCGACCCGGGCGAGTACGTCGCCGTCGTGGGGCCGAACGGCTCGGGGAAGTCGACGCTGATGCGGCTGCTGCTCGGGCTGCTCGAACCCGACACCGGCACGGCCCGCCTGTTCGGCGAACGGGCCGACCGCTTCGACGACGGCGAGCGGATCGGCTACGTCGCCCAGGGAGCCAGCGCCGCGAAGGGGATGCCCATCACCGTCCGCGAGGTGGTGAAGATGGGTCGCTTCCCACACGTCGGGATCGGCCGCCTGTCGAGCGATGACCGGACCATCGTCGACGACGCGCTCGCGACCGTGGGCATGAGCGCCTTCGCGGACCGACGCATCACACAGCTTTCGGGCGGCCAGCGCCAGCGCGCGTCCATCGCGCGGGCGCTGGCGAGCGAGGCCGACCTGCTCGTCCTCGACGAGCCGACCGTCGGCGTCGACGCCGAATCGGTCGACGCCTTCTACGACCTGTTGGCGGCGCTCAACGCGCGGGGCATCACCGTCCTCCTCATCGAACACGACCTCGGCGCGGTCGTCGAACACGCCGACCGCGTCGTCTGCCTGAACCGCGACGTCCACTTCGACGGACCGACCGACGCGTTCGTCGAGAGCGACGCGCTGGCCCGAGCGTTCGGCACCGAAGCGCGAGTTCTCACGGACACGGGGGGAGACGGATGAGCGCGGGCGCGACGGCCACGGTCGTCGTGAGCGCCCTCGCGGCCGTGGACCCGTCGGTACTGCTGTTACAGGGTAGCCCGACCGCCGTCGGCGACGTCGTCTTCGGCGTCCTCCTGTGGGTGCTGGAGCAGTGGTACTGGCTGATGGACTGGGCCTACTACCTCACCGGCCTGGAGATGCTGAACCCGCGCTACCGGTTCATGCACCGAGCGATCCTCGTCGGGCTCTGTGTCGGCGTGATGGCGCCGCTCATCGGCACCTTCCTCGTCCACCGACAGCTCGCGCTCATCGGCGACGCGCTGGCCCACACCGGCTTCGCCGGGGTGGCCGTCGGGCTGTTTCTGAACGCCGTCATCGACCTCGGCGTCTCACCGTATCTCACCGCCGTCGTCGTGGCGATGGTCGCCGCGCTCTGCATCGAACTCATCTCCGAGGTGACCGACGCCTACAACGACGTGTCGATGGCCATCGTGCTCTCGACGGGGTTCGCGCTCGGGACGACGCTCATCAGCCTCAACGCGGGCGGGCTGGCGGTGGGCGTCAACCAGTTCCTCTTCGGTAACCTCTCGACCGTGTCGCCGGGGAGCGCGGCCATCCTCCTGGTGCTCTTTGCCGTCATCGTCGGCACGGTAGCCATC
>ERZ1034573.433-NODE-433-length-12605-cov-88.120717_pt1 | contig 12605 bp, 12 predicted proteins | sample MGYA00520641_ERZ1034573 | MGnify/ENA primary metagenome ERZ1034573 (study PRJEB33760, sample SAMEA4777724) | hypersaline lake metagenome | biome: hypersaline environment; feature: brines | place: Spain | collected 2014-08 | depth 0 m ...
AGATTTTCTGCGACACTTGCATAGAAAGCACTCTTTTTCCCTCTCTTATTCGGAGTTATGGCAATAGCAGGATCTTTACTACCTACATCAAGAGACTTAAACCAAGAAGGCTTTGAATGTAGGAACTTTCCGGTAAACTGAGAGTTCATAGATGAGTAGGATTTCTTCAGTCCATAAGCAATACCCAGCCCCATGACACCTATCGCAATCTCATCGTTCAGAGCTAAGGCCTCAGATTTAGCCTTTTGTGCTTGTGTAAAACTGCCAGTATCTTCTAGAACAATGTCGTACTTCTCCCAAGCTCTATAACTGTTGGCAATTACCCCTGAAAAGGCTCCGATATAAGAGAGAAAGGCTGGACGCCAGAAGTCTGAATTTTCAAGAGTTTTGCTTGCTTTGAACCTGAGACCTTCATCATATACGGTTCTTTCCTTCCATTCGTCTCTAATCTCCTTATCAAGTTCAAGATCAAACACATTTTCGAAGCAATCATAAATTTCATCCGCAAACTGCATTATTTCCTGTTCTGAGGCAAGATCAACGTCTTCATCTTCTCCAGATAGCAAATCAAGATCGGGAAGCCTGGAATCAAAATCAAGAAACTCAGTTTCGGATTCTTCAGCCCTTGTAATTTCCAAATCCATGTCGTCAACTTGTTCCGACAGATAATCTTCGATGCTCTGCATCCAGAAATACGGTGCATCCTTACCGCCGTTCCAGTCTTCAGACCCGGAAAGATTAATGCCTTCAGCTTGTGCATGATTATTCTTTCCAGGCTGTAGGCTTCGGACAGGTATGTGGTTAATACCCTCAGCCTGAGCATGATTATCTAAGTCCTCGGCTCTCATATGTTACCTTCTAGACACAAAAGTTAAAAATCAGTATTCACGTTCTAGGAACCTCTTAGCAACTTCTAGCAAAATACCGTTGAGAGAAATAGGGGCTCCAAGATAAAAATAGTTGTATATTTCAACTATTCAGCTAAGCCCTCTTCATTTTATCCGTTTAATCTTAGGGAGCATTAACGTGTACGTTTACTTCTACATTAATCACTGGCTTTGGTCTATTTAACCTCGTCTAAGGCCCTATAGACTCCGTACATTATGAATGCAGAGCCAGAGGATACTAAGCCAACAGCGGCTGAAACTGCGAACAGAAGCTCTCTTGGGTACTGATATGGTAGTAGTATGCCTAGCATCTCAGGCATCACAAGTAAAGAACCTGAAACCGTCAGTGCACACAATACAAAGAAAATCACAGTCCGAAAGACTACTACGTTTATATCAATCCCATCACATCCCTCAGTCAACCCCTTTTTTAGGAGAGTTCTTAGATCCATACAATACCTATGTCTTTCCAATATAATTACTTTGTTGTATCACGATATCTGCTCCATATTTACATCTGTCTGTACTGAGTAAGTTTGGTGTCTCTGCCAAATACTCTGCTTCTAATCTCATCCTCCTCCACGCCCAGAGGTGATGTAACCGATTCAGCTGCCCTGATAAGCATATCTGAGTAATAGTTAGGGTCGTAGTCGCCTTCGGAAGATTCAAACTCCAACCTTGTCCTATCTAAGGGTTTTGCAGAGTCATTTTTCACAACAAACTTTACTTCCTCTCCTGGCCTAACATCTATGTTGTGTTTTTTAGCTCTTCTGAGGGCTGAAACCGTTCTGTTCTCAACCTTGTAATCCTCCAAGTTTTTTGACGTCTTTTTTGTCTTTACCAAGCTATCAACCGGCACATCATTAGACTCCAGTTTCGTAACATGTTTCTTCACGACCTCGATGACATCGTCTGTACTCATTTCCTTATCCAAGGCTTCAATCATCTCGATCTGAGCGTCTTTGATAAAGTTGCTGACAGAATCCTGCTCCGCCTCTATTCCGGCCGTCTTCAGATCTCCGTTTTTCTTCTTTCCAAAGTATCTGTTCAGAGTAGATATATCAGCCCTCGAGCTCTTTCTTGGTACAAAAGCACACCAGTCAAACCTGTATTCGGGCTCAAGCTCTATACCAACATCATCTGAAACCTGTCTACAGACCTCCTCAAACTCCTCTGTAGGGTTGTCTTCTTGAACCCATATACTATCTATGATTCCATGTGTAACCGAGTAACCGGATTCCTCAAAACTTTCCTTGGCTTTCAGCATGATATCACGGTCAAATGCCTGTATTGCCTGGTGGCACCTGATTGCTCCGTAAGATGCATGGCTGTGACCCATGTACCCGAAGCATGATACAAGAATCCATTTGATGGCGTCTATACTTCCCTCCACGTATCTACGTCTGCTTTCATCTTCGATATTTCCGAGCTCCTCCTTCATCTGCTGCCTGTGCTCTATCAACGGCTGCAGGACCTTGCCGATAAACCCATCTTTTTCCTCACATATACTGTAGCCTAGTTCAGGCGTCCTGCTGTTATTGCAGCAGTCACAGCAAACGGTCTCAGGACTGATGTTCTTCTCAACCATTATGTTTGGAAAAAGGGATGCAAAGTCAGCCTCGTACACATCTCTGTATACACCCGGATCAGGACTGAATATGAATCCGCCTCTGTCAGCCTTGTGCATAGTAGAAGCTTTCTTAGGTTTTTCACCACCCCAGTTCTTCCACGGGGTTAATGTTCCCTCCTCCAGATAAGCTTTCCTAACCTCTATACTTGTGAGGAGTCTTCCTATGCTTCCCCAGGCAAGCTCCTGCATAGGCCTGTAGCTTCTCTCAACCAGGTCCCAGAGCCCTTCAAGAGTTGTTTCGCCGAGCATAAAGCTGTTGCTGCGGTCTATTATAATCCTTCCTGGTATGTTAAATCTAGCTGACTTGTGTTGTCTCTTACCGTAGCTGGAGACTGTGTTACCTCCTGCCAGCTGCTGGAACTTCTCCATCCTGCCGAGCGAAAATCCTGGTTGATGCTCCTGTATTTTATTATTGAGTATGCTGAGAACCTGTCCATTACTGGCTATAACCAGATCAGGGTCTTTCTGTCTCCAGATACTCCTTATTTCTTCGAGAACCTGTTTCTCGCCTCCTTGAAGCCTTTGGTTGTCTACACGGATGCCTGATATATTTCTGTTTGAAAGCTTCTTTCTGCTTAATTCGATTTCCACCTTTTCAAGTTCGGTTTCAGGTACAGGACATTTGTTTCTCTGTAGACAGAAGCGGAACTGCGGAGAGAACCCGACATTATAGAACCTGAAAGTTGATCTACCAAATCCCTTCTTCAATCTATTTACTGCGGTTCTCAGGGCATCTTCCGTTGAACAGTCCACACGCAGCACCTGTTTCTCTGGCTGCTTTAGTGTAGGCTTCCATGACTCGAACTTGGTGGCAACCACTCCGTCCTGTCTGGTAAGCCATGAACGGCTTCTGTGAAGCTTTGATTTACTTCCTTCTATGTAGAAACGTGGATGATAGCTGCTGTGACGTTCCGCCTCTACACCTGTTTCTCCTTTTTTCCAGGATACTGTCCTCCCATCTATAAAATCTATCTTGAAAACCATTAGTTCTCAAGCTCCTCAACCCTCTGCCTTAGTTCCTCGATTTGTTTACTGTTCTCCTCGGTTTCTTTCTGTATGCCGACAAGCATCGAGATCAAGGCTGGAAGACCTGGGTTAGATGCATTCATATAGGCTCCGGCCTGCGCAAAGCTATGCGCCTTCTCCCACAGCTTATCTAAATGCTTCTTATTGCTCTCACGCAGACCTTTTCTAAAGGGCTTAAACCTGTCTATAAGATTATCGACGTGATTCCTGTAGGTGGAGTTTGTTCTACCCATGCCTCCTCTTCACCTCCACAGAAGCCTGTACAGCATCCGAAGCCTTCTGCATCCAGTGGGAAACAGTTGTCTGTACACTCCCTCCATTGCTGTAAGCGTTCTGCTTGAAACCAGACGAATCATACTTCCAACCTTCTTGAGTGGCTCCGATACTTATCTCTCTTTCAACATCCTTCCTTGCGTGCTGAAGTAGAGACGTACTTTTCGAAGAAAACGAAACCAGGACCTTCAAGCCGTGTTTCTCAGCTGTTTTCAGAACTTTCTGCCAGACCTCTTCAAAGAGCTCCTCAGCCTCCCATTCTCTTACCTGGCCATCAAGATACAGGAGATCAATGTTGGGAAGAACCAGGATCTCCGTATTCTCCTTGACAAACTCTTCAAGACTGTGTACAAGAGTATGGTGCTGAAAAGGTGTGAAGGCCCTTCCTATATGCACCTTCTCCATTACAGATCGGGTTCCTGCGCTTCTCAAGGCGTAGGTAGATGATTCGTTTCCCGAATCTATCCATACAGCCGTAGAGTTTCTGCCTTCCAGCTGATTTGACACCAGAGACTGGAATGCAGGAAGGTCTTCCGGCTTCGATATCAGGTTTACTCCCTGGTATAGCTGTGGCTGGCTCTGTACAACCACATGCTGCGTTTCGGACTGCTGTCCTCTAACTCCCTCTGATTCTTCCTGTGTGTATGGACTGATGTTGTTCACCCTCCCCCGAGAAGTGATAAAAAGGCGCTGAAGCTTTATTCAGACCTTGTAGAATAGTTATGTGTTCTGAAGGCCTTTTAAACCGTTTAACAGTTGTCCGAAGCGTCCGAAAGAAACTTTACTGGGTCAAGAAGTATGTTTTAGCTGACTTGTCGCCTTCCGACTCAACCACTTCATAAGCCTCCATTTTGTTGAGATAGCGTCTGAGCGTTCTCTTGGACTTGGCGTCTTCTACCTGTGTCCGATATTTTTCGTATAGCTCGCCCATCTGCAGCTCACCTCTCTCCTGCAAGACCTTGTAAACAGCCTTCTGATGCCGATTAAGGCTTTCCAATGACTCAAGTCTTTCCTCGTCATACGCGTCCGAAATAGCCTCTTCAATAACCTCATCAGTTATCTGCTCAAAACCCTTGTTTTCAGCTTCACGAGCAGCAAACCTAAGCGAGTTCAACGCAACCCTGGCATCACCACCTGCCCTAGATCCAATCTTCTTTAACTGGGATCTCTTCACACAGCCATCCCTTAAACCGTGCTTTCTACGGAGTTCAAGTATGTCAGCAAGCTCACCTGTTGAATACTTTTTGAACCTGATCCTCTTCACGCCGCTGAGTCTTGAACGTACACGTCCCTCAAAATGGGTAAATACTTTCTGATCGTTAGCAATGAATATCATGCCTGTGTTCTGAAACCGTGAAAGCTCGTACAGAATCTCGTCATCACTTATCTGATCCACTTCATCAACTATAACAACTGTAGGCTCCTCTCTAGTTTTATCCTCAAACTTTTCAATAACCTTGTCAGTAGACGTGCTGTCTCTTGGGGTTGTTATCTTCTCATTTAAAAGCTCGTAAAATATCTCAAACCTGCTCTTCTCACTGAAACAGTTGACATAGCTTGACTGAACAAACCTCTCCTTTTGAAGCTCTTGGACGACATACTTTGCCATAGCAGTCTTACCGGTTCCAGGCTTGCCGTAAAGCAGCATGTTGTTTGGCTGTTCCTCATCCAAGATAGGTTCAAGGTTGCGGGCGATCTCCTGCCTCTCACTGCTTCTGTGAACCATCTTGTTAGGGAGATAGTCTGCCGTAAGAACCCTGGCATCACCTATAATCTGGTTACCTGACTCTTCCACAAACAAAAAAATTCAACACTAACTTCAAGTCTCTTTGCCTCCAGCGAAAACTATACAACATTAGACGTCAAACCACAGGTGTGAAGTACATCAAGGAGACACTAGAAAACTCCAGAGATGAGAAAAACAACCTTGAAGATGAGATTAAAGGGTTCAACAGCTTCCTGTCATCTATCCAAAATCAGGAACCTGAGGGTGCTGAGTACGTCCAAGTATTCTACGAAGACGTCTGGGAGCCAACTAAGTATTCAGATATTAATGGAGACAAGTCTATACCCACAAAGAGAGATATTGTTGAAAACTTCCTGATAGAGTACGAAGATGTAGGAAACGCAGTACTAAATAGGGATGAGGGAAGAACAGATTTTACAGATCAGGGCAGCCTAGGAGGTGGATATAGACAGCCTATGAAGCAGAAGACTGTAATGCTTATTGATGGAAGGGAATCTGCACTGAAAAATCTGGATAAGCTGATGGAGCACCTAGAAAACTCCTACAATGAGCTCAGATCTATTGAATCCGGTGTTAAATCTGTAGATACTGATGCTGAGAACTGGGCCGACTTTGAATCAGCATGGAACAGACTCGACTCAAGTTCAGACAAACTCAGTAACTACCTAGAACAACACCAGTCCAGTGGATGCAGTTATGATAGAGACCTAATGAAACTGGTGGGAGAAGATACAGATTATCCAGTAATGTCAGATATAGGGCTTCTAAACATGAATATAGAGGAAAAGAAATCGTCCTTAATTCAAAGACTACCTGTAGAGACTGTGTAAATTCGTAGGGAACAATCACTCTAACAAGTCTTCGGACAACTTAAATTCTTCTCTCAAGCCTTCAACAACCTCGTCAGGATTATCTCTTCCATAGAACCATTTGTGCCCGCCTATATCTGTCCTTAGATCTGAGTTGGAGACACTAACTATCCAGTCATATCCTGAATACAGGTTATCAGGTAGAATTAGAAACGGGTTCCAAGCCAAGTCTGTAGAATCCTCCTCATATCCTTTATACACGCTTAAATCCCTTCCCTCATACGTCTTTGCCCTCATTAACTCCTGACCCAGCTGATGTTCCTCAACTGAGCCAATCTTCCTATCTGCGCCAAACTCATTCTGAAGATACCTAAACACATCCTTGATCTTGTATTCAGTATTCATTCTCACTCAGCGCTCTATCTTATCTTATTCAAAGAACTCCTCAGCCAGTTTTGAAATATCTTTCTTTGCATCCGTCCTTCTCTCCCTGCTATTGTAAGCATATTCATCTTCAAGGGACTTGTCAGAGACATCTCTCCAAGAACTTGGATAGCTACCATTCATAGTAGGGGTCTTTCGACGAAAATCAGACTTATATCTATGCTTAACTCTGCCATCCTCTATAAAAACCCTGATATTATATATAGGATCCTTGCCATACTCAAACTCGCCCTCATTTACCATCTCTGCGCTAATAAAATAATCAAAGCCTACATCATCGTCTTGAGAAAAATCTTCGTAATCAATTTGATCCTGAAGCAAAACATAACCCTCTAATCTATCAACAGCCTCACGCAAAAAATCCTGGTCCATAAACCCAACAACCTCTATAAAACATTATTAGAGTAAGCCGGAAACTTAAGCACTTAGAAGGTTGTTCAACTGTTAGAAAAATCTAGTTCAGCTCAGATTCGAAACCGGACATAAATCTTTATGTACACATGTTCATTATTCATTTGAGTGTCGCAGGAAGATGAGTCTGAGGATCAAAGCCTAGGCAGGAGAGACATACTTAAACTAGGTGCTGCTGGCGCAGCAACTCTGGCAGGTTCGAAATTAGCTCCGAAAAACATTGATCTGTCTGGACTGAAACCAGATATTCTCAAACGTCTCAGACATATAGAGAAAGATAATATCAGCATGCCCAGAAACTTCCTGGAAATAGCTACGGGAGGAGATCTCAAGGATCTAAGGTATAGACCCAGGCATACAGCAAGGAAAGTAGCTTCTCTGGCCTCGTCAGGTTTGGAAAACTCAAATGGGTTTCAAAGCTATAATCCATCTGAGGCTTTCCTATCCACCAGAGATGACGGAACAGGAGCAACTGTTACTGAAGACGGGAGGCTTGACTCCTTTTTCCATCCTTACACAGGTTACTCAACTTGGCTGCCTTATTTTACACACGGCGACGACGAACTGATGGGCTCGGTTCCTCGGGAAGGGAGTTATCCAGAACTTGAGGTGGAAGGAGAGCTAAAACAAACTTGGAATGATCTGGAAACCACTGAGTTTGGTATGAGACACAACAAAGGGATACTAGATGCTGAGTACTCTGGAAAAGATATTGTTTTAGAGGAGAGTTCATTTGTTGTTCCCAAAGAAGAAACACTTCGTAGGGATTACACCATCAAAAACGTGTCAGATGAAGAACTGGAAATAGTTTTTAGATATCATACAAGAGCTAACGTGAACAACAACGAGCAGAACTTCGGATTCTGGCACTCGAACAGCAACGAACTTAAGGCTGACGAAGAACTTACCTGGAGTGACAATGAATCCGGACAGGAGCTACGTATAGGTTTAGAGGACGAGCCTGACTCAACCGAGGCTGAGTCTTACTTTGAAGGTAGCCTAGTTGACCTAAATCTAGACGATATTAGGGATATACTACACCTAGAGGATACAGACAGCTCGGATTCTGTTGAAGGAAGATTTCTTGATGGAGACTTAGAGAAAGAGCTCAGTGTCAAACCAGGAGAGTCAGTAGAAGTATCCGTGATGCTGGAAGGTAATGAAAGCTCCAAACTTGAGGGTGGATCTCAAGAGTCGGCTGAGGACCACTGGCAAGGGTTTTTCTCAGACCTAGAGATGCCAGATGAAATGGATGAAAGAGAGGAGGATATGTACAGAGACTCTGCCAGAATACTGGCTGGATTGCACGACCCGGAAAAGTCTTCTTCTGCGGCGGCACCGAATATTCAACCTCTGTATTATCCTACATGGATAAGAGACGGGGCCATCCAGACAGTTGCAAAGGCTCAGTCAGGACAGTACCAGACCGCAAAGGAAGAACTAAAGGACTTCATGGCAGAGGTTCAGTCAGAAGACGGAAGTTTTCAACAGTGCTTCAACCCTGAAGGAGGACTCACAGGGGTCTGGGAGGTGCAGAACGATCAACCCTCACTCTTCACATGGGCAGTCTCAGAAGTATACCACGAAACAGGTGATAAAGATTTCGTAGAGGAGATCTGGGAAAACGTGCAGAACGCTCAGGAATACCTTATTGGTAACAGAGCCGGTAACGGTCTCATGAAATCTGCTCCTGACTACTCAGAAAATCTCGAGGATTTTTCAAGGCAGAGCCTGTGGACAAACTCACTAGCGTACGAGTCACTGAAGACAGCGGCCGAACTCGCAGAAGAACTAAACGAGGATGGAGCAGAACAATACAGAGCCGCAGCTGATGAAATCGGCGAAAGCACCGTCAAAAATTTCTTCCCTGAATCAGAAGAACCTGTCTCTGAATATAGGTTATTTGACGGGGCCATAAACAACTTTGGGGGCCTAGACTCATTCGCTGTGTGGCCTCTTAGTTTTGCAGAAGACTACGATTTAGAGGATGAGATAACATCAATCCTAGACAGGGAAACGGATTTCCCTCCAGGATTTGTACCAGGCCAGCTCAACTACGCAGGAATGCTCTACAATCAAGACAGACACGAAGAAGCGGATGAACTTGTCGATCAGGTTCTAGATCACAGAAGCAAAGCAGGAGGTCTCTACGAACAGATTCAGGAAGACGGTGAAGAAACTATGGCTTATCCGTTAGGATGGAGCCAGGCAGCATTCATCATGGCGATGGAGAAGAAGTACAGCTAGACATAGACAATAGACGCAGGCTTTACAGGTTGAAGCCTTAGAAATACAGAACTTCAGAAGTCTTTTCCATGAGCTCCGTTTCTGTATTGCGTAGAACCTGAAATCTTTACAAACTCAGCATTTTCTCTTGCGTCAGCTACTTTATCTGCTCCACAGTAGCTCAGACCGCTTTTCAAACCTCCTAAATACTCTTTGGCAATCTGCTCCACAGTTGAATCCTCAGTATATTCCATAGTTTCACCTTCCTCATAGCTGTCGCTCTCCTTCAAATCTCTATCTCCACGGTCCTCCGCGGCGGCTTTTGTTGACATTCCACGAAACTCTCCCTGACGTGGAGACTCAACTGTATCACCAAGTATACTACCAACCATTACGCAGTCAGCTCCAGCCATCAAAGCCTTCACCATATCACCGGGCTTTCTAATACCTCCATCAGCGATAACATCCACATCAGTACAGGCTAAATCCTTCACCGCTGAAAACTGTGGTACTCCGGCACCAGTCATCTCTCTAGTTGTACATGCTGCCCCCGGACCTACACCAACCTTAACCGCGTCAGCCCCAGCTTCAGCCAGATCAACGGCAGCCTCTTTAGTGGCTACATTACCTGCTGCAACCGGAACATCAAATCTCTGGGATACTTTTCGTATAAACTCTAGAAATGATTCATGATGTCCATGCGCAATATCAGCAACCAGGAGATCAACACCTGCATCAACAAGCTTCTTGCATCTATCAAACTCGTCCAAACCAACAGCACTAGCCACCGGAGAAACTCCCTCTACCATGCTCGCCTGCTTATCGGCCTCGAGGAACCTGTGGACAACCCCTATCCCTCCTTCATCTGCAAGTGCTTCCGCCATATCCCTCTCAGTAACAGTATCCATAGGGGCAGATAGCATAGGTACCTCAAGATTGATACCGCAGAGCGAGACAGAGGTTTCAACGCTTGAAAGAGAATCTACATCGGTTCTTTGAGGCTTCAAAAGAACATCATCATAGCTCAGCTTCTTTTCCAGAATAAATCTCCTTCTTAATATAAGAAGTTCAGCAATTTAAAGATTTTCTTTAAGAAGAATCTTGACTTCTACCGTTGGCGACTGATTACTAATATATTATCTTTGCAACTTATCATAACCATGTCCAAACATCCAAGACCCGGCGAGGAATACGATAGGTGGAATGAAATAGGAGATGAAGATCCGCACGATGGTTCTGGATCAGATGTTCAAACGGGCTCTGAGGACGGTATAGATGTATTTGGTGATAAAGACGCGGAGGAGGTCTTGACAGATGATTTTGAATCACGTGAGGAAGAAGTCATATCAGAGAGAAACAGAAAAGGGGAAATACTCGACAAGGTTCAGCTCGAACTTGAAAGAATGTATCAAGAGGACGGCCACTTTATCGCCTACGGAATACTGGACGGAGAAATTTTCCCTGCTTTTGTGAATACTTCTGACGGCGAGACATACGCACATAAACAATGGCTAAGTGAAGCCGAGGATATGGTGAGCATAAACTATTTTTTGGGGGAGTCAGAGGTCGCCGAACCCGATATACTAAGGGACGTTAAATCAGGTATACCAAAAGGACTAGATAATTACGTAGAACAGCCTTTGGAAGAAGTAAGTAACTTTGAAGAATATGAATGGACGGAAACAAATAAGACATACCTAATGCCTAAATAAAGCCCTGAACAGCGTGATAAGCTGTAGGGCCCAAATACCGCCATAAAGGGAGTGAAGGCACTAGGAATGGGGCTTAACTAGCACCTTCACAGCATCCCTGTTGTCCATGGCATCATAACCTTCCTCTATGTTCTCCAGGTTTACTTCCTTTGTAAACACAGGTGACGGGTCAAGGTTTCCCTGAAGAACGTCCTCCATAAGGTCGTCAATATACTTTCTTACCGGTGCGACGCCTCCACGAAGCTCTATGTTATCTCCAAAGTACTCGAATAGATTAAAACCTTCTCCTAGGCCGTACGGAACACCGACATATCCTATGGTTCCTCCTGGTCTAGCTACTTGGGCAGCCATGTTCATCGATGACTCGCCGCCAACACACTCAAGCACATGGTTTGAGCCACCTCCGGTTATCTCCAGAGCTTTCTCAACAGCGGCTTCCCCACGCTCGGAAATAGTGTGTGTTGCCCCAAGATCCTCTGCAATCTCAAGCCTGTCCTCATGATGGCCCATAGCAATAATCCTTTCGGCGCCGAGCCTCTGAGCAGCAAGAACCGCACACAAACCTACTGCACCATCACCGATGACAATACAGGTATCACCTGCTGAAACTTTTGCAGAAACCGCTGCATGATGACCGGTGCACATAACATCTGTTAAAGGAAGCAGCTTCTCCATCATCTCATCATTTGCATGTTCGTCAGGAACCTTCACCAGCGTTCCATCAGCCGTCGGACACTTGACGTACTCTCCCTGTGCTCCTCCGTTGCTGCCGTCCCAGGAATCACCGTTCTCACACGACGTGTAAAGACCCTTCCTACAGAACTCACACTCACCACATGAGATTGAGAACGGAGCCAAGACAGTATCACCAGGTTCCAGTGAAGTCACGTCCTCACCGACCTCTTCAACAACACCCGCAGGCTCGTGACCTATCCTGGATCCAGGAACTAAATCACTGTAGCCTCTGTAATGCCATAGATCAGAGCCACAGACACAGGTATGTGTGACACGGATCAGAGCATCCTCAGAGTCCTCAATCTCAGGTTTTTCAACTTCCTCAACGGTAACATCGTTTTCACCTTGAAACACAGTAGCCTTCATACAATTTAGTCAGGCCTCAGCTAATAAATAATCTAACGAATGGGTTCAGGAAATTAAATTAAGGATACATCTCAAGTAATCTAGCCCACACTAAGAACTTTAATTCAAGCTCTACAAACTAATAAGCATAGTGACGAGTCTAGAATCATCCAATGTAGCCAAGCTGGTTTTGGCGTGTTTCTCCCTAATCATGGTTGCACAGGGTGTCTCCTCGGAAAGAATATATCTAGAGGGAACCACTCTAGGAGCAAATAAGGACACTCTCAACAGCTTCTCCACATCCAATACCTTGTCAACACAAAGTGAGAGCTATGAGTACATGGTGATGCAGTATAGAGA
>ERZ1034573.436-NODE-436-length-12513-cov-18.583882_pt1 | contig 12513 bp, 13 predicted proteins | sample MGYA00520641_ERZ1034573 | MGnify/ENA primary metagenome ERZ1034573 (study PRJEB33760, sample SAMEA4777724) | hypersaline lake metagenome | biome: hypersaline environment; feature: brines | place: Spain | collected 2014-08 | depth 0 m ...
GCTGCCTGCATGCCCGCCTGTACCCGCTCAGAGATGAGCGAGGATTCGAGTTCGGCCATCGCGCCGATGATCGTGAACATGGCCTTCCCCATCGGCCTGTCGGTGTCGATGTTGCCTTATGCGCTGACGAAGCGAATGCCCAGGTGATCGAATTCGTCAAGAGCTCGGATCAGGTGGGACGCGCTGCGGGCAAAGCGATCGAACTTCCAGACCACGACGCAATCGATGGCCCGCTGGCGGGCAGCCTCCATGAGGTCGCCTAAGGCGGGCCGCTCCTCCTCGCGCCCGCTGATGCCTTTGTCATAGTACCAGTCGGCGACGTTCAGGTCGGCGTGCTCCGCAAAGAAAGCCCTGATACCCACTCCGGCATCGTTCGCCGCTTTGGCTACCACTTCGTTCGAAACGAATGGGTATCCGACGAGGTCGGCAATATTCTCACCACCGCGCGGTCAATGCGTGGAGAAGCCGACTACGACGCGTTTTCGGACTTTGGTCGGAGGGAGGCCGCTGAGCTTGTCGAAAAGGCCAATCGTTTCATCGAGGCTGTTGAGGGACAGATTCTTTCCAGCCGGTAGACGGTAGTCGGGACGGGCATCGAGCCGAGGGCAGGCCCCTCTGTTTTACCTCGGAGGCTGTCTCAAAACCCGACGCTGCCGTTTAGTTTTGAGATAGACAGTTCCGACACAACTTCTAGACAATCTCACCCGTCCTCAGCGCCGCTCAGGCGGGGTAGGCGTTGGCGGAGCCGACTGACTCAAAAACCACCGTTTTTGAAGCATCTCCAACGCCGACCTACCGGTTTTTGCTCATAGTGGTTGGGGCGAAGTGGCCCTTTCCCTCTTGCTGTTGAGGTGTGCTTAGGTTTCAGTACCGATTAGAACGCCAGAGAGACTCCCCTCAAGAAGGAGCTCCGCACAGGCAAAACCGAGTACGACCAGTCCAATCCCCAGGAGGTTGTGAACTGCAATGTTGGTTATTCCGGCAGCATATCTTCCCTTATGCAGTAGCATGAAGCTTTCCAGGCCGTAGGTCGAGAAAGTCGTTAAGGCTCCAATCGTACCGGTAAAGATGAATAGACGAGCATTCGGAGGAAAGGAAAAGCGATTTGCCGTTGCCCAAAGGAAGCCGATCAGGAAGCATCCGACCAGGTTCGCAACGAGGGTGCCCCAGGGAAATCCTTTGCCGAGAAGCCAATACGCAGCCTTCGAAAAACCGTGACGCAGGGCGGCTCCGAGACCACCACCGAGAACGACCCACAGGAAATTTTGCATAGGCAGGCGGGATCACAGATTGCTCCTATCAGTGAGGTTCAATAGGAGTCATCAGCCCACAGCCGAGTAAGGAAGAGGCCTCTCTCCCAAGGAGGGCGGTTATCGGCGGACCCCATCGCCATCGGTCCAAACTCATAAGTGGCTCTACGGCTACAGTTTTCCGTTCGGTTGGGTTCGTTTTCTCGCGGTTTCTGACTTCCGCACTGCAAGTTTTGAAAACCACGGGATACTGTTGGCGAATGTCCCGGGCCGGAAGTTCGGTCTCCAATCTTCCGGTCTCTCACCGCTTATTCGCGAGAAAGGCCGCCTTCCCTGCTGTATCCGGCGGTGGTTCGCCCAGGCATTTCAGGGATCCTCGCGGTAGGCCCGAACCCAGTCCACTTCGAGTCGGAACGGGCCGTCGATCCCGTCGATGATGTAGATCCCGATCGACTTCACGGCCGAGAGGTCAAGTGGGTCGGCGCTCACCGGCCGCCCGTGTGCGGTTTCCTCCAGCGCGTCGAACGGGACACGGACCGTTTCCCATGAGTCGCTCGTCGGGAACGATCCGCGCCGGGTCACCTCGCGGCCTCGGCTTTCGGTCCCGTCGCTCACGTCAAGCTCAAACGTGCGCCCACCGCCGCGGACGCGAAGCTCGATCCCGTCGTAGCCGGACAGGTCCACCTGTCGGCCTGCACGGACCGACGAAAACCCGCCCCCTTCGGTCACCACCGTTCCGGTGAACAGGAGCGCACCCTCGGCCACCTCGGCGGAGCCCGTCGAGCGACCCCCCATCACGCGGTCGCTTTCAACGCGCCACCGAGATTTGCCGTTGCCTTCGAAGTCAAAAAGCATCTTCGGCGAGACACCTGATTCTTCAGTACTTACGGCGCCTTTTGCCTGCAAGGCCGTCGACTGAGCACAGGCCGGTGAGCTTCCAGCACCTGCGGCGAAGAGCAGAGGCGCGGCGACAAGGGGAAGCGCGAGAAGACGAGACATACAGTTTGGAATGACAATTTGGAACGACCGGGATCGGAAAATCTGGGATCGAGAATCCGGCCGCGAGTCAACGCGGCCCGGGCTGCCTGAGACTCCCCGCGCGAACGGCCGGCTTGTCGGGCTTAGTAATCGCCCCCCGAAATGCAAGACGAATTGAGCCGGGTCGGCGGGCAGACTCGACCGGTGGGCGCCAGCCGGCGGGCCTGCGCGTTCCTACTCCTCCACGACGCTGATCGACTCCACGTCCTCTTCGGAAAAACGCACGGTCTCCCCACCGGCCGTTTCGATCTTGTATCCCTGTCGGGTTTTGTGAATGTCGTCTTTCGACTCGACCTGGTATCGAGTCTTTCGCAGGTCTGTGGTGGTCACTTCGGCAACGAGCATCCCGCTGGGCGTTTCGTCTCGAATGCAATGGGCAAGGAAGGTGAGCGGTAGCACGTCGGATTGCAAGCGAGTCTGAACAGATCCGGGCGAGTTTGGGCAGGCCCGGAGCCGCTGCCGTCTCGTTTTCGACCCGACTCCAGTTGCAATCACATCGGCTGAAGAGTTCGTTCAGCCACGCACGGTCTCGAAGAGCAAGAGGCAACTCCCTCGCTCCGTTCGACGTTTGGCAGCCGGCGCGTGACAGCTGGTGCGTGATAGCCGGCGCGGTATTACCCAGGGATCGAGCCTTGTGGCGTTGCGTGAATGGCCCGAAGACGCTGCCGTGAGCAAGAATTCTCTGGATTCATCGAGGGGAGACGTCAAATGAAAGGGAGACGGTTGTGCTGACGCGCCGCTGAGTGCGGGAGGGAAACTCTTCGAAGTCGTACCCGAGAGAGGCTCCGAGCAGGATGCGGTAGTTGAGAGGAATCTGGGCATCCGCCGATACGCTCCAAGAGCGGGTTCGCCGAAAGTTCTCCTCGAAGCGATCTTTATCGGGGGGCGACGTTCCGAAGCTTCCATTCACCCCAACATACAGTCGGGAACTGCCGAGGTACCGACGCACCATGCCGTTTCCTGAGACTGAAGTTCCGCTTTCTGAGGGCGTTACAAAGGCCCCTCCCCTGAACATGTAGCTTCCGTAGTACTTGGTCAGTGAGGCCGTGTAGATGAGCGTACCAGACCCTCCGAAATTGAGGTACCGAGTGCCGACCTCCGCGGTGGTGCTCCACGGAAGGCTCTTGTAGAGGGACCCGCCGACGCGGTAGTTGGGAAAAATCGAAGATCGCGAGACTCCTGCGTTCACGTATGCGTATAGCCCGCTCGTGAGTGACGGATAGGCGTCGATCCCAAACTTGAGCCCATTCGTTGAAAATCGGCGGCCGTACTGCATGCGTCCAATTATGCTTCCGATCGGCGTTGAGCGGCGTAATGCGACCGTTCCGAAGCGCCATGGTGCACGCCCTCCCCGGAACGCATCATGCCTGTATGAGAGCGACACGTTGTAGCGCATCTGTTCTCCCTTCAGGCTGCGTAGCTCTGCTTTTGCGGATTCGTTGGACGGATCCGCCGATAGGATTGCAGTGAGCTGCGACCGAGCAGCCTCCGGGCGGTTCAATCCTTGGAGAAGCGTTGCGCGTGCCTCGGCGAAGTGCGAGTTGTCTGGATAGTATTCGAGGCCCTGGCTCGCGTACTCCAGCGCGCTCTGATGCCGTCCCGACCACGACTCTACGTCGACCATTGCTTTGAGGCCCTCGTAATGATTGGGGGCCTCTCTCAGGACGGACCGCAGTTCAGCCCGAGCACTGTCTCGGCGGCCTTCCCAGGCGAGGGTGCGCGCCACGAAAACTCGGATGCCGTGGTAGTTTGGGCTTCGTGCGAGGGCCCTGTAGGCGAGCACCCGTGCCCGTTCGTAGTCCCCTGTTTCAAACGCCGCCAGACGGGCGCTGGCGAAGAGCGAGTCGCTCGACTGCGCCACTGCGGTCGAGCTCGTTCCCAGAATCAGCCCCACAAGAGCCGTGCCGAGGGTGAGGGTGAGCCAGCCGCACGGTGCCGAGAAGCGTATGGCGTGCATCATGTGCATCATGGGTTAAGCCGTTCCGTCAGGGTGGGAAGGGCATCGTTGTGGGGGGCCACCCGTTCCAATTTGGAGACGACAGTTTTGGCCTCTGCGGTGCGCTGCAGGGCCAACAGCGCTTTTGCTTTCTTCGCCAGAATGCCCGGCCGGTCGGGGTGATGCGTCAGTCCCTCGCTTGTGACCTCGAGGGCGGTTTCGGGACGGGCCGCCCAGAGTTCGGTATCCGCCAGGGCATTGTATGCGTCATAATATGTGGAGTCTCTCCGCAAGACCTCCCGAAAGGCCCGCCGCGCCCGGTCGAAAGCCCGGCTCCACGCGTAGGTGCGTCCCAGAAGAAGCCGGACGTCGTGGTAATCGGGATGGTCCTCCAGAAGACGCTTGGCAACAGCCCGGGCAAGTTCATACTGCCCGTCGAATGCTTTTTGTCGGGCCATTTGAAACTGCTCGGGAGGCGTCAGGTCTTGTCGACGGATCGCAGACAAGACCGAGTCGATGGCCGTCGGGGTCGGTCCCTCTGGAAGGGCGCTGGTAGCGGCGCGGAGGGGAGTCGTGGACGGGAGTTCTTCGAGGGAGACGGTGGGGCTGTACAGCCGGTCTTCTTGCGTCACGTACTGGTTGATGGTTTTGAACCGGCTCAGCCGCCCCCGCAATGCCCGTTGCTTCTTGGCATTCGAGACGGGGGCCAACCGCAGGTCCTCTTGCACTCGATACAGCTGATCGTTGGCTAGGTAGTATCCCTTGTGGAGATAGTCGACCAGCTGGTTCTTATTGCGCATCAACGGCATTGAACGGGTGCTGCGGAAACGGCGCGTCGTGTCGATGGGCGTTCCGAGCCAGTGGGACCGTTCCAGCACCGCCACGCCGTACTGCGCACGGAGAAATCCGAAGAGGGTAGGCGCCACGTCGGCCAGGGTGGAGACGGAGCGGAACCGCTGACTTTTGTGGAGCAGTGGGGAGTAAAGAAGAAGGGGAACGTGGTAGCGGGCAATCTGAGACGGCTGGGGAATGGGGATGAGCCGATGGTCACCCGTGATAATGAAGATTGTGTTCTCGAAGTCGGGGTGCGTCCGGTATCCCCGAAAAAACTGCCGAAGCGCATCGTCGGTGTATAGAAACGTGGTGAGCTCATCGCGGTAGGTCCTGTAACGGGCTTTTTCCTCCCCGCTTGCAGCCACCTCATCCAAGCGGTGCTCAAAGCGTCGATCGTACTGGGCCTCGTCCGGGACCACGAATGGATCGTGGGTCTGGAGCGTGTGGATGATGGAAAGGCGTGGACGGTGATCGACCGTATCCATGATGCGTGCGGCCCGCCCAAACAGCGCCTTGTCGGGGTATCCCCAGTATCGCTTTGTACGTTCTGAATCGCCGAAGAGGTGGCGGAGAGCGCCTCGTCCGGTCGCACGGTCAATGCCTTGCCGTTCCAAAAAGCGTCCGACATTGTCGAAGGACAAATCGAATCCGCTGTAGTAGGAGGTCCAGTACCCTCGCTCTCCCAGTACGCCAATCAGAGTCCGATGCCTGGGCATGTCTGCGCCCATCTCCATGAAGCCCTGCTCTGCGTAGGGCAATGAGCCGAAAAGCGACGGCATCAGGCCGAAGGTGCGGCCTGTGGTGCTCAGTGTGTTGGGCCAGTAGAGGCTCTCCTGACTCAGGGAGTCGACGAAGGGAGTAAATCCGCCGTATGCATTTTCTTCTCCCACAAATGCCGTCCCGAGTCCTTCAAAGACGATAAACACGATATTGGGCAACTGGCGGCCAGCGGTCGTAGTGTCGGGAGACTCGAAAAACGGTCCCAACACGTCGTTGTAATTGGCCCGGTACATCCACGGATACGTGCGGGACACCGTATCCTGCAGGGCGGTGTCGTATGAAGATCCACCTAGAGAAACCGTCATCCCACCTGAAGCAGAGGACGCGAAGAGCGAAGCGATGCTCTCCGTGAGGAGGTGCATCGTCTTGTTTGTGGACAAAAACTGCGTAGCCGGACGTTTATTTCCTGCATCCGGTAGGCCGAAAGTCAGACTGACGACCAGGAGCCCACTGCCTGCGTACCCGACCCACGCGGGAGCTCGGCGCCGTCTGGCGATGAGACACAGGCCAACTACGGTGCCGACCAGGGCAAGCGCCACGGCCACCACCTCGGCCCCGATTTTTCCGGAGGCCTGAACTGTGTCCACGATCTCCATCGGGCTGTAGCCCCAGAGCTCCCGGCCCAGCGGCTGCAAGGTTAGGGAGAAGTAGTACGCCAGACCAAGCTGTAGCGTCCCCAGCACGACGGTTGCCCCCACAAACATCCAGAACGCTGCTTCACGGGAGAAGGGAAAGACGACGGCGTACATCGCTGCGAGCACCCCCCCGAGGAGAAGTGCAGCTCGAGCGTCGTGCATGAGCCCTAGAAGTTCGTAGAGTTCGATCGAGACCGAAAGAGAATGACTGGACCGCACAAGGAGGGACTCGATGGCTCGTCCAATGAAGAAGATCCCCAAAAGGACGCCCCAAAGCGGGATCGCAGTGCCGACTGCATCAGCACGCATTATTTTCTCGTCGATCACGGCGTAGAGTTTTCCACGTTCACTCATCGGATGAGTCAAATCCGGTTCGTCTGATCGCGCCCCAGTCCTCGTTGCCCCGAAGATACGACCACAGGCCTTTGATTCGCCACCACGCATTGAGCTGGCGGTACCCAACACTGTCGAGCACGGCGAGAAAAATCAGTTGGAAGAGGTCGGAGGTGTGTTCGTACCGGTGGAACGACAGCTCTTCGAGGGCGACGGCGCTGAGGGAGAGCGCCGTTCCAAGGGCAAAGGCGAGCAAGAAAAACGCCAGTGCAATCGGCCCCGAGAGAGTTCCTGTCCCAAAGGCCACGATGAACCAGACGTATCCGAGAAACTCAAGGACGACCCCAAAGGTCTCCAGGAAATAGAAGAACGGATACGCCAGCAGGCCCACCCTGCCGTAGTGTGGATTCAAGAGCATCTGCTGGTGGCGGATCATTGAACCCACCATTCCTCGGTGCCACCGGTCGCGCTGACTGCTAAGATCACGAAATGTCGATGGCACCTCTGTCCAGGCCACCGGATCAGGAATAAATCGAATCCGATATGTCTGCCCCTCCTCTCGGAGTCGGCGGTGCATGCGAAGAACCAGTTCGAGGTCTTCCGTGATGCTGTCGGTCCGGTATCCCCCGACGTCCACAACTGTCTCGCGGTGAAACATTCCGAAGGCCCCCGAAATGATGATCATGGCGCCGAGTGTGTCCCAGCCCAAACGGCCAAAGAAAAACGCACGGAGGTACTCGAGAACCTGGAGCTTCGGCAATAGCCTTCGGGGCATCGATATGCTCTGGATTTGACCCGACTGGATCGAGCATCCGTTTGCCACCCGGACGATGCCTCCAACCGCTACGGTCGAGGTGTCTTCCAGAAAGGGACGGACAATGCGGATGAGTCCCTCTCGTTCTACAATCGTGTCCGCATCCATCGCGCAGAAAAGGGGCGTCTCGCAGAAGTTAATGCCGGCATTTAGGGCATCGGCTTTCCCTCCGTTTTCCTTATCGATTACCCAGAGGTGCGGGTGGATGCGGCTCCGATAGACCTGTCGGACGGGCTCGGTCGAAAGGTCGCTCAGCGGAGGGCGCGGGGCGGGCTGCAGGTCGAAGGTGGAGCGCAGCCGCTCGAGCGTAGCGTCGGTCGAGCCGTCGTTTACGACCAGGACCTCGAAGTTTGGGTAGTCAAGGTTCATGAACGCACGGACCGACTCGACACAGGTCGATTCCTCGTTGTAGGAAGGGGCGATGAGAGTGATGGACGGGAGGCTTTCTGACGTAAGCGCCTCTTCCGGATTGTAGGCGTCGAGCACATACCGGTACCGCAAGACCCCGAGAAACGTGAAGACGCTCATCAGAGTGTATCCCACATTCAGGACTACGAAGTAGCCGACCAGTACGTACGTGGTCCACTGCAAAAACGCGTTCATTGGTCGGAGGGAAGAATCAAATCAGAGGCCAATTGAGCCCTCGGGTGATCGAGTGTTCGCAGCCTACGAAGGGGCGCTGTAGCACCAAGCCTCATCAGGCTCCGTGCTGCGCTGATTGCGACCCACTGCGAGCCATCGGCATGTACGAGCGCCCCCAGGAGGACCTCGTCCTCCGAGCTTCCCAGCTGCCCGAGTGCCTGAGCTGCATGAAGGCGAACCGTCGGATCCGGGGCGTGGCAGTAGGCGCGTATGAGTGGCCCATGGACGCCCTTGCCCAATCGCATCAGCAGGTAGAGGAGGCTGGCCGTAAGTTGGGGCGTTTTGCACCGAACCCGAAAGTTCACGTCATCGAGCAGGAAAGCCGCCACGGCGACCGCTCCAGTGTCGCCGAGCTCCCGGAGCGCTTCTGCGCAGCAGATCCGCTCAAAATCATCGCGATTGTCGTCGGCCATCGCGGCCCGCAGGGTGGGGGCTGCGTCTGCTCCCAGCCTGAAAAGAGAGGAGCCGATGTGCCGTCGGTCGACGTGACCCAGGCGCGTCAGGCAGCGAAGGAGCCGTTCGGTGTGTTTGGGGCCCCCGATGCGCGCAAGTGCGTGGAAGGCCCTGCCTGCCACCCGGTCAGAGGGGTCGTCGAGCATCTTCCGAAGAGGCTCTGCGTGCCTAGGCCCTCCGAGAAGCCCGAGTCGCTGGACGGCCTGCGCCCGAATCAGTGGCCGCCGCGATGAGAGATTCGCTTCTACACGTTTCAAAAATGGATCCGCCAACGCGCGGATGAGGCGTTTCTCGCGGCCCTTGACGGACGTGGCGTACGGACTTAGCATCTCCAAAAACGAGTTGAAGTGTCCCATCTGTACTTGATCGGTGAGGGATCGGGGAGAAATGTCTCCGCCGAGCACCTTCACGACCTCGGCCTGCCAGTTCTTTGTCCGCTGCGTCCAGGCCCGCCTCTGGTATGACGACCAGGCGCGAGTCCCAAGGGCAAATGCGGCAAGGCCCGCCGAAAGAAGCAGGAGCCCCCCGGATACGACGATCAGCGTCGCGATGAGTCCGGACGCCGAGGAGAGAACCTCAAACAGATAGGAAGAGCCAATCCACACGGGAGGCTTTGACTACTTGGGGACAGGGGCGCGGGCCTCAGCGGCAGCCGAGAGAAGACGAGGCACCCGAAGAATCCGGCCCGCTGCGATGCGGGGGGCGAACGGTCGTGTGAAGTAGTCGAAGGCATTCATCTCAAAGGCTCGGATCATATTCTCGTCGTTGTCTCGCCGTCCCAAGAGCACGAACGGGGGCCGGAGGGGAGGAACCGATCGAAGCAATTCCAGCCCCGTCCGGCCGGGAAGCCCTGTTTCCGCCACCACTACGCCGAGGGTACTCTTTTGAATCCTTCGAGAAGCCTCCTGGCCGTCGTGAACCCGAATGACCGTCGCGCCCTTCCGGGATAGCCGATCTTCCAGGAGGTTTGCGCTCGGCTTGTGGGAGAGAGCCAGCAAGATAGGCTCTGTCAGTTCTGGCATCGGACGCTTCCGAAATCCGAAGACGGTGGGGGTATTCGAGCCGAAGCTGCTCGCCCCCGAACGAGCAGGCAGCTTCGGCCAGCCGGTACGCCGGGTCGTCGGCAAGGCGACGGGGAAGCAGACGGCCAAAGCAGAGGACCGACCCGCTTTATCCGAAGCCCTTATTGCTTTTAATGATATTGCTTCTAATGATTGGGCAAACACCATACCGCCTGGGAAATCGGTGCGGTGCGGGTCCCCTTCTCCGTGAAAGGTTCTGTTATTGGAATGACAAGCATGAATAACATTGTCCCTTCCGCGGCCCACAACACGGAAGAATCCAGCCGTCCTTGACAGATGTCCCCGGGGAGCGCTCGAAAGGCCCTGGGACAACCGCAGGGCGGGTGAAAGCGCGCAAGACAGGGAGGGGGCGGTCGGCCGTGCGGCATTGGAATTGCAGGACATTCAGGGCGACTCCCATGATGTCCGCTTTTCTCTCCCTGGAGGTGGGTCGTCCTGATGCGACATCTCAGACTTTTCGCCCCGGCCACGCCGGCACTGGTACTGCTAGCGACGGCGATCGTATGGTCGACGGATCACGACGTGGGCGTGAACGCCATCGAGGTCGGCGGCCGCGCGGAGGTAGCGCTCACCCAGAGCCTCGAGGGCGCACTGTCGACCATTTACGGCGTCGCGGAGAAGGAGATACCGCTCTGTCTCTTCGGCACGAGGAACGAGGACGAGACGCTCCTAAAACGTGCGGCGTTTCCGGACCAGCTCTCCACGACGGACTCGACGGTTACGTTCGACGGGACCAGCTGTGAAGCCCGCCCCGACTTCCTCGGGTATGTGCACAACCACGATCCGCCGGGGTCGCTCTGCGAGCCTACACCGCTGGACAAGGTCCGCTTTGCGCTCAATAGCGACTCCAAGGTAGAACTGATCGCGTGCACCTGGGAGACAGAGGTCACCTACCACGCGTTTGGGCTGTAACGCCCCCTCTTCCGCTCCCTTTCCCATCACCCGATCCCTGCAGGAACGAAGAACAGCGTGACCGCGAACCCAATGACAGCCATAACAAGAATGAACAAAACGACCCAGTGCTTGGTCGTTCCTTCCGGTTCGGCCTGTACTCCATACCACAGGTAGACAGACAGACCCACAATGACTAGGGTCTCGGCCAAGAGAACGAAGACGATGGCATCCATGGCAGAGGGGCAAAAGGGAAGGGGAAGGTGTATCTTCACATCATCTGTAATTCACGGGTTCCACGCGCCGAAGTCAACCCCTAAGAGGAGCAACCGGGCCCTCGAGGCGGATGTGACCTGCACTGTCCATGGACGTTGGATCAACGAAAACGGCTGGTCGTTACGAATACACTCCTGCTCCGTCACAGGAGCCGAAACGGTTCTTGTCCTTTCCTTCTTTAGCAACCCTACCCACCGCAGGTATGCCGTATCCCAAGCAAATGGTTGAGCCCATGCGGGACGAACTCACGCAGTTGGGGGTCGAGGAACTGCGCACGCCCGAGGAGGTGGACGCGGCCTTTGCCTCCGCCGAGGACGAGACGATGCTGCTCGTAATTAATTCCGTTTGCGGGTGCGCCGCGGGCAACGCCCGTCCGGCCGTCGCGACTGCCCGTGAGGCCGAGGTGCAGCCCGACCGGTACGTCACGGTCTTCGCCGGCCAGGATCTTGAGGCCACGGAGCGGGCCCGGGAGCACTTGGCCGGAATTCCGCCATCGTCGCCGTTCTTCGCGCTTTTCCGAGACGGCGAGCCGGTGTACGTGGTAGAGCGGAAGCACATTGAAGGGCGCAGCGCTACGGTGATTGCGGAGGACCTGGTTGAGGCCTTTGGGGCGTACTGCACCGAGGAGCCGCCCCCGGCCGATGCCCCGACCCGGCCCGACCCGTCGGCTTCCGAGGACTCCGCCGGAACTGGGCTGCCGTCCACCTTCGAATCAATCACCTGACCCCTGTCCGCGCAGTCCTCGCATGTTGCTTCCCGCCTGCCTGGCATGACCTGCGCCCCTTCGTCCTCCGCGCCTTCCGAGACGGGCTCCACCGCTTCGGCCACCCGGGATGCGTCTGGCGCTCCTCCCGACCCCACCCTCGAAGAAGCGGCCGAAGCCATCATCTTTGCCGCCGACGAGCCTGTGGAGGCGGGGCGAATCGCCGCAATTGTGGCCGAGGTGACGGGGCGCGACCAGCCGTCCGACGAGGAGGTGGCCTCTGCCGTAGACCGCCTAAATGCCACCTACGAAAAGCAGGGCCGCGCCCTCGAGATCAAGACCTGGGCTGGAGGCTACCGAATGGCCACCCGGGCTTCCCTCGCGCCGTTTGTCAAGACATTGTACGTCGAAGAACAGGAAACCACCCTTTCCCGCTCCCTCATGGAAGCCCTGGCGGTTATCGCGTACCGGCAGCCGGTCACGCGCCCGGAGGTCGACTTTGTGCGGGGGGTGAATTCCGACTACGCCATCCGGAAGCTCCTGGAAATGGACTTGGTGCGGGTGGAGGGCCGTGCCGATTCCGTGGGGCGGCCGCTGTTGTACGGCACCACCAAACGGTTCCTCGAACAGTTTGGCCTCGACGACCTGAAGAACCTGCCGACGCTCCGAGAGGTGGAAGACCTTCTGGACGACCCGGCGTTCGACGATGAGCGGGCCAAGCTCCTTCAGCTGGATCGGGAAGAAGGGGTCTCGGTCGCTATGCTTGACTTTGAAGACGGAGACGAGCCCCCCGACTATGAGCGTCCCTACTGAGCCCCGCCCGTTCCCGGGTTCTCCGCCGCCTCC
>ERZ1034573.437-NODE-437-length-12477-cov-5.488247_pt1 | contig 12477 bp, 13 predicted proteins | sample MGYA00520641_ERZ1034573 | MGnify/ENA primary metagenome ERZ1034573 (study PRJEB33760, sample SAMEA4777724) | hypersaline lake metagenome | biome: hypersaline environment; feature: brines | place: Spain | collected 2014-08 | depth 0 m ...
CACCTTGGCAATGCACGTGCGACCCGTCCGGGACCTGTCCGCTTTGGGAATCGAACCCGGTCTACAGAGGTCACTGTACCCGCCGGCGCTACCGCGCGAACCGAGGTGACGTTCCGCGATGTCGAGTCAGGAAGCTACACCGTGGCGGCCGACGGGGTCACCGAGTCGCTTGACGTGTACGCTCCGCGTTCGTTCGTCATTCCTCAAGCCTACCCTGATCGGGCCCCGCCCGGCGCGACGCTTCTTGTCCCGGCAGTGCTCCCCAACGGTTCACGGATCTCCGATTCGACTGTGACGCTCGGTGAGCAGCGCGCACAGACCACAGACGAAGGCGTCGCGCCGATCCGCGTCCCAGCAACAGAGGGAGAATATACGCTTACCGTGCGGAACGACGGGTATACGACGGCGACACACACGCTAACCGTCGTGGAAGGGTCATCCCGGGAATTGACCGGCCGTCTTGCGGTCCGCCCTCGTTCCGGAACGCAACTCACTGATCCCACCATCGAAATTCAACTCGGGAATCCGTGGGGGACTTTCTTTGTCCGGAACGTCTCGCTCGTCACATCCTCGGCAGTTGAGACACGGACCGTGGAGATGGCTGGCGGTTGCGTCACTCGGTTCACTGTGTCGGCGACCGAAGCGGGTTTCAACCGCCGGATTGTCCCCGGCAGTTACGATCTCCGTCTTGTTTCTGATGGAACGGTGCTTGCGACGACGACATACGAAGTCTCGGGAGATGAACGTATCGCGGCGACTCTGGCTACGCAGGGAGACTATGCCTCAGGAACGGCTGTCGGACGCGCAATCGAGAGCGTGTTCGGCAACGTTCAAGTCCTGTTTCTGGTGATCGTCGGGCTGGCAGGGCTCAGCACTGTCGGCGGCACAACGGCGACGTTCGCGTACGCGGTCCATACCAGCCGTCGGGACATCGGGATCTATCGTGCGACCGGTGCGGATCCGGGTCAGATCCTTCGATTAGTGTTCGCTGACGCGATCAGAGTCGCTGTCCCGGCTGCCCTGCTTGCCTTCACTCTCGCGTATGCGGTGCTACGCGGCCTGTCGTGGGCAGACCTGCTCGTTGTGTTTGGTGTCCGCTTATCGGTGCCGCTATCCCCGTTTGCAGTCGGCGCGACGCTCCTCGGCGCCGTTGTACTCGCCGCTGTGAGTGGACTCGGCGTCGCCGCCCTGATCGCGTACGCGACGCCCAATAGACTGCTCGCTGCAAGTCGGTGATCGGTCCCTGTACTGCCTGCGACTAGACCTGATGACGCTACACCACGCGGGATTCTCGCACCCGACCTCTTCCGCGGGCACTGTTCGAATTGAGATCGGGAATGAGACGAACGTAGTTGTGGTGCCTGTCGGAAAAATACTCAGCTTTACTGGATATGACAACTGGCCTGAATTTGAATCTGTAAAGCGAGAGGCGACACCCGAACTGGAAAACATTTACTTAGCCGTCTAAACCAATAACACGTGTTCCAATGTCCTCTCCCCGCGTGCTTCTCGCCGTCGCCCTCGTAATCTCGCTGAGTATCGCGCCCGTCGCTGGTCAGTCCAGTCAAGACTATGAAATCACGCTCGATCAGGAGATAGATATTCCCGAACGCACAGTTGAAGTCGAGTCAGACGAGTTCACAGTATCCACTACCGGGCGCTACGCGAAGGGCGGTACCGTCGAGGTCACGACATCTGCTCCCGACAGCAGCGAGTACGCTATCCGGCTCGTAGACAGTCAGGAACGACTCCGCGCGAGCGCTTTCGCCGCGGGCGACAACAGTACCAGTTTCACGCTTGACTACGATGCCGGCACATACGCCGTTGTTCTCGCAAACGCAAGCGACTCCTCCGATATATACGCGGTTAAACCTCTCGTAATCTACGGTTATACGGTCACTCAGGAGACGCCAGACGAGACGGAAGAAGATTCGACGCTTACCGTCGAATTCAGCTTGACCAAAGCAGACGATGCGAACGTTGACGAACCACCGGCGAACGTGAGAGTCGCTCTCAGCAATGACTCTATGTCGCCGCTTACGACTGACGCGACGCGCACCGAAGATCTCCACTATACCGCCGAAATCGACACGAACACGCTGTCACCCGGTGACTATCGTCTTTCCACTGGAGTTCAGCGGGACAACACCGTCTACGGTGAGCAAGAACTCATCGGTATTGACTCCTACCAAGTTTCGATCGTCGAACAGACAACGACTCCGACACCTACCGACGACGAGGCCACAACGACTGATTCGAGCGGCACTTCTCAGTCAGGATCGGGTGCGCCCTCACAAGGAACGCAGACGACGACCGCCACATCGACTACCAGAACTGTCACTACAACGCCGGCCACGTCAGACTCGACCCAGACCCCTACGTCGGTAGCGACATCCAGTACAGATACTAGTGAGGTAGCATCTACAACCACAAGCGAATCGAGAGAAGATGATGACGGGACGAGCCCGCAGTCGCAGTCGACAAACACGACCTCATCACCGGCAGGTGAGGACGGCGGATCCTCGACACCGGTGAGCACGCCGGTACTGCCCGATAGTGGCGTACTCGCGTTGGGGCTGGTCATCGTGACGCTTCTATCCCGCCTACGCTAACCGACCCACCCACTTCGCTTGGGACCTGGCGACCCAGTCACTCGTCGTTGTACACGGTATGCGAACGGTCGTGGGCGAGGGGTTCAGCTACAATGTCGTTGATTTACTGCCGGCGTTTGAATTAACGAACTCGGACCACTCGATCGCTACAGTTGCTGTTTCAGCGTCTGTCGTCACTCGATCAACGATCACTGGGGTTTCAAGCCCACGAGCAATCCCTACGGCGAGGAGTGATTGAACCGGATGGTCAAAGCGCGATAGTGACCCGAAGTTCACGCCGGTGATCTCGAAGACGGCTCTGTGTTGATCTGGTTTCACATCCGTTTCGATCGCCGTAGCGAGCTCAAACCCTTCGACAATCCCCTCGACGAGATGAGCACTCAGTTCCGACGGCGTCTCCGGTAGTGGGCCGGTGTGTGTGCGTTCGAAGTCGTCGGCAAGACGCGCACCAGTCGGCTGTAACGCGATCCCGGTCTCTGCAGGTGAGTCTCCAACGATGAATACGTTCGTGAGCGGCGTCGGGACGTTGGTAGTGTCCCCTTCCGGAATATACAATCGACTCCCGCTGTCGGTTTCCAGATAGATCCGGCTCCCGGAGAGACCGAGCTCGCCGGTAATGTCCTCAAGATTGGTCGCAAGCGGGTCATAGACTGCTTCCCCGATCTCAACCGGGATGAATTGATCCGGGGTGAGGTACAACGTCAGCACTGCTGCGAACGCGCCGATCCCAGCAAGCGCAAATAGGATCTGCTGGGCAGACGTCACGATTACTGCGGCTCCAGCAGCAACCGCCCCGATCCCTGCAAGGCCGATTGCAGTTCGGCGGTACGTACGCTGCTGTGTTGTGGCGTACTGCTCACGAAGCCGTTGGTTTTCCGCTTCAAGCGTCGACACTCGGTCACGAAGCAGTTCATTATCGGCTGGTTGATCGTCGTTTGAGTCTGCGTCTGACGCTTCAGTTTCAATACTGCGTTGTGACACGTTATGGCTCATTGGTCGGTTGTAGCAATCCAAGCGTGAGTTGTTCGTATCGATGCCCCAGATACAGCAGAACCCCTGCGATGCCAGCGATACCCACCGTTACTACCACGATGCCATACTCTGGTACGAGCAGTAGCGCTCCGCCCCCACTAACAGCACTGAGGCCAATGATTCCGACGAAGGCGTGCCACTCTCGGAGCGGTTGAAACTCTGCTACAATCAAGAGGAGAGCCGCCGTTTCAAGAAGTCCGATCGCCCACAGCGGTGATGCGCCCGCACCTAGAAGAACTCCAGCGTGGAGTACTAATATGCCAAGTGGGCCGTTACCACGCCAGCCTGTGAGCAGTCCGCAGAGAGCGACAAGCAGACCAAAGGGTCCCAGTAATACGTTCAGGCTCCCGGCTGCTGCAAGCCCGCTTCCGAGTAGTGCTCCGGTCCGTCCCGTGATCGGGGCTTTCTCAGCCAGGGTATTGTAGTGCTGTGTCACTTGTCGCATCACACATCACCTGTCCCGGCCGTACGGGTTGTTTGGGTCCGATCAGCAGCGAGAACGGCGCGTAACTGGGATTCCGGTGAGACCTCATAGGCAGTCACGCGTGGAATCGCATCCAATTCGCTCCGGAACTTCTCGAAGTCGATGTAGTCGTCGTACAGTTGTTGGGCTGGGTGCTGATTTGCTGTGAATAACAGAGATGGGGTGACGAACACCGTGACGACACCGTCGTTCCGCGCTGCCATCTTGGCAGCTTCGATTGTCCGGCGGGGATCGGTATCGTCGGTAAAGAGCACAGTCCAGTCATATTGGGACCCGCTTTCAGTTGACCGACGCACAGCTCCGAACAACGGATCGTCGGCAAGCCGCTCAATATATGAGCCTGGGTCAGCAAAATACGGCTGGAGTGTCGTCGCAAAGGCGGATGTCTGACCTGTCAGCTGTTGTGCGATGTGACCGGCTTCCGCCGGCCCCCGACGGGCAGTTGCGGTGGACCGCGCAGTAGTGGACTGTTCTGGGGCGATATTCTGGAGTGTCCAGCGAACCCGCTGGTAATGCGTCGTGGTTTCCGCCGTGGCGTGTTGGATGCGAAGTCCCTGTTCTTCAATCACCGACAGTGAGAGTGGATCAGCGGCTGTTTCGGCCATTTGAACGAATCCAAGCGCTACTTCACGGAGATACGCGAGTTTTGATCGACCACGCGGTCCGTCCCAGAGCGATGGACGCCCATCGATAAGCAGCGTCATATGGCGCGCAGTTTCGGCCTCGAACTCACGCACGTATGGGTCATTCAGTCGGGCCGTAGCTTTCCAGTCAATCATCCCGACGCTGTCGCCGGGGCGGTACTCACGTAGTTCCGCGATTTCGGTTCCACTCCCGGTCATCTCAGATCGGTGTTCACCATACTGGCCGCCGAGTCGGTCGCCGCGCTGACCGACATGGATGTCGGAAGGAGCAGGTGGTTCGACAGTCACCGTCACGTGTTCGTCGATCTCGAATGTCTCAGTGACAGTTCCGCTGGAATCCTCGATCGTACATCTGATCGTCGGCAAGGAGAATTGCCCAGCAATCGGGAACGCGACATCGTGACGCACGTGAGTTTGTGTTGCTCCTGGTTCGAGTGAAACCGTCTCCGTAGGGCCCTCCAGCCCTGGACCGTATGCGATGGCCAGTGATACCGTTGCTGCTGCCGGCTTGTCGAGAGTCGCTGTGATCGTGATCGGTAGCGAGCCATCGGGGACGGTCCGTTGTTCGGCCGCCGCGGCCTCGACTGTCAGGTGGTCTTGGACTGTTGTGAACTCGGTTGTCGCTTGCCACTGGATAATGACGATGCCTGCGAGGAGCGTCGTCGCACCGAGGAGTACGATCGGCTGTGCGGTCAGTACTGCCCCACCCAGCATTGCGATCACGAGCCCGCCGACCGATCGTAACCGCCGTGTGGGCAGCATTACAGTCCTTTCAGGACCCCACGCTTTGAATATTCTGCTCCGCTGGCTTCCTGTGGCTTGGTGTATGAGAAGGACATTTATACAGCCCAAGTAATTGTGGAGTTGTGCGTCCCCTGTCAGCTGTCACCGCCTGTCTCCTCATAATTGTCTCTCTCGTGTGTGCTGGGAGCGCGCCTGGAGTTGCTGTAGAGCCCACTGCGTCTGAGATCCAAGCAGACGGTGTGGTTATTGGACACGGGCCGTACTACCAGCAGAATACGCCTGAGAACGCGACACCGGTTCGGCACGAAAACCCGGATGAGGCGTCTGAGGACGACTCGACAGCGGCACTTCGAGAGGCTCTCGCATCACGGCTTGGGCAGCGGCTGGAGCAGAGTAGTGTCAATTTGAGCGAAGGGCAGTATGAAGAGGCGCAAGCAGCACTCGGTGATGAGTACACACAACTGCTCAGCCAGTACGCCGAGGTCTCCGGTGGTGGTGACGGCGGCGGGGAAACTACGCTGGAGTCGTTTGAACAGGCGCGAGCACGACAACGGACTATTTCAGAAGATGCCTCGGAGTTTCAACGAACGTATCAAGCGTACCGCGAGGCGAAAGCAGCCGGCAATGAAACTCGTGCCCGCGAACTCGCCCGGGAACTGCTTGTGCTGCGGACCGACATCCAACAGAACGCTTCCGAATTGAATAACTCGTATACTGAGCTTCAGAACGCCGGCGTGGATACCTCGACCGAGCGTGATCAGCTCCAAACACTGACACAGAACACCTCTGAGGTTGAGACACAAGTCACAACGACTGAGTTCACCTCAACGCAACTGTCAGCACGCACCGTAGACCCAAACGGCTCGTTCGTTGACCCAATCGAGATTACCGGTGAGCTCCGCACGGTCAGTGGGGAGCCAATTCGAAACAACACCATCACTCTGACACTCAGCAGCCAAACGCAATCAGTCCAGACGACCGACACCGGGTCATTCACCCTCGCATACCGCCCAGTCACACAACCACTGGACGCAAAAGCCGTCTCAGTAGGGTATATTCCATCTCCAACCTCATTATATCTCGGCGCAAACGCCTCGGTTAATGTTTCACTGTCACAGACGACAGCCACAGTCCAATTTCAAGAAACGTCTGAGACTGCTGGATACGGTGACCGGATCATAACCCGTGGGTCCGTCAGCGTAAACGAGACGCCAGTCGAAGACCTTCCGCTAACGGTTCGCATCGGTAACGAAACACTCACCACAGGGAGAACAGCGACGAACGGGACGTTCTCGCTTGAGCGTCGACTTGACGATTCGCCTACTGCCGGCTCACACCAGCTGACGGTCACGTCTCCACAGCAGAATCGGAGTATTACCGTTACTTCAGCAGACACAACGATCGAAATCATCCGGTACAAACCTCTGTTAACGGCCACCATATCTCCGCGCGGCACCGAGTCAGTCGTGTTGTCCGGTCGTCTTAGTGGACCGACAAACCGATCGGTGCCGAACGAATCACTAACCGTTCAGGCGGGTAACGAAACGATCACTGAGGTATCCACCGATGCGAACGGGACATACGAACACTCGATTGCACGCTCCAACCTCCCAGCAAACGCGTCGATGCTCACCGTCCGGTATGCGGCAGCGGAGTCGAATCTGGAAACTGTCTCGGCAACGGCGATGCTCCCGGGTCGAGCATCGACTGATGGCGGTCTCGTGGCTGCGCTCCAACAGCCACTTCCGGTGATCGTGCTCGTCGGAGCGCTGCTTAGCCTTTCCGGGGGCGGATTGTATCTGTATCGACAGCGCCAAGCACCACAGCCGCCATCCGAAGACCCGGAGCAACCAGGGACAGACCCCAGCGCCGAAACCAGCAATTACGACATCGATACAGACCCTGGGCCGTCGCTTTCGGCGGCCCAGGCGGCACTAGACCGCAACGACGGCGACACAGCTATTATAACCGCGTATACAGCGATTCGCACCCAGATTGCGGAACAGTATTCGATGCCAACGCAGTCAACCCACTGGCAGTTCTATGACGCCGCAGCCGATCACGACCTCCCAGTTCGCGACGAATTAAAGAAACTCACCGCTCAATACGAACAGGCCCGATATGGCCCGGACCATGTGACGGCAGCGACCGCCCAGGAAACCGTAGCGACAGCATCGAACATCGAAAAGAGTCTGAGCTAACACGTAGCAAGCGGAAGCCCACCCTTCAGGACTCTTCAGGGAATGGTTCGAGCGACAGCATACCCCAGCAGTCTATGCGCTATTGCTCATCTGGATTTCCACCGCTTCCAACCCTGCCCCGAGAATCCCTCGATAGGCTTCGTTGTGGCTCACAGCCTGTTATTTGGCGTATGATTTCACGAGTTACTCTCCAAGTCGGTTGCAGAAATCAGATCCTTGAGCCCAGGCATCCCATTGATAAGCCACACAAGGAGCCCGATCCCAGTGAGGACGATACCGCCCAGTATCTGCAGTGTCCGCTCAAGCGCAAGGAAAACCCCGACAAAACTCTGAGACCCCCCGTCAGGGACTGGTGTCACCGGCCAGAGGAAATAGCCAAGTCCGGTCGACTCTCCGGTCACCGCCGGGACAATACCGTCGCCGAGCAGGTGTGAGACGTATCCAATGCCGAATGCCGTGGTCAACGCCCGCTGATCCGGGCATGTGAAGACGATTCACAGCACCCCGATTAGCACTACCATTGTAAAGAGTGAATATCCAAGACTACGCCCGTAGGGAAGGAGCGGAGGCGTCCACGTCAGCGGTTTATCAATCAGATCCAGGAACTGCGTTCCAAGCCCAAGTGCGAACACCCAGAGGCCGATCGACGGTCGGCCGACAGCCCACCGTGAATACAACGAGTACACCAGATACACGAACGCGGCGTGCTCCCACAGTACCATCAACCGGAGGGCATTCACGACAACGATTAGAGCCATCGTTCGCAGGTGGGACACCGATATCCGACACCTTCGTAAGGGATGGGTAACCTACCACGTGTATGCCAGTTGAGCGCCGATTACGGTTCGTACACGCCACGGTTGCGTGGGCGCTCGCTGCTGTTCTCGTGTTATCGCTGCTGGAGGCACTCTCGTATGAACTAGTGTTCGTGACCACACTCATCGGATTCCTCGTCATCACGGAACTCACAGCCCCGTTTGCGATCTCCCCAGCGTGGCGGCACCGCCTCCTATATTTGATCGTCTGTGGCCTGGCTGTCTTCGGTTATATTGTTATCCAACGGATCCTAGCGATCTTGCCTCCAGGAGTGTTTGGATAGATGAACCTTCGAACAGTTCTTACTCCGTATGCACTGTTAGGTGCACTCGTCGGTGTGTTTCTCGTTGTGCTGCTGCTCACTGCGAGTAGTTCAACGGCTGCGTTCAGTGTCTTCAACCCGTCGTGGGACGGCGCCTCCGGTGTGCAATCGGTGGCGACAGACGAAGACATCGAGACGCAAGTCGCCCTGTCAACAACCACCTATCGTGACGTCAACCCGAACGAAACCGTCGCCGTGGTTATCGGGCCGCAAGACACGTACACGCCGACGGAACTGGAATCTATCCGGGCATTCGTCGATGCTGGCGGCACGCTCATCGTGGCTGATGATTTCGGCAGTGGCAATCAGCTCCTCAGCGGGATCGGTGCAGCGGCACGACTTGATGAACGGCTCCTTCGGGATCCGCAGAACTACGAGGTCACGACTGCGATGCCGTTCGCCACGGTCGTTGCAACCGACTCCGCAGTGTCGCAAGCCGAGATAATCCAGCTGAATCACGGCACCGTCGTTGAACCGGCGAACGGGACCGTGCTCGCTCGGAGCTCCGAGTTTTCGTATCTCGACCGCGATCGAGACGGTGAAATCGATGATGACGAACCGCTGGAAGCACATCCGGTTGTCGTCCGCGAGGACTACGGAGCTGGGCAAATCGTCACAGTGAGTGACGGCAGCCTCTTCATTAATGCGATGCTTGAACGCTCAGATAACGAGGCATTTACCCGCGGACTCCTCGCAGACGCCTCACTCGTCGTCCTCGACACAACGCATACGTCAGCGTCACCACCGCTGCAGGCCGCGTTGCTAACCCTCAGAGCAAACACAATCCTCCAAGCGCTCGTGGTCCTGTTGGTGGGTGGCGTCGGCTACGTGGTTCCTGTGCGGTTCCTATCCCGTTCTGAGAATCAGTGACGTTTCCGGGGGATTGAAATTCCACAGTGCCAACTGAAAACTCAATGACAGCGCCCGCCGAGATCCACGCGGCGATTCAAGCGGAAGTTGAGAACCTGCTGATCGGGAACGAAGATGTGATTGAAGGACTTTCAATCGCGCTGTTAACACGTGGGCACGTCCTCTTAGAGGGCGTTCCGGGCGTTGCAAAGACAACCGTCGCGAATCTGTTTGCCCGCGCGACCGGCTTGGAGTACTCACGGATTCAGATGACTCCTGATATTCTTCCCGCCGATATCACCGGTACTGAAGTGTACCGACAGGCGACGGGGGAGTTCGAACTGCAGCGCGGCCCGATCTTTGCGAACGTCGTCGTGGCCGACGAGATCAATCGTGCGACACCGAAAACCCAAAGCGCATTGCTCGAAGCAATGCAGGAACGGCAGGTCACGATTGGGGGACGCACACTCTCGTTACCGACTCCGTTCGTTGTCGTAGCGACTCAGAATCCGATCGAGATGGAAGGTACATACGAACTCCCGGAGGCACAGAAAGATCGCATTATGTTAAAGTACGAACTCGATCTGTTGTCGATGGACCGGGAGAAAGATGTGCTCGACCGGTTCGATGCAGCGCCAGAACTCGGGCCAGCCGATATTGATCAAGTCGTCAGTGATGCCGATCTCACTGCGGCCCGCGAGACCGTCCGTGCGGTCCATATCAGCGACGTCGTCAAGGAGTATCTACTCTCGATCACGACCGCCACACGGGAGGCTCCTGAGATCGAACACGGGGCTTCGACGCGCGGCTCACTAGCGTTAATGAACGCGAGTAAGGCACGTGCGGCGATCCACGGCAGAGACTACGTCATCCCGGAGGACATTCAGGAACTGGCCGTGACAGTCCTACAACACCGGCTCGTGTTGACCACTGAAGCGGAAATGAGCGAACGCCCCGTTTCGGACATTCTCGCCAGGATCACGTCGGAGGTTCCCGTCCCAGAGGCAAGCGCAAGTGAACTGTCCGTAGACAGCTGACTATTTTAGCTAATCTCCAATCTGCGGCTCCGTGTCGTCCATATCCCGGCGATATTGGGCATACAAGTCCTTCACCCCAGGCATCCCATCATATACCCACACGACTCCTGCGACAATCGTGAGAACAAAGCCTACCAGCATCAACGGGGTTGGCTCCAGCGCGAGGAAGAACTCGACGAAACTTCGCGTGTCTCCTGAAGGCACGTCCGTGACCGGCCACAGGAGATACCCCAGTCCACCGAAGTCACCGCTGACGATGGCTCCGATTCCATCCCCGAAGAGGTGAGACACGTACCCGAGTCCGAAAGCGGCACTGAGCGCTTTTTGATCTAGATACCGGAAGGTGACGCGGAGGACCAACAGCAGCACGCCAAGGGTGAACAGTGAGTGTCCGAGGCTCCGGCCGTATGGTAGCACCGCGAAACTCCACGCCAACGGCTTATCGATCAGGTCCGGAAACTGGGTGCCGAGCCCTACCGCGTACACGGTCAATCCGACCGGAGGCCGCCCCACCCGCCAACGTGAGTACACTGAATACAGCAAGTACCCGACGGCGGCGTGTGCCCACGGGAGCATCTGTGCATCCGTTGGCCTATTCACATAAATACGCACCGTGTTTGTTCTGGAGCATGAGATGTACGTCATAGAACGAGCTTTAACCAACAAGGGCGTTCTATCTCTCTCACTGTTGGTTAAGACGGCGGCTGTGCTGAGGATAGAACGACGGCGATTCACGGGACAAGTAAGCACAAGACACTGTCCTGTGTAGGTGGTTGGTGAAAATCGAGTCCCTTCTCGCAGCAGAACCATTGACCGTCACCCTTCGGGCTGAAGCACAGCCAACGTGGAATTTTTGTTGGTAAGGCTACACTATGGTTGTGATGGAATCACTCACGCATACGGGAGCGGATTCGTCCCCGGTCGGTGCCGTCATTCGAGTAATAGTGGCGTTCGTCGTGTTCTTCGCTACGCTCGCCGCTATCGGACTGGTACTCGCGCGTGTTCCGACACCAGACGTATTAGTCAACCTCCCGGATCAAATTGCGACACTCTGTGGCGTCGCGGCGGTGGTGTTCATCTCGACCCGAGTGTTCGATATCAGTCCCACCGCATATGGACTGAAAATGAATCGGCGCTGGATCAGTGACCTGCTTGGCGGAACCGCGATTGGCGTCCTGTTCCAAGCGGTCACGACGGCTGTGATCGTAGGTACTGGAACCGGTACGATCGTCGATCGGTGGTCGATGGGGGTCTTCGACGGCCCTGCGACGCTTGTCGTTGCGCTCGAGGCGGCAGTCCTCGCGTTCTTTATCATCGCGTTGTGGGAAGATTTCCTGTTTCGAGGCATTTTGATCCGCGAGTTCGTCGTCGGTCTCGCGTCTCGCGGTGTTTCACAGACTGCTGCGACGAGTAGCGCAGTCGTCGTATCGGCACTGCTGTTCGGAGCGCTCCACGTGAATGCCGGTGCTGCGGGACTCTCGACTGCGGTTGTCGTGTTACAGGCGGTCATCGGCGGCCCGTACTTCGGCCTCGCGTACGTGCTCACCGGCAGCCTCGCCCTCCCAATCGGCATCCATTTTTGACGAATCTCTGGACAACGGTCGTATTCGGGCAACCTGACAGCGGGTTCCCCGCGGCATTTCGGCTCACCCGCCCGATTGATCTCGGTGCCGAGCTTATCATCATCTTATTCCTCCCAGTCGGGATACTTGTCGCGGCGGTCCTCGCGTGGACCT
>ERZ1034573.438-NODE-438-length-12474-cov-123.813834_pt1 | contig 12474 bp, 12 predicted proteins | sample MGYA00520641_ERZ1034573 | MGnify/ENA primary metagenome ERZ1034573 (study PRJEB33760, sample SAMEA4777724) | hypersaline lake metagenome | biome: hypersaline environment; feature: brines | place: Spain | collected 2014-08 | depth 0 m ...
CTGTCAGCTTTGAGGACTTCCAAAAAATGGATATCAGGACCGGGAAAGTCCAGAAGGTGGAAGAACATCCAAACGCAGACAAGCTTTACAAAGTACAGGTAGACATCGGAGAGACAACTTTCCAGACCTGTGCCGGACTCAAGAACTTCTACGAACCGGAAGAGCTGGAAGGAAAAAATGTGGTTGTACTTGCAAATCTTGAACCAACCGAGCTACGGGGAGAGAAATCAGAGTGCATGATGCTGGCCGCAGAATCAGAGGATGGAGAGACAGTATCTCTGCTCAAGACAGATGAAGAAACAGACATAGGAAGTAAGGTAAAGTGAAAAAAGGATAAGGAGTTACTGGATCGGCTCGAAGTTATCCATAGCTCTCTGCACTCTCTCATCTCTTTCGTCTCCGAACTCAAGTGAGACATCTGTCGTCTCGTCCCTTTTCTGGAAATTTTTGTTACCCGCTGCAACATTAGTACCGTACATGGCGTTTACGTTGTCGACTACTTCAAAGTCGTATTGGTTAGCAGTCGCTGAAGCCTCTGCAGTACCGATGACACCGTAATCTACGACCTCGTCAGTGTCTCCAACCTGTGGAGCTTGAACCGGGCCATCGACAACATAGGCCTGTCGCATTCCGCCTTCCTGTACGACCATGAAGGTATCTCCTTGTTCAATATCTTGTTTTGCTACATTCGTCTCATCATCAATCACATCTTCAGCCCTGTAAGCCTCAGAATCAAACTGATTAGACAGATATCCTTCCATACTATCAAAGTCGTCTGGCGAATACTCTGGTTCTGAAACTTCTCCAATAACGTCGATTCCATTAGAAGTTGACATATTTGTCACTTAAACATAATAACTTATAAATATTAGGGTTCCTTATAACCAGTTTACAGAGCCTATTCCCTCAGGTATTTTGAAGAAAAATGTCAGGCTATGTAAACGTCGTCTCCGCCGATGCTGTCCTCCATACTTGCTTTTTCGGCGTCCTGTTGCATCAGGACACCCTGTGTTTTCATGTATTCTGACTCTAGGCCTCTGTACTGTTCAGGTTCTTCCAGTTCACCATCTGCATATGTTTCTTCGCCTTCACCAGAGTATTTCAACTCTATCTCCTCACCCCAGTCACAGAGCTCCTCATAGTCCAAGCCATCGATAGCTATACCTTCGTCGAGAATCTTGACTCCTATACCTACTTTGTAGAGGTCTGAGAGAGATTCTGTAGACAGCTCTGCATCCTTGTTTGAACCAGACAGACCATACTCTTCACCGTTAATAGTGGTAGTGACGTGAGGATGCTTCATAGTCTTTGTACCGTCTTCTCCCCATTTTCCGTCAAAATAGATATTCACGTGGGAATCTGACACCCCCTCAGACAGCTCATCGTACATACCCACCATCAGAGCCCTTCCAAGACAGTTCAGAGGATTATCTTCCTCTACAGGGATCCTGAAAGATGAGTCCTCGTGATCTCTGTTCGAAACATCATCCCAGACCTCTTCCAGGTCATCGTACCTATTGAGGAATTTCTCCCTACCAGAGTCTGTTAGTTCATCTGCAGCCAACCCTCTTTCTGCTTCGACAATCTCATCAACCCAGTCATTATTTTCGCTACTCATATTGTTACTATTACATCACAACATATAAATCTTTCGGTTAACAATATGTCTGCATATGAGGTTGTTTTATCTCTTCTCTAGAGGTACTGCACAACTTTTGAAGCCTTCATTCGAATATGTTATTTATGAAGCTAAAGTTCCTAGGAACCTGCGGTGGCCGTTATGCCATGGGGCAGCAGAAACGCCAGTCCGGCGGCATAATACTTGAATCAGAAGAAACACAGATACACATTGATCCAGGACCTGGAGCACTTGTACAGGCACACCAGCAGGAGGTCGCAGAGGATACTGAAGCTGTTCTGGTTTCTCACGGTCACGTAGACCATTCAAACGATGCGGAGGCATTGTCGGAGATGATGGTCGAGGCATACAACCATGCAGGTTTCTTGATGGCGAGCGAATCAGTTCTCTCCGGATTCGGCGATATAGAGAAACGTGTCTCCGATTATCACCAGAACCTGTGCGGAAAAGTAAAGAAACTGGGTGAAGACTCAGAGGTGGAGTTTAAGGATCTTAAAATTAGGACGCAGGAGATGTTTCACAGTGACCCCAAGACAGTAGGTTTTACAGTAGATGACGGCGATAAAGAATTTGGGTTCTGGACTGACACCGAGTACAGCGACGAGCTTGTGGGGTTCTATGAGGGATGCGATACCCTCGTAGTTTACTGCTCCAGACCAAAGAATGAAGGTACGAGAAGCCACACCTCTCTGGATGACATACCTGAGATTACGGAGAAGCTTGATGTCTCAAAGGTAGTTGTGACTCACTTTGGATTCAGGTTTCTTGAATCCGATCTTGAGGCACAGAAAAACTGGCTGGAAGAACAGATTGAGCCTGGAGTAGTTTTTGCAGACGATGGTATGGACTATCCCGGTAACAGAAAACTGGATGCTTTCTAGTCATCTAACTCAGGGCTAAATTCTATATTTTCGATTTTGCCATCTCCAAGCTCCACCATCACATATGATTTAAGACCTGCATTCACAGCCAAGGTTTTTGAAACGTTTTCTTTTCCGTAGCCTTCGTGTATATGCCCAGCCAAGGAAAGTACAGGTTCAAAATCCTCCAACAACTCTCTAACAATTAAAGACCCATAGTGCCGGCCGTCAACCGGAGAACCCGGGTTTTCAATCCTGTCAAGAGATGTGTCGTAAGGGACGTTATGTGAGAGAAACAGTATAGGATTCTTCGCCTCCCTAAACAGCTCTTGTAGTGTTTCCTTTGTGTTGGCGTATTCCTGCTTAATTTCCTCTAGGTCTTTGTCTGAATCTGGCTTATCATCCTCGTACTGTGGTATCTCCGGGGCTGAACACGGGCCGTAACCGACAAATGAGAGACCATTGTAACTTACTATCTCTCTGTCAATATTCCTTACATTACTGAACTCATCAACAATTTCTTGAAATCTGTTTTCAGAGAGGTATTCCCATGAATCTTCTCCTGTCCAGTCCCAGTTACCCGGAACAAGAAAAACCGGTTTACCAAATGAATCAAGATATTCAAGAACTTCTCTACCTTCCTCCAGTGATTCAACGATTTTCTCCTTTGCCTTTTGTTCACCCAGAATACGCCACCAGTCTTGATCGTTTTCCTTCGAGGCGAACATTGCATCCCGGACATCGGCCGGGTCTCCGCATATGTCACCGGTTGCAAGAATCAGATCCGCTTTCTCAGCTTCTTGATCTATACTAGGCTTCACGCCATGACAGTCACCAACAACAAGAACTCTCATACATTCCTCTAGCTGGGTAAACTGATATAGATTCTTACACGCGTTTTCAAAGGAATTAAAAAATTGTCAGGATCTTTAGTATCTATGAAGTGTGCAATGACGGGTGGATGCTTTGTACCATCCTTCGAGACTTCAAGACTTGAGTAGTTCTTTCAGCCACAGCTCTACACATCCAGCTCAAGGTGAGTTTCTGATGGAAACCGATAACTTAGACAGCGGCGACTTTATGCAACCAGAAAATCAATTTAACAGTTCTTCAAAAACCGGTTTACAGGAGTTGGAAAAATTATGCTAGGAGACTACACACCTGAAGACTACGAACAAAAATGGAGCCAGAAATGGGTTGAAAACGATACATACGCATACCAGGAGGATGACGACAAAGAAGTATTTTCAATAGATACGCCTCCTCCAACGGTTTCAGGCAACTTACACTTTGGACATACCTATGGAAACACTTTAATGGATTTTATGGCTCGTTTTAAGCGGATGCAGGGCTATGACGTATACTATCCGTTTGGATACGACGATAACGGGATTGCATCTGAACGCCTGACTGAACGAGAACTCGATATCCGGCATCAAAACTTCACAAGGAGAGAGTTCCAAGAAAAATGTAGAGATGTCTGCGAGGAATACGAAGACAAGTTCACAGACGCAATGCAGAAGTTCGCGTTCTCAATGGACTGGAGCAATACTTACAAGACTATCGAGCCGAGAGTACAGGAAATTTCCCAGTTATCCTTTATCGACCTGTATGAACAAGACCGTGAGTACAGGGAAAAAGGTCCTGCAATCTGGTGTCCTGAGTGTGAGACAGCAATATCACAGGTTGAAACAGAGGACATGGAAGAGGATTCACACTTCAACGATATAGAGTTTGATCTAGCTACCGGAAACGGATCGCTTGTTATCTCCACGACCCGTCCAGAGCTTCTTCCAGCATGTGTCGCAGTAATAGTTCATCCTGACGATGAAAGCAATGAACACCTTGTAGGTGAGAAGGCAGAGGTCCCTCTCTTTGACTACGAAGTCCCGATTATAGAAGACGAGAGAGTTGATATGGATACTGGTTCAGGGGTTGTAATGTGCTGTACGTTCGGAGACCAGACAGATATAGAATGGTACAAGGCTCACGACCTCGATCTCAGGATTGCCATGAACGAATCCGGTCAAATGACGGAACTTGCCGAAAAGTACGAAGGAAAAGACCGTGAGGAAGCACGTGAAGCCATCGTTGACGACTTAGACGAAGAAGGTCTACTGCTTGACAGATGGAGTATTGAACATACTGTACAGGTGCATGAAAGATGTGATGAGCCGATAGAGTTCCTGGTAACAGAGCAGTGGTACATCAAACTCCTTGACCGTAAAGAGAAGTATCTTGAGGCAGGTCAGGAAATGGACTGGTTCCCGGAGAAGATGTATACTAGATATGAACACTGGATTGAAGGACTTCAGTGGGACTGGTGTATTTCAAGGCAGAGAGATTCAGGAATACCTTTACCGGTCTGGTACTGCAGCAAGTGCAGAGAAGAGGTAATCGCAGATAAGACCAGCCTTCCTGTAGATCCTCTTCAGGACGAACCTCCTGTTGAGAAGTGCCCAGAATGTGGCAACGAAGAGTTTGACCCAGAGGAAGATGTGCTGGATACATGGGCAACATCCAGTCTGACACCTCTGATAAACGCAGACTGGGGCTGGAACCCTGAAAAAGAAGAGTACAAGCTTGGAAGACCTGAGCTCTATCAGATAGATGCACGCTACCAAGCACATGATATTATATCCTTCTGGCTGTTCCACACAGTCGTGAAATGCGTCGAACACACAGGAGAAGTTCCCTTCAAGGATACGATGGTACACGGATTTGTACTGGACGAGAACAGAGAGAAAATGTCTAAGTCACGTGGAAACGTTACAACACCTGAGGAAGTACTTGAAGACTTCCCTGTCGACGCCGCACGGTACTGGGGAGCAAGAAGTAAGGTTGGAGACGATCTAGCATTAAAGCAGAAAGACTTAGTTGAAGGAGAGAAGCTAATGCGAAAGCTCTGGAACGCCTCAAAGCTTATCGACAGCCTCACACCACACAAAGACCTTGAAATGGATGACGAAGAGCTCAAGGAGATTGATAGGTGGATGCTCGCTGAAATAGATGAACTAAGAGAGTATGTCACAGAGAAATTTGAAAACTACGAATTCTCTCAGGCCAGAGATAGGCTTAGAACCCGTTTCTTCAACATGTTCTGCAGCGACTACCTTGAGATTGCGAAACAGCGTCTTGACGACAAAGATGATAAGTCAGCACGTTACACCCTTGCGGAAGTACATAAAAAATTCCTCAAGATGTTTGCACCTCTGCTCTCACATACCACCGAAGAGATATGGAATGAGATGTATCAAAATACGTCAATACACAGGAGTAAATGGCCTGAGCAGGAGAACGTTAGTGCCGACAAAGAAGCTGGAGAACGGGCGATGGAAGTGATCTCAGCCATCAGAAAATTCAAGACACAGAGCCAGCTGCCGTTAAACGAAGAGCTATCACAGGTCGAGGTCTACGGAGACATATCAGGGTTCCAGAAGCCAATTAAACAGGTTATGCACATACAGGAGCTGACCCAGCTTGACCAGGAACCTGAGACCGAGGAAAAGGTTATAGAGATCTCGCTGAACTACGAGGAAGCAGGTCCAGAATACGGAGACAAGGTCACAGAGATTGAGGATGCGCTTGAGAAGAACGAATGGATGATTGAGGACGGCCACCTTGACGTCGCCGGCGAGCACCTGAAGCCGGAGGAATTCGAAGTCCAAGAGGAGAGAAAGTACACCGGACAAGGTCAGATGCTGGAGACGGAGAACTCCTTGGTGATAGTAAGATCAGAGTAAACCCGAGCGACTCAACTCACATATACCCGGCCAAATATAGGCGCAGGTATGCAACTGCCAAGTATTTTCAAATTAAAAGGATTCACCACCTGAAATAGAAACATGTCTAACCAAAACAATGACTCAGATAGTCCAGGAATGGACAAGTACGAACTTAAGAGGGTGTTAAACGAGCTTGAGGATATAAGAGGAAGAAACACCGAGCTTGTCTCACTCTACATACCTGCAGGCTACGACATGTCAAAAATTTCGGAGTTTGTGACCTCTGAACAATCAGAGGCCGAGAACATAAAATCCAAGCACACGAGAACCAATGTACAGGACGCGCTTGGCAAGATCGGCAGGAAAGTAAAAGAAGAGCAGCAGACACCGGAGAACGGGGTAGCCTTCTTCTCGGGAAACGTGTCGGATACAGAGGGAAGACCTGACATCAAGATATGGGAGGTGCATCCACCTCAGCCGATAGAATCAAGGCATTACAGATGCGACAAGGAGTTTGTTCTCCAGCCTCTCAAAGACATGGTCGTCGACGACCGGGTATACGGACTTATCGTGGCCGACAAATCAGAAGCAGCCATCGGCTATCTTCAGGGAAACTCGATAAAGACCGCGTACACACTTGACTCAAACGTACCAGGAAAAACAAAGGCAGGAGGACAGTCCGCACAAAGGTTTGCCCGCCTCAGAAAAGAAATGCTGAAATCGTTTCTACAGGAGATAGCGGAAAAGTCCAAGAGCGCATTCCTTAGTAAGGCGAGAGAGGACAAACTCCTAGGTATAATCGTTGGAGGACCAGGATTTGTCAAGGAAAAACTGGTCGAAGACGGATACCTGCACCAGCAGCTGCAGGACAAGGTTGTAGTTACAAAATCACTCGGCCACTCAGGTGAAGGCGCATTAAAGGAACTGGTTTCAAAGGCCGAGGAATCAATCCAAGACTCACAGGCAGTCAGGGAGAAAAATATAGTAAACAAGTTCCTAGAAAACCTGAAGGAGGAAAACGGGAAGTCAGAGTACGGTGCAGAACCTGTCAAAGAGGCACTGGACATGGGTGCAGTCGACACTGTACTCATATCAGAAGACCTAGAACTCTTCCACGCTACGTACAAATGTGAAAACGACCACGAGAAAGAGATATTCGAGGAGAAACCTGAGATAGAGGACGAAGTAAGCTGCCCTCAATGCAGCAAGAACATGCAGCTGGAGGAGATAAGCCATATAGTGGACGCACTTGGAGAGGTAGCCGAAAACATGGGAACCGATCTAGAAATAATATCAACCAGCCACGAGGAAGGAAGAAGACTCATGAATATGGGAGGAGTCGCTGCAATACTAAGATACCGGATAAGATAAACTAAATATCTGCAGTGTTTCTATCCAAGATAAAAACGGCAAAACCACCTATGAAGGCTCCTACAGAAAACTCTGGAACCAAGCTTAACACACTCTCAGTACCTGAAGTAGCTCTCACTACCTGAATCACTGGAGATCTCAATGCCCCAACCATCAAGGATATCAGAAAGGTCATAGACGCCTTTCTGTACCTCTCCAACGCCAATTCCACAAGGTTTACGCTCAAAAGCACTCCAACAACACCACCAGACACAAACACCAGAACAGGATATATTTCAGACAGGAAATTAAACAGCTTGCCCTGTAGAAGTAGGGCTGTAAAATCTGAGGTAAGGTCTGATACGAGAGAGGACACATAGCTGTACTGACCTAGAACCACCAAGAACAAGGAACCGGATACGCCTGGAAGAATCATCGCAGAAACGGCCAAAGCACCTGACAGAAACAACATCGGGGCAGAATGGCTGAAGCTTGCAGCACCTAAACCAGATGCAAGAAAAGCTATACTGAATCCGGAAAATGCGCAGATTTTTCTCCGAAAACTGGACAGATAAACCTGATCACGCAAAGTTACCGCCGACAAAAGTATAAGACCAAAGAAGAAACCGTACGTTGCAGTCGTGTATGACTCAAGGAGAAAGTTCATCGTGTTCAGAACCAAAATTAGTGAAGAAACAACACCAATACCAAGTACCGCAAGAAAGGGTATATCCAGAGTGGTTGCCAGGTTTAGTATATTCTGATAATCTCTTTTGAGAAGTGCTGTGAAGCCTTGCTTAATCTGTTCTGTTTCAGGGACGCTGAGAGCATCTATCAGTCTCTCATAAATCCCTGTAATAAGAGCTATCGTGCCTCCGGAGACTCCAGGGACTGCGTCAGCAGCACCCATAGCCACACCCTTCAAGTAAACCACAAGCCACTCTTTTATCGAATCCATCTATCCAATCGACCCCAGATATTCTGCAAAAAATCTTCAAAACCACCTAAGATACTGAATAAGTTTGACTGTACTTCGGAGGAATCCATAGAAACGTTTCCAACACCTGAAAATCTAACAGGTTCACTCTGATCTATCTCAAGCGGCTGCACATCCATACTCGTATCTTGTCTTGAGAAGTTCTCTACCCGATATACCTTATAGTCGTACTCATTAATACGTTCCAGACATCTATCAAACCTTTCTCTAGACTCAAAATTACACGGTTCAAGTTCAAGTATCCTTGAGTAAAAACTCCACTTCTCAGTATTGGTTTCAATAGGTTTGTCAGGATTTAGTTGGTTATACAGGTTTCTTAAGCTCTTATTCTGGTTAACTACATAGTTCCTGATTATCAGCTCTGAGTAGGCATAACCAAAATCCCTCTGAGAGGGGTACTTGCGTGGATTCCAGTTCTTCATAAAGCTTCTGTTGTCTTGATAGTAACTCCATAGTGCATCTGGATTACCTGATGAAGGCAGCGTAACCTTGTATCTGGTTCCGTTTCTGGTTTCATAGTAGACTGTATCCTCTGAGAACAGTTTTCGTGTTCTTTCCTCGCTGTTGACGTAGCGACTGGTCATTGACTCGACGTACTTTGCGGTACCCTCGTCAAACCAGCTGCTGGAGGTTCTATCCCACTCAAGACTCCTCTCATTCAAACCATGCACAGTTTCATGGACAAGAACAGGGAGAAATCTTTCCTCGAGACCCTCTCTCATTCTAAAGCTTCCTGCTACGTATTCACCTGAGCTCCAGGAAGTAACTGAACCCTCATACTCCTCAGAATCCATCAAAGCAACTGGAAACCTGTCAAACGGCTTGCTCAAACCCGTCATACCGACACCGATCTGATAGGCCAGAGATGTATTATCGGGGTTCCCGCCAAAGAACTCGTAGTAAGCTGTTTTGTTGCCTTCGCCAAAGTTTATTCTGATATTTGTTGAACCAGTACCCCTAAACTTCATCTCACCGTTACTAAACGATTCATTAAATCTTCCAGAGGTCCATCCTGAGATAATATCAGGGTTTCGTACCACTCCCGCAGTCTGCTCACCTGGAAGCCCGGCAAGACTGATCTCCTGCTTAAACAAACCATCATGTATCTCCTCTGCTTCTGAGGGAACTACTGTAGAGATCTTAACCCTTTCAGTCTCTCTTGGCGGCCCTGAGTTAGTCGAAATATCAAGTTCGCCACTGGAAAAAGTATAGTCTGTTATATTACCGTAGCTATCCTTGACAGAGATTACCTGTGATTTCTCCGGCATACTCCAGGACAGCCTCCAGCTATTAACAGGGCAGTTTGAACCGGCCTGAGAACAGTCAAGCTCCAAGGTGGTGTTCACCATTATCTCATCCTTGTTTGCATCCACAGTATGGAATACTTCTGCAGCCGCTCCCGAACAGAAAACTACAAAAAACAACAGAGCTAGTCCGTATCTCTTCACTGTATTAGAAGAGTAGCCAATGAATAAAAAAACCGCAGAACCGAGTAATAGGTAATGACAGTCCTATCCGACAAGGACATAAGAGAGCTTATAGACAACAAAAACGCCGTCGAAGTAGAAGAGGGTCCTGAGGTAGATCTGGACCTGCAGCTAGGTCCTTCATCACTGGACCTAAGACTTGGATACGAGTTCGGTGTGCTCAAGACAAGAAAGGTAAAAGCTATTGACACACAGTCGATGAAGGATTACAGTGAGATTAAAGAAAGCAGAAAAGCCACGCCTGAGGAAGGCATGGTTGTACACCCTGGAGAGTTCCTGCTAGGTACAACCCTTGAGACTTTGAAAGTGCCCTCGAACCTTGTCGCACGTATAGAAGGAAGATCAAGCTATGCACGCCTAGGTCTGATACCGCATGCGGCCGCAGGATTTGTGGATCCAGGTTTTGAAGGTCAGATAACGCTTGAAATACAGAACCTTGGAAACGTGCCTATAACAATCTATCCGGAGGACAGAATATGTCAGGTAGTATTTGAAACCATGACCTCGGAGGCAGAAAACCCCTATGGGGAGAAGACTGATTCAAAGTACATGGGTCAGGAAGGAGCCACAGGATCAAGACTTGACGAAGAAGACCGAAGAAACCTTTAGACACGTATATCAAAGATAATAGCTAATTAGAGATGAAACCAAAGCCTATAGATGCACACAGCCACCTGTACTTTGAAGACTTTGACGACGATAGACAAGAAGTTATAGAATCTGCACAGGAAGACCTGGAAAGGGTGGTGGTGCCGGGGGTAGACTATGAGAGCAACAAGAAAGTTGTTGAGCTCAGTAACAACTACAGTGAGTTTATAGTTCCTAACATGGGTTTACATCCAACCTACAGAGAAGCCTTTGATGAAATCGAAGACATCAAATCACAGATTAGAGAAAACAACCCTGCAGGTATAGGGGAGATTGGCCTAGACCATCACCATGTAACCGGAGAGGATGAGAGAGCCAAACAGAGACAGGTATTTAGGAAAATGCTCGAGCTTGCTGAACAGCTAAACAAGCCGATAGCAGTACACTCCAGAGAAGCTGAAAAACAGGCATACGAACTAATACAGCAGTACAATATACCAGGGGTTTTCATGCACTGTTTCAACGGAAAACCTGGATTAGCGGAGGAAATAACAGGACCTAAAACCAAAGTCGGTGTAACCACACAGGTTCTCTACTCAACCAGGGTACAGAACATAGTGAAGAAACTGGATATAGAAGATATGGTGCTAGAGACTGATTCACCTTTCCTGTACCAAGGTGAACGAAACCAGCCGTCAAACGTACTGGAGTCCGCAAAAAAGATCGCCGAAATAAAGGACATAAGCATTGAGAAAGTGATTTCGGAGACTACCCAAAACTCTGTTCAGCTTTTCAATCTAGATAATGTGTAATAAAAAAGCCCTGTAAACATTATTCTGTTATGGTACTTGGAAAAATCAAGGACTCTGTAAACACACAGCCAAACGTAGCTATATTTGTAGATGGTCCTAATGTTGTTAGAAAGGAGTTTGACTTGGACCTAGATGAGCTAAGAGAGAAGACGGGAGAGTTTGGAAACATCAAGGTTGGTAAGGTGTTCCTAAACCAGTATGCCTCTGACAAGTTGATTGAGGCAATCATATCACAGGGATTTGAGGCAGACCTCGGGCTTGGAGGAGAGAAAGCCAAGGAAAGCGACGTAGACGTATACATGGCTGTAAATGCAATGGAAGCAGTCTTCAACAAAGACATAGACACTATAGTCCTTGTAACACGAGACACAGACTTCCTACCTGTAATACAAAAGGCAAAGGAACACGGAAAGGATACTGTTGTAATAGGAATGGATCCCGGATTCTCGACCGCACTGAAAAACGCGGCAGACGAAGTAGTAACTCTTGAATAAAAGAATTTGAACCTGAATATTCTACTAAATGGCAAAGCTATTGAAGCCGGATCCATTAGGTAGCATAGACCTGCTCTCGGCCGTGCTAGTGTATCTTACCCAATCGTTTATGCCGCCTGGAATAGTGCATATACACGCAGGTATACTCGTAATCAAAGGCCTTGGAACCGTCATTCGCCCGGCCAGGCTACCGTTTTTCATGTTTGTACTAGGAGGTATGGCAGATGTCTTATCAGCAGCAATACTCCTCACCGGCACACCTCCAATCCTGAATAACTATAAGCACATCATAGCGGGAGCGCTCTTTATAAAGGGTCTCTGGAGCCTCTTCGGACTTATGCAGAAATTCTAGTGATGCTTACCTGACATTGTTTTGACTCTTAATCTGGTTAACAACGTCCTCAAGCAGATCAATAATCTGCTGGTTTTGATCAACAAGCTGGTCAAACTCTTCGCGAGTAACCTCGCCTTCACCACCTGAGCCACCTGAAGGATCAAGACCAGCGTTCTCCATCTTATTCT
>ERZ1034573.439-NODE-439-length-12450-cov-104.089956_pt1 | contig 12450 bp, 13 predicted proteins | sample MGYA00520641_ERZ1034573 | MGnify/ENA primary metagenome ERZ1034573 (study PRJEB33760, sample SAMEA4777724) | hypersaline lake metagenome | biome: hypersaline environment; feature: brines | place: Spain | collected 2014-08 | depth 0 m ...
CTGACCGGCGGCCGTGAACCGTCTCAAGCTCGAGCCCCGTAGCAGTCGCCTCGACGACGTGTGAACGCAGAGTGTGTTCGGAAGGGGGAGGCGGGGGACCGTCGGTCGTCACGGAACGCGGACGTCACCCGGTGTGGTCGACGTCTGGCTGTGTCGGCTGGTGCTCGTCTGCTGCCTCTTCGACGGGAATCTGGTGGGCCGACTCACCGAAGCCTGCCGAGAGGATCCGTGTCATTCCTTCTTCGACCGTCTCGCCGGTCTCGTCTACCCGGTCGGGGTCGACCTCTATCACGAAGCCGGTGGTGATGTTCGGTGCGGTCGGCATGAAGAGCACGATACGGCCGTCGCGGGTCCGTTTACCCGTCCGGAACGCGGTCATGCGGTGGCCGGGCCACGTCTCGACGTAGACGGGGCTCTGAAGCTCGTCGGTGCCGGAGATGGCGGTCTCGGCGGCGAGTTTCGAGGCGTTGTACACCACGCGCAGCGCGGGGATGTGGTTGATCAGGTCGTCGACTTTCGACTCCGCGACACGACCGAGCGTCGTGCGCATGAAGTAGCCAACGCCGAGCACGAGGGTCGCGAACACCGCGAGCGCGATGACGACCCGTGAGAGCGGCGCGAGCGGCTCGGGGATCCCCGTCGGTTGGAGGGCGTCGACGAGCGGGATCGCCGCGATCTGGAGGTATATCCACCGGATGACGAGCAGCAACACCAAAAGCGGCGCCAGAACGATGAGTCCGCTGGCGAAGTCGCGTTTCCACGTAGGCATCTGTTGGCTGTGCATGCGGTGCCGCGGCTTAAGAGGGCTTTCAAACGTCGGTCAAGCGACCATTTCGTCGGCGAACTGACGACTCACGCCGGCAGATCCGGGGCATATATGACGTCGACCGTTCACCGAACGGGCATGATCGCGTCGACGATCGCGACCGCACTCTGGGCGATGGGGCCGGCGTACGTGCCCAACAACGCGGCGGTGCTCGCCGGTGGCGGCGACCCCATCGACGGCGGCCGCGAGTGGCGCGGACGTCGGCTCCTCGGGGACGGGAAGACGTGGCGCGGGTCCGCGGCCGGGACGCTCGCCGGGGTCGCGCTCGCGCTCGTGCTCAACGCGGTCGTCGGGCCGGCGAGTGGCGCTCTCGGCGTGTCGCTGCCGACGTTTCCGATATCGGTCGCACTCGCGCTCGCGGCGGGCGCGATGGCCGGCGACGTGGGGGCGTCGTTTCTCAAGCGGCGGGTCGGCCGCGAACGCGGCGCCTCGTTCCCGGGGCTCGACCAACTCGACTTCGTCGTCGGCGCGTTGGCCGCCGTCTTCGTCGTCGCCCCCGGCTGGGCGGGTGACGTGTTCACCCCGCTCGTCGTCGTCGCCGTCGTGGTCGTGACGCCGGTGCTTCACCTCGGGACGAACATCGTCGCGTACGCGGCCGGGCTCAAATCCGAACCCTGGTGACCACCCGGAGTGGGCTGGTGGCAGCCGGACCCGCGAACAGCGCGTGTTTCCAAGCGACGAGGAACGCAGAAAGATACTTATTTGTGTATGGTATACAGTGTCATGCAATGGCGACTGCACCCAGCTCCGAGGACGACCTGTTCGACGAGTTCCTTTCCGACCGCGGCCACGAGATGACGACTGGACGCTGGGAGCGATCGTATAACAAGCTCCAATGTCCGGAGTGCGGGGCCCTCCACGACGAGGGATCGATGTCGTGTACGGTGTGTGGGTGGGATCCGAGCTGAGACCCGCGAAAGCCGGCTGTCAGCGTTTCTTCCTCCGTGATCGGGGCGGCAGTATTATGTATGCCGATTTAGTAGGGGTGCGTATGCCGACGTGTCAGAACTGCGGCTCCTTCGTCACGGCCGACTACGTACGGGTGTTCACGCCGAACGACGTCGACCGCCCTCGCGTCTGTCCCGCGTGCGAAGACCTCGTGCGCGACGGTGCCGACGTCCGTGAAGCGCGCGCGACCCGGAGCAGCTGATCGCGTTCGAGCCGTCTCTCGGCGGCCTCCAGCCGACGACGAGCAGGTGCCGTCCGCCGGCGTCTAGCCGCCGTGTGGCCCGTTTAGGCGAGTGTCTACCGCGGCGCTGAGCGACCCCATGAGCCATGGCGTTTAAGCCCAACCGGCTTCAGTAGACGGTAATGACCGACCCTACGGTGACTCGGCTGTTCGGTGGTCCCGGCAGCGGAAAGACCACCGCCCTCCTCGACCGCGTCGAGGCCATCCTCGAAGACGACGGCGCCGACGTGCGAGACGTGCTCGTCGTCTCGTACACGCGCGCCGCGGCCGCCGAGATTCGCGAGCGCCTCGCGGAGCGACTCGGCGTCTCTCCCCGCAGTCTCAAAGGGAACGTGTGTACGATGCACGCGAAGGCGTACGAACTGCTCGACCTCTCGCGCGGCGACGTCGTCGGCGAGGACGACAAAGAGGCGTTCTGTACGGAGTACGGCCTCGAGTTCGAGGATCAACACGGCGGCGCCGGTCGTCGGACCGCCCGGTCGACGACGATCGGCAACAAGATCATCGCCACCTCACAGTGGCTCCAGCGGACCGAACGTGAGGTCGCAGACTGGTACGACGTCCCGTTCCAGTGGGACGTCGAGGAGGTCAGACTCCCCCCAGAAATCGACCCCAACGCCCAGCAGGGCAACAAGTACACGCCCACGTGGTCGACCGACGACGACCGGATCGACATCCCCGAGGCGATCCGTGCCTGGCGGACGTACAAAGGCGAAAACGGGCTCGTCGGGTTCGCAGACATGCTCGAACGGGTCGCCGGCCGCTCGCTCGTGCCGAGCGTCGAGTACCTCGTCATCGACGAGTTTCAGGACATCACGACGCTCCAGTACGACGTCTTCGAGGAGTGGCGTCCCCACATGGAGCGGGTGCTCATCGCCGGCGACGACGACCAAGTCGTCTACGCGTGGCAGGGCGCAGACCCCGACCTCCTCTTGGATACGCCGGTGGACGACGACGAGGTCCTCCCGAACTCCTATCGGCTGCCCTCGGAGATACTGAACGTCGTCAACGCGGAGATCCGCCACATCGACAAGCGCCAGGAGAAAGACCTCAAGCCGCGCAAGGAGGGCGGGAGCGTCGAGGCGATCGAGTCGCCCTCGATGCTCGAACTCGTCCGAAACGTCCGGTACACGGTCGACGACGAGGACGGGAGCGTGATGTGTCTGTTCCGCGCGCGCTATCAGATGTTCGACTTCATCGACGAGTTCATCGGCCACGGCATCCCCTTCACGATGTTGACCGACGGCCGAATGTGGACCGATCGGCTTCGAGACTACGTCGCGGCCGTCGAGAAGCTCGAGGCGGACGAGCCGGTGACGCTGCTCGAGGCGCGCCGGCTCGCCGACATGCTTCAAGCCTCCGCGTTCGGCACGAACGACCGGGAGACGCTGTACGACCTGCTCGACGACCGCGAGGAGGCAGCCGACACCGACGACCTCACCGCGATCGCCGTCGAGCCGGACGCGGTGACCGACCGCGTCCCGTTCATGCCCGACCCCGAGAGCGCGGCGGACATGGTGCGGAAGGTGACGAGCTTCCAGCGCAAGTCGATGGACGCGTACTTCGCCGGCGACTACCGCGGCGCGGACCCGGACGCGGTCCGTGTCGGGACGATCCACTCCGCGAAGGGCCGGGAAGCCGACCACGTGTTCCTCGCGACGGACCTCACGGAGAAGGTAGTCGAGCAGATGGCCGCCTCCGTCGACGACCCGACGGCCGTCCCCGGCGTCGACGAGTTCACGAAGACGACGAATCCGGTTCCGGTGTTGACCGACAACGAGCGCCGAGTGTTCTACGTCGGGATGTCCCGTGCCCGCGAGCGGCTCGTGGTCTTAGAGAACCTCGTCAGCGGCGCGCCAACGCTTCCAATCAGCGTCATCCTGTTCAACGAGCGTCGCGAGGAGCCGGCACAGGAACTCGTCGAGACGGTCCAAGCGTCGGTCTCGGTGCCCGAACCCGAGCCGTGACGGCGGACGCTGGACGTCCCGCTCGCGATATCGCGCCGCTTCAGCCCGATCTCAGGCCGATTCTCGATGCGGTGACGACGGCTGCGGCGGCGGGGTTCGTCGCCGTCGGTGCCGACGCCGACCGCCGGTACCTCACGGGGCTCGACGCCTCGACGCCCGGTGGCGTCGTCGTCGTTCCCAGTGACGGTCCGACCCCGCCACGAGCGACGTGCTGTGTCCCACCCGACTGCGCCATTCGTGCCGAGGAGGCGTTCGTCGACGCGGCGCTCGATGTCCCCTCGCCCGCAACCGACCCGCCGAGCGCCGACGCGTTTCACGACGGCGTCGTTCGACAGGTCGTCGCCGTGTCGGCGGCCGACCCGACCGGTCTCGCCGTCGCGTCGGTGCTGTCGCGTGACTACGAGCGCGGCGGCGGGGACGCCGCAGACGGTGACGAGTCTATGGGGTCGCAGACTGGCGTGGACGCGAGTGGCGCGAGGGACGGAGACGCCGACGGTCCGACCGTGCTCGTCCCGCGGTCGATCCCGCACGACGCGGCGCTTTACCTCGAGCGTGCGGGCTTCGCCGTCGCGTCGACGACGGCCGTTCGGGACGCGCGCGCACAGAAGCGCCCCAGAGCCGTCGACCGTATCCGTCGAGCACAGCGCGCGGCCGCTGCGGCGATGGCGCGTGCAGAGACGATGCTCGCTCGCGCGACGGTGGCGCGTCGCGACGACGCAGAGGTGGACACGGACGCGATGGGCGACACCGTCGGCGCCGACGGCGTCGCCACCGACGACACGGCCGACCCACGCCCGGTGTGCCGTCTCGACGGCGAATCGCTCACCGTCGGTCGGCTCCGTCGGGCGGTGCACGCGACGCTCGCCACACGCGGCATGTACGGGGACCGTGCCGTCGTCGCCGCAGGACCCGCGTCGGTCGCGCGTCGGCCCCCGATTCACGACGCGGCACCGGTTCGACCGGGAACGCCCGTCGTGGTGTCGATCACGCCGCGCGGGCCGTCTGGGTACCACGGGCGGCTCACGCGAACGTTCGTCGTCGACGGCGACGGCGGGTGGGACCGACGGGCGTACGTTGCGGTCGAGGCGGCACAGGCGGCCGCGCTCGCCGAGGTGACGCCCGGCACGGTCGCCGCCGCGGTCGGCGAGGAGGCAGCCGCCGAGATTGCGGCGTACGGGTTCGACCCGGCGGCAGACCGCACCGAGCCCGACTACGTTCACGACGCCGGCGGCGGCATCGGCCTCTCGGCGCGCGAGCCGCCTTCGCTCGCGAGCGACTCGGTGCTCCGAGCCGGACACACGCTCGCCGTCGAACCGGGCGTCTCACACCCAGCACACGGCGGTGTTCGGCTCGGAGACGTCGTCGTGGTCACCGACGATGGCGCCGAGCGGCTCGTCGAGTACCCGTTCGGAACGACGCCGGCGGTGCGGTCGGCCGATGGGGCCGACGACCCGGTGGCACAGTCGGACGAGTGAGGTGCCAGATTGGGCGTTCGACTCCACTCTTCGACCCGTCGGCGTGTGGCGGTCACCCGACGACCGCCGCCAGTGCGTCCATGGCGCGGTCGACCCGGTCGAAGTCGGCGTTGTACCCCATGTGTCCGACTCGGAGGACGTCGTCGGCGAGGTCGCCGAGGCCGGTCGCGAGCACGACGTCGTGTTCGTCGGCGAGGTCGCGCTGGACGCGCGCCGCCTCGCCGGGTAGCGACAGCGCCGTCACCGTCGGTGCGCTCCGGGCGGGATCGGCGTAGCAGTCGATGCCGATCTCGGCGGCCCGCTCGCGACAGTGTGCGGCGACGGACTCGTGTCTGGCGTACACCGTGTCGAGCCCCTCCTCGAGGAGCATCGCGAGCGACTCGTCGAGCGCGGCGACGAGCGCCGACAGGTGGGTGTACGGGAACCCGTCGGAGACGTCCCGCCAGGGCGCCAGGTTCGTGTACAGCGACGCCGGGTCGGTCGCCTCGACCGCGTCCCACGCGCGCTCGCTCACCGAGACGGTCGTGAGCCCGGGCGGCGCACTCAACGCTTTCTGTGAGGCACCGAGACAGATGTCGACGCCGTCAGACGGGACCGGCATCCCGCCGAGCGAGGAGACGGCGTCGACGACCGTGAGCACGTCGTGGTCGGTCAGTCTCGCGAGGATCGGCTCGAGGTCGGTGACGACGCCCGTCGGCGTCTCACAGTGGACCATCGTCGCGGCCGCGAACTCGTGCTCGGCGAGCGCAGCCTCGACCGCCGCGACGTCGAGTGGCTCGTCGTAGTCCGCCGAGACGACCGTCGGCTCCCCGTCGTACTGCCGGACGAAGTCGGCGAATCCGTCGCCGTAGACCCCGTTCGAGACGCACAGCACCCGGTCGCCGGGAGTGATAGTCGACGCGATCGCCGCCTCGAGACCCAAGATCCCCTCGCCGCCGAGGACGACCACGTCGTCGTCGGTGTCGTATACGGTCTGGAGGGCCGCACAGACGTCGGCGTAGCGGTCGTCGAACGCCGGTTCGACGTCCGGGTTGAGGGCGGGCTCGGCGAGCCGGTCGCGGACGCGCGGTGGGACGGCCGTCGGGCCGGGTGTGAGACGCATACGTATCGGGTAGACGGGCCCCGCAGTTAACGCTCTGGGGTGGCGCTCTGCTGAGAGAAACGGTTAACCGAAGCCGCACGGAGACGAGTTCATGGCCAAGTTCGCGCCGTCGGCGCTCGAGTCGTACATCTTCTCGCGGACGGGAGCCGAAACCGACGACCTCCTCGTCGGGGGCGGGTACGCCGAGGACGCGGCCGCGATCGACCCCGGCGACCGGCCGCTCGTCGTCAGCACGGACCCGATCTCGTTTGCGGCCGACAGGATCGGCACCCTCGGCGTCGCCGTCGCGAGCAACGACGTCGCGGCCTGTGGCGGGACGCCCGAGTGGCTCGTCTCGACGATCTTCGTGCCGTCTACGGACCTCGACGTCCTCGACGACGTCACCGCCCAACTCGACGCCGAGGCCGCTCGACTGGGGATCACCATCGTCGGTGGTCACACGGAGACGGTTCCAGCGCTCCCGCGGCCGACGCTCTCGTTGACCTGTCTCGGGTCGACCGACCGCTACGTCCCAACCGGGGGCGCAGCGCCGGGCGACGTCGTGGTACTCACCGAGGGTGCGGGCATCGAGGCGACTGCGATCCTCGCGGCCGACTTCCGCGAGTCACTGCTCGAGACCGGCGTCGAGGAGGCGACGCTCGACCGCGGCGAGACGTTCTTCGAGGCGATCAGCGTCGTCCCGGAGGCGGCCGTGCTCGCTCCCGTCGCCACGTCGATGCACGATCCGACCGAGGGAGGGGTGCTCAACGGACTCGTCGAGTGTGCCTGCGCGTCCGACGTACGGATCTCGCTCGACGCGACCGACATACCGGTCCGGGAGCCGACACGCCGGCTCTGTGCGGCCGCCGGCGTCGACCCACTGCGCGTCTTCGGGTCGGGTGCGCTGCTCGCGACGGTTCCCGCCGACCGGGCGGCGTCGGCGCTCGAGGCGCTCGAAGCCGAAGACATCGACGCGACCGCGCTTGCGACGGTCGAACCGGCGGCGGGCGAGCCGGGCGTCGTTCTCGACGGGGAGCGGTTCACCGGCGGCGTCGAAGACGACCTGTACGCGCTCTGGGAGTGACCGAAGGTGTGTGCCGGTCGATGGGGTTCACTGTGAGAGTACGTCGACCGCGGTAGCCGCGAACGCCGCCGGCTCGAGGCCATCGAGTCGGTCGTCGCCGAGCGTGAGCCGCAGTCGAGGGCGGCCGACGTCGATCGGCACCTTCTCCGTGTCGATGAGCCCGGCGTCTTCGAGCCGCGTCTTCGTTCGCGAGAACGTCGCCTTGGAGGCGATCCCGACGTCTTCGCCCCACTTCGAGACGTCGTACAACAGGACGTCGTTGCGGGCGGCTACGAGCAGTGCGACGGTCACCTCGTCGAGGACGTCGGTCTGGTCGGGTACAGCTGCCTCGAGGACTGCGTCGAAGTCGTCGCGGACGTCGGGGCCGATCTCGTCGGCGAGCGTCTCACGAACGCGGCGCAGTGAGGGGGTTCGGAGGTCGTACGTCGAGGCGGCCTCGAAGGCGTCTCTGTGTGGTTCGGCCACGGCGTCGACGAACGCCTCGTCGGTCGTCGAGAGCGCACCGACCGCCTCGCCGGCGGTGACGAACGCCACGACCCGTTCGTCCGAGATGAGGAGGGTGTTGTCGACCGACGCGTCGAGCACTCGCAGGTCGAGTGCGCCGTCCTCGACGAGGTCGGCCGCGCGCGACGCGACGGAGAAGGTTCCCGCGAGCGTCTTCGAGACGGCCTCGTCGGCGAGCACGGACAGCGGCGGAAGATCCGTGCGATCCGCGGCGGCCTCGACGAGCGACACGAGCGTTTCGGCCGACGGGTCGACCACGAGTACTTCTGCCGTCGATCCCGCGACCGTCGCGTCGAGCACTGCCTCGACGTCTGCCGCCACCAGATTCGACACCATCGTTCTCCTTGTATAACACCTGGTACCGTATTTAATATTATCGAAATTTAGAGCGAAGAATCCTGTGAACCCGGTCGCGACGACGCGCTCGCCCGATCCGAGCGGACCGGCTTCGCGGCCGAGGACGGACAGCCTTATTGCCCGTTCGGCCGGACGATACACATGGTTAACGACAGCCTCCGAGCGGTCGACTCGGCGGTGGCAGACGCCCTGGACGGCGAGCGCACGCGGCAAGAGGAGACGCTCGCGATGATCGCGAGTGAGAACTACGTGAGTCAGGCGGTGCTCGAAGCGCAGGGGAGCGTCCTCACCAACAAGTACGCGGAGGGGTATCCGGGCTCGCGGTACTACGCCGGCTGTGAGTACGCCGACGAGGTCGAAGAGCTGGCGATCGAGCGTGCAAAAGAGCTGTGGGGTGCTGACCACGTCAACGTCCAGCCGCACTCGGGGACGCAGGCGAACCAGGCGGTGTACTACGCCACGTTGGAGCCGGGCGACAAGATCCTCTCGCTCGAGTTGAACCACGGCGGGCACCTCTCACACGGGCACCCGGCGAACTTCACCGGACAGATCTACGACGTCGAGCAGTACGAGGTCGACGCAGAGACCGGCTACATCGACTACGAGGGACTCCACGAGACGGCCGAGTCGTTCGACCCCGACATCATCGTCTCGGGGTACTCTGCGTATCCCCGCGCGGTCGACTGGGAGGCGATCCAGGCGGCCGCCGACGCGGTCGACGCCTACCACCTCGCCGACATCGCGCACATCACGGGTCTCGTCGCCGCCGGCGTCCACCCCTCACCCGTCGGCGTCGCCGACTTCGTCACCGGCTCGACGCACAAGACGATCCGCGCGGGTCGCGGCGGCATCGTCATGTGTGACGACCAGTTCGCCGACGACATCGACAAGGCGGTGTTCCCGGGTGGGCAGGGCGGTCCCCTGATGCACAACGTCGCGGGGAAGGCGGTCGGGTTCAAAGAGGCACTCGAGCCGGCCTTCGAGGAGTACGCCGCACAGGTCGTCGACAACGCGCGGGTGCTCGCCGAGACGCTCTCCGATCACGGCCTTTCGCTCGTCTCTGGTGGCACCGACAACCACCTCGTCTTGGTCGACCTCCGTGAGTCTCATCCCGACCTCTCCGGTGGCGACGCCGAGGACGCCCTCGCGGCCGCGAACGTCGTGCTCAACGGGAACACCGTACCGGGCGAGACGCGCTCGCCGTTCGACCCCTCGGGAATTCGGGCGGGAACGGCTGGGCTAACCACCCGCGGGTTCGACGCCGACGCCATCGCCGAGGTCGGCGACCTCATCTACCGCGTCGTCGACGACGCCGACAGCGACGACGTTATCTACGAGGTCGGCGAGCGCGTCGTCGAGCTTTGCGCCGAGTACCCGCTGTACGAGTGAGTCGGTCGGGTCTCACCGGCCCGTCATCGACGACTCGTCCGACCGAATCCGTGCGTACAAAGTAGGGTGACTGCGCAGAAGGCGTATGGACGACCAGTCGTTTCTCGGCCGGCGGCTCGACCGCGCGGCCGCACCGCTCGCCGTCGGCGACCTACTCGTGTTGCTCACCTTCTTGACGCTTGGAACGCTCAGGCACTCGTCTGTCGCTTTCTTGACCGACCGGCCGGCGTACCTGCTTGGCGTGTGGGCGCCGTTCGTGATCGGGTGGGCGATCGTCGCACCCCTCGTCGGCGCGTACTCGGCCGGTGCGGCCGAGACGGCGAAGTCGTCGGTGCCGCTGGTCATTCGCTCGTGGGTGCCGGCGGCTGCGGTCGGGCTCGCCTTACGGGCGGTCGCCTTTCGTGGCGGGGCCGCTCCGGCGTTCGCGGTCGTCGTGGTCGTGACCGGCACGGTCGCGCTCGGCGGCTGGCGTGCGCTCTACTTCAGGCTGCGACGGTAGCGGGCTTCGGAGAAGCGACCGGCCCGGCCGCGCGCGTGCCGCGAGCGATCCACTCGTTTGCGATCGTTCCCACGGGGTAGTTCGACGGTCCTGTCCGTTGAGATCGGTCATAACTTATGAGATCCTTTGGGGTGTACACGATCAACTGCATCACGAGGTCACGCGAAAAAATTATGTGGATCTCACGCGTAGTGTGTGATGAGATCATGAGTCGCTATTACGACTACGTCCTCGGACTGATTCCGACCGCACTGATCGGCGTGACCGTGTGCCTCTCGGCCGTCGGCGCGTCGTGGCACACCGCAGTGCCGGCGGGCGCAGCCGTCGCGATCGGCGTGATGGCACACGCGATGTTCGTCAGGGCGCCACAGCCGACGTCGACAGCGGCCGTCGCCGACGCCGCGGCGAGCGCGTCAGACGTCGCTGGGGCGGCCGCGATCGGATCGGAGGCGGTAGGGTCGGGGTCCGACGCCGAGTCGGGGCCGGACGCCGGGCGTGCGACGTCTGGGTCCGGACGCACCGGGTCCGGGTCCAGCCGATACGGCTCGGGGACGAACTCCGTCGCCGGCGGGGACTGACCGAGTCGACGGCGCGGTCAGCACCGCGGAGGTTCGGCGGCGCGGCCAGTGCGTCCACACCCTGTACGGTTTAGTCGGCGGCGACCGAGCGGTCGGGTATGACCGACGCGTTGTTCCTCACGAGTGAGGCGGTCGACGACCTCGCGACGCCCGCAGACTACGTCGCCGCCGTCCGCGACGGGTACCGAGAGGTAGGTGAAGGCGCACCGGCCGAACCGCGGACTCTGCTCCCGAGCGGAGACCCACCGGGGATGCTCACGACATACGTCGCGATGCTCCCCGAGGTCGGGGCCATGGGCGGGTACACGTACGCGGCCGGATTCGCCGAGCGCGACGCGTGGTTTCTGACACCACTGTTCGACGCCGAGACCGGGGAGCCGCTCGCGGTCATCGACGGTGCCTCGATGAACCCGTTCAAGACCGGTGCCGCCGGCGCGGTCGCGGTCGACGCGCTCGCGCGACCGGACGCGTCGACCGTGGCGGTGATCGGTAGCGGGCCACAAGCACGCGGGCAACTCCGGACGACGGCGACCGTGCGAGACCTCACGGGAGTACGGGTGTTCTCGCCCACGCCGGCCAACCGCGAGTCGTTCGCCGACGAGTTCGCCGAGCGGCTGGACGCGGACGTCACCGCGGTGTCGTCTGCGGATGCGGCGCTCGCCGACGCCGACGTCGTGATCACCGCGACGACCGCGAGCGAGCCGGTGATCGCCGACGCCGACGTCGAGCCCGGCACGCACGTGACGGCGATGGGGCAGTACGCGGCCGACAAACACGAACTCCCTCCAGAGCTCGTCGCACGGGCGACGTACGTCCCCGATCTGACCGCCAGAGCGACCCGCGACGCGGGGTCGTTCATCGCCGCCCGTGAGGCCGGGCTGGTGAGCGACGACGACCTCGAGGTCGAGCTCGGTGACGTCGTCGCCGGGAGCCACCCGGGTCGGACGAGCGACGACGAGGTGACCGTCTTCGACTCCGGCGGGACCGGTATCGAGACCGTCGCGGCCGCGCACATGCTCTACGAGCGAGCTCGGGAGGCCGGGCGGGGGACCCCGCTGTCTATCGCTCCGGCGAGTGAGGCGCTCACCGGCAGGTGATCGAGTTGGGCGGTCGACGCCGCGCCCTCCACAATACGCGTGTGAGCGTGATGGTGTGACCGAGACGGCCCACGGCACCCGGCCACTAGTTGGGCCACGCCTTCCCCAGCCGATTCCGTACGTGTATGAACGTGGTTGTGTGACGAACACGACCGCGCGACACCCGGGCACCAGTTGAGCCACGCCCTCCCGGGCCGATTCTATGCGACTGTGACAGTACCAGCGTGAACAACACGACCGCGCGACACCCGGACACGTCTTTCAGCCACACCCTCCCGGGCCGATTCGCTCGCATACGTAGTTGGTGGATATGTGACCGAGACGGCCCACGGCACCCGGACGCCAGTTAGGCCACGCCCTCCCCAGCCGATTCGCTCGGTCGCTTCGCTCCCTCGCTCATCCCT
>ERZ1034573.440-NODE-440-length-12450-cov-5.985075_pt1 | contig 12450 bp, 11 predicted proteins | sample MGYA00520641_ERZ1034573 | MGnify/ENA primary metagenome ERZ1034573 (study PRJEB33760, sample SAMEA4777724) | hypersaline lake metagenome | biome: hypersaline environment; feature: brines | place: Spain | collected 2014-08 | depth 0 m ...
GTGCCACCGTCGTCTCGAACTCGCCGATACCCACCGAAAGTGCCAAGACTCCGGCACCACCGACCAGCACTTTCCCGGTTCTACCCGGGCGGATGCCGGCGGCCACGACAGTCAGACGGGCGGCCATCCCGGCGAGTTCGGCCGTCAGGAAGAACACGAGCAGAACGGGAAACAACAGTGGATTGCGCCCGGAGACGTCGAACCCCCCGAGAAGGGCGACTGCGGTTGCAGCCCCGAGAGCCCCAAACACCGCAATCCGCTGTAGGTAGTTCCCGAGTATCGTTCCCCACAGTGTCGGACGGAGACCGGCGGCACGGAGCAGAAACGGACTCCCCTGGACCGACCGTGCCGCCGTCGGCGTCCCGGCGGCGGCAAAGGCAGCGAGCAGGAGCCAGCCCCCGGCCGCGACACCGCGTATCGTCTCCCGGAGTCTCTCCGGGTCGACCTCGGAGGGCGGTCGTGTAACATCCCCGAGAACGGTGTAGAGCAGAAGAGCCGCGAGAAAGCCCACACGGAGCACGAGCGTGCGTGGGTTGTCGAGCGCGCGCCGCCAGCGCCGGAGGAGGGACAGTCGCGCGACGGTAGCCGTGTCGGTGACCGTCTCGCGGTTCATCCGTCGGTCAGTTCGAGCACCGCCGTCTCCAGGTCCGTTCTGTCGTCGACAGCGCCACCCAGTTTGTCGGGCGAGTCTTCCGCGACGAGCCGCCCCTCGGAGACGATACCCACCCGGTCACAGATATCCTCGACCGTCGCGAGGTCGTGTGACGAGACGAGCACCGCCGTTCCGTTGTTGCTTACCTCCGCGAGCAGTCGGATGACAGTCCGTGTTGCCCGTGGGTCGAGCCCGCTCAGCGGCTCGTCGAGCAGCAACACGGGTGGGCGGTGGAGTGTCGCCTGCGCGAGGCCGAGCCGTCGACGCATCCCGGTGGAGTAGCCCTCGATACGCCGGTCGGCCGCGTCGGCGAGACCGTACCGGTCGAGCGCGTCGGCCACCCGGCCGTCCTCGTCGAGTCGCCGGAACTGTGCCGCGTACCGAAGCTGTTCTCGACCCGTCAGTTCGTCGTACAGGGGTGCCTCGGCGGGGAGATAGCCGAGCACGTCGGTTAGCTCCCGGCGTCGGGTGGCGTCGACACCGTCGACACGGGCGGTTCCCGCGTCTGCATCCAGTAGACCCGACAGTATCTGTAGTGTCGTCGTCTTGCCCGCACCGTTTGGACCGACGAGCCCGTAGACCGTGCCGAACGGCACCGAGAGCGACAGACTGTCGACCGCGACGACGTCGCCGAACCGCTTTTCGAGTGCCTCTGTCTCGACTGCGGCTGTCACTGCAGTACACTGTTATCTGAGATACTAAAAGTACTTTGCTCGGGTCGAGGTGGAGAGCCACCGGCGCGCAGACGAACGGGGCGTCTCTCACCCGGAGAGCCCTCGACGGCCACGCCCTGTGCGAACGGCGCGTGTACCACAGGTGGGTCTCGACGGCAGAACGGCGAACTCTCGACAGGGCAGAGTCAGTCACACTCTTGTCGCTCCGGGTTGTTGCTGTTGTATGCCCGAGACAGCCAGCGCCGGCGACGCCGGACCGATGTCGAGAGCCAGCCCGTCGGGGCGGAGAGAGTTGGAAACTACCACAGTGCCGTCGCGGTGGGGGTGCGTGTGACGGACCCACTCCCCTCGGACCACCCGGTCGTGGACTCCCACCGGGTCGAACTCGACGCGGTCGGTTCGACCGGTCGGCCACAGGTGGTTCTGCCGTCGGCACTGTCCTGTGCGATCGGTGACACGGTCTGGCTGTCGCTGGCGGGGACCGGAGCCTACGCCGAGGTGGCTGGGACTCTCCACGGTGACGCGGCGATCCGTGCCGCGTACGCCAACCGCCAGTTGGCACGAACGGCCGAGGGAGGAGACCTGCTCGGTGACTGGTTCGAGGAACACGGGTTCGGCCCCGGAACGACGCTACTCCTCGACGTACTCACCGAGGGGTACGGGTACGGGCTCCGCGAACCGGGCACACGGGTCGTCTACGAACCGGTCGAGCGACCGGACCCCTCGCTCGCGGATATCGCCGAGTCACTCGGCGAGTGAAAACCGGCTCGGTAGAGCACGGCACACCCCGACGGGGGGTCACACGCGGGTAGACACCACCCACAGGCTGTCGGTCTGTGACACAGGCGCAGATCAGACTGGTCAGAGCCGCCGGAGAAATCCGTGCGCTTAACTCGACAGCAGTGAACTGTCAGATGTGAGCAACCGGACGAACGTTCTACTCGTTGTTCTCGACTCCGTCCGGGCGAAAAACACCAGCCTGCACGGGTACGAGCGGGAGACGACACCGTTTCTCTCCTCGTTTGCGGACCGGTCGACGGTGTACACGCAGGCGCGGGCCCCCGGAACCCACAGCATCGCGAGCCACGTGAGTATCTTCACCGGGGCTCACGTCGAGGAACACCGGGCGAGGAAACACATCGCACAGATCGATCCCAGCCGGACGGTCTGGCGACAGCTCCGGACAGAGTTCGACTACAACACTGGTCTGTTCACCAACAACCGCGTCGTGTCGAACGCCTCGAACCTCGCCGACGCCTTCGAGCACGTCCACGAGCCGGACTACCCGCTGGCCAAACGCCTGGAGAACCACGTCGACGGGACGGTGCTCAAGCGTGCCTACTTTCGCGGGTACGACGGGCTCGCCAGACTCTCGGAGACACTCGGCAGGAGTGAGCCATCGGAGTCGGAGACGACGGCCGTAGACACGCGGGAACGGACAGAGAGACAGAAAAACGGAGCGAGAGCCGAGGGCACGGGACCACTCGGGGGGCTCTCGGCGAGGCTGGTGGCCGGTGCCGAGCGAATCACAGAGCTGACCGGACTGTCTGAGTTCGGGGCAGACTCGGGGTACAAGACACTGCACGGCGGAAACTTCACCGACGCCTTTCTATCGTGGGCAGACAGACAGACCGGCCCCTGGGCGGCGTGTATCAACCTGATGGACGCCCACTCGCCGTACGAGCCAGTGGCCGAGTTCGACCGGTGGGCCGACCCGGCGCACTGGCAGGCACAGGCAGAGAAGCCGAGCGTCCGAGAGACACTCGGCGGCCGTGGCTGGGACCAGTTGGCGGCGCTCGAACCGCTGTACGACGGTGCTATCAGACAGACCGACGACATCCTCCGTGACTTGGTTGCCGACCTGGAACGGCGGGGGGAGCTCTCGGAGACGCTGCTGGTGATCACGAGCGACCACGGCGAGGCCTTTGGCGAGCAGAGCCGTCTTGCCCCGGCGGTCCGGCTCCGTGACCACAAGTGGGGGGTTCCCGAGGTACTGACACACGTCCCGCTGGTGGTCAGCTACCCCGACCAGCAGGAGGGACGGCTCGTCGAGGAGGCGGTGTCGCTGACCGACACGCCCTCGCTGCTACGGACGGCCACGACAGGCGAGACTGAACCGGAGCCGCTGAGAAACGGGGAGCCGGTTCTGTCGTCGACGTTTCTGCTTCCGGAGGAGAAGGTCGCAAAGTACAGTTCCGTCGACGACATCGAGCGTTACGTCGGCCCCTGGCGGGCGGTGTACGAGACACGGGACGGGGTCGTTCGAAAGTACGCGCGAAAGGGTGACCACGGGCTCACACTCGATATCGAGGCTGCCGGTGCGGTGACCGAGGTTGCGCGAGACGACGACGGCAGGGTCGCCGAGGTTTACGATGAGCTGACAGACGCCGACCTGGTGACACAGGAGACCGACGAGATAGACGACGACCTCGAACAGCAGCTCGAGGACCTCGGCTACATCCGGTGAGCCGGGGTGACTGTGTCGGGCCGCGTTCACGACAACTGTCGTCCCTGTGCGGGGGTTCGACCCCGTTCGTTGCCGTACTCGCCGTCGAGTTTCGACGATCGACGAACTTACAATCGACATACACATATACCAGGTGCTGCAACACCGCTGTATGAAGGTCGGTATCGACGGTATCGAAATCCGGACGGGCAGGCTGAAACTCGATCTCCCGGGGACGTTCGCGCCCGCAAAGGGCGAGGACCCGGGAAAGTACACGAAAGGGCTCGGGTTGCACGTCTCGGCGCTACCGGACGCCTACGAGGATATCGTCACGATGGCGGCAAACGCGTCTCGTCGGTTGCTCGAACGCAAGAACGTGTCGCCGGCCGATATCGGCCGCATCGACGTGGCGACCGAGAGCGCGTTCGACAACTCGAAACCGGTGTCGACGTACGTCGCCGGCTGTCTGGAGCAGGTGTTCGACGGGGATTTTACACACGCGAACAAGGGTGAGCGGAAGTTCGCGTGCGTCTCGGGAACACAGGTGCTCGACGACGCGTTCAACTGGGTCCGGGCCGGTCGGAGCCGTGGCCGTGCGGCGCTCGTCGTCGCGACCGACACCGCGCTGTACGCCCGGGACGACCCCGGCGAGGCGACACAGGGTGCCGGTGCGGTCGCGATGCTCGTCGACAGAGACCCTGACCTGGTGTCGTTTGGCGATGCCCAGGGTATCGGTAGTGTCGACGAGACCGACTTCCTGAAACCAAACCAGCAGTTCCCGAGTGTCGACGGCAAGCGCTCGATGCAGGTGTACCTGGCACGGATGCGCGAGGCACTGCAGGACTTTGCCCGCAACGGCGGCGACATCCACCCGGATACGTTCTCACTCGTCCCCTTCCACACGCCGTTTCCGGGGATGGTCCGCAAGGCGGCGGCGCTCGGATTCCGTCACTCGATCCGGGACACCAGTGTCGAGGACCGTCTCGCCGACCAGATCGGTCGCCAGCCCCGGCCCGAGGCGTTCGACGACCACGAGGGGTATCTCGACGCCATAAAATCCTACACAGACGAACTCCGACAGACCACGACCTACGAGGAGTGGTACGAGCGGACCGTCGAGCCGACACTCGACATCGCCCGCGAGGTCGGGAACTGGTACTCGGGGTCGGTCCACGTGGCGCGGACGGCCGGTCTCAAACACGCCTTCGAGACCGACCGGGCCCTCACCGGTAAGAACCTGCTGGTGGCTTCCTACGGCAGCGGCGCACAGGCCGAGATTCACGCCGAGACCGTCCAACCTGGCTGGCGTGACGAGATCGCACAGTTGAATATCGACGAGCAACTCGACCGGCGGTACGACCTCACCTTCGAGGAGTACGAGGCGATCCACGACGTCCACAACCACGACGAGACCACCGACCTGGAGCCGTTCACCACCCCGACCGAGGAGTTCGTGTTCGACGGCTGGGGCCGCATGGGCGAGCGCAAGTACACGTACGTCGAGTAACGGGTCGAAGGGACACTGAACCGCTGTCTCTCGCCGTGTACCGACGGGGTAAGGTTAACTGTGTACCTGTCGAACCACCACGTATGCGTGTCCTGACAACAGAGACCGTCCCGGGTCACGAGATAGTCGAGTCGGTTGGAATCGCCAGGGGAAACACCGTCGAGGCACGGAACGTCGGCCGTGATATCACACAGAGCATCCGGAACATCACCGGCGGTGAGCTAAAGGCGTACTCGGAACTGCTGACGAAGGCCCGCGACGAGGCGCTCGAACGGATGGTCGAGGACGCGGAGGGGCTCGGTGCCGATGCCGTTGTCAACGTCCGATTCGAGACCTCGGAGGTCACGAACGGTGGTGCCGAGGTGATCGCATACGGAACCGCCGTTCGACTCGCCTGAGGACCGGTAGACCCCACAGCGGGGCGTTCCGGAGCGAAGGCCGGGCCCCGCGGTGGGGCCCGCCGACGGAGCGTTCGTCGGTGCCGGGCACAGTCTGGCTCTGTGACAGCCGCGTTCGTCCGGTCTCCCGGCGACGAAACCGGCTACTACCGGGGGACTGTCCAGGTCGACGGGTCGTGAGACCACAGCCGACTTTACTCACGTCGCCGTAGACCCGTTCGATGGACGTGCTCGGACGCCGGGCGGCCGCGACACCCGAGCGGCTGGCGCTGGTAGATGCCGGAGACGGCCACAGCTGGCGCTACAGCGATCTCGACAGACTCGTGACACGCGCAGCCGAGCGACTCGAACGGCGGGCGGCCGGAACGAACCGGGTTGGAACCCTGTGCAGACCGTCACCGGCGTTCGTGGTGGCGTTTCACGCCGCACAGCGGCTGGGCTGGACGGTGGTCGGTCTCGACAGCCGCCTCGGGGCGTCGGCGCTCGGTACGCGCCTCGACCGGGCCGGTGTCGACCTGGTGGTCTACGGGCCGGAGACGTCCCCGCCGGAAAACACCGACAGACCGACGATACCGGCGGCAACTCTCCTTGCCGGTACCGGCGAGGCGACGGGGTCAGACACCACGCCGGGGCCACAGTCCGGACCCCCGAGGGTGTCGACCGACCCGGGTGGCCGGCCCGCCGAGACCTCGGTCGTCCTGTTTACCTCCGGGACGACCGGCGAGCCGAAGGGGGTCCGGCTGACAGCCCAGAATCTACGCGCGAGTGCCGTCGCCTCGGCGTTCCGGCTCGGCGTCGCGCCCGGTGACCGGTGGCTGTGCTGTCTCCCGGTGGCCCACATGGGTGGTCTCGCACCCGTCGTCAGGACCGCCCTCTACGGGACGACCCTCGTCGTGCAGCGGTCGTTCGACGCCCGGGAGACGGGCCGTGTGCTGGCGGCTCACGACGTCACGGGGGTCTCACTGGTGCCGACACAGCTACGTCGGTTACTCGATACCGGCGCCCCGCTTGCGGCGCTCTCGACGGTCCTGGTCGGCGGGGCACCGGTGTCCGGGCGACTGCTCGACCGGGCACTCTCGGCCGGGGTATCGGTGTTTCCGAGCTACGGGCTGACCGAGGCGGCCTCACAGGTCGCAACTGCCCGGCCGGAGACGGCGCGCGACCACCCGGGAACGGTCGGTCGGCCGCTGTACGGGCTGGAACTGACCGTCGTCGCGGACGGCGAACCGGCCGACCCCGGGGAGCGCGGCGAACTCGTCGTCGCCGGTTCGGCGGTCACGCCCGGCTACCTCGACGAGTCGGCGACCGAGGCGGCAACGGGAGAGTGGGGGCTACACACCGGTGATATCGGCTACCGCGACGACGCCGGCAGGCTGTGGGTGGTCGGCCGGCGCGACGAACTGGTTCTCACCGGAGGGGAGCTCGTCGTGCCGGCGACGGTCGCCGAGAGCATCCGTGACCACCCTGCGGTGGCCGACGCCGCCGTGGTCGGAGTCGACGACCCCGAGTGGGGTGAGCGGCTCGCGGCGCTGGTGATCCCCGACGGCGACCTCGACACCGCGACCGTCGAGGCACACTGCCGGGAGACACTCCCGGGGTTCAAATGCCCGAAGGTAGTCAGCCTCGGGAGGTCGGTGCCCCGGACCGCCTCGGGAACGGTCGACCGCGAGGCGGTTCGCGAGCGACTGCGGGAGAGCGGTTCGTGACCGGTGGTCACATCTCCGAAAGTTTCCTGTCCTCGCGCAGTCTCGCTCACGTATGGACGTCGGACTGGTGATCCTCGACGGCTGGGGGCTGAACCCGGGGTCGGAGACACGGGACGCGGTCGCGGCGGCCGAGACACCCGTGTTCGACCAGCTCCGGGTGACAGGTCTCGACGGACAGCTCCGAACGGACGGCCCCCACGTCGGACTCCCCCGGGGGCAGATGGGCAACAGCGAGGTCGGACACCTCACCATCGGAGCCGGGCGTACCGTCGTCCAGGAGTCGGCCCGGATCACGGATGCAATCGCCCGCTGGCGCGGCGAGCCGGGCACGTTCGACAGCCCGCCGGACCCGCCGCTGGACGCGAACCCGGCGCTCAAGCGAGCCCTGACACACGCAGAGCAGACCGGCGGATGCGTGCACCTGCTCGGTCTGGTCAGTGACGGGGGTGTCCACGCTAACCAGGCCCACCTGCACGCGCTGGTCGAACTCGCGGGCGAGCGGGGTGTCGACGTGGCCGCTCACGCGTTCACCGACGGCCGGGACACGCCACCGCGGTCGGCCGTTGGCTACCTCCGTCGGCTCGACCGGCAGTTCGGCCGGTGTGGAACGGGCGAGGTGGCGACCGTCTCCGGGCGCTACTACGCGATGGACCGCGACGAGAACTGGGAGCGGACCCGCCAGAGCTACGCGGCTATCGTCGCCCGGCAGAGCGACTACACCGCACCCTCGGGGGTTGCAGCGGTCGAACGGGCGTACGACCGGGGGGAGAGTGACGAGTTCATCGCCCCGACCTGTATCGACGGCGGCCCGTCGCTCGCCGATGGTGACGCCGCGGTGTTCGTCAACCACCGCGCCGACCGGGCACGCCAGCTGACCCGGCTGCTGGCCGGTCTCGACCCGCAGCCCGCACCCGAGACGACACCGCCCGACGTGCGGCTCGTAACGATGACCGAGTACGACGAGGGGTTCGACCTGCCGGTGGCGTTTCCGCCGCGGGCGCCCCGCGAGACACTGGGCGCGGTGCTCGCGGCGACCGACCACACACAGCTGCGTATCGCGGAGACCGAGAAGTACGCCCACGTCACCTACTTCCTGAACGGTGGCCGGGAGAGGAGGTTCGAAGGGGAGCACCGCGAGATCGTCCAGAGCCCGGACGTGCCGACGTACGACCACCGCCCGGAGATGAGTGCGGCGGCGTTAACAGACCGGGCGCTCGGGCTTCTCGGGGGGGACCACGACGTGCTCGTGTTGAACTACGCCAACCCCGACATGGTCGGCCACACCGGCGAGTTCGATGCCGCGGTGACCGCCGTCGAGACTGTCGACACACAGCTCGGGCGGCTGGTCACGGGAATCCACGACCGTGACGGGCACGCACTCGTCGTCGCCGACCACGGCAACGCAGAGGAGATGGGGACACCGGACGAGCCACACACGGCACACACGACCAACCCCGTTCCCTTCGTGTACAGCCCGCCCGACGACAGTGACGACGACCAACGGGCCCGGAACGGGGGGCTCGCCGACGTCGCCCCGACGGTGCTACGGCTACTCGGTGTCGAGCCACCAGCCGAGATGACCGGGCAGTCACTCGTGGTTGACAAACCTGACGGGTGACCACTCCTGTTTCCGGTGAGACACGGGGAGCGGTCACCCGTCTGGCAGGGGGTCCGTCGGAAACTGGGCCCGTCTGGGTCAGTCCTTGCGCTCGACCATGTCGCCGAGTGTGTACTCACCGGTGGAGCTGTCACTCTCCCACTCGCTACCGTCGACGTCACCGGCGGCCGACAGGTCGATGTCGAAGTAACGCTCTATCTTGCTCTGGATGTCGTCGGTCGGAAGCGTATCGCCGCGCTCGAGCTTGCGGATGAGACTCGCCTTCTCGTTGAGTTCACGTGCAAGCTCGTCCTGCGTCTGGCCGGCACGCTCCCGCGCTCGGCGTATCTGGTCGTCGTAGTCCTGTGCCAGCTCGTCGACGTCCTCGTAGATGTCGTTACCCCGGCTGCCGCCACTGCTCGTTGTGGACGTGCTGGTCGTCGAGCCTGAACTGCTCGAACCGCTCGAACTGCCGCTCGAGGTGGAGTACTTCGTCGACGCGGTGGACTCCTCGGAGTCGGTCTGCAGTTTGGTCCCGAACTCGGTACACTCGTCACAGACGTCGAGCTCCGCACCTTCGATCTTGATACGGCTCGGGTTTGCCGTCTCTGTCCCGCACATCTCACACTGTACCATACACGACGTTCGTGGGCCCCCCGCATAAATCGTACGCCGCGGGGCCGACACACCCCGTGTGGCGTCTACCGTATGCGGGTCAACCGGCTCGCCGGAGGTCCCTCCGGGCGTAGTAGAACCGCTGGACCGCGGTCAGGTGGCCGACAACGGCGAACACGGCGAGCAGCCAGCCAACGAGTGAAACCCCCTCGACTGAGACGTCGACGACCCCCGTCACGGTCGTCACCGCACCGACGAGAACGAGCCGGTCGGCCCGGCCGAGCAGCCCGCCGTACACCCTGTCGAGGCCGACGGCCTCGGTCTGTGTCCCGAGATACGACGTCATCAGGACGCCGGTGACCGCGGCGAGTCCGAGCCCGAACGCGCCGATGCCGGCTGCCAGCCCGACCACGATGGCGATGTCGGCGTACCGGTCTAGCACGTGGTCGAGCAGGTCGCCGGCCGGCGAGGCGGCGTCGAGTTCGCGTGCGAGAATCCCGTCGAGCACGTCGAGCAGCCCGTTGCAGCCGACCAGCACCGCCCCGAGTAGGTAGGCGAGACGGCTGTCGCCGGCCACGGCGAAACTCCCGGCTGCACCGGCGGCCGCCAGCAGCGCCAGCACACTCACAGTGTCCGGACCGAGTCCGGCCCGCTTTGCGGCCGACACGAGCGGTGCAACCGCACGGTCGGCCAGTGGTCTGAACCCGTCGAGTGTCATAGGTAGTCGACAAACGAGACCGTTCCGGCGGACGGTCCGCGCTCCCCGCGGACCACCGCCTCGATATCGGCGGCGACCGCCACCGGCTCGCGGTCGGTCGTGTCTATCTCGTAGACCGACGACGCGCCGTGTTGCTCGACGGCGGCCGCGAGCACGACATCGAGCGCCTCGCTCTCGGCGTTCTCGGCGACGGTCGCCGGTGGTTCACCGCGGGTCTCCAGCCGCGTTTCGAGCTCTGCCGGGTGACAGCGCAACACGACGACACGGTCGACGGGCAGGTGGTGGGCGAGATGTGACTCGACGAGCAGATCCGGTTCCCCCTCGAACCGGGAGACGACCGCCTCGATATCGGCGATAGCCGAGTCGCGTCTCTCGTCGTGACCGGTCGTGAGCTCCTCCTCGCGGATGACGCTGTTGAGATGAACGGTCGACAGCGGCGTCTCGACGAGCTGTGTCGCCGTTGTCTTTCCCGTTCCCGGTGTGCCGGTCACTGCAACCCGCATTCACGCCGCCTCCAACTCGACGAGCACCTCGTTTATTGTTTCGACAGCCTGCGGGGTGGTTTCGCGGGTTCCACAGGTCACCCGGACACAGTCGGGCAGCCCGAAGCTCGCACAGTCCCGGATGATGATACCCGCCCGCCGCGCGGCGTCGGCGACCGCCTCGCCGTCACCGACGGCCGCGAGCACGTAGTTGCCGCCGCTCTCCCAGGTGTGTGCGTCGAGGTTGTCCTGCATGTACTCCCGTGCCCACCGGGCCGTCTCGACGGTCTGTTCGAGGTGAGCGTCGTCATCGAGAGCCGCCAGCCCGGCACGACAGGCGAGTTTGTTCACCGCGAACGGTGTGTTGATCCGGTCGTAGGCGTCGGCCCAGCCCTCGGGCACGAGCCCGTAGCCCACCCGCAGCCCCGCGAGACCTCGGCTCTTCGAGAGTGTCCGTAGCACGCAGATGTCGTCACGCCCGTCGAGGAGTCGCCGGGCCGACGGGTTGGTGGTGAACTCGCCGTACGCCTCGTCGACCATGACGACCGTCTCCTCGTCGGTCGCGTCGGCGAGCCGTTCTATCGCCGCGAGAGACATCTCGGACCCGGTCGGGTTGTGCGGGCTCGTGACGTAGACGATCCGGTGACCGTCGTAGTCGGACAGCACCGTCTCGGCAGTCTGTTCGAAGTCGTTGTCGCGGTCGAGGCTGTACCGGTCGACGACCCCGCCGTGATACCGGGCACTCATCTCGTAGTAAGAGAACGCCGGGTCCGGAACGAGCACCCGGTCACCGGGTGCCAACATCGCCCTGCCGAGGTAGTCCAGAAAGCCGTCGCCACCGGGCGAGAGCCACACCTGTGCCGGTTCGACGTCCCACTTTGCCGCGATTGCGGCCGTCAGGTCGGTGTGGACCGCCTTCGGGTAGGTGTTTACCGCCTCCGCAGCGTCGTGAATCGCCTCGACAGCGGCGGGACTCGGGCCGAGCGGGTTCTCGTTCGAGGAGAGCTTTATCAGTTCGTCCGGGGCTACCCCGAGGTCGCGGGCCACCTCCTCGATACCTTCCCCTGCCCGGTAGGGTGTGTGTGCCGACAGGTCCCGTGGTTGCATACCCCCAACAAGGTCACCTGAGGGCTTAAGACTGGTTATACCGCGATGCGAACCGTTTTTTGTGACCGGTCTGCGAGTAGTCGGCAGGGCGTGTGGCCTAGCGGATAGGGCGAGGGGTTCCTAACCCCTCGATCGCGGGTTCGAATCCCGCCACGCCCGTTCGACGGACAGTCTACATTTGCCGGACGGCGACGGGACGTCTACACTCCGGTACAGTTCACACTGGACTGCTCCGACCGTGGTGCCCGTTGGAGCTAGTACCGGTAGTCGCGGGGCTCGTTCTGAATCGAGACCCAGTTTGTCTCGGTGAGGCAGTCGAGAATCGCCTCGCCGTTGTACCGTCCCAGTCCGGACGCACCGACGCCGCCGAACGGCGTGTTCGGGTCGTCGTTGAGCGGGTGGTCGTTGATGTGGACCATCCCGGTTTCGAGCTCCGTGGCAAGCCATTTGGCCTGCGAGAGGTCCGTCGAGGGGACCGAACCCGACAGCCCGTATCGGGTATCGTTCGCGATCGCGAGCGCCTCGGACTCACTCTCGTAGGGGATAAC
>ERZ1034573.441-NODE-441-length-12435-cov-7.140630_pt1 | contig 12435 bp, 7 predicted proteins | sample MGYA00520641_ERZ1034573 | MGnify/ENA primary metagenome ERZ1034573 (study PRJEB33760, sample SAMEA4777724) | hypersaline lake metagenome | biome: hypersaline environment; feature: brines | place: Spain | collected 2014-08 | depth 0 m ...
GCGGATTGCAACGGGGCGGAGAACATGCGGCAGAAGATAACTCCGAGTCCTCACGGTAGGGAGAGGAGTACCGGCCGTGTGGCACAGCCATCGACACACGTGTTTGACCGTGAGAACGGGATGTTTCATACGAGAGAACAAGCCGTGTCGTAGACCAGCACATGTCCCACCTGCGGGACGGGAAGCCCCGCTGTCGTCGGGCGTGGCCCGGCTGCCTGCGGGATCTTTGATCCCGCTCCGTTGACCGCGAGGAGGATGTCACTCGTACAATTCGGTGAACAATTTATTTTCCGCCAGTCGGATGTGGCGAAGCGCAGTCGTTCGTGATACGTCTAAAACGTCAGCAACGTCTTCGGCGGTAGCTGCTTGCGGTCGGTCGAAGAACCCGGACAGTGTTGCAACCCGTAGTGCCTCGCGTTGTTTTTGGGTGAGCGAAGTAGCCTCTAATGGCGTTGTCCGTGGTGCCTGCCGTGTCGTCTTCGAGCGTATCCGAACGGGCAGTGGTATGGATCGAATCTCGTCCAGTACTTCACTCACGTCCGTTCGTTTGGAGAAATCGACGGAGATGACCGTTTTCCCATCTTGTGCTCGGATCTGGCGTGTAACACTGGCATGGGCGCGCAGGACCGTCTCAGCTGTTCGGTCACTCGTCTTTATCAGCACTGATGAGTTCGCTCCGTCTCCGGCAATCACTTTCGTGGACGTGACACCGTCGACCGCTGAAGCGACCGCAGCTAGTCGTGTCGCCGTCACGTCCCGTTTTTCGGGGGCGATGATGTAGGACGTATCGCCTCCATTTGAGGATTTACAACTGTAACAAATAATTTCAGCCTGCTTCAGCGCGGGGTCTGCGGAGATTTCCGAGAGCACGTGCTCAGAGTCGAACGAGAGCGCAAGCCGCGTTACGACGTCAGCAGTGAGAGCAGTCTGTTGGTTCTCGATTTTGTGCCGGAATGCCAATGATTCTCCGAGTGAAAGCAGCCCCTGAGTGAACACACGCGTCGGAGGGGTCGACCGAAGCACCGCCAGCGCACCGTACAGAACACCGTCATTAATGAGCGGCACCGCTGACACCGAATGGAACTGGTCATCGTCGACAGTCGAGGTGATGACCGAGAGACGATCTGCTGCTGTCTGGTCGGGATCGTCCGGAGCGGCGGTGCCGGAAATCGCACGCTCGGTAACCGGATCGCTTAGGTTGCCCGTCTGGTCACTCGGGGTATATTTGTTCTCGTCCCCGCATTTGGCGAGCACCGTGAGGCCAGAGTGCGTCGCGTCGACTGCGGTGCTGACGACCCAGGCTGCCCTACAGTCTTGCTCGCTACACAGAACTTGGCAGGCGTCTTTGGCGGCTGTCTGAATCGATGGCGTAGAGAACAGGATGGTTTCGGTGCGTTCGTTCCACTCGTTTTCGACGACGCTCGTCATGTCGCTGAGTGTGTTGAACATCACCGCCGGCACACCCTGATCAAATATGAGGATCCCTCGCATCAGACAGTGCGCGTACGTCCCATCGGCACGACGAATACGGACGACCTCTGAGAACTTGCCGTATTCTGCGGTGAGCATATCAAACGCGCTTTCATCTCGAGCGAGGATTCCCTGATGTTTCTGCCGCACAGCTTGCTGATCGCCCGGATGAATAAGCTCGAAAATCTCCTCAATCGACCACGACATCTCCGAGAAGTCATATCCCAGCTCGGCTAATCCACCAATCTGGACGTTGCGACCAGTCTGGAGGTCGTGTGCAGCAAATGAGCTGTCGAGCAGTTCCGAGAGCCGTATGAAGTCGTCGGGCCTCGGTGTCGAACTCAACTGATGGTGATACCACAGCGCCTGTTCTTGTATCGACGCTCGTATTTCGGACCGACGCTCGGGGTCTTCCGTCTCGACATAATACGCGGTCGCTCCGGCGTCAGTCGCCTGCTGGATGGCTTCCGCTGACTCGTGAGCCGTGTAGAACACAAACGGCAGGTCAGTGTCGATCCCGCGCACCGTGTTCAGGAATCGGAGACTTGTGCGGTCTGTTGCTGTGTACTCGCTCACGATACAGTCGACTTGCCCTTGCCTGAGCTCCTCAACTCCGGCGTCGGTGTCTGTTTCACAAATCACTCGAGGGCGCTGAGCGGCCTCTTCGGGGCCGAGTAGCAGTTGAAGATCCGGATTTATGCCGAGCGAGAGGATGGTCGGCCTAGACATGCATCTCGACTGGTGTACGCATACTTGAGCATAACGGCGCTGCACTCCCATACGGACTCTTGACATTCTCCCGCGCTTGAAACCGCGGGAGTCCCACGGGACCGCACCACTGGAATGACTGCAAGGCGGAAACCCGTGTCTTTGGCTGTGGGAGGATGTCAGTGAGTCGGTTGCCTATCGGTCAGGGGCAGCAGAACCTTGGGGCGCCGAGGTGAACGAGTGTACGCGGTTGTTCTAACCGATTGACCCTGGAGGGACTATCGATCGTTCCCTACTCCTCTTTATGATCGTCGCGGCGCCGCCAGAGGAAGATGAATAAGAGGCCAAACAGTAATAAGAGCATCACAACGACCACAGTCAGGTCGTCGTTGCTGTCGGCGTCCGGCGCATCCGTGGTCGTCGTCGTGGTCGTCACTGTCGGTGCGTCTGACGCGTCCGTGGTCGTCGTTATCGTCGGTTCGTCTGCCGTCGTGGTCAGTTGATCGGCCGTCTCATTCTTGTCTTCTGTGGCACCGGGGCTGAGTTCACCTAGCGACTGGCCGGCGAGTGTAACGGTCGCTGGCCCGGTTATGACACCCGACACATTGGCTGTGACCGTCTCACCCGATGCGAGCGTCACGGTCGTCGTTTCGAGTGTGGTTCCTTCAGCAGCGAGTGTCACGTCGAACGTGCCGGCCTCGTCCCCGACGTTCTCGATAGAGACACTGGCCTCAAGTTCACCGGACGAGTCGTCGAACGAGTCCAGCGACGCAGCGCCGGTTTCGAAGACGGGCGAGCTGGTGCCGATGGCGAACATCGAGAAGCCAGGCGTATCAGCTTCGAAGTAGTGGAACTCCTCGTCCTCGCGCGTCTGTCGCGTGGGGAGTGACCGCCAGCCGTCCGTTTCGTCACGATAGAGTGTGACGCTCTCGACGGATGCGCCGGTGGCCGTGAGGTAGCTCTTTCGAACGCGGAACCTGTGGGTGGCTTCCTGAATAGCTTCGTCGCTGTCGAAGGCCGTATCGACTCCGATGAAGCCAACCGGTCGCTGGTTCGTCTCGCTGACGAACCGCTTGCTCTCGTCGTCGAGCGCGTCCGTCGAGAGGTCCGGTCTCGCATCCGTCTCGGAGTCGTCCATCGCGCGGTCGAAGACATCGATATCGCGCGAACTCACTTCGAAATCGTAGTCACCGGACTGTTTGAACGTGATGTCGAGTCCGTCCGGAAGGACGTTCCGGGGCGTTGTCTCGTCTGTCCCACCGCTCTGGTCGTCGGCCTCAGTATCCGTCTCGGACTGGTCGGAGCCGGGCAGCGAGAGAGCGACAGCGACGCGTTCACCCGTACCGACGTTGCGCACGCTGACGGCCTGCCGATCGGTGGCTTCCCCAGGACCGCCGTCTTCGTCGTTGCCGCCCGCGGGTGCCGACGAGTCGTCGGGCTGGCCACCGTCGGGACTGGGGGCCGAAGAGACCGAGACGACCGATCGCGGGTCGTCGTCATCGTCGTCCGAGCGTGACGAGCGGTCATCGTCACCGTCGTTCGGGACGGAGCCGCCGCCGATCGGTCCGGACACGGCAATCCGTTCGAGCCCTGGTTCGGGCCGTTGCGGGTTAGCTTGCAGGGACGGATACGATATGTGTGTCCCGTTGTCAACGACACTCCAAGTCGTGGCGAAATTAAACGCGGTGTTGATTTTCACCGAGGCACCTTTCAGCTCGCTTGTGGTAAGCCCAGTCGCGTCACCGGCCGACGACGACTGTGCGGTGGTCTCGGTGTCCCAGTAGCTGTTGGCGCTGTTCCCGTCTCCGCGCTCAGTCCCGACGAGCCCTGAATTGTCCCCGGTGACAGAGCCAGCGGCATACGTCCGGTTCACCGCTCCAGCATTGATCCCAACTAATCCGCCGACATCGCTGTCAGCAGCAACGCCCCCCGTCGCATACGAGACAGTGACGCTCCCGCTGTTCACCCCGACGAGGCCGCCGGCGATTGCTTTGGCGACGACATCCCCCGACGCCGACGAGTTAGCGATGAAGTGCGTCTTGATGCCACCTGTTGTGATGAACTCACCCACCAAGCCACCGGCGTATATGCCGGTCGCGTTCACCGCTCCGCTTGCCGTTGAGCCGGTGATGTTCCCTTCGGCGACCGTTCCGACGAGGCCGCCGACGCTGTCCGCTCCGTCGACGTCACCAGTTGCGGTCGAATTGACCACACTTAGATCAGCAGTCGGAGAAACACCGAGCGCGGAGAGGCCGACGGTCCCGACGAGGCCGCCAACGTTGTCACTGCTGCTAGCCACGTCGCCAGTTGCACGCGAGTCGGTGACGTTGCCACCTGTAGCTCCAATGAGGCCGCCGTGGGTATCCGCAGGGCCTCTGCTCTCGACCGAGATGCGCTGTACGTCACCGGTCGCGGCCGAGCCGGTCACGTCTCCGAGCGCGAGACCGATCAACCCGCCGGTGTACGCCTGCCCAGAGACAGCCCCATCCGCTGTCGAGCCGGTGACCGTCTCTCCGACTCCAGCGAGGCCGCCGACGAGGGCTTGGCCGGCAACAGTTGCATTCGCCGTTGAATTGCGGATTACCGATCCGCTCGTGAAGACACTGCCGTCACTCTGGGGCACCGTACTGCCCACGACACCACCGGCCGTTCGACCCAAAACGTTTGCTTCGACTCCCTCGTACGTCGCGATCCCATCGGGGTTCTCGTTCATCGAGGCGTTCTCGACAGTGCCGTTGATCACGTAACCAGCGACCCCACCAGCGGCACCGTCTGTTAAGACGTTCCCGTTCACCGCGACGTTCGTAATCGTCCCGTTCACCGTGTAGCCGGCAAGTATGCCAGCCCCGCCGGCAAACGTAGCAACCGAGTCGCCGGTGACGTTTCCGTTCACCGTGACATCGGTAATCCTCACGTCCGTCGCGTAGCCGACGAGCCCACTGGCGTTCGACCCGTCGCTGACGTTCACGTTGTCAAGCGTCACCCGCTCGATCGTGACGTCTGTGGCGTTCCCGAACAGACCGGCTTCTTCCTGGGTAGTCCGGTTGATCCGGAGTCCAGCGATCGTGTGCCCGTCACCGTCGAACGACCCGCTGAACGGTGTCGCCGCGGTCCCGATCGGCTCCCACCCAGCGCCGCCGTTCGCCGTCTCATTGGCGTAGGTGTCGTAGTCAGCAGTCTCCTCGTCCAGATTGGTAACGAGCGTGAAGTTCGCATTGGGGAACCCACGCACGCTGTCGAGGTGTGACCAGTTGCCGATCTGGTACGGGTCCGCAACCGTCCCGTTCCCACCGAGGAACGGGGGAACCACCGACTCTACCCCCGGTGCTGGCTCCTGCGTGTTCGGCTGCAGATACGGGTACGAGATGGCCGTAGGGGAGGCGACGACACGCCAGTCGGCAGTGAAATCGAGATTCGTGTTGGCCTCTGCGTCAGCGCCTTTCAGTTCGGCCGTTGTCAGACCAGTGCCACCCGCAGACGAGTTCTGGGTGGTCGTTTCGGTGTCCCAGTAGACATCAGTCGCCGAACCGCCGTCACTCAGCCCGACTGCGCCGCCGACGTTCGTCTCACCAGTGACGTTACCAACGGCATACGCTCCGTCGATACCGGCTTTGTTTTCACCAACAAGACCACCGACCTTGTCGCTGCCAGTGACGTTTCCAGTCACGTATGAATCCGAGATCACGTTCGCAGTCGAGCCGCCGGAAACTCCAGCAAGGCCACCAACCCGGCTGCCGTCGCTTGTGACGTTCCCGTTCACAATCGAGGTTGCGATGGTACTACCGTAGAGAGAGCCAGCGACACCCCCAACCGCGCTATATCCGGTTACATTCCCGGTCACGGTCGTATTCGATATTGACTTATCGGCGTAGCCGGCGGCACCCCCGATGAAGCTACCGTATTGGCCGCCGGTCATATCACCGGACATGAGCGAGTCTGAGACCGGACCTCCCTCACCGATGATACCACCACTACGGCCGCCAAAGAAAGTGGTAGTCATGTCACCGGACATGGTGGCATTCGATACGGGACCGTTCGACACGCCGACGATACCACCACTGTAGGTGTTACCGGTCACATCACCGGACATAGTGGTGTTCGAGACCGAGACAGCCTCGCCAACGATACCGCCGGTACGCTCGTTGCCAGTCACGTCACCAGATGCGGCGAGGTTCGACACTGAAACGGTCGCAACACCAATCACCCCACCAACTTGGTTGGCGTCGCTAGTGACCGTGGCACTCACCGTCACGTGGTCGACGCTGCCATCGTTGACGTACCCAACAGCCCCACCAACAACTGCTGCAGTGCCGACTCTTTCAACGGCGGGGTCGCCACCGGTTGCGCTCACCGTGCCGCTCACCTCGACGTTCCGTATCGAGGCGTTCGAGTAGCCGACCACCCCGCCGACATACTGCTTCCCAGTAATGTCGACATCGGCGAGTGTGACGTTCGTGATGGGGGCCGTTTCAGGCCCTGTCCGGCCGAACAGTCCGACCCGCTCCTCTTCCGGACGGTTGATTGTCAATCCCGAAATCGTGTATCCGTCACCGTCGAACGACCCGGTGAATTCGTTCTGGAATTCACCGATCGGGTCGAAGTTTGCGATGCTTGAGGCGTCGATATCGTTGCCGAGCACGTACGACGCGCCGAGATCGTCGTTCATCGCTTGGAGTTCCGATGCGTTCGTGATCACGTACGGATCTGCTTCCGTCCCACTCCCCGAAGCGACAGTCACCTCCTCGCGCGTGGGCGAAAGCTCATGGTTGTTCATCGCCTGGAGTTCCGATGCGTCTGTACTCACGTACTTAGACAGGTCACCTACAGGCGAGATGGGATGGGAGTCATCTGTGGGGACTCCCCCTACGGCGGTAACCGTCCCCGCAAACAACGACGTAACCATCAGAACGGTGCACACGACAGCACCGATCGCTTGGAGTCGCTCGCTCACAGATACCTCCGAGAACTCGTGTCGACCTCGGTGTCGGTCCCGGCGGATGCGTCCGTTCCGGTGCTGCCTGCAACTGTAATTGCCTGTACGGTGAGACGACCATCTGCAACGGTGCAGAGTCGTCTCACCGAGTCGGTGAGCCACCTTCTGCTAGTCGGCCGGATTGCCATGTGCATCCCCCGGGGAGTCGCGGTATATAGCTAATATGCACATATGTCCATCGGCTCTTCTGTCGGGGAGTGGTGCTACCGTTCAACAGCAGTGGGAGCGGGGAGGACGGACGGGCAGCGTTGGTACGCCAACCCCTTCGGGTCAAGCCCCGTGGCATCCGCCTTGTCCCGACTGTGAACTGGCGGAGTCCAGTTCACCACGACAGCGAAAGGAGGCTGTCCCTTGGACCGATCAACGCACACTCGGGCCAACGTTTATGTTATTCAATCAATAGATTCAGTCGATGGCTGGGTTTCCGATCCGCGATGGGAGTGGTCCACTCCCTGACTCGGGGTGGGAGGTCGCGGCCTGGGTCGTCATCTGCATCACGATCGCGGGGGCGTTTGCGTTCTTTTCTGGCTTAGATAGTCAGGCGTACTTCTTGTTAACCGCGCCGGGCGACTACCTGCTGTCAGCTGACGGCGCTACCGAGGGGGAGTATCTCGAAGTGTCCGGCGAACAAATCGAGTTCCTGAACGCGGTTTCGCGGCGCAGCGTTGGCCTAGATTCAGTTGCTGGCGAGAAGGTGTTCTGTGCCGACGCGCGCAACGGCGTGATACGCGACGTACACACGGCGGATTTCGTGAGTTCGAGTACGACACGCTCCGTCTCTGCCGGCTGCGTTGGGAATCCAGACGTAATCATCCACACGCAACCAGCGGGATCAGCACAACTGAGTGCGGAGGACAAGTCATTCAGCAACGAGTTCGTCCCGGAGGTCACGTCCATCCAGTTTGCGGAAGTGGCGGCGAGCCCCCTCTCGGGACAAATTACGGGCCTACGTTGTTGGCGGGTCGAGAGGGGTGGTGACGCGTTCGTACAGGTCACGGTGCTGAGGCGAGGGGCGGCGAGCGGACAATGACATCCTCTCCGGCGTGAACGCCGGGTTTTCCTCGCGCTGGCGGTGTTCTATGGTAGCGGGCTCACTCCGGCGCCGAGCAAAGTCGCCGGGCGGCGTCAAGCGCGTCCGTTGCGCGTGCTGTCGTGACCGCGTCGGGACTGTAGGCCGCCCGTTCGTACGTGCGCGTCAGGTCTTCGAGCGTCGACAGCGCATCGTCGCCGAGCCCGGCCTCGCAGCGCTGGACGAACTCCCAGTGTGTCTGTGCTGGACCCACCGAGAGGTCGAGTTGGTGGGTCAGTCGCTCACGGACGATTGCGTACGTGGCCTCGACGGCAGCCGTCTCGTCACCCGCGTTGAGGTAGCCTTCGGCAACGTCGAGCGGCGACCGTGCCGTCGGCTGTGCAGCCGCGGCAGTTGCATGGACGCGCGGGCTGGCTTCGTCGGCGTCTACGTCCCCAGCCGCATCCTCGGCGTTCGTCTCGGACGGGTCGTCCGCGGCAGCATCGGCGTGCCCCTCGTCGTTGGCGTCGGCATTGCCCGTCGCTGTCGCCGCCGGCGCGCTGTCCGGTTCGGCATTCGTACGTTCGATAACCGTCCTGGCGATCACGAGGAGCGCCCCAATCCCGATCACGGCCAGCGGCCAGACCCACGTCGGAATCGAGGGGGACGTGACGATGTCGAGGACGGCTGCGGGGACGGCCATCGGGTTGATTCCCCCATCGGTGCTCACGATGGAGCCGATGCGGCGATCCGTCTCAGCAGCGTCCGGCGCCGGCAACCGCGCCGTCGTCGTCGTCGATGCGGGAGCGAGATTCGTTCCGTTCCCGGTGAAGACGGCTCGTACAGTGACGGCCTGCTGTCCATCAGCGGTGGCGTTCACCGGCAGTGTGACCGACTGACGGAACCGACCGCGGTCGGTCGTCGTCAGGGTTGTGACTCGCGTGCCGTCGATCCGAACGTCGACGGACTGTGATGGGACGGCACGCCCGTCCGCGGTCGTAACCGATCCGTTAATTTGGATCGTCCGCCCTTGTTGGTGGTTGGCCGTGAGCGAGAGCGCCGTCTCACTTTCGAGAACGTCGACCGACTGATTCGAGCCCGTTGCGGTAACCGCCCGATCTCGAATGCCGACGACCGCCGAGAGCGGCTGCGTCCCTGACGGGATATCGGCTGGCATCCGCATCGACAGGGTGAACCGCCCCGTTTCGTCGGTTCGCACCACCCCCAGCCGTTGCGGGCCCAGTTCGAGGCTGATCGGCATCGACGCGACGGGGCGGTCACCGACGCGGAGCGTGCCGGTGACGCGAACTCGATCGCCGAAGGCGACCGTCGATGGCGCACGACCGAGGGCCACCGTTCCCGAGACCTGCTGCACGTCGAAGCGAACAGTACGTGTCGCCCCTAAATACCTCGATGTTCGGGTCGGTAGGTAACGAACCGTCACCGTACTCGTGTTCGCCGGGAGCCGAACCGGGCGGTACAGGAAAGAGAACGTGCCGTCCGGACCGGTCGTCGTCCGGATGCGCTGGGCCCCGACGCTGAACTCGACGCGGCGGTTCGCGATTGTCGTCCCATTGGTCGTTCGAAGTTCGCCCTGCAGTCGCAGTGGCCGGATGAACGAGGCCGTCGACGAAGTCTGTAGGACCTCGAGATCAGTTCGGATTCGCTCGCTCAACACGATGTCACGCCGAAGTTCGGTCAGATCTCGCTGCGTCTCGTCGACTGCCAGGGTCGCTCCGCTCAGGTCCGCCCCAGTCCGGTTTTCGAGCCGACGATACTCGTCGCGCAACTCGTGACTCGTCCGATTTGCCCGGGCGATCTGCCGAGCGAGGTCCAGCGCCAGAGCGCGCGCCCGCCGATCGTTGCCGGTAGCTTTCGCCTCTCGATAGGCTGCCTCGACATCTCGAACCGTCTCGACGGTATCCGTGTACGACCGCTGCGTGCCCTGTGTTTCGGCGAACTGCTCCGCGGTCTCGTCGTCATCCGAGCGACTCGTGTCGCCGGCGACATCGACGAGCTTCCGGAGCGAGTCGTTGTACTCGGGCCCGAGCAGGGTACGCGCCCGCTGGTACTCGCGTTGAGAGAGATTGATCGCACCGGCTTCGAGCCGGGTCGCAAGGGAGCCAGCAAGCATCGCTTGTACGGCCTGCAGATCACCGAGTTGGCTGACGTTCGCCGGATTGCGATGTCTGACAGTGGTGTTGTTCTGTGCGGTCACTGGTGGCGCCTCGATCGTCGGAGACGGTGTGCTCGCGGGCGCCGCGTCGGACGACACCACAGCGGTCCCCGATGCCGGGACGGCGACTGTAGCGAGCAAGAGGATCCCGGCAACGAGCGGCGTCGCCAATCGGCGTCCACAGCACAGGCCCACAGAAGATCGGATCACGATCATATATTCCTACCACCCGTATAAATTCGCTTCCTTCGCTCTCCGGTCACTGTTGAGTGACAATCATCCCGGGCAGATCAGAACCCCCCCGATCTCCCGTTGCCGGTGGACGTACTCTTGCTGTCGGACTGAGTAGCACGGTGGCGGCGACCAGTGAACTCCCGTTTTAGCCACCTCTATCGGTTGGCAAGCGCGTAACCGCGTCACCCCGATGTAGTCGCTGCCATCGCCGGGGCGGTCGAGTTCGGGCATGAGTCACTCGGACATCGCACCGCCTCGTCGGCGATTCTCGTCCGCCTATCGTCCCGCTGCCGACACCGAACATTCAATTGTGTGTCGGGCGTCTGTACGCGCAGAGGACATGAACGTCACGCGGCGCTTCTGGACAGTTGCGGGCATCGGAGGCGTGTTTGCCGCCCTCGCCGTGCTCGCTGCCCAGCCGCGCTGGTTGCTCGGGACCATCGGCATCGGAGCGTGGCTGCTTGGTCTCCAGTACGCCGCGTACCGATCGCTTCGCGAAATCGACGAGGGCCTTCGGATCGAGTACGATCTCGACCGACCCCGTCTCCCCGTGGAACAAACGGTACAGGTGAGACTGACTGTCGAACTCGCTGTGCCGACTGCCTCCGCGGTGACGGTGACGGCGCGTCCACCGACGAGTGCCCGAGGGACGTCGGTCGCAGCGCGGCGCGTCCGGCTCGCTCCCGGAACGACCGGCGTCGGCACTGAGTTCACGCTTACGATGCCCGTCGCCGGCGAGTTCGACTTCGATGCCGCCCGCGTCGAGGTGCGCGGTGCGGGTGGCTGCTACGCGGAAACGCTCGTTCGTGGGCCGCAACCGGCGGTGACGGTCGAGCCGCGGTATCCGCGGAACCTACACGTCGGCCAGGGCGGCGAGAGCGTGGAGTCACTGTTCGGTGAACACCCCACTAAAGAAACAGGACCGGGGCTCCTCCCCGACCAGATTCGACAGTACGTCCCTGGCGACAGTATGCGGTACATCGACTGGAAGGCAACGGCCCGACTGGCTGATCTCCACATCCAGCAGTTCGAAACCGAAACCGAACGCAAGACGGTTCTCGTCGTTGACCACCGGTCGACCCTCGAGGTCGGTCGCGAGGGCGAGACGATGCTGGACTATCTCCGCGAGGTGGCGATGGGTGCGGCCGGCGCCGCCGAGGAACAGAACGATCCGCTCCGGCTGTACACAGTTGGCAACAACGGAATCACGACTCGTCAGTCGTCGACCGCGGCCCTGTCGGCGTACGAAGTGATCCGGCGCCGCCTGCTCGATCTGTCGGCGCTCCCGGCCCCCGCCACTGCCGACCACCACCGGCCGCGACACCGCGTCACCGCGGATACCGCGGTGGCCCCCGAGTACGCGGAGCGTATCCGCTCCCGGTTATCGCAGTCAGACACGCGCTTTGCGACGACGCTTCGACCGTATCTCGAGAGTACGAACGCGTACGTGTCTCGACTCTCCGGTGACAGTCTGTTCCAGACGATGCGGACGATCGACACTCGACAGCGCGGCACGCTCTGGACGGTACTGTTCACCGACGACGCGAAGCGGGCAAGCCTCCGCGAGACGGTCAAGCTGGCGCGCCGGAACGGGAATTACGTCATGCTCTTTCTCGCGCCGCGCGTACTCTACGAGCCAGACGCGAGCGTGGACGAGGAAGCCGCCTACGAGCGCTACCGTTCGTTCGAGAATTTTCGTCAGGAATTGAATCAGTTCTCGCGTGTCGCTGCGTTCGAAGTCGCCCCCGGTAACCGACTCGACGCGCTCCTTGACGCCCATCGCCTTCGTATGCGGCAGTCCGCATGACACCCTCCCGGGCGTGGACGCCGGGATGTCCTCGCTAC
>ERZ1034573.443-NODE-443-length-12413-cov-5.618870_pt1 | contig 12413 bp, 15 predicted proteins | sample MGYA00520641_ERZ1034573 | MGnify/ENA primary metagenome ERZ1034573 (study PRJEB33760, sample SAMEA4777724) | hypersaline lake metagenome | biome: hypersaline environment; feature: brines | place: Spain | collected 2014-08 | depth 0 m ...
ATCGAGAAGGACACGTACGAGCGCCTGCAGTGTGCCGCCTGTGAGGCGAGCCTGGAGACGAGAGACGACCCCGACAACGTCGGGCAGGTCCGAACCTGCCCGGAGTGTGGCTCCGAGTGGCGGCGTCTCGGGTAACCGGTGACGCACAGATGATAAGTGACCCCGCGGGGTAGAGAGAGTCGATGGCAGAGGCCACGCCGCCGACACTCGCCGCCCGGAACGCTTTCGGAGTACTCCTAATCGTGCTGATGGTGCTTTTCGTGTATCAGGCCGTCGCGGTTATCGAGAGCGACCTCGTTATCGAGTTTCTGTTCTACCTGGCGGCCAGTGTGTATCTCGTCTCGCTTTACTACTACCGTCGTGGCGACGACGGTGACACCGACGATATCGAGACTGGGGAGGCCGGGAGTGAGTCGACACCCGATCAGAGATAGCCACGGTCGAGCAGCAGTTCACCGTTGAGCACCGACGCACCGGCCGCACCGCGTACTGTGTTGTGTGCGAGACAGTTGAACTGGACACCGCCGTCGGTCGTCTGGAGACCGCCGACCCCGACACCCATGCCACGGTCGCGGTCGCGGTCGAGTCGCGGCTGTGGCCGGTCGGGTTCCTCGAAAACCGTTACGAGCTGGTCGGGTGAACTCGGCAGGTCGAGCGCAGGATAGCCCTCGAGCGCCGCCGTCGCGGCGTGTGTGTCGACCGGTTCGGTGGTGTCTGCCCAGACGTTCTCGAGGTGGCCGTCGAGTGTCGGAATCCGATTGCACGAGGCGTCGACACGCATCTCGTGCCAGTCCACGGTCGCACCGTCGAACTCGCCGAGCAGCTTGCGTGACTCTTGTTCCATCTTTGGCTCCTCACCACCGATATGCGGGATGGCGTTGTCGAGGATCTCCATCGACGTGACCCCCGAGTAGCCCGCGCCCGAGACCGCCTGTAGGGTGGCGACGGTGACACGCTCGAGCCCGAACCGGTCCTCGACAGCGGCCAACGGAGGGGCCATGGTGATTGTCGAGCAGTTCGGGTTCTTTACTAGCGCGCCATCCCACCCGCGCTCGTCGCGCTGTCGTTCCAGCAACCCGAGGTGGTCGCTGTTGATCTCCGGAACGACGAGGGGCACGTCGTCGTCGGTCCGGGCGTTCGAGGAGTTCGACGAGACCACGTACCCCGCCTCGCAGAACGACCCCTCCACGGCTGCGCCGACGTCAGAAGGCAGTGACGAGAAGATGAGATCGACGCTGTCGGGAACGGAACCGGGGGCTGTCGGACGGACTGTCATCTCGGCCACCGCGTCCGGAATCGCCGCTCCGATGCGCCACTTTGCCGCCTCCCGGTACGGCTGGCCGACGCTCTCGTCGCTCGCGGTCACTGTCACGACCTCGAACTCCGGATGTGGGTCGAGTAACTGAATCAGTCGCTGCCCGACCGCCCCTGTCGCACCCAAGATACCTGCCGTCACAGCCATACTAAACGGTACACCCGGGGCTGGATTAAACAGTTGGGAATACAGTACTGCGCTGGGACTGGTGTCTGCACGGCACGGCGACGACGCTTCTCGCGCTCGAGCACAGTCTGTCGCTGTCGATAACTCTCGAAAAAACGGACCGCTCTCGGGGTCCACGGATTTATACCCTCTATGCAAGTATGTACGGGCATGTACCGCGTACTGATGCCGGTCGACACGAACGAGTCGCGAGCCGTGGCACAGGCCCGTTACGTGGCCGGGCTGCCGGATGCGAGCGACAGCGTCGAGGCCGTCGTCGTTCACGTGTTCGAACACGAGGAGGGGCCGGAGCGCGCCGGCTCCGACGACGACCCCGAGACTGTCGAGTCCGTCTCGCGTGTGACAGGGTTCTTCGAGACGCGTGACATCGACTGCCGAACGCTCGGGGCACGTGGCGAGCCGACATCGATGATTCTCGACTACACCGACGACCTCGAACCGGACAGTATTGCACTCGGCGGGCGGAAACGTTCCCCGGCCGGCAAGATTCTGTTCGGAAGTGTGACGATGGACGTACTCCGAAACACCGAGATCCCGGTCGTCGTTGCCGGAACCGCTCCGATGGACAGAGTAGAGAAGGAGTAGTCTGTTTGTTCACCCCCGGAGACGGACACCCGGGGAGACGACAGTTCCTTTCGTCGCTGCTACACAGCAGTATACGAGGCTCGAAGCAGTCGCCAGACGGGGCCTACAGGTCGCGTGGCTGTACTGTCTTCCGGTCGTTTTCCTCCGCCCGGCGGGCGGCGTCCGCGAGCAGTTCCTCCACCTCGTCGTCGAGGGCAGCGTAGAAATTAGACGCGACGTTCATCTCGTCGAGCTCTTCTTTCACGGCGGCTTTGACAATCAGGTCTGCCATACACCCTCTTTTATCTCCAGATGGGACATAAGCTTTCCCGTTTGAGGGCGTTTCCGGCCGGTTTCCGGCCGCTACACCCGGTGACTCGCCAGAACAGACGCCGAGAGATCCGGCTGTAATCCAATCCGTGCGTTTATTACACTCCCATATCGAATGTACCAGCAGGGCGCTTAGCTCAGCTTGGACAGAGCACTTGGCTTCGGACCAAGATGTCGCGGGTTCAAATCCTGCAGCGCCCATCCGATTCTCGAACGATGCACATCCGACAGACGGCAGTAGGTTGTTTATGACCCGAAGCTTCTTGAAAAACGCTACACACTCTCTCAATACATCGTCCTTCGCTGTCTCAAGTTTCGGAAGAATACGATGTACGCGTCTTGACGAGTCCACCGAGATGTCTCAGATTCAGAGCACCCTTTGCCTCGAGGAGAACCCACTGTCTTCAAGCTCGTGCAAGGCTTTCGACCGACTTGAGATGGCTGTTTTGTGGGTGCTCCTCTGTCTCTCAATTAGACTTTTCGCAACTAATGCGAGCTCAATAAAATTGAGTAGCCAGTAGTTGAAACTCAATGAACGATCGCAGTAAATCAGCACCTGCGAGAGGGGAGTCTCATATGTCTTCGATGATATCTTGAAGCGCTGTGGCGTCTTTGTCGGCCGAAAAATCTGTTCGCACAGCGAGATGAAACTGTCTGGAGGGCCGGGGGGATCGCTCGGTTACGCGCTGCTATCCTGTGCGGTGAGTAAGTCGAAGGCGGTGTCAGCCGGCGCGTCGTTGGGGGTGAGATAGCCCACCGCAAACGCTGTGTAGACGGTCCCGCCGTTGAGACTCACATCGAAATCCGCTACGATGTCGCCGTCGTTGCTCTCGGTGTCACCACGAATTTCGACGGTGTAGTCGTTTGCCTCAACTTCTGTGTAGCCAGATTCGGCGTATCCGACGCCATCAAACAGGACGACCTCCCCTCCTGCTGCGGTCACGTCCACCGCAGGGGCGTCCGGTGAGGCGTGTACGACCCGGAGTCGCGCCGTGTCACTGTCGACAGAGCTGTTGTCATCTTCGAGTACTAGCGGCTCGAAGGGCTCGTCGCCATCGTCGCTTAGTTCGCCGATCGCTGCGATTGTGTACTCGGTCTCCGATTCGACAGGAACGTCTCCCGAGAAAACGCTCGTGTCCGGGTCACCAGCAGCGGTGATCTCGACGGCGCGGTCACCAGCCGGAACATCTAAGTAGTTGCTTACGTCTCCAAACGCAACATCGGCCAGGGTTGGGTCCTCACTGTCGACGTAGACATCAACGTTCGGTGCGTCTGGTGAGAGGTGTGCGACCCGCACGGCGGCCTCGCTAGAGGCTCCGTTGTCGTCGGTTCCGTCGTCGGTACCAGTGCTATCGTTGGTGTCACCGCCGTCGTCGTCACCGCCGCCGAGACAACCAGCGAGGCCGGCAATGGTGCCCGCCGCAATACCGGTCAGTGCACGTCGTCGCGTCGTCTGTGGGTCTGACATTCCAAACGACAGTTTGTGTCGAACGGTCATATTCGTTGTCGGAATTTAGACTAAATTCTGACTCAACTTAGTACGTACAGCCGCGAGAACGGCTAAATTGAGTCGAAATTACCATAACACATATTACCACGATTCGGCAACAGAGAGACGTGTTTGCCTCTTGGTGTGCGCTGGTAGCGGCCTCCGTTCAAGAAGCGCCGTGGTCCTGTGGCGTAGACACCAGACCGGACCGTTCTTTTATCCGGGTGGCAAAGTGGCGACGGAATGGAGGCGGTGCTCTGGCAGACTCTCTCGGGAACACGCGGGGGTCCAAACAGAGCACGGATTCTCAAGGCGCTGGACGATCGGCCTCGAAATGCGAATCAGCTCGCCGAGGACCTCGATCTCGCTTACAATACTGTGCGCCATCACCTCGACGTACTCACCGACAACGACGTCGTGACGAGCACCGACGCCGAGTATGGAACGGTGTACCTCCCCAGCGATCGGGCCCGAATACACTGGGAGACCGTCGAAACGATCCTCGAACAGATCGAGATGTGAGGACACAACCAGCCACCCACGAACACCGGCACAACAGCAAGAGGACACGAGACTGATGACACTCACGCTTGACATCGCCCGAATCGGGGCAGCGGCCAACATCGTGCTACTGATCGCACTTGTTAGTATCTGGGGACAACTGTACCGCGAGATTCAGTCGACGCTGACGTTAGGCTCTATCGTTTTTGCTGTCCTCCTGCTCGCTGAGAACCTGATTGCACTCTGGTACTACCTCAACACGACACCGGCCCTTCCAGACTCGGCGGTGACGGTGATGATGGTATTACAGGTGCTCGAGGCGTTTGCTGTTGCGACGCTGCTGTACGTGACTTGGCAATAGATCTGTCGCGTTTGACCCCACATCGTGTCCCGAGACTGGCAATCGTCTCACCACCGGCACGCGGATTCTGCTCTTGAATCGCCGTGACCGCTCAGCTCTACCCGTGACGGTTCGCCGAGCAGATCACTCCGACCGCCACACACAGCGTTGCACATGCCATCTCTGGATGATTGAACTGCTCTGGAACTGCAACGGAACTGTCCGCGTTTCAACAGCCGATTCTCACGAGTTTGGCGGAGGAACTGCGGTACAATTTATCGATCGAGCGTGAACTCTAATATTACCGAACTGCGATATAAGATCTCCGCGATTCAAGATGAGTATAGATCCCCCGCCAGTGAGGCCACCCGAGAGCCGACCTCGTGGAGGTGTATGTCGTACCCCCAGCCGAATGCCATCGGCGTGAGAAGACGGTCGTCGTCCGGATTCCAGAACCGGAGTTTCAACCGGGGGCCGTCGACATTCGGATTCTGTCGCCCGGAAGAGCTGAAACCGGCTACTCGAAGTGTCACGGCTGTGACTCCACATCGAGTGTCCCGGCCGCCACAGTGCGGTTATCGAGGAGTCGAACGAGTTCAGTCTCGGTGACAGGCCGGCTATCTGTACCGATCTCGGCGTCCCTGGCGATCCGAACTGCTGCCGGCGGGTGGAGATTCGCCTGCGCCAGCAGAGCATCGTCGTAGAACACCTCGCGAGGTGTCCCGCGGTCAACAATATTGCCTTCTGACATCACACAGACCCGGTCGGCGATCGTCGCGGCAAATTCGAGGTCGTGTGTCGAGAGAACGACACTGATACCATCGTGGTGAATCTGTTGGATACGGTCTGCGACCAGTTGCGAGCGGTCGGGGTCCAGTCCAGCAAGCGGTTCGTCGAGAACGACCACGCTCGGTTCGAGGACGAGCACACCGGCGAGACCGACGAGTCGCTTCTCCCCGCCGCTCAGGTAGTGGGGAATCCGGTCTTCGAGGTGGCCCGCGTCGACTGTCGAGAGTGCCTCGCGAGCGCGTTCACGCGCCTCGTCGCCGGGCACACCATCGTTCTGGAGACCGAACATCACGTCGTCGAGTACCGTCGGCGCGACCAGTTGTGTGTCGGCATCTTGAAAGACAAACCCGACCTCGCGCCGGGCCTTTGCTTTGTTGTCCTCCGTTATTCGAGTTCCGTCGACGACCAGTTCCCCCTCGTCGGGAACGAGTGTCGCGTTCAGATGCTCGAGCAGCGTCGACTTCCCCGCCCCGTTGCCCCCAATCAGTGCGACAGTCTCGTCGGGGTAGATGTCGAACTCGACATCGTGCATCCCGACCGTTCCGTCGGGGTACGTGTGGGCCCCACACTGGAGACTGACCCGCGGCGACTCGTCCCGGGTCACACTCTCACCCCGTAGACGACGACCGCGCTGTAGCCGACGACCGCGACGTACATCCCGCCGACGAGGGCCAGTTCGTGAGTGGGCGGCCGAGAGACATCGCCGTACAGCGTGATGTCGCCGTCGTAGCCACGGGCCTCCATGGATTTAACCAGCCGTTCGGACTGCTCGATGGCCGACAGCATCGTCATTCCGAGGATTCTCGCGTACAGTCGCTTGTTCGACCAGAACTCCGAGAAGTTCGCCCCGCGAGAGAGTGCAGCCTTCACCAGGTCTTCGAGTGTCTCTATCATGATAAACGTGAATCGGTAGGTCAGCAGCGCAATCTGGTCGATCGGCCGGGGCAGCAGTCGCCCGAGCAGGTACGCCACATCCGCGTACCGTGTCGTCATCGACGCCGTCAGCACGAACGTGACGACGGTGAGCGACCGACAGGCGAGTTCGGAAAACAGTGCCACACCGGCCCACGTCACAGAGAGACCACCGAGCGGTGTCTGCAGCGCCCCGCCGATCGGCGTTCCCGGTTCGAGAAAGGCAAGCGGTCCTGCCACCGAGATAATAAACAACAGCGGGAGTGTGTACCAGTACGCCAGACGGCTGTACGGGAGTCCAGCGATGCCGTACACGGTCAACGTCGTACCGTACAGCCCTGCGAGGAGTGCGAGACTATCGACGACTGTTACCGCAACAACGAGCGCGCCGACAGTGCCGACCTTCGTCCAGGGGCTGACCCGGTGGAGTGGTCCTTCGCGGTGTTCGGCAAAGGCCGTGATCAGTCGCGGGTCCGGAACGTGGTTCGAGAGTGTCGCCACAGTTACCGTGTCACGCGTTCGTCCTCGGTTGCAGTACGATACCGGTCGACGTAGACGTACAGGGCGATGCCAGAAACGACGAGCGCCCCCGCGATGAGACCGTACTCGAACAGTAACCCGTTCTTGCGGATAGGACCGGCGACGACGATACCCCGACTGAGGTCGACGAGTGAGCCACCACCGTCTCTCACGCCACGCTGAAGCGTCGTTGCCGACCGCTTGGCCCACGGAAGCGCGCCGCCGGTCGCGGTAAAGCCCCACAGACCTGCCGCCAGGCAGACTCCAAACAGGCCGAGTAGCCCGCCGTACTGTTTCCAGCGCTGCATCAGGCGGTCACCCCGGGGGTCTCCTCTTCACGAACCTCCCGCTCCTCGACGCCGACGAGGTCCGGACGAACGGACGCGAGAAACTGAACGATGAAGCCGGTCAGGATACCCTCGATGACCGCGACACCGAGGTTGAGCCCGACCAACCCGCCGACGGCGACTGCCAGGTCACCACGTGGGAGCGCACTCCCGTTCACGCCACTGACGACGATAATCACACCCATCAGCACTGCGCCGGCCGAGAGCCCGACTGTTGCTGCACTCGCGCTGGCGGGGAACACGTCCCAGTCCATCCCGATCAACGTCGTGAACAGGTAGTAGGCGACGACCGCCTCTGTGGCGTTTACCAGGACATTCGCCCCGAGCAGGCCAACCGCACCGTGCCCGAGTGCCGCCGAGAAGATGTTCACCACCAGTGCGATGAGCGCGCCCAGCAGCGGCCCAGCGAGGATGCCGACCAGTCCGGTGAGGTTCATGTGAATACCGCCCCACACGGGGATATTCAACTGGAAGATCGCGAAACTCGCGGCCGCGCCGATGCCCGCGAGCGCAATCTGGTTCGTCCTGATACCGCCCTTTCGAACCCGGTAAGCGACTGCACTGAGCAATCCGGTACCGACGAGTGTCCAGAACACCAGTGCCCACACCGGGAACGAGCCTTCTCCGAGGTGAATGTGTGCCATGTCTGTTTAGTAATGCTGAGGTCGATAGTAATAAATCTACTGGGTCAAAACAGATGAGATAACAATCTCAGCGTAATACGATTTCATGCGCTAATAGAAAAGCCGACGCCGATCTCTGTTGGCGTATGCGACAGCGCGTCTACAGGGTAACAGGCAGAGTGCCACGGGGTCTGCGAAATCGGAGAGTTCCGTGATGAGGAACCGCGGTGCGTTTCGAACCACGTGACCCTGAGGTAGTTCACAGGCAGCACAGGCCGGGGCACTCGGCCTATCTTTCTGTAGGCCCACCGACAGCAGGGTCGACCGGCCGCGAGGCTGTCGACTGGTCGACAAACAGTAGCCCGTCGAAGTCGGTGAGTTCGGTCCGGAGATACTGCCGCTCCGGAGCCTCGGGGTCGTAGACGGTCCCGACCCAGCGAATCTGTTGTGGCCGGTCGAACCACGTCTCTAGTCGGGCGTCGTCCGTGGCGGCCCCGATGTCGAGGAGCCACGGGGCACCACCGATATCACCGAACACGGCGGTCGCACTCTCTGCAGGCGGTGTGTCGAGTGTGAAACGCTCGGGGCGACCGGATGCACCGCCCGCTGGCACAGCCCGGAACGCCCCACCGCCGAGGTCGAACCCCAGGGGTGTGTACCGTTCCCCGAACGTGTCGGCGAGGCGTTCGCCCATCGTCGTCGCGTCACTCCAGACCTGTCCGTCGTCGAAACGACCCCGCTTGACGTGGCTGTTGTGTGCCCAGACAGCCGCCCGACCGTTCGGGTCCTGCTCGACTGCCCAGGAGGCGTTCGCGGCCATCCACCGGTCGCGTTGCTCCATCCCGGCAGCGGACGGTCCAGGCTGTGCGTGACGGACCCGGTGCCACTCGCAGGTTCGGTGGAGCACGTCACACAGGTGGCGTGCGTGTGCGAACTGGTGTTCGTCTGTCGTCTCGACGTACACCTGCTCGTTGTCGACGAGTCGCTCCTCGATACTGTCGACGGCGGTGTCGGCATCGTCGAGTGCCCGGAGGCGGGCAGTCTGGTCCTCGGGAGTCTCGAACTCGGTCAGTCGGGTCAGCGAGTCGCCGTCGGCGACGGCGGGTTCGACCTGTTTGACGTACGACCGGAGCAGACGGGCGGGCGCAGCAACACGGGTCAGGTCGATACCGCGCAGTCTGACCTGCTCCGCCGGCGGTCTGTCCCGGTTGAACGACCGGAGCCAGCTCAACAGCTCACGCACCGTCTCGGTCTGCCACAGCCACTGCCCCAGGGCTCCCAGAGAGCTCTCGGGCGTACCCACGCCGCGCCTGACGTACGCGTCAAGCGACCGCGTGGCTGCCACGCCAGCCTCCAGGGCGAGGGTTCGGACACCGAACTCGCGAACGAGCAACGCGACCAGCCCGGCTTTCAGCCGGAAACACTCCCGGGTGCCGTGTGTCGTCTCGCCGAGTCCGACGACGACCGGTCCCTCTGTGTCCCGCTCCGTGCCGAGCACGTCGGCGAGTGTGTCGGCCAGAGCGTCGATCCGCCGCTCGGACACGACAGTCCCCGAGCCGAGACCGTCGAGTCGCTCCACGGCCGTCGTGTACGCCGCCAGCGCGGTCGGTACGTGCTCGTTTCTCATCGGTACCTGTTCTTGTCCCAGTGTTCACCGTCTCAGCCGAACACGGACCCGACGGCACCGGCGTACTCCGTTCCGAACACCAGCGCGTTCCAGAGCGCGTGTGCGACCATCGGCACGAGCAGTGTCCGGGTGTACTCGTAGAGTGCGCCGAGTACGACCCCGGAGAGAAACAGCACAGAGAGGACCGGCAGCAACGAGTTACCCGAGAGTGACGGGACGTGAAACAGGGCAAACAGGGTCGACGCGGCCAGGATGCCCGGCACGACCCCGTAGGCCCGCCGCAACAACCCCTGAATCACACCGCGGAACAGCAACTCCTCACCGGGGCCTGTGAGCAGAAACTGAATCGGAATCAACACGAGAAACAGTTCGGGGTTCTCCTGCCCGCGCTCGAGGACGACGTTGTCGGCCGACTCGAACCCGAGTGCACTCAGGAGCGTCTCCGCGCTGATCAGTGTCCCCGCGAGCAACAGAAATCCACCGACTATCATTCCGAGGTCCCACGTCGTCGGCCAGCGAATGCCGACGAGTGTCTCGTCCTCACGCACGAGGAGGTACGCTACCCCGACGAGACAGAACGCGAACAGTCCGAGCGCGGACTGTGTCCCGTAGTAGACAACCGGCGAGCCGTTCTCTGTCACGTTCAGCCCCGACAGCAGGCCCACCCCGATACTCACGAGCAGTACCTGTCCGAGGAGCGCGAGCACCAACACGGCAACAACCTGAAACAGTGTATCGCCGCGGGTCGCTGAGTCGGAGACCCGGGCCAGCGGCTGTTCCGGGTGTCGGTCGAACCACCTCGTCGCCGGTTTCCGGTCGGCGTTCGACTCTGCGTCGGCCTCGCCCATCGATACTCTCTGTTCTGTGTGGTCTCGGAAAAACGCTTCTGATATCCGTAGACACCGGGAGTCCCGGTCGATTCAGGCGGAGTCGACGCCACCGACCTCGACCCGGGCCCCACCGGCGTCGGATTCGGTGACCTCGACGGTCCAGTCGTGGATATCGGCGATGCGGGCGACGATCGCCAGGCCCAGACCGGTGCCGTGGTCGTCGGAACTGTAGCCGGGTTCGAGTACGCGAGTTCTGTTCTCGGGCGCGATACCCGGGCCGTTGTCTCCCACGTAGAACCCGTCGCTGTCGGCCAGTTGGCCGACCCGGACGGTGGTCCCGTCGTGGTCGCCCGGGCTGTCGGGTGAGCCGTGCTCGACGGCGTTGCGAAACAGGTTCTCGAAGAGCCGTCCGACGCGGTCGGAGTCGGCAATCGCCGTCGGGAGGTCGTCCTCGACGCGGAGTGTCGCCCCGTCTGTCTCGACTGTCGCCCAGGCTGTTCTGGCCACCCCTGTCAGATCGACCGATTCGTCCGGGTCTACGACCTCTGGCCCTCTGGCAATCGTGAGGACGTCCTGGATGATGCGCTCCATGCGCTCGTGTGCCTGTTCCACGTGGTCGAAGTGTTCGTCCTCGTCGAGTTCGCGACCAGCCTCGAGACGTGCTTTCGCCACGTCGAGCGGGTTCCGCAGGTCGTGGCTGACCACGCTGGCGACGTGGTCGATACCGAGTGTCTGGTCTGACTCACCAGGATTCGCGACAAAGAGCAGAAACCCCGTGTCACCCTCCGCCGGGACGACGGTCTGAACAACGTAGCTCTCGGTACCCGCGCCGGCGCGGACGTGAAACGGCTCACCGGTCTGTAGGTGACCGGAGAGTGTCGACTCCACCTCGGCGTGGATACCAAGCCGCTCGAACGCCACTGGAACCGGGCTGTCCTCGATACCGGCACCGAACGTCCTCTCGAACACCCCGTTTGTCGAGCCGATGACCGGGTCGCCGTCCACGAGCGCGTAACTGCACGCCGGCCCAGGATACCGCGACAGCGGCATCGACTGTGTCTGGAAAGACCCTCCCGACATGCTGTTACAAGCCATCTGTTCTGTGCTCTTGCCGGTCGCCTTGTTGCTCATGATTCGGATTCATCTCGATTTGATACACAGTTCGACCTGTACTCTCTTAGTCCTGCGGGCTAGCTATCCAGAGCACCAGACTGCCGTTCGGCCACCAGGCGGCCCGAAACCGTCTGTACTCCTAGACCCTGCTCGGTGCCGATACCTAGCACGAGGACACAGGGGATCTGCTCTCGTTGGTGTAGATATGCGAGGCACAGCCCGACGCCCCGAGAACCCGCCCGAGGCACCGAACACCAACCACCGACAGTCAGAGAGTGCAGAGCAGTCCCCCGTGGAGCCCGAGACACTCCTCGAGTTGCTCGGCGACGAGTACACTTACCGCGTCTTCCAGGCCGTGGTCGAGCGGCCACGAACCGGGAGTGAGCTGATCGAGGCCGCCGACGTCTCGAAGGCGACGGTGTACCGTCGTCTCGACCGGCTGGAGGAGGCCGGGCTCGTCGAGTCGACGATGCGTATCGCCACCGACGGCAACCACTGCAAACAGTTCCACGCGACGGCCCGCTCGCTCGAGGTGACCTTCGACGAGAGCGGGTTCGACGCGAGCATCCACCGTGACGGCCAGGACGACCATCGGCTGGCACGACCGCCCGCCGACGACTGAGACAGGTGGCGGGTCTGTCTCCCGGAATCTGTCACACTGTCTCTACAGACCGAGTGTCGGGGTCTTCGAAGACGCAGTCTTCCGTGGTGAACAGTGGACACCGTCGGACGAACCTGCGAGCGGGCGGTGCCCACGAGCAACTGCGGAGAGACGAACGCTCTCGAACCACGTGACCCCGAGGCGGTTCACCGCCCACCTCTACTGACCGTCTCCTGGCGTCAGTTTCATACAAATCCGGGCCGGAAATCCGATGATGCCGACGACCTGTGCGCTCTGCCGGCGTCGCATTCCCGACGAGCGTATCGA
>ERZ1034573.444-NODE-444-length-12366-cov-92.892210_pt1 | contig 12366 bp, 11 predicted proteins | sample MGYA00520641_ERZ1034573 | MGnify/ENA primary metagenome ERZ1034573 (study PRJEB33760, sample SAMEA4777724) | hypersaline lake metagenome | biome: hypersaline environment; feature: brines | place: Spain | collected 2014-08 | depth 0 m ...
CGAACTGCTGGTGCTCGTCGGCGAGCAGCTCTGTGAGGTCGTCGGCCGTCACGATTCCTACGAGTGTGTCACCCTCACAGACCGGCAGCCGACGCACGCCGTGATCAGCCATCAGTTCTGCCGCCTCGTAGAAGCCGACGCCAGCCTCGACCGTCGCGAGGTCATCCGTCATCACGTCCTCGGCGGTTCGCTCGCCCGGGTGCTCCCCGTCGGCGAGGACGCGGATAGCTAGGTCGCGGTCGGTCACGATCCCGACGGGGGTCTCCCCATCGACGATTACAACGCTCCCGACGGCTTCCTCCTCCATGAGAGACGCGAGTGCTGGAACGAGCGTGTCTGGCGTGGCGGTTACGACGTCGTCACGGGCGAGGTCTTCGATTGGCATCGTGTATCACCATGCACATGTTTACTGTACATCACAAAGAACGTGCTACTCGTTTTCGTTGCGCGGGAAGTCCAGCGGGCACAGACAGGATGCTGCTGGTTGGGAACCACCGGAAAAATCGGCATCGTGGGTCAGCGTTGACGCTCGCTCAGTCGTCGGCGGGTGCCGCCGAGTCACCCGCAGAGACGCCCGTTCCGGGTCCGATATCGATGTCGAGCTCGGCGAGTTTCTCGTCGGGAACGACCCCGTCGACCCAGCCGCGACAGTCGTAGTACTCCGCTTTCATCAGGTCGAGTTCGGCGAGTTCGCCTTCACTCGCTCCGGAACCCGGAATCGCGTCCGGGTGCCCTTTGACGAAGCGTCCCGGGAGCGTGTCGTCTTCGCCGTCGAAGCCGGCGAGATTGTTGAAGTACCGCTCGAGCGTGTAGATGCGTTCGCCGGCCTCGAAGAGGTCCTCTTCGGTCACCTCGTGGCCGGTCATCCCGCTGTACTGGAGCACGTACTCTTCGATTCCCTCGGCGAAGGCGTTGAACTTGCAGATGTCGAAGGAGTCGGAGATCGCGTGCAGGTCCTGGAACGTGGCGGTGAGCTCGCCTTTGCCCTCCCACTCGTACGGATCGACCTTCTCTGGAATCCCGAGGATCTCTGCGGCCGGGGTGTACCCTCGGAGGTGACACGCGCCGCGGTTCGAGGTCGCGAAGGCGATTGCCATCCCTTTCATACAGCGCGGGTCGTACGCCGCGATACTCTGGCCTTTGACCGAGAGCTTGTTGTCGTGTGCGTCCTTCCGCTCTGCGACGCGCTCTGGGCCCTCCGCTAAGAGGTCCGCCAGCTCCGTCGACCGCGCACCGATCTCGTCGATGAGGTCGACCATCCGAGAGGCGTCACCCCAGTCGACTCCGACGTCGAGTTTGCCCTGCTCCGTCATCTCCATCGCCATCGCGATGGTGTTCCCGACCTCGATGGTGTCGACCCCGACGTCGTTACACCGCTCCAACATCAGCGCGATCTCGTCGCGTTCCGTGTGGCCGGCGTTCGGGCCGAGCGCCCACGCGGATTCGTACTCGTACGACTCCGTCCGGACGTTCATGTCCTGGCCTTTGTGATGTAGCTGAACCTCGACCTCTTTTTTACACGCGACCGGACAGGAGTGACACGTCGGCTCGTCGACGAGGATGTTCTCGCGGACGTTCTCACCCGAGACGCGTTCGGCGTCTACGTCGGCCGCTTCCGTGCCGCCGTACGCCTCCGTCGAGGTGTACTGGGCGTTCTTCGTCGGAAGGCCGTCCATCTCCTCGGTGGCGTTCATCAGGACGTTGGTGCCGTACATCGAGAGGCCACCCTCGTTGGGGGCCGTCACGTCGGACTCACGGATGACCTCCATCGCCTGCTGGTACCCCGTCTGGAACGTCTCCGGGTCGGCGGGCCGGGGCATGTCAGTCCCGCTCTTTACCACGACCGCCTTCACGTTCTTCGAGCCCATCACCGCGCCGGTACCGCCACGACCCGAGGCGCGGTCGTCCTCGTTGAGCACGCAGGCGTACCGGACGCCGTTCTCGCCGGCCTGGCCGATCGTCATCACGGAGACGTTCCGACCAACCGTTCCGTCGACCTCCTCTCCGAGGGCGTCGATCGTGTCGTGGACGCCCATGCCCCACACGTGTTCGGCGTCGCGAACCTCGACGTCGCCGTCTTCGACGACGAGGTACACCGGTGACTCGCTCGCGCCGTCTAAGAGGATGCCGTCGAGGCCAGCCCACTTGAGCCGTGCGCCCGACCAGCCGCCGTGGTGTGAGTCGGTGACGGTGCCCGTGAGCGGTGACTTCGTCACGAGCGCGATCCGGCCGCTCATCACCGTCTGCGTCCCGGTGAGCGGGCCGGTCATGAACGCTAGCCGATTGTCTGGCCCCATCGGGTCGACGTCCGGTCCGGCGTCGAAGACGTACTTTACGCCGAGTCCGCGTCCGCCGATATACTTCTTCGCGTCGTCGTCGTCGATGCCGCGATACGCGACGTCGCCCTCGGTGAGGTCGACCTGTGCTACTCGGTCCCTGAAGCCGCCCATTTCAGTCATGTAATGCTCTATCATTATATACGGCCCAAATCGTGTTAGTTCTTGACGTCGTAACGTAACCATATATACTTACGCCACGGGCAGACCTGCCGGCGACGCGAACACTCACCACTGCCCGGCACCTAGCGCGGACGATGCCCAACGAGCAGGGGCCGTCAGGGCGCAAAGACCGTGCCGACACGGCTACTCACGGTGCGTCTCGCGAGGACGTCGGGGCCAGCGGTGACGTGGCGCCAAGCGATGTCGACCCAGGTGAGCGCGCTCGGTCCGACGACACCCGTCCGGGCGCTGTAACGTGGGTTCGACGGTGGAGACTCGTGTATGCGATTACTGTCCTCATCCTCGGAGCATCGATCGTCCCCGTCCCGGCGGTTGGTGTCGCCCAGTCGGAACCCGCGAGCGCGAGCACACTCAGCCCGACGCTCGTCTTCCACCTGAGTGGGTACGCAGCACTCGCCGTGAGCCTCGCACGGGTTCAACTGGTCGAACAACGGCACGTTCTCGCCGCCGCGGTCGCAATTGGTGTCGCCGTGGCCGTTGGGTTCGGTATCGAACTCCTCCAGACACTCGTTCCCTGGCGCCGCTTCGCCTGGATCGACTCGGTAGCAAACGCGACCGGGGCTTGTGTGGGTGTCGTCGTCCACGCCGTGATCCGTGCCAGAACCCACGCTTCGCGGTGAGCAGGCGGTCTGTGTGACCGCCGCGTCGACACGGATTTACGCGCAGGCTCGTAGACCTCTGTAATGAGTAACCCGAGCCCGGAGCCCGCAGAGCGAGGGCGCGGCATGGACGCCCACAACGCGGTGATGCGCGACATCCGTGCCGAGCGGTCGGAGACGTACGATCCGACACAGCCCACGAGGGTGTGGATCGACGAAGACAACACCCCAGGCGGTGTCGTCGACTCGCTCACGATCATCTTGAACACCGGTGGCTGCCGCTGGGCTCGCGCCGGCGGCTGCACGATGTGTGGATACGTCGCCGAATCTGTCGATGGAGGAAGCGTGAGCCACGATGCGCTCACGACGCAGATAGACGCCTGTCTGGACCACGAGCGCGAACACGCCGACGAGCCGGCTCCGCTCGTGAAGATCTACACGTCCGGGTCCTTTCTCGACGAGCGGGAGGTACCCGCCGAGACGCGCCGGGCCATCGCTGAGACGTTCGCCGATCGCGACCGAATCGTCGTCGAGTCGCTCCCGGACTTCGTCGACCGCGAGAAGATCGCAGACTTCGCCGAATACGGAATCGCGACCGACGTCGCCGTCGGCTTAGAGACGGCGACCGACCGTGTGCGCCGCGACTGCGTGAACAAGTACTTCGCGTTTGCGGACTTCGAAGACGCCTGTGCCGAGGCGGCAGCAGCAGACGACGCCTTCGACGCTGCGGTGGGTGTGAAAGCCTACCTACTCTTGAAACCGCCGTTCCTGGCGGAGCCGGAGGCCGCCACAGATATGGTCGATTCTATCCGGCGGTGTGCTGCCGTCGACGGGTGTCACACCGTCTCGATGAATCCGTGTAACGTCCAGCGGTACACGATGGTCGACGAACTCTTCTTCGAGGGCGGGTACCGCCCGCCGTGGCTCTGGTCGGTCGCACACGTGCTCGCGGAGACGGCCGACGTCGACGCCATCGTGATCTCGGACCCCGTCGGCCACGGCTCCGACCGCGGCGCACACAACTGTGGCGAGTGTGACGACCGCGTCCAGACGGCGATCAAAGACTTCGACCGCCGGCAGGATCCGAGCGTCTTCGAGCAGGTCTCCTGTGCGTGTGAGGCGACGTGGGAGCTCGTCATGGCCGAAGAGACCAGCTACAACATGCCGCTCGCACGCTGACACGAGGATTCAAATCCCGGCGCGACGTACCTGCGGTGTGAACCAAATCGTCGAGGGGGAGACCGACGGAACCGAGGTGGCCCGCGCCCACCCCTGAGGTCGTCGGTATCGACATCAGCGGCCGGCACGAAGAAGACGACGCGTACCGGATGGTCGCGGCTGCCGTCCACGCAACTATCGACTCGACGCGGATCCGGTCGGTTCACGGGATGGGCTTTGCGACGGCGAGCGGGGAGCCGACGCTCGAAGCGACCGTTCAGCTCGCAGCGGCAGCCGTAGCAGACCTCCCGACGCCCCCGGAGTGCCCGGTCGTCGCCGAGCGCGGCGAGTTCTACGAGGAGCCAGCGACGCGAGTCGCGGTGAACTTCTCGACCGAGTTTAAATACGTCGAGAGCATAGGTGAGCGCGAAACAGTGCAGGCTGCACACCACGCCGCGTACGCCGCCAGGGGGCTGTTGCTGTGAGCGACCGGTCGACCGGGACCGACCGGCACGTGACGGATACCGACCACTCCGAACACACCCGCGACGACCGGTCTACCGATCAGGGTCGACAGCAGGCCGACCCCAACGGTCGGCGTGCGATCGTCGCCAAACGGGTCGACGCGGGCGACGCCGACCTCACCGAGATACGCCGCCTCGCGGCCGCTGCGGGGTACGATGTCGTCGGCGAGCTGACGCAGACGCGGACCGAAGACGCCGCATTCATGTTTGGTGAGGGAAAGGTTGGGACGCTTCGGGACCGCGTCCTCGCCGCCGACGCCGACTGCGTCGTGGTCGACAACGACCTCGGGCCGTACCAGACGTTCAACGTCGGGGGCGTGTTGCCCGAGGGCGTCGCGGTGGTCGACCGCTTCACGCTCATCCTCGAGATCTTCGGCCAGCGTGCGAACACCCGAAAGGCACAGCTCCAGGTCGAACTCGCCGGGCTTCGGTACGAACTTCCGCGCGCAGAGGCCAAAGCGAGCCTCGCGAAGCGTGACGAGCGCCCCGGATTCATGGGGCTCGGTGAGTACGACGAGAGCGTCGAGCGGGATATCAAACGACAGATATCCGATATCCGCGACGAGCTGTCGTCGATCGCGAAGAAAGAACAGGCCCGCCGCGAACAACGCCGTGACTCCGGTTTCGACCTCGTCGCGCTCGCCGGCTACACGAACGCTGGAAAGTCGACGTTGATGCGACGGCTGGCCGCTGAACTCGACGTCGACGAGAACGAAGACCGGCACCCGGATCTCGACCGAACGGCCGAGTCACAGGACATGCTCTTCACCACGCTCGGCACGACGACCCGCCGAGCGGCGATGGACAAACGAGACGTGCTGCTGACCGACACCGTCGGGTTCATCGCCGACCTTCCACACTGGCTCGTCGAGTCGTTCGAGTCGACGCTCGACTCCGTCTACCGGGCCGACCTCGTCCTGCTCGTCGTCGACGCCAGCGAGTCGGTCGAGACGATGCGCGAGAAGCTCGTCACGAGCCACGACACGCTCTACGAGCGCGCCGAGGCACCGATCGTGACCGTGTTCAACAAGGTCGACCGGCTCGCGCCTGGCGAGCTCGCAGACAAGCAGGCGGCGCTCTCCGGACTGGCTCCGAACTCGGTCGCCGTGTCGGCACGGACCGGTGCCGGCGTCGCCGAGCTCCGTGACCGCGTGGAAGCCGAACTCCCCGACTGGGAGCGCGAACGGCTGTTGCTCCCGGTGTCCGACGAGGCGATGAGTCTCGTCTCGTGGGTGTACGACCACGCGCACGTCGACGAGGAATCGTACGCAGACGACCACGTGGCCGTCAGCTTCGAGGCCCGTCCGTCGGTTATCGCGAAGGCGCGGGCGAAGGCAGCCGATGTGACCCCGGCTCAGTGACGGCCGTGCGATACCGGCGGCTCGGCGGTTTCACCCTCGCCGCCCGCCGCAGCGTGGTACACGCCGGCACCGGTTTCTGCATCGAAGAGATGGAGCCGTTCCGGGTCGGGACGAACACGCACCGACGCACCGGGTTCGAGGGGCGTTCGCGGTGGTGCTTCTAGTTTGAACGACGCATCACCCGCCGAACAGTGAACGAGGAGGCTATCGCCGAGTGGTTCGGTGACGTCGACGGTCGCGTCGATCGAGCCCGCCCCGAGGTCCGGGCGCGTAGATTCGAGATAGAGATCTTCGGGCCGGACACCGAGGAAGACGGTCGACGTATCCTCGGGCGGGACCGTGTGATCGGGTACGTCGGCACGGCCGTCGGCCGCACTATGCCCGTTCGAGTCGGCTGTGATCGTCGGAAGCGGTACCTCGACTGCCTCACGGACTGCGACCCCGTCTACAAGTTCGACGTCTATCATGTTCATCGCCGGGTCACCGATGAACTCTGCGACGAACCGGTTTGCCGGGAAATCGTACAGTGTCTGTGGGGCGTCGACTTGCATCACTCGCCCGTCGTTCATCACAACGACGCGCTCACCGAGCGTCATCGCCTCCGTCTGGTCGTGTGTGACGTACACCGTCGTCGTACCGAGTTCAGCGTGGAGACGAGTGAGCTCCGCGCGCATCTGAATGCGGAGTTTTGCGTCGAGATTCGAGAGTGGCTCGTCCATGAGGAAGGCGTCTGGATCGCGAACGATCGCCCGTCCGAGTGCGATTCGCTGGCGCTCACCGCCCGACATCGCCTGCGGCCTTCGGTCGAGCAGATCGGCGATATCGAGCGTATCTGCGGCTGCTCTTACCCGCCGATCGATCTCCGCATCAGAGAACTCGCCCGCGGTGTTCATCCCGAACGTGATATTCCGTCGGCCAGTCATGTGCGGGTACAACGCGTAGTTCTGAAACACCATCGCGACGTTCCGATCGTGTGGCTCGGTCGCGGTGATATCGCGACCACCCATGTGTATCTCGCCGCCGGTCGCCCGCTCGAGTCCAGCGAGCAGCCGCAGCGTGGTGCTCTTTCCGCAGCCACTCGGGCCGACGACGACGAGGAACTCGCCGTCGCCGATCCGGAGGTCGATACCGTCGACGGCGACCACGTCGCCGAACGACTTCGAGAGGTTTTGCAGCGTTAGTGTCGTCATTTTTGTTGGATGGTGAATGTCTTCAACAGCGGGTCACGGAAGTAGATCATGAGCGCGAGCGGCGGCAAAAGCGTCAACACCGACCCCGCCATCACCAGCGACCACGAGAGCTGTCCGCCCTGTACGTCGCCTTGTAACAGCTGGAGTCCGACCTGTGCGACCTGGTTGGCCTCCGAGTCGATGATCACGAGCGGCCAGAGGTACTGGTTCCACGCGTACACGAACATGATAATCGAGACGCCGACGAGGACCCCCCGTGACATCGGGATCAACACCGACCACATGAACCGGATCGGTCCGACACCGTCGAGCTTGGCCGTCTCGACGATCGACGTGGGAATCGAAAGAAAGTGCTGGCGGAGGATGAACACCGTCGTCGCGCTCGCGAGGTACGGGACAGTGATCGCGAGCAGGCTATTGCCCCAGCCGAGGTCGTTCATGAGTTGAAACAACGGGATGAACCGGACCGGCACCGGCAACAACAGCGTAAAGAGGACGAATACAAAGACGAGATCCTTGTACGGCACCCGATAGTAGACGATCGCCATCGCAGCGAGAACCGAAATGACGAGCTTCCCCACGACGACGATAACGGACATCACGAACGAGTTCCACATGAACCGGGCGAAGCCGTAGTCGACGAGTGCCTCGCGATAGGTATCGATCGCGTGGGTCCCGGGAATCAGGTCGGGCAGACTGGTGACGATCCCCTGTTGTTTGGTGCTCACCGTGAGCGCAACGAGAATCGGGAACACGATGAGTAGTGTGAGAACCCAGAGCTGGGCGTGAACAGCCACCCCATCGGTACCGATTCGGTCCACCGTGTCACGCGGCTGCGTGGCCGAACCGTCGTCGCGTCTATCGTCGATCCATCGTTTCGCGTACTGGCGTATCTCAGGCATCTTAGCCACCGTAGTAGGAGTACTTGTCCGTCAGCCGGAACTGAACGAGCATCAAGAGCCCGACGACGACGAACAGCACGACCGATTTGCTCGAGGCGACACCGAAATTAAAGAACGAGAAGCCCTCGCGGTACAGATCGAAGATGAGGATGTTCGTCGCGTTTGCCGGGCCGCCGCTCGTCAGCAGATCCACGTACGCGAACGTGCTGAAGAACGCGTAGATCGTGTTGATGATCACGAGGAAAAACAGCGTCGGCGTCATCATCGGGACGTACACCGAGACGAGTCGTCGTAGCCGGCTCACCCCGTCGAGCCGTGCTGTCTCGGTGAGCGTGTCGGGAATCGTGTTCATCGCGGCGATCATGAAGATCACGTTGTAGCCGATCTGTTTCCATATCGCAGTGAGCGTCACGACGGCAAACGCCTGTGGGCCGTCGTTGAACCAGTCGAGGTCGATACCGAGTGCCTCTATCGGCCCCGTGAGCACACCGAGTGTCGGATGGAAGATGAACAAGAAGACGAGCGCGGCGACCGCTGGCGGGAGTGCGTACGGCCAGATGACGGCGATCAGGTACGCCCCCTGTCGGACGTCGACCTCGTGGATGAGGAACGTCAGGTACAGCGACACGACGATGACGCCGACGACGACGAGCGCCGCAAAGAGGACCGATATGCCGACGCTCCGGTGATACGCCGGGTCGGTCAACAGCGTCTGATAGTGCTCGAGTCCGACAAACTCCGGGGCCTGCCCAAAGCCGGCATCGAAGAGGCTCGTTCGGAACGCCATAACCGTCGGGTAGTAGAGGAAGACGACCGAGACGAGCACCGTCGGTGCGAGTAACACCGCAGCTTCGAGTCGACCGTGGAATAGCTCACGCGAGGCCATGCGTACGTTCGAGACTCACTCGTAGTACTCGGCGAGCACCGACTCGATCTCGGCTTTCATCGCGTCGATCTCACTCGCCGGATCGGCGGCATTGACGATGTCGACCGACTTGTCTTGGATCACCGTCTGGACGTTTCTGGCAGGTCCGAGCAACGCCCGCTTCGTCGCCGGGTTGCTCGCGTCGCCCTGCTGGAGCTGTTCGAGTGCCACGTTGTACATCGGGTTCTCCTCGAACCACCCTTCTTCACGCAGTGAGTCGACCGACGGCTGCGTGATCGGATAGTATCCCGATCCCTTGTGCCACGTCTTTTGGACCGACGGGTCCGACATGTACTGGAGCAGCTGGCCGATCTCCTCGTACCGTGCGTCTGGAAGCCCGTCTGGAACGTAAAACGACGCCCCGCCGATGACCGGGCCGACACGCGTGTCCGAGATCGTCGGATACGGTGCTGCGTCGACGGTGAACTCCTCCGAGTCGGCGATCAGGCCGGCGACAGACGCCGTACTCGTCAACAACATCGCGGTCTCCTGTTCGATGAACAGCGACGTCGCCTCACCCCAGGCCTCGATTCCTGGGTTCGTGTAGAGCCCGTCGTCTGCCATCCCCTTCCACCAGTCGTAGAGATCGTAGATCGGGTCGGGCGCGTAGAACGTCGATGGGTCGCCTGTGTGCCCGTTTTCGGCGTCGGTCATGAGCTCGCCTTCGAAGCCGTACCACGTCTCCACGAACCAGACGTGGTTCGGCCAGGCGATGCCGTACTGGGTGACGCCCTCGTCGACGAGCGTCTGGGAGGCTGCACGCACCTCGGCGAGCGTGCTCGGCGGATCGTCCGGGTCGAGTCCGGCCGCCTCGAACGCATCACGGTTGATGTACATGATCGCGTTCGAGTTGTTGAACGGCAGCGATGCGAGTTCGCCGTCGGTCGTGAAGAACTCGGCGACGTTGTCGAGGAAGATGCTCGTGTCGAAGTCGTCCGGGAGGATCTCTGCGACGGGCCGCACCTGCCCGGTGTCGAACACCTGTTGAGCGAAGAGGCTGTCGACCTGGAACATGTCCGCGACGTTGCCCGAGTCGAACGCCGCGAGCGTGTTCGTGAGGACGTTCTCGTAGGAGTCTTGAAACTCCATGTTCGCCGCCATGCCGGTCTCCTCCTCGAAGCCGGCCGCGATTTGGTCGAGCGTCTCGCCGTTGGTTCCGCCCATTGCGTGCCAGGCAGTGAGCTCGTCGGCGATCGGCGTGAACGCGGCGCTTCCACCGCTGCCACCGGTACAGCCCGCAAGTCCGGTCATCCCAGCGAGTGCAGCACCCGTCGTCGCGAGTGTCTGCCGGCGCGTGAGTCCCCCGTCTGCGTCCGCGTGTTGAGGCATGTACCCTGCCGTTTCAATAGCCGGGTAAAAACCGCTGCTAAGAGGGGTACGGCCGACACACAGTGGTACGAGTGGCTCCGTATCCACACGGAGGGCTCCGGAGGGCGCTGTCTGGACGGGCGCAAGATGTCACCACCCAGCGCGAGGAGTCACCGATCGACGACGCCCGCGTAGTCGCTGATGAGGCCGTCGACGCCGGCCGCCGCGAGCTGCGTCGCCTCGTACCACGTGGTCACCGTCCAGACGTTGACCGCACGACCCGCAGCGTGGGCCCGCTCGATGAGCCCCGGCTCGGCCCCCGCGACCGACCCGTCAGTGAACGGCGTCCCGCCGACCAGTTCGATCGGCGGGTGGATCGCCGCCGCGTCGTGTCGCTCGGCGATCGCGAGGCCATCTTCGACGGAGCGCCAACAGATCGGCGCGACCGGATACGACGACACCTCGCGAGTGGCCGCCAGCGCCCCTTCACAAAACGACGAGCAGAGTACCTCGTGGTCGTACTCCTCCAGCGTCTCGACCACGCGTGTGACAAATGGTCGCCACGCGTCGATCCGGTCGGAAAGTGTATCTGGGTCGAGCTTCTCGGCGACGTGCAGGTCGGATCGTCCGGGATTCTTTAGCTCGACGTTCACCCCGACAGCTGGTGGAATCGCTTCGAGCGCCGTCGACAGCCGGGGTACAGTCTCGCCACTCTCGAGTACCTCCGCACGCGCGACGGTTGCCGTGTCGGTCTCCCAGACCAGACCGTCGATGTCGGTGAGCCCACGGGCTCCCGCGTCGCGACCCGCGAGTTCGTCATCGTGAAACACTACTACATCGCCGTCGGCGGTCGCGACGACGTCGAGTTCGATCAGGTCCGCCTGTCGGCTCGCTGCCTCGAACGCGGCGACCGTGTTCTCGGGGTGCTCGCCGGCGAACCCGCGGTGTGCGATACGTGTGCACTCCTCCGGTGTGCGCCCTGCCGACACATCCTGCCCCGTCACGGCGCGTCCTCGATCGGGCGCTTCGTCTTCGAGACCACCTCGACGTCCGTGACCGCGGTCTCTGGGTACGAGCCGTCCGCGTCCTTCTCTGCTGCTTTGACCATGTCCCAGACGACGTTGAGACCGGTCGTGACCCCTTCGAGCGCCTCCATCTCACAGCCGGTCGTTCCCGTCGTCTCGACAGCGACGGTCAGTTCGACGCGATCGGGTTCGACGACGAACTCGGTCTCTACGTTGGTGATCGGAATCTGGTGACACAGTGGGATCGTCTCCCAGGTGTGTTTGACCGCCTGTATCGCGCCGATTCGCGCGGTGGCCAGCACGTCCCCTTTGGCCACCTCGTCGGCGCGGATCGCCTCCACCGTCGACGCCGTCAGTCGAATCTCCCCACGAGCCACCGCCCGTCGTGCCGTCGTCGGCTTCGACCCGACGTCGACCATCTGCACGTCACCGTCGCTCGTCGTGTGTGTCAGATCGTCTCCCGATCCGTGGTCACTCATCGTACAGCGCCTGCGGGAGCCGATCGATTAAGTCCGTCGCCACGAGGCCGTGACCGTGCGCCTCGGCCGCTGCGTCGCCGGCAAGGCCGTTCACGTAGGCACCAGCGGCGGCAGCGATGAACGGTGTCGTGCGTGCTGTGAGCGCGCCGACGACCCCTGCGAGGACGTCGCCGGTTCCTCCGACCGTCATCCCAGGGTTTCCGGTTCGGTTGCGTCTGGTGACCACCGATCCGTCGTGTCCGGGCTCCGTTGGTACACCCGCGATCACGTCCTGTCGTCCCTTGACGAGCAGCGTATGCCCGAGTTCAGCGGCAAACGCCTGAACGAGTCGTGCGCGCTCGACCGGGTCGGCGGCCGTTTCACCGCCCATCTCGCG
>ERZ1034573.445-NODE-445-length-12332-cov-7.163884_pt1 | contig 12332 bp, 12 predicted proteins | sample MGYA00520641_ERZ1034573 | MGnify/ENA primary metagenome ERZ1034573 (study PRJEB33760, sample SAMEA4777724) | hypersaline lake metagenome | biome: hypersaline environment; feature: brines | place: Spain | collected 2014-08 | depth 0 m ...
TCGACGTCGTCGAAGGCATGCAGTTCGACAAAGGCTTCATCAGCCCATACATGGCTACAGACGACGACCAGCAAGTCGCAGAACTCGACGACGCATACGTCCTCATGACCGACCAAAGCATCGGCAACATGGACCAAATCGTCCCAGTGCTCGAACGAATCCGACAAGAAAACAAACCACTACTTATCATCGCAGACGACCTCGAAGGCGAAGCAGTCCAAACACTGACGCTGAACATCCTCCGAGGCACACTCAAAGTCTGCGCGGTCAAAGCACCAGGGTTCGGCGACGACCAAAAGGAGATGCTCGAAGACATCGCCGTTCTCACCGGCGGACAGGTCATCTCCGAAGACAAGGGTATGAAGCTACAAGACTTCCGGCCAGACATGCTCGGCCGAGCCCGACGCGTCACCGTCGACGAAGACCAAACAACGATCGTCGAAGGCGAAGGAACCGAGAAACAAATCCGCAAACGAAAACAAACACTCCAAAAGCGGATTAACAACGCCGACTCTGACTACGAGCGACAAGACCTCCGAGAACGACTCGCGAAACTCGGCGGCGGCGTCGGCGTCATCAAAGTCGGAGCAGCCACAGAGACAGAGATGAAAGAAAAGAAGATGCGCGTCGACGACGCACTCAGCGCTACGAAGGCCGCAGTCGAAGAAGGCATCGTCAGCGGTGGTGGGGTCACACTGTACCACGCCCGCCAAGCCCTCGACGACCTCGACCTCGATGGAGACGAAGCAGTCGGAGCAAACATCGTCAAACGATCCCTCGAAGCATCCGTGCGACAAATCGCACACAACGCGGGACGCGAGGGAGCACACGTCATCAGCAAGCTCGACCAAGAAGATGACGAACGCATCGGCTACAACGCACGAAACGACAGCTTCGAAGACCTCTTTGAAGCAGGAGTCGTCGACCCCACAAAGGTCATCCGAAGCGCCGTGCAAAACGCCGCGAGCATCAGCTCAATGGTGCTCACAACGGAGGCCCTCGTCGCAGATTACGACGTCGAACAAGACGAAGACGGCCAAGCAATCATTATCTAGAGGAAGAAACCCTTCCTCTACCACCCTTTCTTTTTATTTTTACACCCTACATTTATAACTGACCAATTCCCTATACTGATATACATAAGACATGAGCGTAGATGAATGTATCGAACCCCGTGAGCAGAGCGCCAAAGAATTCCAAGCTGATCTATCCGACGTCCAAGCCGTCAGTTATATTGTCGGGAAGCCAATAGATTCTCCGAAAAACCCTATACGTTCTCCGCAAAACTATATGCGTCCAAGTTACAAAAGATGGAAAAACGGGGTCAAAGACATCCTAGGAGCCGACGCCAACACGCCTGTAGAGGTCCAGGACTGGCTCTACCAACGAAAAAAACAAGATTCATACGCTCCAGTAACCATCGAGCCCAAGACTGATGGGAAGCGACAAGCCCAAATCACGAACAGTAACGCAAGCCCTCTTCAACCCTACACGTCTAGCGGAAAGATTCTAGGCGCAGCAACATGGTCCGTCCAGGACATGCCTAATGGTAAACCTGGTAGAGTCAAACATCGAAACAATTACTCGTTCAAGCCAGGCATACGAGCTGCGGCCAAGAAATGGAACGTCTCAACACATACAGCCCAGCAAGAACTCTACCAGACTTTGGAAACAAAACTCACTCCCAGAACCCAAAGAGAATCAAAGAGGACTTACACCTCAAGAAAACCAGAACCCATAAATCCCGGGTTATCTTTCAAGTCAATACGGACAGCTTAGCGCGATGCCAAAAACGAAGACCTACGTCAACGATGTAGCCACAGGTATCTTCATGGGGGCTTCAATGCTTGTCCCCAGCTTCAGCGCGGGCACTGCAGCCCTTGTGGCCGGACGGTATGAATTACTAATCCGCCTTATCGACCAATGGCGATCACTCCTTCTTAACCCTATTACAGAGCGCCACCTCATCTTCCGCGGAGCAAGCCTAGGCATAGGCATTCTCTCAACGGTGGCAAGCCTTGCAACAGTCATCGCAACAGCGCTTTCCTCTTGGGAGTCCCAGGTCATCTCCTTCTTCATTGGTCTCATCCTGGCGACAGCGCTCGTCTTCGTACCAGCGGTGGCAGAATGGAGACAAACACGGACATGGTATGGGTTGGCCATCGTCGGCGCCCTCGTAGCCCTCACACAGTATGTGACAACAACGATACCGCTGACGGTGTACACCGCGCCCATACTAGCAGTCTTCGCGGTCACCGCCATGCTCTTACCAGGCGTGAGTGGTTCTTATGTGTTGCTCGTCGTCGGCGCTTACCAAGCTATGATTCACGCACTTTCAGACCCGTTGAACCACGTCAGCGTCCTCGGAGTGTTCGTCGTGACAAGCGTAATATACGCCGAAGTAATCGCAGATGGCATTGTCAAACTCCTTGAGAACAACGAGTCACTGGCGCACACACTCATATTTGCCTTGCTGCTATCCGGGGGAGGCCTTCTCACACTACAACACGGCGTCACATACACCACAGCCCCGTATCTCATCCTCGGGTTGACGACATATCCGGTTATAGATCATTTGCAAACCAATAAAAGCACCTAGCAAATCACTCTCATCATGAAACATGATCTCGTCGTAATAGGCGGTGGAAGCGGAGGCATCACAGCCGCTGTGTTCGCAGCAGAGCTCGGTGTCGACGTGGCCCTCGTCGAACAATCCCCGGAGCACCTCGGCGGCGAATGCCTTCGCAACGGCTGCGTGCCAAGCAAAGCATTACTACACGCTGCCAACACCGCTCACACAGCGAGACAAGCCTCGGATCTCGGTCTGCGCGTCTCCGGCAGTCCAGACTGGGAGACAGTGCGACAACACATCGAAGACGCACAGGACACGATCGGTGAAAACGAATCACAGGATTGGCTGGAACAACAGGGTGTTGAGCTTCACTACGGCGAAGCAACCTTTAGAGACGAGCGTGTCATCGATGTCAATGATACCAGGGTGGAAGCACAAAACATCATCCTCGCCACTGGTAGCAAGCCATCCCTCCCGGCCATTCCCGGCGTCGAGCAAGCCCCGTCATACACAAATGAAACCATCTTCAAAATAGACACGCAGCCACGACGCCTACTCGTCGTGGGCGGCGGGCCGCTCGGCTGTGAAATCGGACAGGCGTTCAGCCGACTGGGTAGCACTGTGACAATCGTAGAGAGAGGACAACGTCTGCTGAGCCGAGACCCGGAACAAGCAGGAGAACGACTCCTCAGCCAATTCGAAAACGAAGGCATAACGGTCCACCTCGATGACAGCGTTGAGCGACTAACAGAATCGAAGGCTCACCTTGACTCAGGGACGTCCATCGAATATGACGCGGTTCTTCTCGCAACAGGCCGGTCTCCAAACACAGACGGGTTAGCACTGGAAGCTGCTAACATCTCAACGGAGAACGGCTACCCAGAGGTTGACGAATACTTACAAACCACGAATAACAACGTTTACGCAGTTGGCGATCTCACAGGATCATACCAGCTCAGTCATGCAGCAGCGTACGAAGCAACCACTGTTGTCAAAAACCTCGTGCTACCATACAACGAAACCATTTCCTACGACAACATGCCATGGGTAACCTACACCGATCCTAGCGTGGCAAGCTTCGGACACCTCCCAGAGTCACTCGATGAGTCCGCATACCGCTACGACAAAGTCCCACTACGATTCAATGAGTCGGACCGAGCCATCATAGAGCAAGATGAAGGATGGGGGGAAGTATACGTTACAGGGAGGCAGATACGCGGCGGCTGCGTCGTCAGTAGGCAAGCAGAACACATCGTTCAAGACCTACTCACAGCGCAACAAAACGACTTGCAGACCACCGATATCATTGGGAAAACATACCCATACCCGTCACAGGCAAGCGTTGTTAAAGAAAGCCTTCTGTATCACATTCGTGATTCATTACCAAGTATGATTCGACCAATAGCACGATTCATGTATCGATACCTATGAAACTACACGTCAACTGTGATGGTGGGTCCAGAGGCAACCCGGGGCCTGCAGGCATCGGATTAGTCATACGGAAAGACGATGACACCATACTCTACGAGTTCAGAGAAAGCATAGGCGAAACCACGAACAACGAGGCCGAATACCGTTCTGTTATCAAAGCATTAGAGCTTGCAACTGGCTATGACCCAGAAATGATCACCGTGGAGATGGACAGCGAACTCATCGTCAAACAACTTAACGGCGAATACGATGTGAACGCTGACAACCTCGCTCCGTTACACAACGAAGTACGAGCCATCATCGACGATTACGACGTGCGGTTTGAGCATGTGCCCCGCCACACTGACTTTCAACAGCTAGCTGACGACCTGGTGAACGAAGCACTCGATGAAAATCAGTGATGTAACATGTTCAAGTATTCTTCAGCTTCCATAGCCGCCTTGCAACCACTCCCCGCTGCGGTGACTGCTTGCCTGAACCGTTGATCTTGGACATCGCCAGCCGCAAACAAGCCCTCGCACTCGGTGTGAGTCTTCGGCGTTGCCTCCACGTACCCACGGTCTGTTAACGAGACAAGCCCCTCGAGGAAATCCGTGTTTGGTTCGTGGCCGATTGCTAAGAACACACCGTCGATGTCATACTCGTACTCTTCGCCTGTGTTATTGTCATGTAAGACGACGCCGGTAATACCATTTTCTTCATCGCCGATGTACTCAACGACCTCAGTGCTCCACATAATATCTGTTTTGTCATTAGCAAAGAAGCGATCCTGCATGATCTCACTTGCTCGTAGTTCATCGCGGCGGTGAACAACGGTGACGCTCGACGCGTACTTGGTGAGGAAAATGCTTTCCTCCATCGCACTATCTCCTCCGCCGACGACGATGACATCGTCGCCGTTGAAAAAGAAACCATCGCACGTCGCGCACGTGCTCACACCATTACCACGGAAGGTCTCCTCGTTGTCTAACTCAAGCCAGCGAGCTGATGCACCTGTCGCGACGATGACAGATTCACTTTTCATCGAAGTGTCGTCGCTAAATGTCACAGTGAACGAATCAGCGTCTTTAGATATGTCTGTGACCACGCCGTTTTCAAATGAGGCGCCGAATCGCTTCGCTTGCTCTCTGCAGTTTTGAATGAGTTGTGGTCCTTGGACGCCGTCAGGGAACCCGGGGAAGTTTTCAACATCTGTCGTCCATGTGAGTTGTCCGCCGCTCTCTGGGCCTTTTATTACAACTGGGTCTAGATCTGCTCGAGCCGTGTAAATAGCCGCTGTTAGACCTGCTATGCCGTCTCCAAGAACTATAACTTCTTCCATAAATCAGGTGAAGCGTTCTCGTTTTATGAGTGCTTCGGACACCCCATTTTCTTTAAGAATGGATTCTGTGTCCTCGACGAATGCTTGGACGCCGCAGAGGTAATACGTTGCCTCTTCGCGTACCTCCATGTGGTCTTGTACGTAGCCGTGGAGCTCAGCGTTAGTTGACCGTGAACAGACCGGATAGTACGAGAACCGGTCATATGTTTGTTGTAGTGACTCGTAGTGTTCTGGTTCGATGAGGTCGTCTTGTGTCCGCACACCGTGATACAATGAAACAGTGTTTGTAACGTCGTCAAGGAGGTCGCGGAGCATGCTGTGCAGTGGTGCTATCCCCGCTCCCGTGCACAACAAGATATGTTCGTCGTTCGAATTGTCTGGGAAGAACCGGCCGAGCGGCCCCCGCATGGTGAACGCCTCTCCTTCTTCAACGTGTCTAAACCGTTCTGAGGCGAAGCCGTCCTCAACTAATTTGATGCAGAGGCGTATCGGTTCGTCTTCTGGCCCGCTGTATATGCTGTAGGGCTTGTACCTCGTGGTGTCTCCTCGCTGTATTTCTAAGGAGACGTACTGTCCGGCGTTGAACGAGAACCCCTCGGGGTAGGAGAGGTCGATGAATATGACTCGTTCTGTTTCGTAGGTGACGTTTTCGACCCTAGTCGTATACGTCTCCACGCATCAAAGACTGTCTAAGGCGCCCTCGTAGTTCTCTTCGACTTGCTCCCAGTCGATGATGGAGAGGACGTTGTCGACGTACTCGCCTCGTCTATTCTGATATTTGAGGTAATAGGCATGTTCCCAGACGTCGACGCCGAGGATTGGTTGCTTACCGTATAGTAGTGGGTTGTTCTGGTTTGCAGTGCTCATCAGCTCCAGCTCTTGCTCTTGGTTGACGGTGAGCCATGCCCACCCGCTACCGAACTGGCTTGTCGCGTAGTCTTTCAGAGCGTCGTTGAAGTCATCGAGCCCGCCAAACCGTCGGTTGAGTTGTTCTTGCATCGATTCACTCGGGTCTGAGCCGTTTGGGGTGAGGTGGTTGAAGAACAACCGGTGGTTGGTGTAACCCCCGCCGTTTTGACGAACAGCGTCTTTGATGTCATCTGGTAGTTGGTTTAAGTGTAGTATGAGATCGTCCGGGTCAGCGAGTAATAAGTCGTTGTGATCGTGGTCTTCGTGGCGTGCCAAGGCGTTGTTGAGCTTGTCTGTGTAGCCCTGGTGGTGTTTCCCGTGATGGGTTCGCATGGTTTCTTCGTCGATGACTGGTTCGAGTGCGTCGTAGTCGTAGTTCAGGCTTGGTAGTTCGTGGTTCATTAGTGGTCTCCTCCGAAGGCTTCGTAGCCTTCGTCTTCTAGTTTCGTTGCGATCTCTGCTCCGCCTTGTTCGACGATGTGTCCGTCTTTCATGATGCACACCGTGTCGGGTTCGACGTAGTGGAGCATTCGTTCATAGTGGGTGATGATGAGGTAACTCATGTCTTCGTTTTCTTCTTGGATGGTGTTTAATGACTCGCAGACTTCTTGGAGTGCGTCGACGTCTAACCCACTGTCTGTTTCGTCAAGGATGGCAACTTCTGGTTCGAGAACAGCGAGTTGCAATATCTCCATCTTCTTGCGTTCGCCACCGCTGAAACCTTCGTTCATGTAGCGCTGGGCGAATTTTTCAGGGACGCCGAGTAAGTCCATGGTCTCGTTAAGCTGCTTGACGAACTCTGGGACGGGGATAGGGTCATCTTCGGGTCGACGGGCGTTTATTGCTCGTCGTAAGAAGTTGCTGACTGTGACGCCGGGTATTTCCACGGGGTATTGGAAGCCGAGGAAGAGGCCTTCTTCGCTTCGTTCATCTGGTTCGAGATCGAGTAGGTCGTTGCCGAGTAGGTCGGCTTTCCCTGACACTTCGTATTCGGGGTGGCCCATAAGGCTTTTTGCGAGTGTGCTCTTCCCTGACCCGTTGGGCCCCATGATGACAGTGGTTTCTCCTTGTTCGACGTCGAGGTCGACGTTGTCAACGATGGTCATGTCTTCAACTCTTGCTGTGTAGTTATGTATGGATAATGCGTTCATAGTGTTCCTCCTAGTACTGTTTTTGCGTCTTCTAATGCTTGTATTGCTCTGTCGATGTCGTCTTCTGTGTTGTATGCGCCGATGCTGATACGCGCAGTGTTCGTGGTTGCGAGGGCGGACATGAGTGGGTCGGCGCAGTGATTCCCAGCTCTCACGCATACTCCGTGCTGGTTAAGCACGTGTGCAACGTCGAAAGCGTCGTTCTCTGTCTTCAGGCTGAGTACCGGTCCGTAGTCTTCAGATCCGTGGCCGTATACGTGGAAGTCATTGTCTTGTAGTTGTCGCAGCGCATATTCTTTGAGCTGCTGCTCGTGTTCTTCTATACCTTCACGCTCGCTGTCAAGCTTCTGTGCTGCTTTTCCTGCTGCGTGTATCCCGGCTGCGTTCAGCGTGCCTGCTTCGAACCTGTGTGGTGCTTGGCTCTCAGAGTAGTCCGTGTGATTTACACTGTCGACCATCCCGCCGCCTCGCATTTCGACAGTGTAGTCGTCGTGGGAGTCTTTGTCTAGGTAGGTGATGCCTACCCCGGCCGGACCATAGTGCTTGTGAGCTGAGAAAGTGTATGCATCAACGCCTAGGTCGTCAGTGTCGATGTCTTGGTGGGGGAAGGCTTGGCAGCCGTCTGCAATGACTTTAGCGTCACTCACTCGTTCAGCGTATTCTGCCATGTCACTCACTGGTAGGACGCGCCCTGTCACGTTGCTCATATGTGTGATGGACACGATCGCTGTCTGGTCGTCGATGTAGTCTTTGTAATCGTCTATGGCGTCGTGAGGTATGATTCTGACTTCAGCGCCGGTTTCGTCGGCGAGTCGTTGGAACGGTAGGAGATTACTGTGGTGCTCCATCTCTGTGAGCACAATGTTATGGTCATCGGTGACCTGGTCTTTGAACCCGAACGCGAGATGGTTCAAGCTCTCGGTGGCGTTTCGTGTGAAGAATACTTCCGTGGTGTCTGCTCCGAGGATCTCTGCGTAGGTCGCCCTCGCGTTCTCGACTGCGGCTGTAGCTCTGTTTGCGGCGTCGTACATGCTGCGGTGAGGGTTTGCGTTATCGTTTTCTTGGAATGATGTCATCGCTTCTATGACATCGCGGGGTTTCTGCGTGGTTGCCGCATTGTCCAAGTAGGCGACGTCGTTGTTATCCAGAAAGGGGATGTCATCCAGCATGGTGTAAGTCGTCTTGTATGTTTTCGATGAGTAGCTCTCGCAGTGTCTCCTGTGCCGCTTCTGGTTGAACCTTTGATATGTACGGTTCGAAGAAGCCTTGTATGAGGATTTTCTTCGCGGCCAGTTCGTGATATCCTCGGGTTTGCAGGTAGAATAGTTGTTCTTCGTCGAGGTCGCTCACCGTGCTCCCGTGACTACATTGTACTTCGGGGTTGCGTATCTCGAGGTCGGGTATGCTTACCGCGTTGGCTTCGTCGTCGAGGAGGAGGTTGTCTGCTTTTTGATAGCCGTCGGCGTCAAACGCTGGTTTGTTGATCCGGACGAGTCCTCGCTGCGTTGACTTGGCGCTGCGGAGAGCTCCACGGCTGCGGATGAAGCTGTAGGTCTCTTCACCCGTGTGGTGTGATTCGAGGCTGACATCGAATTCTTGGCCGTTGTTACCGTAGAAAAGGTTGGTCGTGCGTCCTTCGCTATTGTTTCCTTGTAGGTGTGTCTTCGTATAGTTTGTGAGGAGATGACTACCCGTGTCACACTGCGTCCAGTGAAGCGTGGCGTTTTCATGAAGCCCTGCCTCTCGACGTGTGTATAGGACGTGTTCTGGTTTGCCTCGTCGTATCTCTGTGATGTGGGCGGTCGCGTCCTTGTCGACGAGCAGGTCGAGGAACTCGGTTGAAAAGCCTTCGTTGTCAGTCTCGTAGTTGATGAGTATCGTGGCAGTTATGTCTTCTGGTACGTGAAGGATGTTGTGCGTGTACGAGTTGTTAGGCAAGGTGATGTCGATCTCGTGGTGTCCGGGTTGTGTGACGCGTAGGATGTTGACCTCCGCGTTCGCCGCGTGGACGGCGTCCATTTTCTCGTCTAATACGTCCGGGATGGTCTCGAAGGCAAACCGGTGGTTGTCTTCCCTGTCTGCGTTGAGGACGCGTATCGCGCCGTCTTGTTCGATAGTGGCTTCGGCTGCGTTATCGGCTTCTGGTAGTTCGAAGTCTCGCTCAGTGACGAGTCCGAGGCCTTGCTGGTTATCTATCAGTTCTAGGTCTTGGTCTGCTTCCTTGGCTCGTTGTTTGATGCGGAGCCAGCGGTCGTCGAGTTTCATCCGAGCCCGCCTTCCATTTCCATTTCGATGAGGTTGTTCATCTCGACGGCGTATTCTAATGGTAGTTCTTTGACGAGTGGTTCGATAAATCCACTAACGATGAGGCTTAGTGCTTCTTCCTCGTCTAAGCCCCGACTGTTCAGGTAGAACAGTTGGTCTTCGCTGATCTGTCCGACGCTGGCCTCGTGGACGAGGTCGACGTCTTGTTCTTCCACGTCGATTGACGGGTAGGTTAGGCTTTGACTGTCGTTGTCAAACATCATGGCGTCGCAGAGAACGCTACATTTGCTTCCGTAGCTCCCCTCGGGTATGCGGACGAGGCCTCGGTATCCGACGATACCTCCGTCTTTGCTGATACTCTTGCTTTCAATGGTGCTCTTCGTGTGTGGGGCTAGGTGGTATACCTTAGCACCTGTTTCTTGGTGGCGTCCTTCGCCGGCGAATGCGATGCTTAGGTGTTCGGCTCTCGCATTCTCTCCGAGGAGGAGGCTTGCTGGGTACAGCATGGTGACACCGCTGTGGAGGTTCCCACTCACCCATTCCATCGTGCTGTCTGCTTCGACGTTCGCACGTTTTGTGTTCAGGTTGTACGTGGATTTACTCCAGCTTTCAACGCTGCTGTACCTCATCCGGCTGTTTTCTCCGACGAATACTTCGACGGCGCCAGCGTGCAGGCTTTTCTTGTTGAACGTGGGGGCGCTGCAGCCTTCGATGTAGTGGCACTCTGCGTTGTCATCGACGATGATTAATGTGTGCTCGAACTGGCCCATGCTCACACTGTTCATTCTGAAGTACGCTTGCAGTGGTTGTTTGACTTCGACGCCTTCTGGGACGTAGATGAATGTTCCCCCGCTCCATACGGCTCCGTGCAGGGCGCTGAATTTGTGTAGGCGTGGCGAGATACAGCTCGTCATGAAGTGTTCTTTCACCATCTCAGGGTATTCTTGTACGGCGTCGTCCATGTCCATGAACACGACGCCTTTCTCTTCGAGGTCTTCGCGGATGTCGTGGTAGACCGCTCGGCTGTCATATTGTGCGCCGGCTCCAGCGAGGCTTTTCTTTTCGGCTTCGGGGATGCCGAGGCGTTCGAAGGTTTCTTTGATTTCGTCTGGGACGTCCTCCCAGTCTCGGCTGTTTTTATCAGCGTCTGGGACCATGAAGTATGTTATTTCTTCGAGGCTTAGGTCTGAGATGTCTGGCCCGAAGTCAGGCATGTCGAGCTCGTGGTATATTTCCAGGGCTCGTAGCCGTTTTTCTAGCATCCACTCGGGTTCGTCTTTGTAGTCGCTGATCTGCCGGACTACTTTTTCGCTGAGGCCTTTGTCTGTTTTGAATTTGTATTTTGCGTCGTCGACTTCGTCGTATAGTTCTCTGCTTAGTTCTACCATTGTATCATGTGCTCCGCTATGTTAGTCACGTTGTCATTGTCGTCTTTGATTGGTATTAATCTGAGAGTGGTTGTTTTGTCGTCAGAGGTTGTTTGAATGGTTTGTGTCTCACCGGTTTCGATCACATCGTCTATTGGACACTTAGGACACGGTTCTGTTCTATCAACGTGGTATTCATAGCATTTTCTTGGTTGCTCATCTTGGTCCGAAGGCCAAACGAGGTCTCGCTCGGTGTCTTGAATGGTGACCTCCCCGCTGAGGCTGTCTAAGACTGATTTCAAGGACGTTGTTGCTTTTGAATCTGAGTCGAGTAGCTCGACGAAGGGGTTGTTTGTGAGCCGCCATAGCTTCGCTGGTCCGCGCTGTCTGCACGTGACTCGTCCTTGCTGTTCAAGTACTTGTAGTTCTTTACTGACGGTGTGGCGGTCGGCGTCTATAGCTTCTGCTATGTCTGTGATCGTGCTTTCACCATGACAGCCGAGGTACTCACAGATATTACTCATACCTATTCCTAGTTGATGGGTCCTTTTAATTGTAAGGCTCTTTGGTGACCAAAGCTCTAATTTTGTTTAACACGGTCTAGTAACCGTTCACTGGTTAGTACATCGACTGCTGCATCTTCATACTCGCTGCGTCCTAGTTCTTGGCGTGCCCTCTCGATGTAATCATCTATGCGCGGCACCGTCCTCCGAACACGTCGAGACCGTCTCGAGCCTGCTTTATCGACTTGGCGCAGCACTCGATGCGCTTCCCGCTTCACCTCGCTGGCTTTGTCATATGCAGATCGCTCTATCCTGGATTCTACATCGTTCAAGACGGCCTGGTATTGCTTCGAAGCTTCCACCCAGTCACCAGCTTCGTAGGCGTCCTCCGCGTCTTCATCGTCGACCGTAACATTGAATGCCTCACAGATATCACTCAGTTGTTCCACTCGTTGACGCGCAGTCTGTGCCTTATCTTCTTTGTTGAACAACACGTTGAGCACGGTAGCGGCCGGGAAGACATTGAGAACGTATTCCAGGCCTGTACCGAAGAAGGGGATGAGGCCTAACGGGAAAAAATTCGATGCTTCCCATGCTACAAATAACGCTGGCAACGCGCCTATTCTGTTTCGCTCACCACGATACATCAGGATCGCCGCGATGAAATCCCCGAAATCGAGTCCGATAACACCGCCAATTGCTTCATCGGCAAAGCTCAACGCCGCGTCGTAGGCATAGTCATGGAAAAAGCTACGCCAATACCAAAGGCCTGCTACTAGTCCGAGAACCCCCCCTCCTACAGCAACGTAGAGC
>ERZ1034573.446-NODE-446-length-12321-cov-7.481412_pt1 | contig 12321 bp, 11 predicted proteins | sample MGYA00520641_ERZ1034573 | MGnify/ENA primary metagenome ERZ1034573 (study PRJEB33760, sample SAMEA4777724) | hypersaline lake metagenome | biome: hypersaline environment; feature: brines | place: Spain | collected 2014-08 | depth 0 m ...
CGCAGTGACCGCGGGCCTCCTGATCCGCACCCGAAGCGAATGAGTTCGGCTCCGTCCCCCGCAGGGGGTCGGGGGGTCCCGCTCGATACCGGAGTAGTCGGATCCCGCTCGATACCGGAGTAGTCCGGTGTGGAGTCCCGCACCGGTGTACATACGGGACCGCGGGCTCCACCGAACCCACCCGACGGCTCGGGCTTCGTGGTATCGGACGATTTTTGTGTAGCCACGCTGTTGTGTCCGTCGAGTATGTGGACCAGGGTTGGGCGGGCCCTCGAAGCTCTCGCCGTCGTCATCGCGGTCGTGCTCCTGGTCGGACAGGCGGTTGGCCAGCCGCTGCTGCTCGGATACGTCAGAACGGGGAGCATGCAGCCGACGCTCAACCCCGGTGACGGCTTCCTCTCCGTGCCTCCGGAGGTCACCGGCGACCCCGCTCCGGGCGACGTGATCGTCTACAGGGCCGAGCAGGTGAACGGCGGTGGGCTGACCACCCATCGGGTCGTCCGCGAGACCGAGCGCGGATACGTCACGCAGGGGGACGCAAACCCCTTCACCGACCAGTCGGCCGGCGAACCCCCGGTTCGTGCCCCGCAGGTCGTCGCGGTCGGCGTGCAGGTCGGGGAGAGCCTGGTGACGATACCCGGACTCGGGACGGTAGTGACCGGACTCGGCGACGTGATGAACGGGGCACAGCAGCGAGTCCCGAGTCACGTCTGGATCGGCGTCGGCGTCGCCGGGCTATTCGTGCTGCTGACCGGCGGGAGCGGCGGGCGCCGAGGCCGGGCACCGGTGCAGGACCGGAGCGGTGGAGCTACCGACCGGGGGCCACCGATCGGTGCTCGCGGCATCGTCCTCCTGTGTGGTGCAGTCGTCGTCGCCACCGCCACCGCGAGCGCCCTCGCTCCGTTCGGAGCGACGGAGTACGACGTCGTGAGCGCCGAAACCGACCTCCCCGGAGCGGGGGTGATACCGGCGGGCGAGTCCGAGACGACGACGTACCGGATCCCCGGCGGCACGCTCGTGCCGGTGAAGTACTACGTCGAACCGGCGAGTGAGGGGGTTCGAGTCGTCGACGGTGCCAGCGGACGGATCGGCTCGAACGGGGCCGCCAACGCGACGATACGGCTTTCAGCGCCCCCCGAAACCGGGATCTATCGGCGGTACGTCGTCGAGCACCGGTATCCACTCGTCCTTCCGGAGTCCGTCATCGACGCGCTCTACGCGATCGACCCCGTAGCACCGGTCCTGTTCCTCGACGGCGCACTGGCGACGCCGTTCGTCGTTGCCGCCCGGCTGATCGGGGCCGGAAAGCGGCCTCGTGGCTCGGCCGGGGCCCGGACCGGGATCACCCGCCTCCTTCGGAGGTCACGCCGGTGACTGACGCCGATCCGTCCGACAGCGCGTTGTCCCTCCGGATCCGAGACGCGGTGGACAACCAGTACGTCGTCATCGTCGTGATTCTCCTCCTCCTCGGCACCACGGGCTTGTGGGCCAGCTACACCGTCTACATCGACCCGGGAACGCAGACCGAGACACGGACCGACTCCGAGTGGCGTCGAACGGCCGCATTCGACCACGGGGCGACGGTCACCGTCGAGAATCCGGTCTACGACACCGACCAACGGCTCCGAAACCAGCAAGCGTACTTTCCACAGGTTTCGCCCGTACTCACCGGCGAGTACCGGTTCGGATACGCTGCGAGCGACAGCGGCAGCGCGGACGTCGACGTCACCCTCCGACTGATACTTCGCGGCCAGCGGGACGGCACGGTCTTCTGGCAACGGAGCCGGGACGTCGGCGGAACGACGGCGACCGGCGTCACTCCGGGGAACGCCGTCGACAGCGAGTTCGAGTTCGACATGAACCGGACCGGGACCCGGCTGGAACGCATCGACGAGACGTTCGGACGGACCCCCGGGGAGCCGGTGGTACTGGTTCAGGCACGGACGCGCGTGACGGGAGAGATCAACGGTCGAATAATCAACCGGGAGTTCGTCGACGAACTCCGGTTCACGCCCGATGGGGACGCGTTCGTCGTCCGTGATCCCGGCGAGGCCACGAACACCAGCCGGCAGACGCGGACCGTTCAGGTCCCGAGAGAGCGCTCCCCGGCCCTGGGGATCGGCGGGCTGCTCGCGATGGCGCTCGGAATCGGCGGCGTGATCGGCCTCATCGTGGCACGTCGTGATCTCCGGATCCGTCTCACACGAGCGGAGCGCGACCTACTGACGCGCTTGGAGTACGCGGAGTGGATCTCCCGCGGATCGCTGTCGGAACCCCTCGACCCCGACGCCGAGGGCGTCACCGAAGTTCCGTCGCTCGTCGACCTCGTCGACGTCGCGGCGGACACCGACGGCCGCGTACTCTACGATCCCGACAGAGAGCGGTATGCGGTCTTCAAGGGCGATCACACGTATATTTGCGAACCGCCGCTCGAACGAGGATCGACCGGCCACACGCAAGAGACGGACCAGGAGTAACGGGCTGCTGATCGGTGACCGCCGCTCACGACCGGGCACGGGCCGGGACTCGTCGGCGGCCGCCCCGCGAGCCCGGTGTTTTCGGACCGCCGTTCGGCGTGTTGCTGGCGTCAACCGCTCCCGCGGTTCCGGTAATATCGTGTGGCGGTGGTGGCTTTATCCGTCCCCGGGCCAGAACACGGGTAGATGAATCAAAACGACCAGCAGGCGTACGACCGGGGGACTTCGCTCTTCTCTCCGGACGGACGGATCTATCAGGTCGAGTACGCCCGCGAGGCGGTCAAGCGCGGCGCACCCAGCCTCGGGATCCGGACGGCCGAGGGCGTCGTCTTGGCCGCCCAGCGCCGAACCAGCTCGTCGCTCATGGAGGGTGACAGCATCGAGAAGCTCCACAAACTCGACGACTACCTCGGGGCCGCCTCCGCGGGTCACGTCGCCGACGCCCGCCGGCTGATCGACGGCGCGCGGACCGCCGCCCAGCGGGACCGGCTACGGTACGGCGAGCCCGTCGGCGTCGAGTCGTTGACGAAGACGCTCTCCGACGAGATCCAGGAGACCACACAGATCGGCGGCACGCGTCCGTTCGGTGCCGCGCTCCTGATCGCCGGTATGGACGGGGCGAAGCCGGACTCCCACCCGCGGCTCTTCCAGACCGATCCGTCCGGGGCTCCACAGGAGTGGCGGGCCGTCGCGATCGGCTCCGGCCGCGACGACATCCAGGAGTTCCTGGAAGCCGAGTGGGCCGAGGAGCTCACGCTCGACGACGGCGTCGCGGTCGCGGTGCGAGCGCTCCTCGAAGCTGACGGGGAGCTCGATGCCGGGAGTATGAGCGTCGCGACGATCACGGCCGACGGCTACCGGGCGGTCCCCGACGGCGAGATCGAACCCCTCATCGAGACGCACGCGCCGGAGCCTGACGACGCCGACGAGGAGGAGTAGCGTCACGCCTGGCGACCCCGTCGACCCGCACGTCACGCCCGCACACGGCGCCCACGAAACGGAACCGTTTTACACATTCCAAAGGTAGGCATCGATGCCGACACGCTCCGTTGGTGTAGTCCGGCCAATCATCTTGCCCTCTCACGGCAAGGACCAGGGTTCGAATCCCTGACGGAGCACTCCTTTCGCTCCGCCGTCCCGTAGTTTTCGTCCGTGAACAAGGGTAAAACAAATATGTATTCACGGGCAATGCGCTTCGATGTACCGACCGAACCCGCGGCTATCTTGCGATTAGCCATATCACAGCGGCAATACGGTTCGATGGACTGAACCCGACGCCGTCTGGCGATCGGGTGAAACGGGTGGGCAAGGACCTGGGTTCCCCCAGAGGTGCCCGGCAATGAAGAACGCCGACGAGGCAACGACCCCTCTCGAAGGGATCACAGTCGTCACCGAACCCGCTGCCGAACTGCTTAACGAGCGGAAAGAAATCGACTACCGAAACTAGCGCGAGCAGTGTCTCGAATGGCTCTTGATCTTCGGAAAAGACCCGAAGAAAGCCGACGGGTACGCCCGAACGACGGTCAGTAACCGCGCTCAGCGAATGGACCAGTTCTACCGGTGAGTGTGGGACTACGAGGACGGGTACACGACGAACGTCACACACGACCACGCCGACGCGTATCTGATGTGGCTCGCCGAACAAGAACACAGCAACGCTCACAAGGACAACTGCCGGAAGGCGCTTCAGATGCTCTACAAGTGGCGCGAATACGAACAGGGTCTCGACGAATGGGAACCGGAACTCTCGTTCAGTACGGGGCACAAGACGACCGCACCGCGGGATTACCTGACTCGGGAAGAACGCGGCCTCATCCGCGAGGCCGCACTCGAACACGGGAGTGTCCCGGCGTACAAGGGCCTCGACGCCGAGGAGCGCGACCGGTGGAAGGCCCATCTCGCACAGCGCCTCGAAAAACCGAAATCGGCGGTGACGCCGGACGACTGGGAGGAGGTCAACGGCTGGAAAGTCCCGAGCTTCGTCTCCGTCAGTCTCGACGCCGGGCTCCGCCCGATCGAGGTCGAACGCGCCGTGACGAGTTGGGTGGACATCGAGAACGCCGTGTTACGCATCCCGAAAGAACAGTCATCGAAGAATGCGGGTCACTGGGTCGTCGGGCTGCAGGAACGAACCGCCGAGACCCTCGACCGGTGGCTCGAACAGCGCGAAACCGATCCGAAGCACGATGATACCGACGCCGTCTGGCTGACCCGACGCGGAAACACGTACGGATCGTCACCTCTGCGTCAAGTGCTTCGTCACCTCTGCGTCAAGTGCTTCGTCGCCTCTGCGACCAGGCGGAGATACCTTACGAGGACCGCCAGATGAGCTGGTACTCCATCCGGCACTCCACAGGCACCTACATAACCCACGAGGAGGACCTCGCCGCCGCGCAGGCCCAACTCAGACACGAGAGCCCGGAAACGACGATGAAATACGATCAAGCCCCCGTCGAGGACCGTCAGAACGCGTTAGATCGGACGGGGTGAACGTAGCCACCCGCTAAACTCGTTTAGATCTCTTCGGACAGTATCTTCCTGGTGATGTCGACGCGGTCTTCCTACGTGTCGTCGATGACCGCGTCGACGTGGTGCCCTCTAGGGTGTCCTGACGAGCTACTGGATTCATCACGCGGGGTCGAGGACGATCGCTGTCTCTCGTCCGCGTACGGGTTGAAATCGGGCTCTTCCGCAGTGCGTCGAGCGACCTCGTTTACCTGTTCGAGCGTGTGTCGGCGGCTTTCGATGGTGGACTCGCGGAAGCGACGTCGCTTCACGATACGTGTCTGTGTTTGCAGACGGTACTGGCCGAGAAGTGGCTCGTGTTCACGGCTTAGAAATCGACGAAGAAGAAGAGCCAGCTGCTACGGCTCCGGTTGAAGTCCGCGGTGTCATCAACAAACACCACGAGAAACGGATCACTGTCTCCACTGCCGACAGACTATCAATACGGAGACCGCGCTTCGACGAGAACAGACCTGTGAGTGGTGTGGATCATCAATCTCGTGTTACTCTGAGCATATACCGGACTGCACCGACATTGAGGTACGCCAGGGAGAAATATAGTGATCCACGGCTAACCGTCGAAGTCACTGGAAGTCCTACTGTTCACTCGTTTCTATGAGTACTGACCAGATCGGACAGGTCGAAGAGGCGGACGTCGTCACGCGTGTCAGCGGTGTGTTCAAGATCGTCGGTATACCCGGACCGGCTAAACAAGACGTACAGCGTCTCTCCGTCTGCCGGTCCTTCTGACCATCGTACTTCTGACGTTGTTCGTTCGAGGTCGACGAGGACACCTTCGCTTACCGGTCGAGAGGTGAACTTACACTCGCCGGCGACAAGTCCCTCGTCCGTGAGGCCGAGGACGTCCAGTTCGTGTTCCTTGAACCACCATTGCCCGACATCGCGGAACCGGCGGTCTACAAGATCCCGGAGTGCCCGCTGGCAGAGGCGTTCGAACAACGGGCTCACGTAGTCCGCCAACTCGGGTGTGACGATTTCGTCGTATGCGTCGTCGCCGAGCATTCGAAGCTGGTCCTGATTCCCGTACACGAACCGGAACCAGAATCGGAACAGGGGTGCAGCGATTCGGTACCGGCCGCGTTTCGAGGCTCTCGGTGATTCAGTCACGGGGATATGGCGTTCGACGAGGCGGAGTCGGCGAAGCTTCTGGAGGTACGTGCTGAGCGATCCCGAATCCACGCCGGCCATACCCGCTATCTCGTTCGGGGTGCGACGCCCGTGAGCGAGCGCGCGGAGAATACTGAAGTACGTATTCGGCTGTCGGAGTTCAGTCCGGAGCAAGAATTCAGGCTCGGAGTACAGGAGCCCGCGCTCTGACAGGATTGCTTGCTGGACGTTCGTTCCTAACGGCTGGTCGGGGTCGACCGTCTGGAGGTAGTACGGCGTGCCGCCATAGATCGACCACGCGGTGGTGGCTGTCTCGGGGTCGTACTCCGGGAAGAACTGGCGTGCGTCGGCTACGGAGAGCGGCTTGAGGTCGATCGTCGCTGTTCGCCGACCGTACAGCGGTGCGCTTCCGGAGAGGACCTTGTCTTCCATCACGCTGATCGACGAACCGACGAGCACGAGCGTCATCCCCGTCTCCTGTAGTTCCATGTCCCAGACGCGTTGTATCCTGGATGGAAGCGATTCGTCCTCTTCGATGAGGAACGGGAACTCGTCGATGACGACGACGGCGTCCTCCTCGCCCAGTGCTTCGAGGAGTATCTCCCAGTCGCGGCGGACGTTGCTCAGCGAGGGGAACTGCGCGGTGGCGGTATCGACGAACTGTTCGAGCTGATTCGGTGCGGTCGATTCGACCGCTTGGTAGTAGACGGCATCGTCCCGCTCGGCGATGGACTGACGGACGAGTTCGCTCTTTCCGAGACGACGGCGTCCGTAGATCACGATGAAGTCCGCCGTCTCGGACTCGTAGCAGGCCGTGAGTTGATCGAGTTCGACGTCCCGGTCGACGAATCGCTCCATACAACCAGCAGTGCCACGGTACGCATAGAATTTTCGATTTCAGAAATTGCGATTTCTGAATGCATAATTTCTTTCGGCGAGGGGTCCAAGTCAGAGCCAGATCGCCGTCCGCTGGGGGTGAACGCGTCACGGCCACCCACCGGGATGGGGATGCAGACGTGCGTCCCGTCACACTCTCCCGGAGACCGAACTCGTTCGCTGTTCATAAACAGGTAAACGGTTCAGTAGATGTCAAACAGTATGCCCGCAGCGCACCAACAGAGATAGGTCCAACAGCCGGAGTCTTACTGAAGACGAATACTTCGGAGTTGGATCGGAATCACACCCGTACCAGACGAGGGCGTGGAAGTCGGCCATATAATCCAAACGCCTCTGTTTCGCTTTTTGAACGTCTTGAAACCGGCAATCCAGATGGTAGGGGTCTCTTCAGGGAACGTCGACACGAAAATCGCTTCTCAGTGGCCGTCTCGCCGTTCGACTTCCTCGACGTACGCCTGTCTGTTTTCCTCGGTGAGAAACTCCCAGAGATCGGGGGCCGGTGCGGTCTCGGGTGACGCCTCCGCTGCCAACTCGACCGCTCGCTTCGCGTCCTCGATCGCGCGGTACATCTCCCTGATGTCGCCTTCGGTCAGCTCGTCACCGTCGGCGAGGCGCGACGTCGCCTGTCGGAAAGCGTCGCGGACGGTCTCTTCGCTAGCGCGTTCGAGGCGTGCGCGGAGAAGCGCGCGACCGATGTCCTCCCACGCCTCAACTTCGAGAGGGGTCAGCTGGTCCCTGACAGCTTCGTTTGCCCGCTCGGAGTCGGTCGAATCGGTCGGTTTGTCGTCTTCGATCGGATGCGGTGTCTCGGTGGACATACGAACTGAGCGAGGAGCGCTACGCGTGCGTGCTTTCTGGGCGATCGGCTCTATCTTTACCTCGGGTAAACCCCGATATTCGTCTGTAGTCGGGTCGGTGTTGAGTTTGCTTATAAATCTCGGAGGGCAACCGGGGTAGGATGTACCGGAATTCGGGCGTCTGAGCGGTTTGCATATAAATCCCCGCGACCCCAGGTCCTTGCCGCCGATTGACCCACTGTGGGCAAGGACCCGGGTGGAATCAAGCGAACCGTCATTGCCTTTCCGGCAATTCCACCCTGGTATATAAATATCGAACCCGTTAGAGACAGTTACACGGACGAAAACTGGCGATGCGAGAGGGAGGACGAGGGCAAGCAGCTAACGGTTTTATAACTGGCTGGGCGCGCACTCCCACGGCAAGGACCGGGGGTCGAATCCCTGACGGAGCACTCTTTTCCCTCCGCCGTCCGGCGGTTTTGCCCGTTGCGAATGAGGAGTCACGATGCCTCACAACTCAGTTCGAGAGGCTTCCTTTCCCGGCTGCTCGTCTTCGGCATCACGCCGAAAAGTGGGGACGGACACACGTTCGAGTCGGTGAAGCCACGTGCACACCGGACCGACGCGTCTCCCGGTACGTCCGGGGAGTCCGTCGTCGGTGAGGCCGAGGACGTCCAGTTCGCGTTGCTTGAACCACCACTGTCCGACATCGCGGAATCGTCGGCCTCCGGGATTCCGGAGTGCCCGCTGGCAGACACGTTCGAGCGACGGGTTCACGTAACTGATCCCGAAGCGGTTCACGCGTACCGGCGACGTCCCCCTCGAAGACGCGGTTCCACGGCAGGGTGCACTCACACGGATCGTTGTAACGAATTACCGGTCATACTCCGGACGGGGTCGACGACGACCGGTAATTGACTACAACGGTCCGTATCACAGGTCGAATCCGTTCCGCCTGAGAGCCGCTGCCAGCTCACCATCAGGATCGGCGGAGAACTCGACTAGCGACGACTCCGGCCGTGTCGTCGTGTACAGTTCGGAGTCGATGTTGTCGGGGATCTCGTTCGCGTGTGTGTTATCGACGACTGCGATTGACATCGTTCGCTTCGTGGCCGTGTCCGATGATTCACTCATTACGCGAGTGTACGGGAAAGCGAGTTTTTATCTTTGGCATTCGAGCGCACCGTCCGCCTCGGGATGTCGGTCCGTAGGGCGCCCGTCGGCGACCGACGGGTCACACTCCGGTTGCGATCGTTCTCGCCGGCCGGGAACGATCACACCGCTTATGATCGTGTGTGCTCTACACAATGTACCGAATATGCGACGACGACGCGTTCTCCGAGGCGCCGCAGGGGCCTGTCTCGCGGGCACTGCGGGCTGTCTCGGCCTCGGCGGCTCGAACGCCGACGTGACTCTCCCGGAACCCGACCGCGAGTATGCGAGTGAGGAACTTCCCTACCCCGCGTGGGGCCAGCGGGTCCCGGAGGTGACGCTTCCGGACCCGATCCGCGGCGGCGAGGTCTCGACCCGCTCGGTCGACACGCCCGCCGTCTATACGTTCTTCTACAGCCACTGCAACACGGTCTGCCCGGTGTTGATCCAGTCGGTGCGGAACGTACAGGCTCACTCGATCGAGTCAGGCTACGCCGACGAGGTGTCGTTCTACCCCGTGACGTTCGATCCCGAACGCGACGACGCCGAGCGCCTGGAAACGTACGCCGAGGATATGAACGTCGCACTCGGCGCTGGCAACTGGCGCTTCCTGCGTCCGGCGTCCGCCGCACGCGCGACGGCGACCGTCGAAGACGAGTTCGGTGTCACGTTCGATCGGACCCATCCCGACGGGATGGATACGTACATGTTCGCACACTCGGCCATAACCTACCTCGTGAACGCCGACGGATACGTCGAGCGCGCCTACCGAACCAAATCGCCGGATCCCGAACGGGTGATCGACGACCTCGAACCCGTTCGGAACGCCTGATATGGCCACATCACCCACCGCATGAACCGACGACACCTCCTGACGGCGATCGGCGGCCTCGGGCTCACCGGCGGGAGCCTCCTCGCCGTTCGCGGTGACCTTCCGACCGCCGCCGGCGGCGAGTCCTCCGGGCTCGCGCTCACCTTCGAGACGATCGATGCGCCCGGCTCCGAGGCGGGCGACGTAACCGTCCCCCAGCCGGGGACGCCGACGTTCATCGATCTCTTCGCGACGTGGTGTGCGCCCTGCAAGGAACAGATGGACGAACTCTCGACGGTTCACGACGAGTACGGCGACCGCGTGCGGTTCGTCTCGATCACGAACGAACGGCTGGGCGAAACGCTCACCCGGCGGGACGTCCGCGGGTGGTGGCGACGACACCACGGCGCGTGGACCGTCGGTGTCGACCCCGACAGCGACCTGATGGCCGTGCTCGGGGCCGGCGGGATCCCATACCACGCCATCGCGGACGCCTCCGGTACGATCCGGTGGCAGCAGGCCGGCCTCTCACCCGCGAAGACCCTCCGGACGGAACTGGATCGGGTGCTCGCGGAGCCGTGAGCTCTGCTGCCTTCCTCGGAGCCGTCGTGTTCGCCGCGAGTGCGGGTCTCACGACGTTCGTCGCGCCGTGTGCGTTCCCGCTACTCCCCGGATACGTCGGCTTCTACCTCCACCAGGAAGACCGTCCGCCCGCGGTGGTTTCCGGGCTCACCGCGGCGGGTGGTGCGGTGCTCGCGCTCGGTGGCGTCGCCGCACTCGTGTTCGTGATCGGCCGGCGGCTCACGTCGGTCCTCCCGCTCTTCGAGCCGATCGTCGGCGGGTTGCTCGTGATCTTCGGGCTGCTCGTGCTCTCGGGCCGCACATGGCCGACGGTGCCGCTCCCGAAGCGGCCGGAGTCGCTCGCCGGGTTCGGCGCCTTCGGCGCGGTCTACGCGATCGCTGCCGCGGGGTGCGTCGTGCCGCTGTTTCTCGGCGTCGTCGCGCAGGCGTCGTCGCTCCCGCCGACGCGCGGGGCGGTCGTCCTCGGGACCTACGCCGCGACCGTCGCCGCGCCGCTGCTCGGCGTGACGCTCCTCTCCGACACCGGCGTGACCGTCTGGCGGTCGGTCGGCGGGTACGCCGGACGGCTGAAACAGGCTGCGGGCGTGTTGCTCGTCGTCGCCGGCGTGGGACAACTCTACCTCTCGATCGCCGTCTTGGACGTGCTGTGACACCGTCGGAACTCCCACGCACGATTCCCACCTCGCTGGAATCGGACGTATCGTTATGATCGGGGGCTCCATCCCGTCAGATATGTGTGGCCATCGATCGACGCGAGAATCCGACGATGTCGGGCGTGTCCGAGTCCGTCGACGGCCCCTACTCGCGGCTGCCGGAGGTGCGACGTCGCTCGCCGTCGGTGGCTGTCTCGGCAGCGGATCGGGCGCCGGCAGCGACGCCCCGGCCGCAGTCACGATCCCGGAGGGAGCGACCTGTGACGTCTGTGGCATGACCATCCGGCAGCACCCCGGGCCGACGACACAGATCTTCTACGCCGAGCAGCGGCCGGGCGGCCACGACAACCCCGCGCGGTTCGACAGCACCTGGGAGGCCTACAGATACGCGTTCGAGCGTGCGGATCGCGGTTGGGCGGAGGTCGCGTTCTACGTCACCGACTACGCCGCCGTCGACTACGCCGTGTTCGAAGACGGCGATGATCTGCTCGTCACGCGGCACCACCGAGCGTCGGCGTTCGCTCCGGCGAGTGAGGTGACCTACGTCGTCGACAGCGACGTGAAGGGAACGATGGGACGGGATCTGATCGCGTTCGGGGACCGAGACGAGGCGGAAGCCTTCCGGTCCGAACACGGCGGGTCGCTGACCGCTCACGACGGCGTGACCGCCGAGACCGTCGCCGGGCTCGGACGGTAATGGCGCCGCGTTCGCCGGCCGGAACCGCGTGGCTGCTGTTCGGCATCGCGCTCGTTCTCGCCCTGGCGAGCCTGTCGTTCGGGATCACTCCCGCCGGCGGCGAGACGTTCCGGCCCGTAGACTTCGCCGACACCGTGAGTATGGGCGGGACCGGCGTCGACGCCCAGCGGGCCGACGCCGAGGGGTTCGCCCTGCCGCGAGTGCAGGTATTCTACTCGAGTTACCGCTACGTCGTCGGCTACGTCGGAATCGGGACGGTCGCGAGCGAACTCGGGAGCCGGGAGACGAGGCGGCAGTTCGGCAACCCGCTCGTCGTTCACGTCTCGGACTTCTCGACCATAACGCCGACCCTCACGCCGGACGGCTACGTCGTACCCGAACGGGGGCGGGCGGTGGGTTGGACCCCGGCCGACCGGGCGCACTTCGTCGTCGATAGCGACGCACGGATTCCCTCCGGGCCGATCGCCGTGCCGTTCTCCGAGCGCGTCGACGCCGAACGCTTCGCCGACGCACACGGCGGGAGGATCGTCGCCTGGGAGGCGCTCCGGGAACACGCCGGCGACCGGTTCGACACGCGGGTGGACGCCTTCGAGGCGTCAATCGACGAGCGCCACGCGTGGGC
>ERZ1034573.449-NODE-449-length-12292-cov-8.068644_pt1 | contig 12292 bp, 3 predicted proteins | sample MGYA00520641_ERZ1034573 | MGnify/ENA primary metagenome ERZ1034573 (study PRJEB33760, sample SAMEA4777724) | hypersaline lake metagenome | biome: hypersaline environment; feature: brines | place: Spain | collected 2014-08 | depth 0 m ...
ATCCGATACTTTCTGAGAGTCAGAGTCAGTCCTCCAGCACAGAGGACAGTCGTGGAAGCATAGGTATCAGCGATACCGAAGCGGCTGAACTGATGAAAAACGATTATTCTGACTTTCATGAAGGAATAATAGAGAATGCTGAGGTTATAGAGGAGTACGAAGTGGATGAGTATGCAAAAATACAGATACTGTATAATCCGTATATTAACGAGAACCTTTACAGGGTTGTTGAACCAGAGTTGAACGATTTAGAGAAAATGCTTCGGATAAGAGTATCTAAAGACATCCAAGAAGATTTCGAGAATCTTCCCGTTGAGGATATGGATAACGAAGAGAAGAAGGAACGCGTTCAAGATCTTGGACGGAAACATCTGGACAGGCAAAGAACCCTGTTAGGTGAATATGGAAACCGTGCCGTCGATAAGATTAATGGATTAACTTCGTCTGTCGCTGATTATGTCCCCGTAGAGTCAATCTCGGAGAATTTGGATTCGTACAACAAAGAGGCGTACGACACGATCACAGATGAGAACATCGACCGCGTTCTATATTACATAGTCCGAGATTTCGCCGAACATGAAAAACTTAGTCCAATTATGAAGGATGAAAACATCGAAGATATATCCTGCAACGGCCCTGAAGTCCCCGTATTCCTCTATCACAAGGTCTATACTGATGTTATAACTAACGTGATGTATTCAAGAGATGAACTAGATCAGTTCGTAGCATCTCTCGCTCAAAGTAGCGGGAAACATATCAGTATCGCAGAACCTGATCTACAAGGTAGAATGCCTGACGGTTCAAGAATGCAGTTAACCTACTCTGATGAGATAAGCGATGAAGGTAGTAACTTTACCATCAGAAAATTCCAAGAAGAGCCATTCACCCCTGTTGACCTTATAGAGTACGAGACATTCTCGCTAGAGCAGATGGCATATTTGTGGCTTGCGATAGAAAATGAAAAATCTCTAATATTCGCAGGTGGAACAGCGTCAGGAAAAACAACCTCGATGAATGCTATATCATTGTTTATACCTCCACGTGCTAAGATAGTTAGCATAGAAGATACGAGAGAAATAACGCTTCGGCACTCAAACTGGGTGAAAAGCGTGACGAGAGAGTCGTTCGGTGGCGGAGGATCAGGTGAAGTTGACATGTACGATCTTCTTAGAGATGCGTTACGTCAACGACCAGAGTACATAATTGTCGGAGAGATAAGAGGTGAGGAAGCACAGACATTATTCCAAGCGATGAGTACAGGGCACACAACGTACAGTACCATGCACGCTGATGATGTTGGAGCAGCCGTCCGAAGACTTGAGAATGAACCGATCAACCTTCCACGTCAGATGCTCAGTTCTCTTGATATACTAAGCGTTCAGGTACGACTTATAAACGACGGTGATATAATACGGAGATGCAAGGAGATGGTTGAAATTGTTGATATTGACTCTGATACGGAGGAAATAAAATCTAAAACCGCCTTCGAATATGATCCTAGTTCAGATGACGTAGAATTCAAGGGAGATTCTGAAATTCTGGAGGAGATAAGAGTTATGAACAGTTGGAGTCAGAAGCAATTACAATCAGAGTTTGATCGTAGACGGGAAGTGTTAAGATACCTACGTGATCAGGTTGATGTCCGAGATTACGAGGTTATAGCTAGTGTACTAAGAACGTATATGCAGGATAAAGAATTGATTATGAAACAAATTGATAACGGAGAACTTCTAGAAGGAAAATGAGTGTATTAAAAAGATATAAATCTTGGAAGGAAGAGAGACGAGACAAGTACTACTGGGTTTCGTATAGGTTATTCCACAGAATAGCGGATAGAATAGCTGATAAAACGTCATATCCTGATGTTTTGAAAGGTTCAGCCTCAGATGTTACGGCTCGACAGTATATATCCTTAGCTCTTCTCAATACGTTTATAATAGGAATTTCAATTGTGATATTAAGCAATTTATTTGCTATACCTGGTTCTTGGATAACTACGATGATCAATATATTTAATTTTGTAATATCTTTAACCAGTCTGCCTCTATTGGTTGAAGATTTAGCCTCTCAGGTTGTTGAAGTTGTATCTACAGTAGTGTCAGTAGGTGCCGAGATCGAGTTTTCAGCTCTTCTACAAGGGCTGGAACAATCATTGAGAGAGATAGGTCGGGACATACAGGTAATTGGAGCACTTCTTCTTGCAGTAGCAACAGCGTTTGACTCGTTAATACTTCCTGTTGTAGAGTCACTCTCAGAGGCATTAGCTGAGTCTGGTGTTTCAGGACAACAGGATGTTCAGAACGACGTAAGTGATTTAATAGATACTGCTCTATCTCTGATTCCGCCAAGGAATCAGATTAGACTGTTCGTAATGGTTGTAGTTGCTCCCGTTGTATCAATTCTATACTTAGTGTTCAAGTTGGTCTGGCCAAAGTATGTTGCCAGTGAAAGAGGTCGGAAAATAGACAACAATCTCGCTAGGTCTTACACATTCATGCACGCATTATCAGCAGGTGGTCTAGGTGTGTATGAAGCTATGAGTAAACTAGCAGAATCTGAGGATGCGTACGGGGAAGTTTCTGTCGCATTCCAGAAGATAGTTCGCAACTCGAATAAGGCTGGTGGAAGTCTATCCTCCGCTATCGGACAGGTATCCGAGGAGACTCCAAGTTCAGAACTGAAAGACTTTCTAAACGGCCTTACAAACACTATTGAAACAGGTAGTGATGTTAACGCCTACGTAGAATCAAGAGCGAAGAGAGCGTTAGAAGACGCAAGAGAGAAGCAAGAGGCTAGACTTGGAATGTATGAGTTGGTTTCTCAAGGGTATATAATAATATTCGTCGCCGCTCCGATATTCTTCATAATACTACAACTCGTTGAAGCAATGGTCGGTTCAGTGAACAAGGATGTGGCTCAGATGGTTCCATATGTTATCATACCTGTCGGAGGGTTCCTGATAACAGCGATAATATATCTAACTGGACAGAAGGATAACCCTAATTTCTCATATCTGGAACCTGAATTGACTTCGAAGTGGTACGACATCGAGGTTCATCCAAATACTGAGAAGAAATACCAGTCGAGAGTTCAAAAAGTCTCGCATAGACTTAGAGCGTTGAAGTCAGCCGTATTAACTCCCATAGGAAGGATAAAGTACAATCCGAAGCTAACTCTTATATTCACACTACCACTAGCTTTGATAACCGTTCTTATTGGTGTGGAACTTGGTTACGTACCAACCAGTAGCATATCAGCTCAGGAAGCTAATCAGATTCAAGGTGTTAGTGGACAGGTGTCTCTTATGTCTCGTATCGATGAGAATCACCTTTCATTTAGCATATTCGTGATATATCTACCGTTCATGATCATCGCTCTTCCATGGTCCATACTTTACGAATTGAGAAGAAGACAGAGAGAAAAGGTTCTAAGCCAGCTACCTCAATTGTTCAGTTCAATAGACGAAGCGAATAAGAGAGGTTTAACGCTTCAGGAGGCAATTGAGACAACTGCCATGAATGGGGATAGTCAGCTGTACAATAAGCTACAAGAAGCAATTCGAACCAGCGAGTTTACCAGAGATATAAACGGTTCGTTAATTGACTTTGCTAACGAAATTCGCGTTCCTCGACTTTCACAATCAATTAGACTTCTAGTTGAGGCAAATAGAGTATCAAGTAATGTTACAGTTGTTGTTGATAAAATCGCGGAAGATCTGGAAGCTAAGTACGCCTTGAACAGAGATAGAAAACAGAGAGCTCGAATATATGTTGTGATAGTTTTTGTTTCTTTCCTAATTGGCAGTGGTGTTCTTATAGCCTTGGATATAACTTTCTTCAGTTTCATCTCTGAAGAGATTGGATCACAAAGTAGTGGCTCCTCCGCAGCTCCCAGTTCACAGTCATATGGACAGGATCTTCCTGTAACCTTCTTTAGAAGAGTATTCCTCCATTCACTACTAGCTCTGGGTTTCGTGTCAGGAATAGTGGCTGGTATGATGGAGAATGGAAAACCGGCAAACGGACTGAAGTACGCAATCGTAATGTCAACTTTATCTTTAATAGCCTTCGTTGTTGTTCCGGATCTGGTCGGATAAACACATCTTAATAACAGCCGTTGCAATCTCAGTCACCGTGAAAGTTATATTGCTCCAGTATTTAATTAGTTTTATAGATGACTGATAATGGAGATGATTGGACCGAAACTGTCGATGAGTTCTTTTCAGAGACAGATGAAGAAGAGTTACGTACGCTTGTCTCCCTACATGACAAGCATGGTAGCTTCGGACCATCCGAGTTTACAGAAGATGACGATATAGAGCCGAAGACTTGGGGTCTTGCTATTGAAAAAGAAATAGTTCAACCGTACGAAGACGGGTACAAACTTAACGCTCGTTCAGAGATAAGCCAGTACCTGTCAGACAGCTGGTCTGGAGTTCAATCCGAAGACAACCAAGACGACGAAGCTGAAGCTGATCAGACGGAAGAACTACCAGATGTTGATTTTGATAAAGCCAACTGGAGCCGAAAGGATAAGCTCGCCGCCGCAGGTGGTTTTGCTGGGATACTAGGATTCACATTCAGTCCCATCCGAGATGTTATCTACGGTGTTCTTTCAATTCCATTGAACCCTCTGTTAGAGGTTATGCCGTTCTTCGCCGTTATTTTCCTGATTGCCATTTTCACGTCAATATGGTCCACATTAGTCAGGGAGAGTATAGTCGAGGTTGATGTAAGTGATTTCCGAGAGTATATAAACGGCCTCAGAGATGATGAGGGTGGAATGTTCGGAACACCAGATGATGCGACTGAGGAAGAAGAGGAACAGATAATGCAGGCTCAACAGAGCATGATGAAAGCTCAGATGAAACCTCTTGGATGGACGATGGTAGTCACCATCCCATTCGTAATATGGATATTTACAACATCAGGATTCGGTGATGTTGGAACCATAGTATTCCCATTATTAGGCGAACAGGCTTGGGCGGGAACGGTTATCGGCCCGCTTCGAACATGGATCCTATGGTACGCCTCCTCATCAGTTGTACTGAGCCAGATTGTAAAGAGACTCTACGACTTCTAGTTACTGAACCTGTATTCTCATTCTAGTTGTTCTCCGATCAAGGAAAAGTATACGACGGGTTGAACGACGTGGATCAATAAGCACAGTAAAAGAATATAGGATTAGAGAACAATCCTATAAAATAACATATGTCCGACCTTTCTAACGGGTTAAAAAACAGGTACGTAATATCTGTTTTAATAGCACTTACGGCTCTAGCTCTTATAGCAGGAGTAGGATACGCTTTCACAACTCCATACGTTCTCCAAATTGGAGGCGGAGACGGTTTCCTATCAGATGTAGATCCTAGTGCGGGTGAGGATGCCCCACTAAGAGTAATTGATCTGCAAGTCGGGAAGACGGATGTTGCTTCAGAGACGGAGATTGAGGTGGAAGCTATGGTAGCGAACTACGGAAACGAAGTAAAACAGGATGTAGTTATAAAACCTGTGCTGACCAGTGAGGATGGAACCACCGATGTATCAGACGATATGACTCTCCGACCGAAGGATAGCTATACTGTCGAAGAGTTTCAACCCGGTTCAATAAGAACATTCAGATTCTACATAGAATTTGGTCATGACCCGATTGAAAGTGGTGAACAACAACTAACATACAAGCTTAAATTAACAGACGAAGATGGTAATAGTGATATAAACGATATAAAACAATCTGAGAGGTTTATAACGATTCTACCAGAAGGAACATCAACTGCGGGCTCACGTTTCATTGACAGAGAACCATTCTCAATATCAACATTTCCTGTTGATAAATACAAGGATCGTTTTGTAAATCAACGGGATGTCATTGGTGCTGATAGGTCAATACCACCTGTCAATAAGGATTCGAACGGGGACATATCAGAGGTCGATGTCGCAAAAGGTGAAGTGACCTCATACGGAGCTTTAACTCAGACTGATACAAGGAATGGTGGTACTATATCTGCCGTGAACGGTGAGATGCGAATAGGATTCGGATTTGAGTCCATACCAGATAGAAACCACTACGCACTTCGGTTAGCCCATGAGGACGATAATATAGAGGAGGATATTGAGCTAACACTAGTTGACAGAAGAGGAAATGAGATAGATAAAAACTCTACATACATGGTCGCACCTTCGAGCGGAGAGATAAAACAATTTGATTACCATCTTACCAGTAAAGAAGTAGATCATATAAGAAGTCAAGGAGATGTTTACGTGGTTTCTGAAATAGAAGGAGGTGGATCAACTAACGACGCTGATGTTGAAGATGTTTACTACTTATCACTTCTCGGTGTCAATGAAGTTGTTGACCTTCCGAGTAGCGATCTAAACGTTACCAGTTTAGAGCTTGTCGACCCGAATCATCGTGAGGTTAACGGAAGACCGACGTACGATCTCGATCAGAAAATACAGGTTCAGGCCGAAGTAAAGAATGAAGGTTCAGGTAGTTACTCTGGGAATCTAGGTCTCAACGAATTAAATCAAGGATTCACATCAGCCCGATCTATTAATACAAGCACGATTATAAATCCAAATCAAAAAAGGACATACACCTTCGAAACAACAGCGACCAGACCGGGAACTCACAGTTATGTTATTGATGATGAAAGTCTTTGCTCGTCGGATATTGAATGCCCGTTACAACTGCAGGTTCGTGAATCAGCAGACGATATAGTGCCGAGGATACGGACGGACTCACCTAACATAATTGCTGAAGAAACTGCTCGGTTCGAATTAACAGGTGTCTTTAGTGATGATTACGGTAGCATTAACTCAATAACATGGAGTTTCGGAGAATCTGAGAGAGCATTTAGTGACGCTGCGAACGGGGTAACAGTTGATTATGTATTTAGTGAACAGGGGCGAAAAACAGTAACAGCCGAAGTGGAATACAACGCAAATGGAGATACAAGAACTGCAGAACACTCCATATTTGTTGATGTCATAGAAAGACCAACTCCAGAAATAAACACCGTGTATTACGATATTAAAACCGCTGATAGATCAGGTACCAGATCAGGTGAGCCGTACGGTCCCGGTTTAGGAGGTCAGATAGTATCGGACTCATGTGAAGATCAATGTGGTGGTGAGATGTCGATAGCTGGAATATCTCCGCAGATGACTGACGGTCTTAGCATGATGGTTGTAGACAAGAATTTCCCATCTAATCAAGACTCAGAGATTGTGCACTATGGAACATACGACTTCCAAGAGAATCAATACGCGAGCAACGACGGATCTGAATTCAGCGGAGAGTTAGAACAGGAACTATCACCCGGTGCTATACCAAGCTTCAGAGATCATATCGACCAACATGCAGGAGAAGGTAAGATATTCATATTCGTCGGAGGTGGTGATCCTTCCATTCCTATTGACGTTGAAAGCGAATTAGAGCAAATGGGTGCCAAATTCGGAGGATACGGTGCTCCAGGCGAAAACTTCTCTTACACATTCATTACTGAATCACAGTCTCCAAATCAGTACAAACCTGTTCACGAATCAATCCTGCCACCTTCAACAGGAGATTCTCTGACTCATAATATTCAGATAAAACCCGTAGAAGCCTCTTCGTCAGATGTTCCAACTGATCAGGAAGTGTACCTGAACGTAAGAGACAGCAAAGGATCAGATTACTATCAGAGCTTAGACGACGACCAAATATCATACTCTTGGTCTGGTGTTGACTCAAGAGGAGAATACGCGTACATAGTTCCAAGTAGCACAATATCAGCCTCTGTTAACCTGAATAACATGCCTATATCAGGAGCTGACCAGCAGGATTCTGTCACAGTTCCCGTTGATGATAAGGAGGCGAATATCCAAGCCAGAGCTATGAAAAATGTTATTGAAGAAGGAGGTAAAGCAACATTTACAGCAGCATACTCGTACGATTCTGACAATCGGATAGACCCTAGTAAGCTGGACTGGTCAGTTAACAGTCCTTCAGGAACAACCGTCACTCAGTCTAATGTACAGTCAAAACAGAGCATAAGTGTAGTTGGAGGGGAGGTTCCAGGGGTGATAGAAGCTACATTACTGTACGAAGGACAAGAAATGGATACTGCTGAGGTACAACTGATAACAGACGCAGAGGCGAGGTTTGACTATAATAGAGTTCCCGGTATAATAGATTATAACAGAGGAACCGTATCACCTTCAGAATCCGTGATATATAATTACGGTCAGACTGATAATGCGAATAGCCTATCAGAGTTAGATCTGTCCACTCTAACAGCCGATGTCACTTCAACTTTCGGAAACGGATTCGTGATTGATAACGGCAACAACATTCAACTACAGGCAGACGCCAGTTCAGGAACATCAGCCTCCAGATTCGTACGGACAAACAGTCTTGATCTCGGACAGTATCAGTCTATATACGTTGCATATGAAAGATCAGTATCAAGCGAGTTGTCCGACCCTACTGGCGAAGTTGGATATGTATCTGTTCACACAGGTGAGATAACCTCCGACAAATTCACATACGGAGAGAAAGCAACTCTTAGAGGAACAGATACAGATATAGCAATGACATCTGATGTTGTAACAAACGAACAATTCAACAGAAGATACGGCATAATGGAGCTAGATGTGTCTGGAGTTTCAGGAGAATCTCCTGTTACCGTGCACGCAAGAGCCAATGCGGAAAACAACGGCTTAACATCTGTTAACATATATGAGATGTGGGCAGGAGGATCAGATTCTATACCGCAAGTGGAACAACTATTCGACTCTAATATTTACCCTGACGAACTATCTGGAGATGTCCAGTACATATCTTCGAGGAAAGGATTAGGATTTAAATCGTTAGGTAATTCTGACGGCGGTCTTCGCTCAAGATCGTTCCAGTCAGATTTCCTAGAATCTGAGTACAACTTCCCAGATGAAGGAAGCAACAGCTTCAGAGTAGAGACAGGAGGTATTGATATCACAAGCGGTCTTAATAATGACTTTGTTAGAACGGATAGTGCTGGTTCCTCCGCTTTGATAACAGGAGATTCATCAGATCAGCCACTGCTAATTGATCAGGTAGTTACAGAGGTTGAATCTTCAAACACGGAGAATCCGCTTGTTATGTTGGACGCTCGAAACTCCGCAGCTCTACCTGAGGATGACTTTAGTTGGTCGGCTTCGAACCCGTCAGTTGTTGATATAAAGAATCCGAATGCCATCCGAACTGTAGCAGAATTTACTCAGACAGGACAGCATGATATTACACTATCGGTTGATAGTGATTTCGGTTCTTCAAGTAAAACGAAGACAATACAAGTTGACTCTGTTGGACCTGACGTATCGCTTGAGATGCCTGGAAACGCTGAGGTGGGAGACTCCGTTCCGATAAATGTTGGCAGGACAGGCGGATCTAGTGTTGAAGAAACTGTTGTACTGTACGGTAACGGTGAGAAATCCACATTTAGTGGAGCGGCGTCAACCTCGTACACATATACAAATCCAGGAACTTACGATGTGACAGTTATCTCACGTAACTCAAACGGTGTAACATCAGCAGATTCAAAGGAAATAACGATAGGAACCTTGGGAGTTGAAGTGGTTGACAGTATATCTGAACAGGTATTCATACCGAATGATGCGTACTTCGATGCGACAGGGGATGCTGGATCTGTACCTGAAGAAGCGCAACCTGCTCAACTGATAGATCTCAGCAATTTCATACAGAATGAGGATGAAATGACATTCACTTGGGAAGCTCCTGATGGCTCAACATTCCAAGGAAGTACGTATCAGCACCCCGTTGACTCCGAAGGAACCGATAATATCAATCTGATAGTTGAAGGGCCGTCCGGACAGACCGACACACTTGAGATAGAGCTACAGAAGAATTTAGCTACTCCGACAATAGAGTCGTTATCAGCTACACCGAATCCGATTAAGTCATTCGAACCGTTCAATGTTCAGTACTCCGTAGAACAGCCGAGTGGAGTTAACGCACAAGTAGAAGTTGATCTTAACGATGGAACAGGTAATATAACAGGTGCGATTACAGGGTCATCGAACTCTGAATTACCTGCGGATATAAGCACGATCAACAGAAACCCAGGTGATCTGCCTGATACGTACACCGTAGAACTGTACGTAGAGAACGAGTTCTCCGAGTCGGCATATCGGACAACAGAACTCGAAGTTGAATCAGGTCCGAAAGCTGAATTCCAATTCCTTGGTTCTGAACCATTCACCGTCGGTCGCTCCGTATCAATGGATGCTTCAGGGTCTGCTGAACCATACGGTGATGATCTGACATACGAATGGACGTTCTATGATGGAAACAATCCAGTAACCTACTCAAGAACAGGTGATAGTTCAATTCAATACGCGTTCGAATACGTAGACGATGCGACGAGAGTACAACTTACCGTTATAGACTCGAACGGTGATACAGATACGGTTGAAAGAACGGTCTCCGTAGAATCTGATGCTAGTGCGGGACTAACCGCCAGCTCAGTTCAGCGAACAGGCAACTCTCATGAGTTTGAGTTTGACGCAAGCTCCAGTTCAGCAGGAGGAGTGAACAACGATATAGAGACATACAGATTCGACTTTGACAATGATGGATCGTACGAGCAGACAAGTCCGAATCCTGTTGTCTCATACGCTTACGAAGAATCAGGTGACTTTACAGCAACCGTCCAAGTTGAAGATAGTTTCGGTTCAACAGCTTCAGCCACTACAACGATAACCTCTGAACCGGGCGTGTTTACCGAACCCGTAAGACTAACAACATGCGGAAATGAACAAGGTAGAGTCGGTCCAACTCAATCTGAGTGCGATAGCGAGTACGCTGGAACTGAGCTGGAAGACTCGGTTAATGTCTATGATAACGGTATTCAAGAGTTAGATCTTCCAGTAGGCGGATACTACCGTATAGAAACTGTCGGAGCAGGTTACAACAGTAACGGAAAAGGAGCGGTGATGGAAGGTATAGTTGAACTGTCATCGGATACAAGCCTGCAGGTTGCGGTCGGACAGCAAGGAGGTAACAACGGCGGAGCGGGAGGTACGTTTGTAGCAACTGGATCTTCATACACTTCAGCTTCTGAATTAATAGTTGCCGGGGGTGGATCTCTAGGCAGTAGTAGTAATCCTATTGACGCTAACACGGGTCAGGGTGGAAACCCTGGTCGAGACGGAGCGGGAGGTGGAAGTAATGGAAACGGTGGAGGTGGAGCAGATGGAACTGGAGGAGGTGGATTCTACTCCGACGGTGGTGGCGGTCAAGCCACGAACCAAGGAGGATACGCCTTCCAGAACGGTGCTGAAGGAGCAGGAGCCAATGTCCGTAATGCCTTCGGAGGATTCGGTGGTGGTGGAGCTCCTGAGGATAACGGAGACGAGCCCGGTGGGGGTGGAGGATACTCTGGTGGAGGAGGTGCTGACGATGGCGGTGGAGAATCAGGGGGTGGTGGCGGATCATATATCTCCAACAGCTTCTCTAATACTGCTACCTCCGTCAGTAACTCGGGAGCAGGTTATGTTGAGCTACAATTCCTCGGTCAGAACCTACCCGCATCATGTCAAGAAATTCAGGATAGTGGAATTCAAGATAGTGGAAACTACCTCATACAACCTGAAGGACAAGCAGTTGAGGTGTACTGTGAGATGAACCCTGATACTACCGCAGGCAACGCAGGCTCATCTGGCGGTCCGGTTGCCGATGAGTACTCGTTCAAGTACGTTCAGAATGGTCAGACGACAAGAAGAGTAAGTGATAGCAATACATGTAAAGCAAACGATATGAGTCTATTCCAACCAAGAGGTCCTGATGAATACGATGTCGGACGTAATTACATAATAGACGACGTAGGTTACGCAGCTTCCAATTGGGATCATAACCCTGATATGACAAGTGGAGGACCTGGAGGTGGAATAGGACCGCTGGGAGTACATATTAGTGTTAACGGTGAAAGTGCGTCTAATCCAAATGGTAATGTGAACTTCGATAGTGAAGAGGATAGGATTATGAAATCTGAACACTACGGATCAGATTTCAAAACGTTAGGTGAGGATAATCTGTATGGGGAGGGAAGTAATGGTTGGAAAACAACTATTAGCGAGAGATTCTGGGTTGCAGGTACCGCTGTTGACGACACGGAACCAAATGGTGACTATGATGCGAACACTTGGCTTGGATGGCAGAATTACAATAATGACGGTTACGTCACTAATTACAACGATCTTCGAAGTGCTAATTACGGATATGACACCTATCTCTGCTGGCTAGCACCATAACA
>ERZ1034573.451-NODE-451-length-12273-cov-5.550581_pt1 | contig 12273 bp, 17 predicted proteins | sample MGYA00520641_ERZ1034573 | MGnify/ENA primary metagenome ERZ1034573 (study PRJEB33760, sample SAMEA4777724) | hypersaline lake metagenome | biome: hypersaline environment; feature: brines | place: Spain | collected 2014-08 | depth 0 m ...
GGTGCCCGGGGCGGGGGCCGGGGGGAGGGGCCGGGCCGGGGGCAGGGCGGGGGGCAAGGACGGGGGGGTCGAGGGGGGCGTGGTGGGGTTCGTCTGGGGACTTCTGCCGGCCGAACCGGGGCCTCGTGGGGCGCTCGTTCGGGTGACGACCCGGGGGTGCGCTGCGGTTGTGGAGGCGCGGGGCGCGGCCTCCCGCCTCGACGTCGACGCCTACGACACGGGCGAACTCCGCGACCGGATCGCGTACTTCGAGAGGGTCACCGAGCGGTGTGGTGGCCCGGGCGAGCGGGCCGCGTTCGACCACCTGTACGACCTGGTCGACATAGACGGCGGGGGCTGACCGGTCCGCTCGGAGCTACCGGTAGCGCTCAGTCAGGAACTCCCTGACACGTCTCCGGACCGTCGAGCGGGCTGTCTCCGAGCCGAGGGGTTCGGCGGGGTCGGGCAGTTCGCCGGCGTGTTCGCGGGCGATCTGTTCGGCGACGCGCCGGCGGAGCGTGTCGACGGTCACGGGGTTGTCCTGCCGTTCGAGTGCCGTCGCCAGCCGTTCGAGCCGTCCCGGAGTCGTGTGCTTGACTGTGAGCTCCTCGACAGGGGTATCGGTCGGGTTGTTTACCGTTTCGGCGCGAAAATCGGGGTGACGGAGCGAGGCACGGTCCCCGCGCTTGTTCCTGACGAGCACCCCTTCGGCCGGGCCGTCGTACCAGGCAGAGTCCGGAACGGTGTAGGAGTCGGGGTCGAAATCGCGCGCGGGAAGCTCACGCTCGACGGCGTTTACGGGCTGGAGACCCAGCCGTTCGAACACGCTGTGGACGGCCCCCGGCGTGAGAAACTCCCCGCCGCCCCAGATGTCGAACCCGAGAAACGGTGGGAGCCGCCCCCAGTCGTAGTCGATCCGTCGGTGGTGAGTCGAGACGCCAAAGAACACGACCTGCTCGACGTCGTCGACCGCCGTCTGGAGCCCGTCGCGGTCGAGTTGGTCACGAACGTGCCGGACAGCCGGCCGATACGGCTCCGGAACGGCATCGTGGTCGTCGTAGACGGTCGTTTCGTCACCGAACTGGAGAAACCCGGCGGCCTGTAGCTGGAACCGGAGCGTGCCGCCGCAGACCTTCTCTTGGACCCAGAGGTGTCCCTCCTCGAAGAGTCCGGCCGGGGCGTCCGCCGCGCGTGGAATCGACGGATACTCTCTCACAGTCTGTGCGGTCGACACGGGGTCCCGGAGCAGCTCGGCTGCGCTGTCGAGTGAGTGTCTGCAGACACCGATTAGAAGACGTATTCGTCGTCGTGACCCATCATGCCGTCGTCCTCGTAGCCGGAGCCGCCGGGGCCGTCCTCCTCCTCGGAGGGACCGCTCGCCTTGTACGCCTTCAGACCAGTCGAGATGAGCTCCTCGATAGCCTCCTCGCGGTTGAGAAACTCACCTCGCTCGACGAGCTGGGTTATCTGCATCTCGATGTGCTCGGGGACAGTGATTTCTACCTTTGGCATTGCGCTACTGGGCCTTTGATAGAAGGGTAATTAAAGCTAACGGGGCTCGTTTGGATGAGACAAACACAGGCTTCACAACCGCGAACAGAATCTCGGCAGTCGAAAGACTGAGTTGGCTTGTTCGATATCGCTCGGCCGAACAGGTCAACGAGAGTATACGACTACCGGGCACGTGAACGGGTGGCCGACACGCGACGGTCGACCGGCGGGCTGTCGACACCGGCGACGGGCGCACAGTCCCCCGGCACAGCAGGTGAGGGTCCGGAGCAGCGTCGGGACCCTCCGCCCTGGATGAGTACCCCTTTTATTCTGGCGGACGGACTGTCGTGGTATGACTGCCGAAGCAGCGACCGAGATGGGGTACGAGACCCGGAGTGGCGTGTCGGTTCCCGAACTCGGGTTCGGAACCTGGGAGATGGACAGTGAAACCGCAGAAGAGAGTGTCGGCCACGCACTCTCTGTCGGCTACCGTCACATCGACACCGCACAGGTGTACGACAACGAGGACGGCGTCGGCGAGGCCGTCGCGGCGTCCGATGTCGACCGCAGCGAGGTCTTTCTCACGACGAAGGTCGACCCGTCGAACCGGACCATCCGTGATATCGTGGCGTCCGTCGAGGAGAGCCTGGAACGGCTCCAGACCGACCAGGTCGACCTGCTGCTCGTTCACTGGCCCCACCCGCTCGCGGACATGGAGACTGTCGTGCGGGGGCTGAACGAGGTTGTCGACCGAGGGATGACACGGTTTATCGGTGTCTCGAACTTCGACGCCGACCAACTCGCCCGCGCACAGGGGTTCTCCGACGCACCCATCTTCACCAATCAGGTGCTCTTTCACCCGTGGTGGCCACAGCGCGAACTGCTCCGGTACTGTCAGGACAACGATATTCTCTTGACGGCGTACAGCCCGCTGGCGAACGGCGGTGCCGTCGGCGACGACCTGCTCGCAGAGGTCGGAGAGCGGTACGGCAAAACCGGGCCCCAGGTCGCGCTCCGGTGGGCCACCCAGCACCGGAACGTCATCACTATTCCAATGTCGACCGACCCCGAACACATCGAGGCGAACATCGACATCTTCGATTTCATGCTCACCCGGGAGGAACACGACCGTGTGACCCGTCCCTCGTATCTGAAAACCGGTATCGCGATGGCCCGCAGCCAGATCGGTGTGTGAGAGACCGACCCACGATCGGCCGGCAGGTCGCCCGAGATATCTAAAGGGTAGGAAGAATCTCTGCCTGCTGAACCGGTTGTTAGACACACGTACCACTGTTAGACGCATACACCAAATTACACTTACGTCCCGCCCACGTACGAGCGACAAGGAGGTCACGACAGATGAAACTCGACAGACGCAGCCTACTCGGTATCGCAGGACTCGTTCTCGCAGGAAGTGGAACCGCGGCCGCGACCCGGATGGGCGGTGACGACAGCACCGTCTCCGAGGCCGACGTCTCGCTGACGGAGCAGGCGGCCCGAGACATCGCCACCGACGAGGTAGACGGGTCCGTTCGAGCGGTCGAACTCGAGGCCGAGGACGGCACACCGGTGTACGAGGTCGAGGTAGAGGCCACCGACGGGATAGTCCACGAGGTCGAGGTCGACGCCGACGACGGGACTGTCCTCGAGGCCGAGGTGGAAGACGACGACGAGGACGACCGAGAGGACAACGACGAGGACGACGACGAGGACGACCGAGAGGACAGCACGTGAACACGAATACCGGACCGAATCGCACAGACGGTAACGGCGACAGGACCCCGAGAACAGAGCCGCCGGAACCGGACGACACCCACGAACGGAACTGTGGTCGGTCACAGACCAAACAGACAGTTCAGGTGACACCCACACGTTGTTCCCGCTGATGTCCGAATTCGAACTCCTGGAACCGGAGACGCTGATCAACGTTCTGACGCTCCTGATCACGTTGACGGTGTTTCTGATAACGGCACTCGCGTACTACCGAACCCGTCTCAGCCGTGTCCTCGTGGTCGCGTTGCTCGCGGCACTGCTCGCGACGAACATCCTGATCGAGGAGGGTGACGAGTTTCTCGAGGAGGGCGTCCCGAACTTCGAGTTGCTCACGAGTCTGTTTGGGCTCGGTATCTCGTTACTCCTGCTCGTGACGGTCGTTCGCCGGTTCGACCAGCAGACACAATGAGTCTGTGCGTTCCGACACGTATCACCTGGGGACAGTAAGATGGGTAGCTCGTACCCCGAAGGCGGTCCGTCGAACGTGCTCGACCTCGACACGCGAAAGGAGATATTCGAGTACGTCGAGTCGAATCCGGGTGTACACTTCAACCAACTCAAGCGCGATCTCGATATGGAGACGGGGCTGTTACAGCACCACCTCGAGACACTCGAAGAGTACGACGTTCTGGTGAGTGAAGAGCACCAAGGGAGGCGACGGGTGTTCGTAGCACAGGCACTCGGCGAGGCCGAGCGGGCCGTACTGTCCTCGCTGCGCTACGAGACGACACGGCAGATTCTGTTGTTTCTGCTCGAGGAGGGGCCGGCGCGAAACGGGGAACTGGCCGAGTCGGCAGGGGTGTCGCCACCGACAGTCTCCTGGCACGTCTCCCGACTCGTCGAGGAGGGGGTGGTGACCGAGGTTGCCGACGGACGAACGACGCTGTACGCCGTCGAAGACGAGGAGCTGACGATGGGGCTACTCGTCCGGTACCAGGAGAGTTTCGTCGACCGGGCCGTCGACAGGCTGCTCGATTTCTGGGGCTGATACCCGCTCAGTTGACCACGGCAGTCTCGAACCCCTCGTCGGTGACGGCGACACCGGCCGCACAGACCGCGTGCTCGAAGCGGTGGTCGTACACCGCCCGGGCGGCGTCTGTTGCGTTGGCCGCCGAGAGTTCGAACGGTTCGGGGTGGTCACGCTCGTATGTTGCCACCAGTGTCGGCTCGGTCACCGTCTCGACGAGCAGTGCGTCACGACGGACAATCCCGATGAGTGCAGTCTGTTCAGGGTCGTCCGTCGCCGTTCCGGGCGCACCGACGATACCGGCAATACGGGGGGTATCGTAGTCGTCTCTCTCGAAGTCGAGCGCGAGCAGACCGGTCGCCAGCGCGTCCCGGGCCGGGTAGCCCAGTGTGAGTTTCTCCGCGATCGGGTCGACGTGCGAGCCGTTGCCGAGCACGGCCCCTCGGTCGGTCCGGCGCAGACAGCTGTAGGCGATGTAGGGGTTGTCGGTCTCGGGGGCATCCGGGGTCGGTCCGACGGTGACCCGCTCGTCACGTTCACTCGCGGCCCGGTTCGGGAACGAGCGCGAGGAGACCCGGTACGCGCCGACCGTCGGTGCAACGACTACGAATCGTCCGACGTACATACTCTCTACTCCCGGAGCAGTCGACATGTAGGTGTCGGTCCGGGGGCTACTCGGCGGTGCCGAACGCGCGGTCGCCGGCGTCGCCGAGGCCCGGAACGATGTAGCCGTTCTCGTCGAGGTGGTCGTCGATACCGACGGTTACTAGCTCCACCTCGGGGTACCGGTCGGCGACGTGGCCTATCCCCTCCGGCGCGCTGACCGCGGAGAGCACGACCGTCCGTGCGGGGGTGGCACCGTCGAGCACCGCACCGAGTGCGGCGACAATCGTGCTTCCGGTGGCGAGCATCGGGTCCGCGACGACGACCGTATCGGCCGACCGTATCTCGGGGAGATTGACGTAGTTCACGCTGATCGGGAACCGGCCGTTCTCGTCCATCCCGGCCGCCTCGTCGCGGCTGGCCGAGAGCACACCCTGCCGGGCGTGTGGGACTGTGTCGACCAGCCCCTCGACAAACGGGACCGCCGCCCGGAGCACGCCGACGAACACCACGTCGCCGGTGAGACGCTCGCCGGTCGCTGTGGCGAGTGGTGTCTCCACCTCGACAGGTTCCGTCTCGAAGTACGCCGCCGCGAGGGCGTAGCCACAGACCCGACCGAGTCGGGTCAACGCGCGACGAAACGCCACGGGGTCGGTCTCGACATCGCGGAGTTCGGCGAGTGCCTGCTGTGCGAGCGGGTGAGCGACCAGCCGGGTGTCGCCCTGCTGTTCGAGTGTCATGGGTAACTCTGTGACCGACACCTGTATAACACCGGCGACAACGTTTTTATCACACCGGCAGTATACACTCTCCACAGACCACCTGCCATGTCAGATATGGAAGAGAGCGTCTCCGGGTTCAAGTACCGGGGCGGTTGGGTCGACATCGTCGAACACGGCGAGCGAATCACCCACGCGCTGAGAGAGCTGACAGCCGACAGCGACGTCGACGAGGACGCGCTCGCGGAGTTCGACGACTGGCGGCCAAAGAGTCACGAGCGTCTCGACGACGACGTCAACGAGAAGACCGCACAGCAGGCCCGTGTCAAGGAGGGAAAGGGTGAACGGGCCGGCAAGAACCCCGACGAGGACCTCCAGACCGCCGGGGAGAAACTCGCGGAGTCCTACGACAGTCTCGACAACCCCGACGAGGCCGTTGGAAAGTGGGGCGAGAGCATCGACTACGTCGCCCGTGCGGCCGACTCCGCCGGGCGCAAGGCCATCCGGAAGGTCGAAGACACCGTCTACCGGAACGTGATGACACAGGTGTCGCCGTACTACTTCGACAACGAACTCATCAGCGCGAACATCCAGCGGGTCTCCCGCGGCAACCGCCCGGAGTACATCTTCGAGGTCAACATCAACAACGACGACCTGAAGACACGGGTCTCGAACCGGCTCGCCGACTACGAGACCGACGTCGACCGCTGGCACGTCAACACCGAGAAGGGGACCGAGTCGGCGAAGCTCGTCGAGGGGGTCGCGGTGCCGGACGAGGACGACCAGCTCGACGCGAACACGAACTGACAGTCCTGGTGGGCCCGACTCTGCCCCGTGCTCTCGTCTCGCCGCCGTAGCGCCAGGCTCGTCCGGAGACACAACCATCAACACAGTCCACCCTGTACCCGGAGGTATGACAGACGAGGAACCGGACGTGCCGGTGTACTGCTCCGAGTGCGGGACGACGACCCGCATCCCACTCTCGGAGCTCGCCGACAGTGTCGAGCGGCACAACCAGCAGATGCACAACGGCGAGGCGGTTGCGCAGGTCGACCCCAACGTCGCCGAGCAGCTACAGGACATCGTGGCAAAGGACCTCGGTCTGCTGTGACAGGCTCTAAACCCGCCGGCGTGCCCGGCAATCACCAACACTTTGACTCGGCCGAACCCACACCCGGACATGGACCCGGAGACACCACCGAACGAGCGCGACAACGCCGCGAGGACTGGGCCAAACCGCCCGGTTCCGGACGGCGGGTCGTCGGAACTCGACACGCTCGTCGCGAAACTGCGTGCCGAGGCAGAGCGCGACCGCCCGGCCAGGGCGACACCCGACATCGGTATCGTGATGGGCTCTGACTCCGACCTCGACACGATGATGGGCTCCGAGACAGGTCGACCCGGGGCCCACGATGCCCTCACACGGCTGGGTTTCGAGGAACAGACCGACGCCGGCGACCCGCCGGACACCCGGTTCAGCTTCGAGACGTACGTCGTCTCGGCCCACCGGACACCCGAGTTGTTGTACGCCTACGCGGAGACCGCCGAGGCACGCGGGCTGGAAGTCCTCGTCGCGGGAGCGGGCGGTAAGAGCGCCGACTTGCCGAACATGACCGCCTCTATCGCCTACCCCCTGCCGGTCATCGGTGTCCCCGTCCAGGAGAAATCGGTGTCCTCGGTCATCGGGATGCCACAGGGCGCACCGCTGGTCGCCGTCGACGCTGGCAAGTCGTTCAACGCCGCGCTCTCGGCGGTCCAGATACTCGCCCGTCGGCACGACAAACTGCGCGAGGCTCTCGTCGAGTACCGCGAGGAGCTCAAGCAGGGCGTTGCTGTGACCTCCCGGGAGCTACACGAGATGGGCACAGAGAGGTTCAGGCGCGAGCACGACACCTGACTGCGGGTCACCGGTGTCCGGGTCGGGTCCGACGACCCGACCGCCCTCCTCGCGTGTGGCCGGGGGCTGTGAGAGAAAGAAACGGTCAACGCTTATGAGCGCGCGATTCAAACGTCGAGGTAGCAAATGAGTGAGTGGACGGCGATCGGGGCGCTCGCGGTCGTGGCGCTCGTCATCCCGGGGTCGATGATGGCGGTCTCGTGGCTGTTGCGGCCGAGTGTTCCCGAGCAGGGCAAACGCGCCACCTACGAGAGCGGCGAGGTGCCGACCGGTAGCAGCTACGGGCTCCGGTTCAACATCCAGTACTACATGATCGCTCTGTTGTTTCTCGTCTTCGACGTGGAGACGATATTCATCATCCCGTGGACGGTCGTCTTCGAGGATGCCGTCGGTGAGCTCGGGTTCCTGCGGGCGTTCGCACCGATGGTGGTGTTTCTCGGGCTGCTGGTGTTCGGGCTCGCGTGGGCGTGGCGCAACGGTGCGGTCGAGTGGGTAAAAAGCACCACCGCACAGCGAGAGGTGACTGACCGAACCGAACTATGAGCGACAACCAACTCCACGACACGCTCGACGAGGCACAGCAGACCACACGAGAGGCGCGCACGGGCGAGGGCGTCGACGAGCGGTACAACTCTCGGCTCCGGCAGGCGTTCGGAGACTCTCCGTTTATCCTGACGAAGTTCGACGCGTTCATGAACTGGGTGCGGGGGAACTCGATGTTCATGTTGCTCTTCGGGATTGCCTGCTGCAGTATCGAGATGATGCACACATACGCGACAAAACACGACCTCGACCGGTTCGGGGCCGGTGTGCCGCGGGCCTCCCCCCGGCAGGCCGACGTCATCATCGTCCCGGGAACCATCGTCTCGAAGTTCGGCCCGCGGATGAAGCGGGTCTACGACCAGATGCCCGAGCCGAAGTTCGTCGTCTCGATGGGGTCGTGCACCATCTCGGGTGGTCCGTTTCAGGAGGGGTACAACGTGATAAAAGGTGTCGAGGAGCTCATTCCCGTGGATATCCACGTGCCGGGCTGTCCACCCCGACCCGAGGCGCTGATCTACGGCGTGCTCAAGCTTCAGGAACAGGTTCAGGCCGGTGAGAGCGCACCCGTCACGGTCAAACCCTACGAACTCCGGCAGTTCGGCGACCTCGAGGAGGACGAACTCGTACAGAAGCTGGCAGCCGAGATCGACGAGGACGACCTCGTCATGCGGTACGACTGGACGGAGAGATGAGCCTCCAACGGCGACCCGTCGGCGAGACACCGGACGGTCTCGACTACGACGCCCTCGCGGAACTGCTCGACGGGTACGTTCTCGACCGCGAGCAACACCTCAACTGTGAGGCGTTCGTGATCCGGCCCGACGACGTGGCGGCGGTGCTGTCGACGCTGCGCGACCGTGCGGCGTTCGACCACCTCTCGCTCGTCACCGCACAGGAGTACCGTGACCGCTACGAGTCGATCTACCACCTCAAGAAGTACGACGACCCGACACAGGAGCTGTCACTGGTCGTCCCGACACCCCGTGACCAGCCACACAGTCAGAGCGGGGCCGACGTGTTCGACACGGCGACCTGGCACGAGCGGGAGGCGTACGACCTCGTCGGCATCGAGTACGACGACCACCCGGATCTCAGACGGATTCTGCTGCCCGAGACCTGGCAGGGGCACCCGCTCTCGCTCGACTACAACCAGGACAAGCCACAGATCGTCCCGTTGCGCGAGCACGCCAACCCGATGGAGGGTCGCACCGACGTGGCCGACCGGTCGGACACGATGTTCATCAACATCGGCCCACACCACCCCGCGACACACGGCGTGTTGCACCTCAAGACGGTGGTCGACGGTGAACAGGTCGTCGATATCGACCCCGATATCGGCTACCTCCACCGGTGTGAGGAGCAGATGTGCCAGCAGTCCACCTACCGCCACCAGATAATGCCGTACCCCGACCGGTGGGACTACGTCTCGGCCGGTATCCTGAACGAGTGGGCCTACGCCAGGGCCGCCGAGTCACTCGCCGACATCGACGTCCCGGTGTACGCGCAGGTGCTACGGACGATGTCCGCCGAACTGTGTCGCATCTGTGCCCACCTGCTGGCTATCGGCACGTTCGCGCTCGACATCTACGGTGAGTTCACCGCCATCTTCATGTACGCCGTCACCGACCGCGAGCGCATTCAGAACCTGCTCGAGGAGCTCACCGGCCAGCGGCTGATGTTCAACTACCTGCGCCTCGGCGGTGTCGCGTGGGGTCTGCCCGAACCCCGGGCGGAGTATCTCGAGACGGTGCGCTCGGTGATGACCGAGTTTCCCGACCGGTTGGAGGAGTACCACAACCTGTTGACCTCGAACGAACTGTTCCAGATGCGGGTGCTCGACACCGGTGTGCTCCCGGCAGAGACCGCAAAGAGCTACGGCGCGACCGGACCGGTCGCCCGCGGTTCCGGCATCGACTACGACCTCCGGCGTGACGACCCGTACGGCTACTACGACGAACTCGACTGGGAGGTCGTCACCGACGACGGCGGTGACAACTTCTCGCGGGCGCTGGTCCGGCTACAGGAGATGGAGCAGTCTGCCCGTATCGTCCGGCAGTGTGTCGACGTACTAGCGGACTGGTCGGGCGAGCGGGAGATACAGTCGAACGTGCCGCGCACAGTCAAACCCGGCGGGGAGGTCTACCGCGCGGTCGAGGGGGCAAAGGGTGAACTCGGTATCTACATCCGCGCCGACGGCACCGACACGCCCGCGCGGTTCAAGATTCGTAGCCCGGCGTTCTCGAACCTGCAGACCCTCGAGGTGCTCGCGGAGGGTGAGTACATCGCCGACATGATCGCCGCACTCGGCAGCCTCGACATCGTGCTCGGGGAGGTGGACCGATGACGCTCCCGACCACAATCGAGGAGGCTCTACCGGTCGGCGGGGTCGCCGCGGAGGCGGTGGCGGCACTGACTGCTGCGACGGTCATCGGGACGTTCGTGATGCTCAACACGGCGCTCGCAGGGCCGTGGGCGAAGCGCAAAATAACGGCCGCGTTCACCGACCGTATCTCGGTCAACCAGTTCGGCCCGCTCGGTGTCGGTATCGTCGTCCCCGACGCGGTGCGGCTCGTCTCGAAGGAACTCATCGTTCCGGAGGGGGCGGACCGACCGGCGTGGGACCTGGCACCGCTCGTGCTCGTGTTCTCTGCGCTCTTTGCGTTCGCGGTCATCCCGATGGGAAACGGTGTCCACCTCGCCGACCCGGAGGTGGGGCTCGTGTTCGTGTTCGCCATCGCCTCGGTCGCCTCGCTGGGGCTGGTGATGGCGGGCTACGCCTCGAACAACAAGTACGCCTTTCTCGGCGGTCTCCGTGCGGTCGCACAGAACCTCGCATACGAGATTCCGCTCATCCTGGTCGGTATCTCGGTGGTCCTTTACACCGGTTCGCTCCAGATGAGCGAGATTGTCGCCACCCAGAGGGAGACACTGGTTTCGCTCGGACCGCTCTCGGTTCCCGGCTGGTTCGCTATCGTCAACCCGTTCGCGTTCGTGTTGTTTCTGGTAGCGAACGTCGCCGAGGTCGGTCGGAACCCGTTCGACGTCTTCGAGGCACCGACCGAGATTGTTGCGGGCTACCAGACCGAGTACTCCTCGGTGTACTTCGTGCTCATCTACCTCGGCGAGTTCGTCCACATCTTTCTCGGCGGGGCCATCATCGCGACAATCTTCCTCGGCGGGCCGGCCGGACCGGTGTTGCCGGGTATCGTCTGGTTCCTGCTCAAGATCTGGGCGATGTTTCTGTTCACACAGTGGCTTCGCTCGGCCGTGCCGCGGGTCCGAATCGACCAACTCATCGAGATCGGCTGGAAGCGACTGCTCGTGCTCGCGTTCGTCAACCTCTTTGTGACGGCCACCGTCGTGGGGGTGCTAGCCGCATGATCGGACTGCTCAAAGGGATGGCGACGACGCTGAAACACGCCGTAGACGGCGAGACATTCACCGTCTCGTACCCGGAGGAGCCACCGGAGGTCTCTCCCCGGTTCCGTGGCGTCCACAAGTTCAGCCAGGAGCGGTGTATCTGGTGTCGGCAGTGTGAGAATATCTGTCCGAACGACACCATCCAGATTGTGATGGACGACAGCCACAACGGCGAGCAGTACAACCTCCACATCGGCCAGTGCATCTACTGCCGGCTCTGTGAGGAGGTCTGTCCGGTCGACGCGATCTTGCTCACACAGAACTTCGAGTTCGTCGCCGAGACGAAAGACGAGTTCGCCTACAACATGGAGGAGCTGAGAAACGTCCCGTGGTACAACAGTATCGACCCGCTCGAGGCGCGTGAACCCGACCGCGAGGCGTGGGTCGGCGAGGGTGAGGGGGAGGTCGACTACCAGTAGCCGTGCCGGTCACAGACGCGACGATGGAGACCCGACACCGGGTGTTCGTCGGCGACTCGCGGCAGCTGTCGGAGGTTCCCGACGATTCGGTCGAACTGGTGGTGACGTCGCCGCCGTACCCGATGGTCGAGATGTGGGACGACCTCTTTGTGGAACTGGACAGCAGCATCGGCGACCACCTCGACGAGGGTGACGGGACTGCCGCATTCGAGGCCATGCACGCCCAGTTGGATACCGTCTGGGCGCAGGTCGAGCGGGTGCTCGTCGACTGCGGTATCGCCTGTGCCCACGTCTGAGACGCCACCCGGACTGTCGGTTACAGCTTCCGAGTGGACCGGGGCCACTCGCGGGTTTCCGAAGCGTTCTGGCCGCGCGAGATTGGCCCGTTTCCGGAGGTGCTCTGGCACACACCCGTCGCTCCCGGCTCGAAGTCCCTGGCCAGCGGGGTGGTGCTTCCTAACG
>ERZ1034573.453-NODE-453-length-12238-cov-110.604613_pt1 | contig 12238 bp, 9 predicted proteins | sample MGYA00520641_ERZ1034573 | MGnify/ENA primary metagenome ERZ1034573 (study PRJEB33760, sample SAMEA4777724) | hypersaline lake metagenome | biome: hypersaline environment; feature: brines | place: Spain | collected 2014-08 | depth 0 m ...
AAAACCGTCGGCCAGTAACTCTAATTGTGACTAATTTTCTACCTAAAGTGGATAACGGTCGAGTAACAGGATGGGTTGAGAAGAAAGAAGCTCACAGAGGAAAACCTGTCCTACATGATGCAAACACCTGCTTTATAGTCAATGGCGGCAAGCTGCTGCTCGGGAGAAGATCTACAGGGGATAGAGACGGTGTTACTTCGAAGCGTGTTGGTGCCGGTCAGTGGGAAGGTGTAAGTACACATCTTCATAGAGATGATGTCAAAAGATATGGCGTTGATCCCGGTGATATAGAGATGGTTAATGAGAATATCTCTGATCTCAACGTTGTTTCAGCAGTAGAGAGGATTGAGTATGAGCTTGACTCTGAAATCTTTCCCCACCTATCTGACAAACTGGATAGAGAATCCCTAAGCTCTGTCGTGAATGATATCAGCTCTCAATTGAATTTGACTCGGTTGGGAACGTTCAGGTATTCGATGGACAGAGACGTAGATGGAAAGTGGTCGGAGAAAGAGCTCTGCCGGTGTTTTGTGATTCGCTGTGACATTAATCCTTCCACCACTGAGGAAGTCATGGATTACAAGTGGGAGCCTTTATCGGAGCTTGAAAGCAGCCATATGAGATCTTCTGACAGGTTTCCTACTTGGGTCTCTAAAGCTTTTGAAAAACTTGAAACCAGTTCTGAGGTGTCTTTAGAGTGAAGGTTTTGGGTATCGATGAAGCTGGACGTGGCCCCGTGATCGGAAGTATGTTTATCGGAGGATTTGTAACTGATGAGAAAGATCTTGACAGGCTTGAAGATCTAGGTGTCAAGGATTCAAAAAAACTGTCAGATAGCAGAAGAGAGAGAATTAGGGAAAATCTTGGAGAGATTGGAGATTCCATAGTTGAGGAGTTTACTGCTTCGTCGATTGACAGCATGATGGAAGGTATGACGATTAACCGGATTGAGATCAAGGGTTTTGCAAGAGTTATCGACCAGGCTGATCCGGATAAGGTTGTGATGGATCTTCCAGAGCCTGATGCAGAAGAGTTTATTGACAAGATAAAGAAATCTATGAACTCCGATAGCACTGACATAGAGTTTACGGCGGAGCATGGTGCCGATGATAGCTTTCCTGTCGTTTCAGCAGCCTCTATAGTTGCAAAGTCTGCACGTGAGTCACATGTCGAAGAGCTCCATTCAAAGTATGGGTATGATTTTGCCTCAGGCTATCCTCATGATAAGCCGACCATAAATTTTCTTGAAAGATATCTTGATCAGGAAGGTGAGTTACCTCCTGAGACCCGGAGATCCTGGAGTACTGCGGAGCGTCTTGTCGATCAGCACCGGCAGAACTCTATTTCGGACTTCTGACACAGCTAAAAAACTTCCTAACCAGTATGGTTTTTATGTCAGACAATCCTGAAGGTGTTTTCGTCGATACAAGGGTTCTTGTCAGAGATGAAGACGACGCTGAAACTGTCTACGAGGAGCATTACTATGGTAAGTTCAATGATGACGTCCTTGAGCTGTCCTTAGTAGAGGCTTACCACCTTATGGATCGTGATCTACTTAAGGTTCTGAATGATGGGGAGGAGCTTTCCCAGGATGAGGCGTTGGAGGTTTTTGCTGATGAGGATCCTGAGTTCTACCATAAGCTGCAGGCTTATTCAGATTTAAGGGAGAGAGGTTTCATAGTTAAGACCGGTTTCAAGTTTGGTGCTCACTTCCGTGCGTATCCAAGAGGGGTAAACCCTTACGAGGATGGTCCTAAGAAACAGGAGCAACATACTAAGTGGGTGGTCCATGCTGTGCCGGAGGATGAGGAATTAAGTTTTTCGGAGACTTCAAGAGCGGTGAGGCTGGCTCAAAACATCCGTGCTACAATGCTCTGGGCTGTGGTTGACAGCGAGTCAAGTGTCACTTATTATGGCGTAGATAGGAAGACGCCCTAGGTTATTGGAAGATGTTTATTCTTCCTCTTCTGCCCTGTCTTTGCTTCAGTTTTCTGCCGATCAGTATCCCTGCTGCAAGCCCTGCTAGGTGTGCTGAGCTCGCAAAACCTCCAATTACAGGTAGCCTGACGCCTATCAGGCTTGTCGCTATGTTTAAGGTTTCTATTGCACCGAATGCTTTTACTGCGGTGCTGATCTTCATAGGGAATACAAAGTAGAGAAGCACTTCTGCGTCAGGGTAAAGCACTGCTATCGCCCCGACTACCGCCACAACTGCTCCTGAAGCTCCAACAGCAGGATTCATACCTACAGCATGAGTGGCTGTGTAGGGTATCAGGTATAGCAAGTTGTTGAATAAAATGTAGGCGATACTGGCGATTAGTCCTGTCCCAACGTAGAATTTGAGAAGTTTTTTGCTGCCTATGGCTTTTTCTAGGGCTGATCCGAAGAAGTAGAAAGTTGCCATGTTCGCAAACAGATGCAGGAGGCCTCCATGTGCAAGCATCACCGTGGCTATACCCCATGGCTGTGTTAGAAGCGTTGGATCATATCCTAGGGTTGTAGCGGCGGCCTCTGTCAAGGGATTTTGTGATAGTGCCTGAGGTGTCAGGTTGGGAAACAGCATGAATCCGTACTTTACCGTATCAAAGATTTCTGCTACAAAATAGAAAACTGAAGTCAAGGCTATTATCGACATTGTGAGATTGTTTTTCAAAGTGTACTTGATGTCTGATAGCAGGTTGTTTCTTCTTCCTCGAGTGGCTGCAGTTTTTTCCTCCTTCAGGTTTTTCTGCCTAAACCACTTCTGGCTATTATCCTCCTTACTTGATTTCTTTTCTTTATCCTGTTTTTTCTTGGTGTTTGAGTCAGGCATGTACTCTTCTTTCTTACCGGACTCTAGTTCCTGGCAGTCGTGGTTTTCAGGTAACCTGTGCTCTGAACAGAACTTTTTGCCGCAGTAGTGGCAGGTAAAGCTCATTGTCTGTTTTCCGCATTCAGAACACTCGGACATGGATTGAAGTTTTCACATCCACCTTTTTATCATAGGTTACCAGTACAGATTCAGAACACTGATCTACATAAGCTTAGGAAGAAGAAAGATAGAGAAAGAAGGTTAGGTTGTGGCTTGAACTCAGATATGTTGCTCCAGTTCCGATACCTTTCTCCTTTCCTGTTCTGTTGAGTCTCTGTCTCTGACGGTAACCTTTTCAGGCTCCTCCTCAAGTGTCTCGTAGTCTATGGTTATACAAACCGGGGTTCCTACTTCGTCCTGTCGCCTGTATCTACGGCCTATAGCACCACTATCGTCGTACTTGACTGAGAAGCCTTTTTTACGCAGTTTCTCGGCTATCTCTCGGGCCTTTTTACCTAGGCCGTCCTTGTCCATTAACGGCAGTACTGCGACCTCAGTAGGTGCTACAGATTTTTTCAGCTGGAGTAGCTTCCTTCTTTCATCGTCTACCTGATCCTCGTCGTAGGCATGAGCCAGGACAGTATAGACTATTCTGTCGATACCAAACGACGGTTCTACAACATGAGGTAGGATCCTCTCACCGTTCTCTTTCACTTCTTCCACTGAGAAATTGCATTTGTCAGAAGGTATCTGTACCTCTTCGCCTTCAACCTTTAGATTGACTTCCTCTTGGTTAAATGCTTCGGGTCTTTCCTTTGCAAGCTTCTCAAGCCTGGATTTTACTTTATCTGCTTTGTTGCCGAATTCCGGCCCGAGATACCCCATGTCAGGGTTTACCGTGTTTTTCTCCACAGTTTCCGGTTTGTCAAACTCTTTGAACAGTTTGTAGCTGTCTTGGCTGTGTTGATTGTGTTTTTTGAGGTCGTAACAGCCTCTGTATGCAAAGCCTGTGATTTCTATCCAGTCTCCGTCGACCTGGCTTTCAGCGTCCCAGCAGTCACTTGCGTAGTGTGAGAGTTCATCGCTCTGGTGTTGTCGGAACCTGAACCTATCCATGTCTACGCCGATTGACCTGTACCATTTCTTGGCGATGCCTAGGTAGTAGGCAATCCACGGTGACTCGATTACCTCCTCTTCGACAGCTTCTCTAACAGTCATCCTCTGGACTTCTCCATCTTTGTTGCTCTGTTGTTTACGCGAGTAGAGCTTGAGTTCGACATCCTCAACCCTACTCAGGTTTGGTTCATCCTCTTCAGGATCGATAAAGTGCTCTAGTTCGGCCTGTGTGAACTCACGTACACGTACAAGACCTTTTCTAGGGCTGATCTCGTTCCTGTAGGCTTTACCTATCTGTGTGATGCCGAACGGTAGCTGGTTTCTGGCGTACTCCTTTAGCTGTGGGAACTCAACGAAGATTCCCTGTGCTGTCTCAGGTCTTAGGTAGCCTGGATCTCCGTTACCTGGGCCTATACCGGTCTCGAACATCAGGTTGAAGTCTTCTACTTCCACGTCGGCTAAGCTTTCACCGCAGCTAGGGCATTCAAGTTCATGATCTTTGATCAAGTTCTCTACCTTGCTGTTTGAGAAGCTTTCAGCCTCTTCGATCTCGGTGTTGTCCTCTATGAGGTGATCGGCTCTGTGTGAGTTCTCGCATTCTGGACATACTATGATCATGTCGTCAAAGCCGTCCAGATGACCTGAAGCCTTGAATACAGGTTCTGGCATAACTGTCGGTGCTTCTATCTCCCTGTGTCCAAGAGATCTTGAGAATGTTCTTCTCCACATGTTTTCTATGTTTCTCTTTAGTTCGGCGCCTTCAGGACCAAACGTCTGGAAGCCTGATACACCGCCGTACGCTTCGTTGCTTTGGAAGAAGAAGCCTCTTCTCTTTGAAAGTTCAGCCACTTTCTCACTTAGATTGTCCATAGAGAAACACCGGGCTGAGAGCCTTTTATATCAGCTGCTGTAGTAGATTTTGAGAGAAAGTTTTCAGTAATCCGTGTCTCGTGCTCTGATCTGAACACGAGGTCGTCCAAAACGTCCACCCTTGGTTGTCATAGTGGTCACATATTAGTATCCTGTAGTTAATTTTTTATGGATTACATCTGTCCGAGAACTGCCTAAACAATTAAAAGCAATAAAGTAATACTTCGTAATACGAAGTGACTTGGTGTGGAAGGAATTGAAGACGTTAACCCCAGTGGAAAGAGAGTCCTTCTCAGAACTGACCTAAATCTTCCTGTTGAGGACGGTGAGCCAAGAAGGACTGTCCGTTTTGACAGATACCTGCAGACGATTCAAGAACTGAGTAAATCAGGTGCAAAGACCGTAGTAATGAGCCATCAGGGAAGGCCTGCTCGTCAAGACTTTATCTCGCTTAAGCCACACGCAGATATGATCTCTGAAGCTGTCGAAGACAATGTCAGGTTTGTCAACTCTTTTTTTGGCCCGCAGCTGGAGAAAGAGTTAGATGATGCCGAGAAAGGGGAAGTACTGGTTCTGGAAAATGTTAGGTTTCTATCTGAGGAGCTGCAGAATGTCAGTCCAGGACAGCATTCACGAAGCCATCTTGTTCAGAGCCTGAAGGATTACTTTGATCTACATGTTGTAGATGCGTTCTCTGCTGCACACAGATCCCATGCATCCTTGGTGGGGTTTACGCCTGTATTAGACTCATATGCAGGACCTGTCATGAGAAGGGAGCTTGAGAACTGTAGTATGGTTAAGGATGAGTTTGAGGAAGGCGTTCTTCTTCTTGGAGGCGAAAAACCCTCTGACGTCATAGGTATGATGGAGCACATGATTGAAGATGTGGAAAAAGTTCTTCTTGCAGGTATACCAGGTGAACTTGCTCTAATAATAGAAGGATATGACCTAGGACAAAAGAAGCAATGGATAAGTGAAAACAGCTTTGATGCCAGTATGGAAAGCCTTGAGCAGCTTCTAGAGGAGTACAGGCATAAGATAGTGCTGCCGGAGGATCTAAGAACTGATTCTGGGGTATATACTCCTGAAGAAGTGCCGGGCGATGAGCTGACATGGGATATAGGAAATAGGACCATTGAAACATACTGTAGAGCTGTTTCTGAGGCGGATGCTGTCGTCATGAAAGGGCCGACAGGTGCGTTTGAAGATTATCCTGAGGGATCAAGGGAGATTGTAAGCTCTCTTGCAGACTCCGATGGCTTCACCGTTATGGGTGGAGGACATACATCTTCTCTTGTGCAGAGGTTTGGGTACAGCATCGATGACTTCTCACATGTATCTATAGCTGGAGGTGCATTTGTCAGACATATGAGCGGAGAAAAACTCGCTGCGGTTAAGGCACTGGAAAATAGTGGCAACAAATAAAAACTTCAGGACTCATAACCTTAATATGGCCGAGACATTAGTGTTCAAGCATTCTGTAGGTCTCAGTCGTTACTATACCTATTGAAAACCTGTCTTCTAAAACTAATTCTACTGTCTCTATGATACCAACAAACAACTCTGGCGCCTGTACCTCTGACGTGGCTAGTATAGCAACATCTCTATCCCTGAATAGAGAACCTGGGCAATTCCTGCCGCTTGTAGCAGGTGCAAAATGGAGTCCATATAGTTATGGAAAGCTCAGATGTGGCTTCAATTACTTCAAGAAATCTAAACACTTTTTATAGTTTTTACAGAGTTAATTCTAGCTCTCATATGATGTAAAGAGAGCACAGCCTCTTAAAGCTTTTTAGCAATACTTTGCGGTAAGATGGCAGACATAAGGGAAGCTCTTCAGTCTGAAGAAGAGCAGGGTATGCGCGGAGCATTCGAAAACCAGGCAGAGGAAGTTCTGGAGAATGAGGAAAGATATAAGAAGAGCTGCGATGATTTCAGAATCGGCTTGGAGACGGAGTACCCTGCTGTTGATGAGGAGGATTTAGAGCCTATCGACAGAGAGGTCCGGAATCAGGTGATTGAGGGGCTCGACTTTGCTGATGTTGAGGTCGGAGGTGCACAGGTTGAGGTCCGCACCGATCCGATGAGGCCGGACAGCCTGGCTGAACTCGAGAAGGAGATGAGACTTATAGAGCAGGATCTGCATGACGAGGCAGAGGTCCGGGGAGCTGAAATACTCCGGTCAGGGACACATCCCTTCGTTGATCTGGATTCGATCCCAAAGACGGACAAACCAAAGTACGACGAGGTTCCTGGGTTTCATGATAGGCACCGTGGTGAACATGTCCAGGACGAATTTGGCCGTAAAGAGTCTATAGATCCGCGTGACGCTGATCTAGCGGCGGTAATCAACTCAACGCAGACAAATGTCGAGGCGCCTGACTTCGAGACAGCTGTTGACAGAGCAAACGCAACCTACATGATCTCGCCGTTCATGTCCTCGCTGTCCTCCAATGCCCGATTTGTCGACGGCAGGGACACAGGCTTCGCGGATATCAGAATGCCTCTGTGGGAGAAAAGCCATGATATAAGAACGGAAGAAGAACTAAGAGAAGAGCCGGTCGAGGCAGGAAAACTTGAATCCTACTACGACGACCTTGAGGATTACTTCTCTCGGGTGAAGGAGCAGCCGTTCATCCTCCACAAAGAGGAGGCGGCGCTGGATATCGGCATCGGCACGTTCTGGAAGGACTCTAGAATAAAGTTCAAGCAGGAGCCGGAGAACGAAAGGTACGACGCGATAGTTGAGTCACGGGTCGTTTCCACACAGCCGACGATACCTGAAGAGATTGCGATGCACGGCTTCTACGTCGGAAGACTCGCCTACGCTGAAAACGAGGAGATCCACGGCGAGGGGGAAGAAGACCTGCTGGACATCGAGAAGGTGAACAGGAACCGTTACGCCGCCATGCACAACGGCCTTGAAACCAAGCTGTACGGCACCGACGGAGAGCTCTATGACGCAACAGAGGTCCTGGAAGAAGAACTTGAAAAAGCGGAGATTGGACTCGAGTACGCTGGAATAGAGGATCCGGGCTACATGGATCTGCTACATGACCGGCTGGAGGAAGGCACTCCCGCTGATCTGATGGCCGAAGGTTTCAATAATGCCCTTCAGGAAGGACTGGATAGAGAGCAGGCCCTGAAGAGGGGCCTGGATTACCAGGTGAAACAATGAAGACAGAAATTCTTGGCGTTGGAGAACCGGATTACGCAGTGGTTACATGTATTCACGGAGAGGAGAGCTGTGGCTGGGAAGCAGTCCAGAAATTTAAGGAATCTGGCTATGATCTTAAGGAACCTCTCAAGGTTATCCTTGCGAACGAGAAAGCCTTTGAGAGTGGAGAGAGATATGTTGACGTCGATATGAACCGTGTCTTCCCTGGTGACCCGGATTCGGAAAAATATGAGGAAAGAATGGCTTACAAGCTTGAAAGAGAGCTGGAAGGACTCAAGGTGCTGGACATACATTCTACTGTTTCCCGTGAAGCGCCATTTGGAATCATAGTTGGCGAAAACGGCGAGGAGATAGATCTTGCGAAGTCTGCAGGAATCCGACAGCTGGTGGATATGAGCTATGTTGGAGGCATGAGTCCTGAAATTTGTTCGGTAAGTGTTGAACTCTCAAGGACCTCGGGAAATCCCACACAGGATGCCTATGATCTTTTGATTAACTTTCTCGCTGCAGAAGGTTTAATTGACGCAGAATTTGAACGAAGCAATCCTGAGTTCTTCAAGGTTTACTCGAAAGAAGAGGGATCTGGATATGAGTTCCTAGCCTCAAACTTCCAAAAAGTCGAGGAAGGTCAAGTATATGCCGAAAAAGAAGATGACCAGAAAGTCGCTGAACAGGACTTTTACCCGGTACTGATGTCGACTGACGGCTACGATGACATGATCGGCTTCAAGGCCGAGAAGAGAGATATTTAAGATTTCACCCATGACCCTCTAGTATGGCTCAGAAAGGTGAACGTGTTTGGAGGATCTTTGCCCGATAGTCTCCTGAGCCGCAGCTATCTCAACATTTCTTCTGTCAAAAACTTCTCATGGCGATAAAAATTTTTCTAGGAAGCTTTTCAGGAGTTTTGCTTAAATTAAAGCGCTTTTAGCCGTAGCTATGCCCCTTAAAGCAGTTTTTCGGACCTTTCCCTTTTTAAATTTTTGCAGGAAAGATGGAGATGTGATAGTATGACTGTAGATCCAACCTCGGGTGGACATTTTTGGTAGGCCAGAATTATATGACCTAGACGAACTTCTATCGGAGTACGGCGGAAAAGGGCTTCATCTCAGGCTCCTAGAGGACGGCGAATTCCCTGTACCGGAAACATACACTGGAGAAATAAATACAGAACAGCTCGACCCAGGCCAGACCTATGTTGTCAGGAGCAGCGCCCGCGACGAAGACGTACTTGGGACGACAGGAGCGGGAGAGAACGAATCAGCTCTCGCAGTGCCTGGAGACAAGGTTCCCAAAGCTATAGAGGAGGTTCGGTCGCACTACGACGGTGAAGGAGGGGTCGTGGTCCAGGAGGACATGACAGAAGATATGAAGTACTCTGGAGTCGTCTATACCAACCACAACGGCCAGATGATGGTTTCTCTCGGAGAGGATAACGCAGTCCATTCTATAGTTGAAAATGGAGATCCTGAGCTGCGTGTCGAAATAGATGACGAGAAAAGGATCTACGGAGAACCGGTTGATCCGGGAATAATGCAGGAGATAGAAGAGCTCTCCCGGGAGGTTGAGCAGTACTTCGGCCGACCGATGGATCTCGAGCTCGCCTACACAGAAGATGGGCCGGAGCTTCTCCAGGCAAGGCCGATGAACAGCCTGACCGATGAAACTCTCAAGGAACACGAGAAGCGGAGGCTGCAGAACAAGACAGAGCACCTGAAGGATCTCGGCCTGGATGAACTGGTGCTCGGCCACGGAAACTATCACGAGATACTTGGAGGAGGTGACGCCACACCTCTCAGCATATCCCTTTTCAGCTACATCTTCTCGGGCGATGGGGAGGGAACTCCTGGAGGTACACAGCTCGGAAGAAACGAGCTTGGCTACGAGAACGGCGATGAGATTTCTCCGTGGACAGTCAACCTCGGCGGAGAGGCTTTCTTCAACTTCGCCGGCGACGCGCTCCAATTCAGGCCTGAAGGCATCGAGGCTGAGGAACTGATGGAGGTCATCAACGACGTCTACATCCCAATGGTTAAGGGTGATCCGGATCTCCTCAATTATCCAGAACTCGGGATGTACGCCAACTTTGCGGAGGAGGCGGAGGAGCTCGGTCTGCTGGGAGAGCCTTACGAGGATCTGGTTGAGAACCTGCAGTCTGAGCTGGGAGAGTTCGAGATACCTGAGGAACCTCCTACAAAGAAGGAACCCGGCGATTTCGAGGATGTGAACGAGATACTTGAAGCGCTTGACGAGACCGTCGAGACAATCCGGGAAGAGCACGCAAAGGAGTACGTCAAGGCTAGGAGACTCGACTTCTTCGCCAAAGAGGATCTCAGATTCAAGCTTCAGGAGCTTAAGGACGAGGATCCTGAAGAGTACGAGAGGCTGGTCGAGGCGTTCTCAGACAGGATTGACGGCGACGATCCACAGGAGCTACGGAATGCGATCGCCTACGACGAGTCTATACCGGTCTTTCAGCCTCCCGACACCGAGGAGTACAGGTATCAGGGAAGCTTCGAGCTCTCGAACCCCAGAAGTGTGCCGGAGGAAAGAGAGTTCAGCGAGGGACGTAAGATACCGAACGATGAGATCGCGGAGCTCGCCGAGGTCGCGAGAGAGGCAAACGAGTTCAGCGAGAAGTACAAGTTCTTCCTACACCGGGAGTATGACTTGGCGAAACAGCTGGTCGAGGAGCTGGGACAGGAATCCGGCTTCGGCGACGATGTCTTCATGCTTGAATACGACGAGCTGGAGCTTCTGGAAGAGGAGCCGATCCTCGCGGACTACCGCATCGACATGAGAGAGGAGATCAACGACAGGGATCTATTCTCCAGTCCGGTTTTCGAGTCGGATCTTGAGAGAGGGGAGCAGAGAACATATGAGAAGGGGCCGGAGCTCGCGTTTGGGAAGATGGAGGGTTCGAGAGAACTCCAGCTAGGACAGGACGCACAGGTCGTCTCGGCGGTGGATCAGACCGTCAGCGTCGACGAGTCAGCAGAGATAATATTCACGCCGGACAACGTGAAGCCAGGATCCCATCTGTACACAGTGCTGTCTGACTACGATAAACCAGTGGTTACCGTCCCCGAAATAGAGAAAATAGAGGAAGCCGAAAACGTGAATGTGGAGGTGGAAGACGGCGATGTCAGGCTCGATCATGATTAGACACTCAGCCTACCAGGTGGACTGGACGGAACTCGACAGGGAAGAGCTGGAGAAGCTTCTCCGCCATGAGAAAGATCCTGGCATCGACGAAGAAAAACTCGAGCAACAGCTCGACACCGAGAAACTTCGTGACCAAAATTTCACTAAAATATACAGTTCTTCCCTGAAACGCGCAAGGCAGACAGCAGAAAAACTTTCGGGGGTCTTGGATATACCAGTGGAGGAAAAGGAGGAGCTGAAGGAGCACAGGTTTAAAGGAGTTCCTGAAAAAGTGTTTCAGGAGGGAAGCGAGGCTGTCAGACAGTACCTGCTCGACAGGACTAGGGAAAAATCGGTCGAAACCGATTTTACTCGGGAACAAGCTGCAGGAAGCGTCCTGGTTATCTCCCACGGCTTCAAGATGAGGAACTTCTATTTAGAGATTTTTGACGGCGATTTCGGCATTCTTCGAAATAATCGCAGATTCAGGAACTACCTAACCGGATTTGATTTCTCAAAAGGAGTGTTTGCTAGCTTAAATCAAGAGATCGGACGACTTGTTTAAAAATTGATCTAGAAATTAAGAATATTAGCCCCAAATTTTCAACAGAGGAAATTGAAAATGGTAGATGAAGAGTTTGATGTAACACCTTTTGATGTTGAGGGACAGGTCGACTATGATCGTTTAATTGACAAGTTTGGAACAGAGGAAATCGATGAAGAGCTCAAACAGAGATTCTTTGATCTGGCAGGAGACGAGAACCTCTATGTCAAGAGAGACTTCATCTACTCACACAGAGGCCTTGACGAGGCACTGGATGAGTACGAGGATGGAGAAGGTTTCTTTCTCTACACTGGAATAGGACCTTCGGGTCCAATGCATATCGGTCATATCATAAACTATTACTTTACTGCATGGATTCAGAGAAAGTTTGACGTCAATGTCTATATCCAGGTTACTGATGACGAGAAGTACTGGGATCGTGATATAACTGATGAAGAAGTTGATGAAAATGTCGAAGACAATGTTAGAGAGGTAGCGGCCGCAGGATTTGACCCGGACAAGACATTTATCTTCCGTAACAGGGAGTATATGGGTAATATGTATGATGGGATTGTCAAGATTGCCGAAAAAATAA
>ERZ1034573.454-NODE-454-length-12225-cov-77.035333_pt1 | contig 12225 bp, 8 predicted proteins | sample MGYA00520641_ERZ1034573 | MGnify/ENA primary metagenome ERZ1034573 (study PRJEB33760, sample SAMEA4777724) | hypersaline lake metagenome | biome: hypersaline environment; feature: brines | place: Spain | collected 2014-08 | depth 0 m ...
CGGTCATCTCGGATTCGACGTCCTCGCGTGCGGCTGCCAGCGACTCGAGGTCGTCTTCTAACGCTTCGATCCGATCGGTGGTGTCTTCGAGGTCACGCTCTGCGCGGTCGACGTCGGCTTCGAGCGACCGAACCCGCTCTGCGGCCTCGGCCTTCCGCGTGCGGGCGTCGTCGATGTCGGCATCGAGTTCGTCGATCGTCGCCTGGAGCGCCTGGCGTTCGTCTTCGAGTGTCGCGATCTCGGTCGCGAGCCGTTCGAGTTTCCCCCCGCCAGCGCTGGTAAACGAGTATCGCGAGCCGCCCCCGGAGCCGCCGGTCATCGCACCCGACTTCTCGACGAGGTCGCCGTCGAGTGTCACCATCCGGTAGTCGCCCATCAGCTCGCGGGCGGTTCCCATGTCCTCGACGACGAGCGTCGACCCTAACACGTACGAGAAAATCGGGTCGTATGTCGACTCGTACGTCACGAGGTTCCGCGCGAAATCGACGACACCGGGCATCGACGGGGTCCGCGGAAGCCCCCGGTCGTCCATCTTCGTGATCGGCAAGAACGTGGCGCGGCCGGCGTTTCGCCGCTTAAGATAGTCGATACACGTCGAGCCGACGCCGTCGTCGTCGACGACGACGTTCGCGAGCCGCCCACCCGCGGCCGTCTCACACGCCTCGGCGTACTGCCCGTCGACAGAGCCAAGCTCGCCGACCGCCCCATGTACACCGTCTATCCCGCCGTTTTTCACTTCGGTCACCGCCCGTGGCCAAGAGCTGTCTCCTCGCTCGCTCGCGGCTGCCTCCAGCGTTGCGTACTCGTTTTGTTTCTCGCGTAGCTCCGCTTCGAGCGCCTCGAGCCGCTCTCTCTTTTCGGCTTTCTCCGCGAACAGCTCGGAGATTGCTTCTTCGATGGTTGCGTGATTCTTCTCAGCCTTGTCGAGTTCACCGTGGAGCTCCGAGAGGCGTGCCCGCAGGTCCGGGATCGACTCCTCGGCGTCGGCGAGTTCCCCGCGCGTCTCTTCGACTGCGTTCGACCGTCTCCGTGCCTCGTCGAGGAGTCGATCCTTCTCGCGTTGTGTCTCGTGCTTCTTTTCGCGCAGCGACTCGAGCGTCTCCTTGGTATCGGCGAGTTCGGCCTTCAGATCGTCGAACTCGGTGTCTGCGCCCTCGATCTCGGCTTCGACATCGGAGCGCTCGGCGCGTTTGGTTGCGATCTCAGAGACGATCGATGCCTTCTCGACTTTCACCTCGCGGATCTCGCTCTCGAGTTCGTCGAGGGTCTCCTGTTTGCGGTCGATCTGGACGAACGCGTTGCGCCGCTCGGTCTCTGCCGTTTCGACTCGCTCGCGAGCGGTCTCGATCTGTGCTTCGAGTCGCGATCGCTCGCCCCGAAGCGACTCGATCTCCGAGCGGATCGCGATCTGTTCGTCCTCGCCTTTCGTCTCGATCTCGTGGGTGAGGTCTTCGAGATCTTCTTCGAGCCGCGTGAGCGCTCCCTGTCTCGTGTCGAGTTCTGTTTGGTGCGATTCGAGCGTTTCGCGTGCTGATTCGATCGCTTCGTCGACGTCTGCGAGGGCGTCGCGTTTCTCCTCGAGTTCGGAGGCCTTGCGGAACCCGCGGTACTCCTCGACATCCTCGCGAAGTGATTGGTACTCGAGTGCAGTTTCCCGCTCGGCTTCGAGCTGGTCGAGTCGCCCACGCTTCTCCTCGATGCGAAGGTCGGCCTCTCCGATCCGGTCTTCGACCGTATCGAGCTCGCCGAAGGCGGCCTCTTTCTTCTCGTCGAACTCGGCGACGCCCGCGATCTCGTCGATGATCCCCCGCCGCTGGTACGGCGTCATGTTGATTATCTCGGTCACGTCGCCCTGCATGACGACGTTGTACCCTTCCGGAGTCACCCCGGCCGCGGCGAGGAGGTCGCGGATATCCGAGAGGTTCACCGAGCGACCGTTGAGATAGTAGTACGAGTAGTAGTTGTCGTCTGTTTCTTTGACCCGTCGTTTGATCGTGATCTCGGAGACGTCTCCAACGTCCTCTGAGCCGGCCGCAGAGACGACGTGTGATCGGTCGAGGGTCTCATCCTCGTTGGACAACACGACGGTGACTGCGGCCTCGTTCGGCCCGCTTCCGTCGACGTCGTCGTCGTGACCGGGGTTGTAGATGAGATCGGTGAGCTTCTGCGCGCGGATCCCTCTGGTCCGTGCCAGCCCGAGCGCGAACAACACCCCGTCGATGATGTTCGACTTTCCGGACCCGTTCGGTCCGGTGACGACGGTGAAGTCCTCGTAGAAGGGAATTCGCGTCGTCTGCCCGAAGCTCTTGAACCCGTCGAGGACGACTTCGGTGATGTACATGACGGGGGTGACGTCTTACGCGACGATAATGTCGCTGCTCGAGGTGTCCGACTCCGACTCGCGGTCGCCGTCACCAGACTCGGTGGTCTCGCTCGACCCGCCCCCGTCAGATGCCGTTGATTCGGGACCGACGCCATCAGCACCCGCGACGATGAACCCGTCGCTATCGGTGGCCTGTGTGTCGTCGCTCGCCGGTTGTTCTGCGGTTGTCTGGCCAGTTTCCGCCTCATCGGCGGCTACCGTCTCGTCGTCGGTCGACCCCTGTTCGACGACCTCGGCGTGGTCGTCTGACGCGGTCCGGCGCTCGGCTTCGACGGCCTGTGCCTCGCGGTCGGCCTCGAGTTGACGAACCCGTTCTTTGGTCTCGACAAGCTCTTCGGTGAGTCCGTTCACCGCTGCCTGCAGCTCCGCAACCTGGCGTTCGAGGTCTTCCACTCGGTTACTCATATACACTCGTATGCCCGCGCGGGAGGTATAAATCTGCGTCAGACAGACGTGTGACCACACCGCACGAAATCCGCCTCCTGAGCGAAAGTACTTATATCGATGGTTGCGTTGTGACGACCGATGAGCAAGATCACCTTCCGCGCCGACGACGACCTCGTCGAGCGACTGGAAGCGTGTGACGCCTCGAAAAGTGAGGTAATGCGCGAGGCGCTTCGGACGCACCTCGCCGACGACCCCGAAGACGACGCAGACGCCAACTCGCTCGAAGCGATACTCGCCGATCGCGTCGACGAACTGATCGAGGACCGACTCGATGCGGTGCTGGCGTCCCGCGGTGTCAGCGGACCGTCGGGCGCCAGACCGTCGGACGCCACACACCCGTATGCACCCGGAGATGTGACTGTAAACGTCACACTCGACGCTCCAGGCGCTGATATCGACGACGCGCGTGTAACCAGAGACAGCGATCCGACCGGCGACCCAGCGACACGTAAGACACAGGATGCGGACCCCAGAGCGACGCCCGAAGGACAGCGCGCTTGTGTCGGCTGTGGTGAACACGTTCCGGACGGAGACGTGTACTGCCCAAACTGCGGGGAGAAACAGTCACACCGGGCGTTCTGCGAGTGCGGAGACGAGGTGCGAACGGACTGGGCGTTCTGCCCTGGATGCGGTCGGCGGACCCCCGCTGCGGACGTGTTACACGACCAGTGAGCAGCCCCAAACCGAATACCTACGGGGTGGTGGTGTCATACATCCGCCGGTAGCTTTATATCATTAGCTTCAGATGTCCCGCCTGTGTAAGACGACCGTCTTACAGCCGGCGACGTGATCGGGGATGTCCCCGGTGCATCCGCCGTGTTCTGTAAGACACGCAGTCCGTCGTCTTACCGGGGGAATACAACATATGGAGCGTGTGACACTGCGCATTCCGAAACAGCAGATCGACGAGGTGGAACAGATGGTCGAGACGGGAGAGTTCCCGAATCGGAGCGAGGCAATCCGGTCAGCTGTTCGCGAGATGCTGAGCGAACAAGACACAGAGCGCGACGACCGCAGCCGCGCACACAGTTGGGCAAAGGTGTAGACCGATGCAAGATCTCGTTCAAGACGCCCTCGAAAACGCGGAGGCAGAAAAGCGCGAGCTTGACACCAGCACGGACGACGACGACGAGTTCGGTGATCCCCGAATCGTCATCGTTGGTGCGGGCGGCGCTGGTAACAACACCGTCAACCGACTGTACAACATCGGCGTCGACGGTGCCGATACAGTCGCGATCAACACGGACAAACAGCACCTGAAGATGATCGAAGCCGACACCAAGGTCCTCGTGGGTAAGTCACTCACGCAGGGACTCGGTGCCGGTGGCGATCCCAAGATGGGTGAGCGGGCGACCGAGATGGCCCAGGGAACGGTCAAGGAGGTTCTCGGTGATGCCGATCTCGTCTTCGTCACCGCGGGGATGGGCGGCGGCACCGGTACCGGCGCGGCACCCGTCGTCTCGAAGATCGCCAAAGAACAGGGCGCCATCGTCGTCGGAATGGTCTCGACGCCGTTCAACGTCGAGCGTGCCCGCACGGTGAAAGCCGAAGAGGGCCTCGAGTCGCTGCGGAACGAGGCCGATTCGATCATCGTGCTCGACAACAACCGGTTGCTCGATTACGTCCCGAACCTCCCGATTGGGAAGGCGTTCTCGGTGATGGACCAGATCATCGCCGAGACGGTGAAAGGTATCTCCGAGACGATCACCCAGCCCAGTCTGATCAACCTCGACTACGCTGACATGTCGACGATCATGAACCAGGGCGGCGTGGCGGTCATGCTCGTCGGCGAGACCCAGGACAAAAACAAGACCCAGGAGGTCGTCAACGACGCGATGAACCACCCGCTCCTCGACGTCGACTACCGCGGCGCCTCTGGCGGCCTCGTCCACATCACCGGCGGCCCGGACCTGACGCTGAAGGAGGCCGAGGGGATCGCGAACAACATCACGGACCGGCTCGAAGCCAGCGCCAACGTGATCTGGGGCGCCAGAATCCAGGACGAGTACAAGGGGAAAGTCCGCGTGATGGCGATCATGACGGGCGTCCAGAGCGCACAGGTGCTCGGTCCGTCGACCCAGAAGCAGGCGGACCGGTCGCGTGCCAGTATCAACGGCGACCTTGGCGACGCAGGGTCCCGTGCGGCCGAAGCGAACGGAAGCGCGGACCGCGCCGCCTGGGAAGACGGCGGTACCGACCCCGTCGAGACCAACAACGGACTCGACGTCATCCGGTAGCGCCGGACACTGACCACACCGCCACCGACCGCATTTTCGCCGACCGATCATGTCCCGTGAGTCACACCCTTGCGGACGACCGCTACGCAGCGGCTGAGCCGACGGTTTCGTTCTCTATTCTGGTTTCAGAACCATGAAATGAAGTTTATACTCCTCGCGAGAGCCACCACAATTGGACGAGGTCGACGTGACTCCCGGGCCAACCCTACATATCGGCGGTGGTAGCGACGACGAGGAGGCGACCGTTCCGGCACCCGTCCCGCCGGCCGACCCGGACGCCTGGTACGCGCCCGACGTTCGCGCACAGTACGAGTCGGCACCCGGCGTCGTGGCGACGATTCGGTCGCTCGAGACCGGCGGCTTCGCGTACGACGTCCGCGAGCCTCGGCTCTCGTCGGCCGACGAGTCTGCTCTCGATGCGGTCCGTGCGCACTTTGCGTCAGCACGCGGTCGCCGTCCACTCACCCGTGCTGGGGCGATCGAACTCGCTGCCGCCGGCTTCGAGCCAAAGTACGCCCGGGTGCTCGACCGACTGCTCTCGGTCAGTGATGCGGCACGACGGCGACTCGACTACCACGCGCTCCGTGCGCTTCGGCTATTCGGCGACCTCACCCCAATTGCACTGGACGAACGGATCGCCGTCGCTGACGTCGGTGACGACGAGGAACTAATCGTACACACGGACGCGTTCGCCCCGCTCGAGACCGGTGTCGACGCAGACGCGAACTTTATCGAGCGGGTCGCCGGCGAGCGGTTGGCTCGGTACACCGTCGGGTTTGCCGGCTTTACCGTCGACGTCGTCGTGTACCGCGAGCATCTGCTCGGCTCCGACGCGTTCGAGGTAAAATACGCTGCACTTGAGCCCGACCTGCTCCCGGGCGACGAGTCGCTAATCGGCGAGTGCAAACAACGAATCTGGGAGACGCCCATCGACCACGTGATCGACGACCACGGCCGATTCGTGGCCGACCATGCTCGACGGTACCTCTCGCGGCGACTCGCGCGAAGCCCCTCTCATGGCCTGTTCGACCGCGCAGCCGCTCGCATTCGCCGTCTATTCACGGGTCGCACATCTCGCTCCCCGCCGGTGGATCCGCCCACGGACACTGACCGGATCGACGACCTCGTGTACTACGTGGTGCGCGACTTCGTCGGTGAGGGCGTGCTCACCGTACCGATCCGTGACCCTCACCTCGAAGACATCGAGGCGAATCGAGTCGGCGAGCGTGTGAAAGTCGTCCCCCGGCCGGCGCTGCTCGATGCTGACGGGGAACGGTCGCCGGGCCACACCGGCGTCGCCCCCCTCGGTGGGGCTGGTCGGGTCCCGACCAACCTTGCGTTCGACGACGAGGCGTCGTTCGTCAACGTCGTCACCCGCTTGGCGGCTCGTGATGGCGTCGAGCTCACCCCGGCAGTCCCTTCGGCGAAAGTGAATCTCGAACTCGAGGCCGTCCCGGAGACGGTCCGCTGTGCGGTCGCATTGCCCGCTATCTCGGCAGATGGTCCACACGTCTCGATCCGAAAGCAGGCGGCCGACCCGTTGACACCGGTCGATCTCGTCCGCCAGAACGCGCTGTCCACTCCGCTCGTCACCTTGTTGTGGATGCTGTACGAACATCACGGTGTGGTCCTCTTTGCGGGACCGACCGGGGCCGGCAAGACGACGCTGATGAACGCGTGTATGCCGTTTATCCCCTTCGACGACCGGCCCATCTCGATCGACGAGGGATCCCGAGAGGTTCGACTGCCCCACGAGACTGGTGTCGCGCTCACGACGCGCGACCACGAACACGAGTACAAATCGGTGCACATGGCCGCGCTGATGACGGAGGCGAACTACCTCAACCCAGACGTCGAAGTCATCGCTGAGATAAACACCCCAGCAAGCTTCGAGACCTTTGCAGAAACGGTAAATGCGGGCCACGGCGTCGTCGGTACCACGCACGCGGCCGACGTCGATACCCTCGTCAACCGCGCCATCGAGCGGGGGCTTCCCCCGTACCTCCTACGCGAGGTCGACCTCATCGTCTTCCCGAGGCAGGTCGGCAGCGATCGATACGTCACCCAGGCTGTTGAACCGCTCTCCCCGGCCGAGTACGAGGCGCTCGACCCGGCCGCACGAACGAGCCGAACCGGGCATCCAAAACACGGTGGCGCCGGCGTCGTCGAGCGACCCGGTGTAACGGTTCACTACAACACGATCGCGTGGCGGGACCCGGACGGGACGGTTCAGACGACGGGACTCCCGACCGACGAGCTGTCGAACAGCGATGCAGGTCGGGGTGTGCACGCGCTCGCCCGACTGGCAGACCGAACCGACCGGGACGTCGCCGAGGTCGAGACCGAGTTTCATACAAAACACCGCTACGTGCAGTACCTGGTGCGCGACGGTATCGATGACTTCACCGACCTGTTCGAATTCCTCGCGGATCTCAGAGCGGACGAGGCAGCGACCGTCGAGCGCGTCGCGCGCTCGCAGCGCACCGACCGAACCGCGGCCGCCGCCGACCGCGGCGATGTGACCGCGGCGACCTCCGGGGCGAGTCACCGACCGGACGCCACCGATCGGCATACCGAATCCGGCGACGACACCCCAGGAGGCGTTCCGTGAACGAGTACGGACCGACCGACGCCGCCCGGCCGACCGTCGCGGACGACCCGACTGCCTCAGACAGCCTGACCGCCACGGACGACGTGTCCGATCGCAGCGACCTGACGGCGGGCGCTGGTGGCTCTGCGGTCCGTCCGACCCGCCCGGCTCGTGCCAGTTCTGTAGACCACGTCGGGCCCTTCGGCCGACCAGATCGGTGGGGACCGCTCGTTCGACTCGACGAGGCGGCGTACACGCTGTTTGCCCGTCACGCCGACGATCGTCGACACGACGGCGATCGCGTCCGGTACCGTGGCGCGACCACGTCTACCCCGTTCAGTACCTTCGTCGCTCGGCTGTACGCGCTCTCGTGGGTCGGGTGTCTCCTCGCGCTTCCGCCGGCATTCGTCTTTGCCTCGACGGTGGCTCCGACGATCGCCACCCGAGCCACGCGGGCGTTCGCTCGCGACGCACTGTTCGTGACACCCAGTCTCTCACCGACGTCGATCGCCGCCGTTCTGGCCGTCCTCGTCGGAATCGTAGCCAAACGTGCGACGATCGCCCTCGGCGGCCGCTACCTTCGCTGGCTCGTCGACGCGCGGCGCACGCGGATCGAACGGACGCTTCCAGGAGCGGTTCGGTATCTCGACGTCCTCGCCGCAGGCAGCGAGGACGCTCGGACGATGGTCGCACGAGTGTCCAGTAACGAGGCGTACGGTGGGACGGCGGTCTCGTTCCGGAAAGCGCTCAACGCGGCACAGATCACGGGAAGCCTCGACGCAGGGCTCAGACGTGTTGCGCGCGACACGCCCTCTCGTGACCTGCTCGCCCCGTTTCTGCTCAAGTTCCGCCAGCATCTTTCACAGGGCGACGAGGCACTTACCGGATTTCTTCGGACCGAAAGTCGCCTCCTCGCGCACCGACAGGAGCATGCACAGACGCGGGCACGGCGATATCTACAACCTGTCGCCGAACTCTTCGTGTTCGTCTTAGTCGTCCCTGCGCTGCTCGTCGTCGGGGTGACCGTCGCCAGCGCGTTCGTTCCGGCGCTTTCTCGCGCGGTTGCAACACCAGTTGGCACTGTCTCTCCTCGTGCGCTGGCGGTGTATCTCTCTGTCTGTGTTCTCCTCGGCGTCGGAATCGTGGGTGTCGCAGCAACAAGCGCCCTCAGACCGACCGGGTCGCACCCGATCTACCGCCGTCCTCCCGGGATCCGTGGGACAGTACAGACCGCGCTGTCGAACCCCGCAAGCACGACCGTCGTGGCGCTCCCGGAAGCCGCTCTCGTCGGCGGGTGGCTTGCGTACGCCGGGTACCCGCTGGTGACGGTTGCGTTGCTCTCGTACGTTGCGTTTGCTCTGCCGGTCGGACTCGTGGCGGCTCGCCGCCGTCGGATCGACGACGCAAAAGACCGCCGGCTCGCCGATTTCGTGTATGCGGTCGCACGCCAGACGTCGATCGGCCGGCCGTTTCCCGCGGCCGTGAAGACGGCGGCGCGCGAGACCGATCTCGGCGTGCTCTCGGCCGATGTCGCGTCACTCGCGTTTGCGCTGTCGATGAGCACGACCGGCGGAACCGGGGGTGTAAGCGAGTCCAATCTGTCAGATCCCGCTGCTGGGGACGTCCGGACGGCCGCGCTCGACCGGTTCGTCGACCGCGTCGATACGTCCCTCGCCGACCGGACGGTCGGGCTCGTCGCTGGTGCACTCCACGCGGGTGCTGCGATCGACGCCGTCTTCGAGACGCTTCAAATCGAGGTCGACCGACTCACCCACGAGAAGCGTGCGCTTCGAGAGGCGATGTGGCGGTACGTCGTCGGTGGCTGGGTGGCGGCGCTGTCGGTTGCCGGGCTCATCGCGGTCATCACTGCTGGTGTGATGGACGCCGACCGGCTTGTCTCGATCGCGACGGCACTCGGCGGGCCGTTCGACGTCGTCTCGGTGGTGCCGGCACTAGAGCGGTTTCGGCTGTACGTCGTCGCGCAGGCAACGTTGCTTGCTTCGGGGTGGTTTGCCGGGGCTGCCGCCGGTGGTCGGTACGGTGCCCTGCTCCACTCGGGATTGTTGGTCGGCGCCTGCTACGTCGGCTTCGTTGGGCTCGGTGTGGTGTGATCACAGCAGCAGCCCCCGACCGCCCCATCGGTGTTCACGGCTCGAGCGAGCGCTCGATCCGCGCCGTAAGCTCGTCCGGATCGAGCCGGTAGAACGCGAACGAGACGTCTGCGGTTGGCTCGCCGAAGATGTCGACGATCGGTATCCGGCCGGTTCGTTCGAGGCCGGCGATCGTGTCGTCGGCGACCGCTTCGTCTGTCGTCGAGACGAGCCGTCCGGCGGCGACGACGCTCCGCCACCGGTCGTCCGGATCCCCGTAGGTGACGAACGTGACGGGGCGGTCGTCGAGGGTGCCCTTCGCCCGCGTCGGACCCACGGCGAGCCGGAAGTAGAACACCGCCTCGACCGGGTCGTAGCCGTACGAGACCGGCACGCCGTGTGGGGGGTCGTCGTCGTCCGTCGCGAGGGCGATCACGCCGGTTCCCGCCCGTTCGAGGAACGCGTCGCGCTCGTCGTCGTCCATGTGAACCGCGTCGGGCTCGACCATGCCAGATCGTTCGCTCCCGCGACATATATGTGGTCGGCCACCCGACCGCAAAGTATATTGTTCGATACGTACAATATCGTGATATGAGCGACGCAGACGACACAGACGCGAGCGACGAGGCTGCCCGCGACGAGCGCGAACAGATCCGTGAACGAAAGCGCCGACAGCTCCGCGAGCGGCTCGAAGGCGGAGACGCCCGGGACGGCGCAGCCGGCAGCGACGCGGACGGGGCTGGAGACGCCGGTGTACCCGAGGCACCGACAGACCCGGTCGACGTATCCGGACCGGAGGCGCTACAGACACTCGTCGACGAGCACGACGTCGTATTGGTCGACTGCTACGCCGACTGGTGTGGGCCCTGTCAGATGATGGAGCCGACCGTCGAGGCGCTGGCGAGCGAGACCGACGCGGTCGTCGCGAAGGTCGACGTCGACGCCAACCAGGGGCTCGCCCAACAGCTCGGCGCGCGTGGCGTCCCGACGTTCGTCCTCTACGCCGACGGACAGCCCGTCGACCGCTTCGTCGGTGCCCAAGACCGAACCACGCTCGAAGGCGCGATCACGAGCGCAGCCGCCTGACGGGTACCGTCTGCCGGCTCTCCGCTTGACCGTCCGATCGTCTCTCCCGACCAGTGATTTGCCTCCCGACCGATCGTATTATATCAGCGGCCGCGCGAAACCCGTCAATGACGACGGCGACGGAGCGCGACCGGTGTTCGACGGGTGTCCCAAACGCCGACCGGGTGCTTGACGGCGGACTCCTGGCCGAGTCTGCGACCCTCCTCAGGGGCGCTCCTGGCGCCGGCAAGACCATCTTCGGCCTCCACGTTCTCACGGCCGACCCGAACGCCACCGGGCTGTACATCAACCTCGGTGAGCCGACTGCCTACCTCCGTGAGACGGCCGACCGATTCGACCGGCCGACCGACGGCCTCGAGTTTCTCGACCTCTCGCCGTCTGGCGACGCGTTCCACGGCGACAGCGCGTACGACCTGTTTCACGCTGACGAGGTCGAACGGTCGCCGATCACCGAGTCGATCCGCGAACGTGTCGACCGCGTCGATCCGGATCGCGTCCTCGTCGACCCGATCACGGAGCTCAGGTACCTCGCCCCGGACGAGCGACAGTTCCGGACGCAGGTGCTCGGACTCGTCGACTTCCTGAAGGCGCGTGGTGCCACGGTCGTGTTGACCTCACAGGCGGCGAGCTCAGTTCCAGACGACGACCTCCAATTTCTCGTCGACGCTGTGATCGCACTCGACGTCGACGAGCGTCGTCGGACGCTCTCGGTGCCGAAGTTTCGCGGGTCGGCGGCCCGTCGTGGCCCGCACACGGTGACGATCGACGACGCGGGGATGCACGTGTGGCCGCGACTCGACCCCGAGCGTCACCACCGCGACCGGTCGCTCGGCGAACTGGCCTCGGGCGTCGCGGGCCTCGACGGACTCCTCGACGGCGGCATCACCACTGGCGCGCTCACGTTTCTCAGCGGCCCGACGGGCGTCGGTAAGACGACGACGGCACTGCAGTTCATGACACAGGCCGCACGCCGCGGCGAGGAGTCCGTGCTCTACAGCTTCGAGGAGAGCCCCCAAACGATGGTCGCACGCGCTGAGTCGATCGGAATTCCTCTCCGCCGGCTGCGTGCGGCTGGTACCGTGGCGATCGAGTCTATCGGTCCTAACGAGATGACCGTCGACGAGTTCACCGCCCGGCTCCAACAGCGGGTTGAGGAAGGAGCGACTGTCGTCTCGATCGATGGCGTCGCGGGCTTCGAGCGGGCGTTCGCCGCGGACGCTGAGGACCCGATCGACGCGCTCGTCGCCGTCGCACGTTACCTACGAAACGTCGGCGTCACCGGGTTGTTCACCAACGAGGTACACCGGATCACCGGTGACTTCTACGCGACCGAACAACGCGTGAGCCACCTCGCAGACGACATCGTCGTGTTCCGCCACGTCGAGTACCGCG
>ERZ1034573.455-NODE-455-length-12222-cov-5.591107_pt1 | contig 12222 bp, 13 predicted proteins | sample MGYA00520641_ERZ1034573 | MGnify/ENA primary metagenome ERZ1034573 (study PRJEB33760, sample SAMEA4777724) | hypersaline lake metagenome | biome: hypersaline environment; feature: brines | place: Spain | collected 2014-08 | depth 0 m ...
ATGCACGACAAGGGGCTGACGACCACTATCGACTGGAAGGACAAGGACGCGTACGGGCGGTCTATCTCCTCGAAAAAGCGGAGTCAGATGCACCGTCTGCGCAAGTGGCAAGAGCGCATCCGAACAAAGGATGCCGGGGAGCGGAACCTCCAGTTCGCACTGTCCGAGGTCGACCGGATGGCCTCGGCACTGGGAGTCCCGCGGTCGGTACGGGAGGTGGCGTCGGTCATCTACCGGCGTGCACTAAAAGACGACCTCATCCGCGGCCGCTCTATCGAGGGTGTGGCGACGAGTGCGCTGTACGCGGCCTGTCGAAAACAGGGTATCCCACGCAGTCTCGAGGAGATCGCGGACGTCTCCCGGGTGGAGCGAAAGGAGATCGGCCGCACGTACCGGTACATCTCACAGGAACTAGGTCTGGAGATGGAGCCGGTCGATCCAAAAAAGTACGTTCCACGGTTCTGCTCCGAACTCGATCTCTCCGGGGAGGTCCAGACAAAGGCAAAGGAGATAATCGAGACGACCGCAGAGCAGGGACTGCTCTCGGGAAAGTCCCCGACCGGGTACGCGGCCGCCGCCATCTACGCGGCCTCACTGCTTTGCAACGAGAAAAAGACCCAGCGTGAGGTCGCCGACGTCGCGCAGGTCACCGAGGTCACGATCCGGAACCGCTATCAAGAACAGATCGAAGCGATGGGCATCCACAGCTAACGACAGTCGGTCGACTGCCGGACATTTTTTGAGCGCGTGTGACAGCCACTGGCCACTGTCGAACCGGTCTGCCTACTGTAAGATATTTCAGTAACGCCCGTTACAAAAACGTATTTCAGATTACACTTATCCGGGTGGGGGGTCTGTATCTACACGTAATGTACGACGTACACCCGTACTCGACATCTGCGACAGAGGAACAGAACAGACGCGGTGTGGCGACGTTCGCCGCGTACTCGATGACCGTAGCGGCAGTTGTGGCGTTTGTCGTCGCTCCGGTCGTGATGACCGGTGCGGTGCTGGCGCTCGTGGTCGTTCGGGCCCGGCGGCGACTGGTGCACCTGTGGCACCGGATACGGAGCGACGGGGGACCGGCGGCCGCCGACGTCGACGCCGGCAGTACGACCCGAGCGGGACCCCGGTAGCACGACGCGACAGCTCCGGTAACGGGGTCAAAGCGGGGCCGGGTCCGACGACACGATCCGCTCGGGGCCAGGTCCGACAGCGTCACCGGACAGCGGCGGTCGCCTCGTGCATGATATCGAGTGCCTCGCGGAGCGTGTCGGTGTCGGTCGCGTAGGAGATGCGCGCGTGGCCGGCACCGCCGTCACCGAACGCCTCGCCGGGTACGACCACGACACCCCGATCGAGCACCTCCTCGACCCAGCCGTCGGGGACACGCGGCATCGCGTAGAACGCCCCCTCGGGGGTCGGACAGTCCAGTCCCATCTCCTCGAGTTCCCCGAGCACGAGGTCGCGTCGGCGCTCGAAGGCTGTGACCATCTCCTCGACCGGCTCCTGTGGCCCCGAGAGCGCCGCCTCGGCGGCGTACTGTGAGGGGGCCGAGGCACACGCCTGGACGTACTGGTGGACCCGAAGCATCCGTTCGATGCGGTCGTGGCTGGCGGTGACCCAGCCGAGTCGCCACCCGGTCATCGAGTACGTCTTCGAGCAGGCGTTGACCACGACGACGTTGTCCGTCTCGGCAAACGCCGCCGGGGAGCGGTGTTCACCCTCGAATATCATGGACTCGTAGACTTCATCGGAGATACAGAGCAGGTCGTGTTCGTCGGCGATGCGGGCGAACCCGCGCATGTCCTCGACGGACTGGACCGCACCGGTCGGGTTGGCGGGGCTGTTCACGACGAACGCGGCGGTCTCGTCGGTGATTGCAGCCTCCACCGCCGCCGGGTCGAGGGTGAGGTCCTCGCGCAATCCGACCGGTCGAGGCTGTCCGCCGGCCAGTCGCGTCAGCGCGTCGTAGGAGACGAACCCGGGGTCGGGGATGATGACCTCGTCGCCGGCATCGACGTGAGCCTCCATGACGACGTGGAGGGCCTCACTGCCGCCGGCCGTGGCGATGACGTTCGCCGGGTCGACCGTGAACTCGTTTTCGCGGTCGTATTTTCGAGCAATCGCCTCCCGGAGCTCCCGTGTCCCCTTGTTCGAGGTGTACCCGTCGGCGTCACCGGCCTCGATGGCCGCGACGGCGGCCTCCTTTGCGTGTGCCGGTGTCGGGAAGTCCGGCTGTCCCAGACCGAGGTTGATCGCGTCCTCGCCGGCAGCCTCGAAAACCTCCCTGATACCGCTTATCGATACCTGCTCGACACGGCTCGAAAACTCCGTCATACCCGAACGGCCGGCCCGGGAGCGGTTAACGCTGCCGGTCAGGTGTCGGTCGCCGACAGCCGTGTTGGACTCGGTCGAACCCGTGCTCGTTGGCCGCGGCTCAGGTCGCGCTCGACGGCTGCTTCTCGCCGACACCGGTGATGCGCGCCGAGGTGATACGGGTGTTCTCGACCTCTTCGACGCGGATCTCGAGCCCGTCGTAGTCGATTATCTCGCCCTCCTCGACGAGCCGGCCAACCCGGTTGAACAGAAACCCGGCGACGGTCTCGAACTCCTCGCCCTCGGGCAGGTCGATACCGAGTTGCTCGTTGACTACGTCGATGTTGACCCCACCTCGCACCAGCACCGTCGAGTCGTCGATGCGCTCGATCGGTTCGTCCTCGCCGCCCTCCAGGATCTCGCCGACGATCTCCTCGACGAGGTCCTCGATGGTGACGAGCCCCTCGGTCGTGCCGAACTCGTCGATGACGATCACCATATCGAGGCGCTGCTCGCGCATCTCAGCGAGCAGTTCGTCGACGTTCTTCGACTCTGGAACGTGCAGTGTCGGGTCGATGAGGTCCCCGAGGTCGATGCCGTCGGCGTTGTAGTGTCGGTCCCGAACCAGGTCAGAGATCTCGACGATACCGATGACGTTGTCGAGTGACCCCTCGTAGACGGGCACACGGTTGTGGCCAGCCTGGATGCATATCTCGATCGCCTCGTCCATCGAGACACTCTTGGAGACGGCAGTCATGTCGAGCCGGGGGGTCATCACCTCTTTCGCGATCGTCCGGTTGAACCGGAGGGTTCGCTGGAGCATCGCCCGCTCTTCCTCCTCGATGACCCCCTCGCGCTCGCCGCTCCGTATCATCTCCCGGATCTCGTCGCGTGTGATGTACCCCTCCTCGATGGGGGCCTGGCCGCCGCTGACCCTGTTGACCGCCCGGGTGAGATAGTCGAAGAGAACAACCAGCGGCAACAGCAGGTACTCGGCGAGTTTCAGCAGTCTGGCCGTGCGCAGCGCCCAGGACTCCGTGTTGTCGACCGCGTATGACTTTGGCGCGCTCTCACCGAACAGCAACACGAGCGCCGTAATCCCGAACGTCGCCAGAAACACCGCCTGGCTCTGGCTCAGAAAAAGCGCAAGCAGCCCCGTCGCGATAGACGACATCGCGATGTTGACGAGATTGTTGCCGACGAGAATCGTCACGAGCAGGCGGTGTGGGTCCCGTTTCAGTGCACGCAGCGTCTTTGCCCCGGGTCTGCCCTCACCGACGACTGCCTCGATACGGTGGTCCGGAAACGCGAACATCGCGATCTCCGAGGAGGAAAAAAACGCGGACAGCACGAGCAACACCAGGATAACGAGTCCCCCGAGCGCGGCGAACGTGGTCTTCGACACCGACTGGCCGAGGAGTTCGACGGTCAGTGGCACGGCTGTCGCGGCAGTAGATACCGTGTCGACCCCGAGGGCTTCGGCGGCGAGCAACTGCATCGGCCTACCGTTCAGTGCGGTCACTCATGAGGCTTGTGACAGGAGTGGGTCGGTCTCGGGGTCGAAAGGTCTTAACCCCAGTTTGGCTGAAAAATGGGTATGCGGAAGCTCATCGTTCGCGGGGACCCCGGTATCCGGAAGGGGGCGATCATCGAGTACGACGGCGAGCGGTACGTCTGCTTCGGCATCAACCGCCAGGGTGACTGGCACGGGCCAGACCGCCCACAGCTCTGGTGTACGGTCGGTGCTGCAGACGAGCAGGAGAGATACGAGCGCCGGGAGTACGTCCCGATGCATCTCGATGTCGAGGCCGTCGATGCCGCCGACATCGACGTGTTGCAGGCCTCGGCATAGGCCACGGCTCCGGGGGACCCCCGGTCGGGCCTGAAGCTTTTTTGTTGTCCACGCAGACTCTCAGGTGTGACCGACGAGTTACCCGTGCACGTCAACCGTGACGGCCGGCGAGAGCTCGACGTGCCGGACACCGTCGAGGTGACCGACTCGTTCGATGTCCGGTTCGTCAACCACGGGGAGGCGACACACGTCCACCTGAACACCGACGACAGTCTCTCGCGGGCTGTCACCGTCGACGCGGGCAACCGTCACGTGCCGGGAAGCGGGGAGCGACGGGTGCGTATCGACGTGGATACGGGTGGCTTGGAGCGGGACGCCGCGTACGGCACACTCGAGCTGTCGACCGGGTACGGCGCCGAGCAGCGCGTCATCGACGTCGAGGTGAGAGACCCAGAGGCGGCACAGACCACCGTCGACGTGGACGAGAGGCTGGCAGAGCCCCCGAGTGGGGGCGCGGGGCTTTTCGACCGACCGGAGCTCGTGGTGCTCGGGCTGGCGATGGCCGCGGCCACGCTGGCGACGCTCACCGCCGCCGTCGTCGACGAGACAGTCGTCGTGGTCGGTGTGAGCGTGGTAGTCGGAGCTGTGCTCGTCGCTCTCGGGTTTCTGCTCCGGCGTGGGTGAGAAAACGGGGGTACTCAGACGACAGCCCGGGCGAGGCTACCGACCACGGGTGCAGCGAGCGCGATAGCGACACCGAGTCCGGCGAGTTCACCGGTCGCACGCACCGCGCCCAGCGCGCCGGGGAGCGCGAGCGAGACCCCCCAGACCAGCACGACGAGCACACCGAACCCGAGTGCGGCGACGACGGCACGCCGGAGGCTGGCTGCGACCAGGCCGACGAGTGCCCCACCGACGACCAGACCGAGCCAGTGGACCGTCGACAGCACCAGCCCGACGACGAGAGCGACCACCAACGCCACCCAGTGTGGACCCGACTCCTCGCGGACACGGCCCAACTGCTCGCTGGCGGCCACCACCGGACCCGCGGCGTCGTCGCTCATCCGTCCTCCGCCCGGAACTCGACGGTCAGGTCACCCTCGGGTGTCCGCGAGAGCGAGCGGTACTCGCCGCGGGCCCACCGGGCGATCTGGTCGTCGTAGTGCTCGGAGAAGTACCGCCCGGAGTTGCCCCCCGGGAGCACGGCGAGAAACTCACCGTCCAGGTCGACCTGCATCTCCCAGCTCCCGCCCCGGGAGTCCTCGTGGTCGAAGTTCTGGACCGTCTCGCTCGACCCCGCACGCGGGTGTTCGGGGTACGCGAGAAAGTCCAGCCCGAGGGGGTGCCCGATTCGCCCGGTGTGTGACCGGTCGCCGTAGACGGCCTCGCCGGACGCGTCTCTCTCGTCGAGTGCCGACCGGAGTGCCCTGCGCATGACCGCGTCCCGCTTGCGGGGTCCGAACCAGGCGCTGTCCGGGGGAAGCTGCTCGATCGCCCCGTCGGCGGGGTAGTACTCCTCGCCGAGGTCGGCATCCGCGAACGCCGTCTCGAACAGCTCGTCACGGTACTGGTCCATCCAGCGGTCGAACAGGAGTGCCGCCGAGGAGTCGACCGTCATCCGGCGGTCCCAGCTGTCGAGTGTGTTCGCAGCCTCGACTAGGTCGTCGTCCTCACTCCCACGGGCCGCCGCAACGAGGCTGTCGACGAGCGCGACTGCCCGCCCGTCGCGGGTGTCCCGGCCCACCTCCCGGAGAAAGTCGAGGTCGAGGCTCTCACCCGACTCGACGCGCTCGTCGAGCAGGGTGTAGATGCGCTCGCCGCGGTAGCCCGGGTCGAACGAGACACCCAGGTAGTACGCGAGGCGGTCGTCGGCCACGGTCTGCTGGTTCGCCGTCGCCAGGTAGGCGGGGTCCTCGACGTGAGGGTTCTCCCCGAACGGCACCCACGAGAGCGGGTCGTCACCGGGTGAGCTCTCCCAGGCCGGTGGCCGCTCGAACGGGTCGAACCCACCCCACTCGGCCTCCCGGGCCGAGCCATCGAACACCCGGTTCCCGCCCACCACGGTCCCGTCGACCCGCCGGACCGGGAGCCGGCCGGTCACCTGGAACAGCCGACCGCCCTCGCGGTTGCCGTACACCAGGTTCTGTGTCGGCACCTCGAACTTCGCCGCCGCGTCGCGCACGTCTGTGACACCCTCGCTGTGTGTGAGCTCGTAGACGGCGAGTGTCGTCTCGGTGGCCGCGTGACCGGTCCAGGCGACACCGACCTCCTGTGTTGCCTCCGTGACGACCGGGCCGTGAACCGACTGTTTGAGCTCGACGGTCTCGTTCGAGCCGTCGGCGACCTCTATCTCCTCGGTCCTGCTGTCGAACTCGCGGGTCTGCTCGCCGTACGTATAGCTCTCACCGTCGGGGCCCTGGTCGTAGGTGTAGAAGTCGACGACGTCCGCGCCGACGTTGGTGAACCCCCAGGCCCCGTGGTCGTTCTCGCCGATGATGATAAACGGGACACCCGGGAACGTCACGCCGCGGACACGGTGTGTGGGCCCGTCGAGGTGCATCTCGTACCAGACCGGAGGGGCCTGCAGGTTCAGGTGCGGGTCGTTGCCGACGATGGGGCTGTCGCCGCCCGCGAGCTCCGGACCGACCACCCAGCTGTTCGAGCCGAGCTGTTGATCTGGCTCGAACCGCGTCAGCCAGTCGACAGTCCCCTGCTGGACTGTCGGGCCGGCATCCGTCTCACCCGCCGGGTCGATACCGAGCCCCGCACCGAACGTCTCCGGGTCGTGAAACGGCCGGACGACCGGCGGGCGGTCGTCGAACCGGTCGGGGTAGAGCTGGTCTGCCATCTCCGGGGTGAACTGGTCGGCGACGAGCGTCTTCCGTAGTGTCCGGAAGCTCCCGGTGAGCCCCCACGCGATGAGCTTCTCGACGACCATCGAGTCGGCCAGCCGCCACGGCTCTGGTTCGTAATCGAGCAACCGGAACTCGACCGGAACTGACTCCCGCTCGATGGCCGCGTTGATGCCGTCGACGTACGCCTCGGCCGGTGGCCCGGCCGGTGTCCCCCGAACGTGGTCGGCGGTTGCTTCGGCGGCCTCGGCGAACATCATCTCGCGGTGGAACCTGTCTGAATCCACCGCGGCCGAGCCGACCACCGCCGAGAGCTCACCCCGAAACAGGCGACGCTGAAGATCCATCTGAAACAGCCGGTCGGTTGCCTGCACGTACCCCGCGGCAAAGTAGAGAGCCCCCTCGTCGTCGGCGGTCACGGCGGGGACACCCGTCTCGTCGTAGCGGACCTCGGCGGGACCGTACGGGCTGTCCACCGTCGACTGGCGGTCCGTGCGGGAGGCCCCCCAGACGGAGCCAGAAAGCGGTGCGAACTGTCGGAGGTAGCTGTTCACCGGCGAGAACAGACCCCCGACGACACCGGCGCCCAGCGCCGCACCGAGCACGGCACGGCGCGTCGTCTCTCGTTCCATACCTCGGGGTGTGGCGGTTCGGCAATGTACTTTTCGGGGGTCTGTGTCGAGTCCCCGGGCTGGCGGTTGTCCGGAGTGACCGGTGAGTCGTCCGTTCTCGACAGGTGTGCCGAGCGCCGTGGTCTGGGTTGTCGGCCGTGGGGTCTGCACGGGGAGCGGTTACAAGAGTTAATACGGTGGCGAGATTCGGTAGGGTATGGAGCGGATCCCATTCGGCATCAGCCGTCTGGACACCACGCTCGGCGGGGGTGCCCCCCGGGGTAGTGTGGTGTTGCTGGCCGGCGAGGCCGGGGCAGGTGCACGGGAGTTCATGTACACCTCCGCGGTGATGAACGGGGTGGCCCACACCGACCGGGAGCTGTTCTCGCTTCACTACGGGCGACAGCCGCCAAACGCGGTCCTTCCCGAGGAGGTCCACTACCTCTCCTTTACCGACAGCGAGGCACAGCTCCGGAAGAATCTCGAGCTGTCGATGGAGACCGAACTCGCCGAGGCGGGGCTCGCACACATCAACTTCCAGTCGCTCGCAAACGAGTACTTTCGGAACAGTTCACTCCCGCGGGAGTGGTACGTCGACGAGGACAGCGACCGGAGCCTCTACCCCGGTGAGGAGCAGAGCCTGGTGAACTTCACCGGCGACATGCTGAACAACCGCGCCCCGGACAGTCTCGTCGTCATCGACTCGCTGTCGGACCTTGTGAGTGCCACCGGTGAACAGCTCGAGTGGGCGGATGTCGTCTACCTGATAAAGGGGCTCAGGCGGGTCTCTCAGTCCTGGAACAGTCTCATCCTGTTACACGTCGACCACGAGACACTCACCGACACCGAGGAGGGCCAGCTCGTCGGGAGCTGCACCGGAACACTCCGGTTCGACTGGTCGAGCGGCGGGAGTATGCTCGCGCGCACACTGGTGCTTCAGAGCTTCCGGGGTGTGCTCTCGCAGATCGACGAGGACGAACTCGTCCAGTTCGAGGCCGACCTCGGTGACTCCGGGTTCCGTATCAGTGACGTCCGCAAGATACGCTGACCCGCGTCAGTCAGGGACCGACCGCCGGGTGACGGGCGGTCTCACCCGTCGACGGGCCGGACCGTGGTCGGCACCAGTTCCAGTATGTTCCTTATCTCGTCGTCGACGGTGCGTCGAAAGAACCGCTCGACACCGGGGAGCTTGCCGTCGACGACGAACCGGTTGCGGACACGACAGCCGGTTTGCCGCTCGGTTAGCTCGTGTTCGCCGGTCACGTCCATCGCCTTCGACCGACCGACGAAGTTCACGTACCCCGGCGGGTCCCGTTCGAGGTCACGGGTTCGGACGGCCATCGTTCGACTGCCGAGCGGACCCGGCAAGGCGACCTGCCAGACCGTCTCCTCGCCTGCACTCTCGAAGCTGTCGACCACGTCGATAGCCCGGGCCCTGTTTCCGTCGTCGGCGAGCAGGTCCCAGACCGCCCTCCGCGGGGCGTCGACATCGAACGACCGCTCCACCTCGACGGTCATACCCGACGTTCGTGTCTGGCTGGCTTAAATCGTCTGTCTGAACCGGGTCTGCCGGCCGGGGGAGTGGTCACGGGCGGAGACAACGGGCGAACACAGATATATCAGGACACCGTAGCCGGCGGCATGCTGCTGGTGTTGTGTGTCGACCGCGACGACGATCTCGGTCGAAAGGCCGGCGTCGAGACGCCGGCTATCGGCGAGACGGCCGTCCGGGACGCGGCAGTCGCGCTGGCGACAGCCGACCCGGAGGACAGCGACGTGAACGTGCTGTTCGAGGGGTTGCGCATCGCCCGCACGGTCGACGACCCGGTGGAGGTGGCCGCCGTCACCGGCGAGGAGGGTCGCGACATCGAGGGGAGCCGGCGGGTCGGGGCACAGCTCGACACGGTGCTCGACACTCTCGACGCCACCGACCCGCGGGCCATCGTCGTCACCGACGGTGCACAGGACGAGTCGGTGGTGCCGGTCATCCGCTCGCGCGTGACCGTCGACGGTGTCCGTCGGGTCGTGGTCCGACAGGCACAGGAGCTCGAATCGGCGTACTACACGCTGAAACAGGTGCTCGCAGACCCCGAAACCCGGGGGACGCTGCTGGTGCCGATCGGAATCTTGCTGTTGATCTACCCGCTCGCCCTCGTGGCCAACCTGCTCGGGTTCCCGGGCACGGTGCTGGGTATCCTCTCCGGGCTGCTCGGGCTGTATCTGCTCGGTCGGGGGTTCGGCGTCCACCGGTGGCTCGGCCGCCGGGTCGCCCGCACCCGGCGGGCACTGTTCACCGGTCGGGTGACGATTGTCACCCACGTGGTCGTCGCGGCGCTGGTGGTGGTCGGTGTCGTGAGCGGGGCCGAGGCCGTCGAGGGACTCCGGAGCGGGCAGACGGCTCTCGAGACAGCCGCCGCGTTCGTCTCCGGTGCCCTCCGGTGGGCCGCCGCGGCCGGCGTGACCGCCAGCTTCGGCCGGGTCACCGAGGAGTATCTCGCCGGCGAGTTCCGCTGGCCGTACCTCAACGCCCCGTTCTACGTGCTCGCCATCACTGCTGTGTTACACGGTGTCAGTAGCTTCCTGCTCGGGGACGGCTCGCTCGAGTTTCTCGCGTTGATGCTCACGACCGGCACACTCCTCGGTCTCGGGAGCACGCTCTCGTTTGCGGTCGCCGAGTCCTGGGCCGAGGGCCGCCCGGTGTGAGCAGACCCGGCGGGGCGTTATGACCGTCGACGTCGCTCGTGGTATAAAGCGCTATTACTCGCCCGCACGGATAGACTGACATGACAGTTGTGAGTGTCTCGATGCCGGAGGAGCTACTCGATAGCGTCGACCGATTCGCCGAGGACCACGGCTACACGGGCCGCAGTGAGGTCGTCCGGGACGCCGCCCGGAACCTGCTGAACGAGTTCGAGGACAGCAAACTCGAGGGTCGTAGCCTGATGGGGACGGTGACTGTCCTGTTCGACTTCGAGGAGAGTGACGTCGAACACGAGATGATGCAGCTCCGTCACGAGCACGAGGAGATGGTCACCTCCCACGTCCACAACCACGTCGGCGACCACTACTGCATGGAGCTGTTCATCGTCGAGGGGGGGCTTGAGGAGATAGCCACGTTCGTCGGAAAGATCCGCGCGACACAGGACACGCTCTCGCTCGATTACTCGGTCACCCCGGTCGACCACATCGACGGTACGGCCTGAACACCCGTCAGTTCGTGCGGTGAACGGACGCCGACGGTCAGGCTGGTCCGAGCCGGGCGTCCTCGACCCGTAGACGCCCCCGTGTGCCGTCCCACTCGGGGGTGTACTCCAGCTCCAGTCGGCGGTCCATGTGCGGGCCGTCGGTGACGAGCGTCTCGAACTCGCCACCCTCGCCGAGCGGGTGGACACCGTACTCCGCTTCGAGGCTCTCGAGTGCCCCGAGAGCGTCGGCGTCGAGCCGTCGCCCGAGCCAGGACTCGTCGAGACCGGCGGCGGCCACCGCGATGATGCGGATCTCGAACCCGGCATCGAGCATCGCCCGGGCGGCGTCGTACGGGGCCGCCTCCCAGAGCGGGGCGAACACGTCGACGCCGAGACGGTCGGCCATCCCGCTCACCCGGGAGTGCTGGTACGCACTCGCAACCGCACCGACCGTCACACCGGCGAGACCTGTCTCCCGGTCGAGCTTCCGGAGCGCCGCCTCCAGCGGTTCGAGTTCGGCGTCACCGCGTTCGGCGGCATCCGTGCCGTCGAACGCGTCCGGTCGCAGTTCGACCAGGTCGATGCCGATGCTCTCGGCGGCCAGCCCCGCCAGCTCTGTCGCCGGCACGTGGTACATGTACGAGTCCCCGTCGGGGTGAACTGTCAGCAGCCGTTCGACCGGGAGCCCCCGTTCGAGTGCCCGGTACAGCGCCCACGAGGAGTCTTTCCCGCCCGAGAAGAGGCTCACCCACACACCGTCGTCCATACCCGCTGTTACCCGCTTTGCAACATACGTCTGACGGTGCCACGGACCGGGTCGGTCAGTACTTTCGGTCAGCACTGTCCAGTTCGAGTGCGTCGTAGTAGGCGCTGTCGAGCTGGTCGCGGTCGTCGCGCCAGTTGAAGAACCCGCCGCGGATCTCGGGGTAGGCGTCGTAGTGGGTCTCGTAGCGGTTCGCGTACGTTCTGGCCGTCCGCACACCGCGAAACACCTCGTAGAGGTCGTTGTTGGAGACACCGAGGTCGTCGAAGGTTCCGCTCCGGTAGTGGTCGATAAAGTTACGTGCTGCACCGACGGCTACGGAGACGAGGTCACCGATGCCGTTTACCTTCGACTTCGTGCCGACGATGCTCTTTACTTCCTCCTCCGGGAGCAACGCGGCCACCGCACGCAGCAGGGAGATAGACTGTGAACTGGCGGCGACGTTGTACGCGTCTCGCGAGGCGAGTCTGGCCGCCTCGCCGTGTTGGACGAACATGTAGTGGTTGTGCCCCCAGAGGCTCTCCTCGCTCGTGTCACCGGCGTGGACCGCCTGTGCGGCGTAGAACCCGGCGGAGTAGCCCGACAGCGCCGCGCCACGAATCCCCTTTCCGGAGATTGGGTGGGTGGTCGCCGCCGCGCCGCCGGCGGCAACGTAGCCCGGAGCGACCATCGAGTCCAGCGGTCGCCGCAGGGCGATAGA
>ERZ1034573.456-NODE-456-length-12191-cov-6.029252_pt1 | contig 12191 bp, 20 predicted proteins | sample MGYA00520641_ERZ1034573 | MGnify/ENA primary metagenome ERZ1034573 (study PRJEB33760, sample SAMEA4777724) | hypersaline lake metagenome | biome: hypersaline environment; feature: brines | place: Spain | collected 2014-08 | depth 0 m ...
CAAGCAACGGAGGGTGGTACGCAAGGTAATCTTCCGCCCGACAAACTCGTCGAGATGCCTGCACCACCGTCGGGTATCGAGTCAGTGACAAACCCTGAACCGACAGGGGACCCAGATTACACCGACACGAACGGACAGAGCTTACTCGCGGGGCTCGACCGTGAAGGAGACGAGGCACTACGCGAGCGCGCACTCGAATCGCTGTCCTTCGGTGGGGCATCGACACCGAACGCCATCGAGTCGGCGCTGCGTGACGTACCGTCCGTCCGCACCGTGACGGTCTTCTCGAATCCGACGAACAGCACGGACGACCGTGGGCTGCCACCGTACAGCAATGAAGTGCTCGTCGCAGGGGGGACCGACACCGCCATCGCTGACGCACTCGTCAACTCCGTCGCCGTGACGGACCTATTACGACTTCAGGGTGGTGTCATCGGCAACGGCACGAGTGTGACGCGCAGTGTGAGTGCCCTCGAACAGGATGTCACCGTGAACTTTGCTCGCCCCATCGAAGTGGCGCTGTCTATCGAGTTGACACTCGACACGACAGCCACGTACGAGGGCGACGACTACGTTGCGAACCGCCTCGTCGAATACGTTGGTGGTACGCGCACCGACGGGTCAAACATCATTGGATTGGGTGCAAACGAAAATGTGTACGTCTCACAGCTCCGTGATGCGGTGCTCACAGACAGCGGTGTCCGCGCCATCGCCGACATGACCATCGACACGAACGGCGATGGCACTGACGACCGCACGACCGACACCAACGGCGTCGAACTGCTCAGTGTCGCCGCCGAAGAACAGGCATTCCTCGACGCCACCAACGTCACGATTACCGAGGTGTGATACATGGTTACCGCCGACGACATCTATGACGGGAACCCAAACACGCCCGTCAGCTTTGCCACAGACCCACAGCTCGCGACGCTCGTCGAGGCCGTCGCCGACGAGTTGACGACCGTTGAGGCAGATGCACAGACTGTCCGTGAGAACCTCTTCATCGACACCGCAGATGCCGATGCGCTTGAGACAATTGGACAGGCCATCGACACACCACGGCGCACGGACGAACCGCTGGACCGCTATCGGACACGTGTGAAGGCAGCCTATGGCGCTGCGATTAGCGAAGGAACCATCGAACAGTTTGCATCCGTTGCGACCCGTGTGCTCGACACCGACCCGAGTCGCATCCTCGTGCGGCCGCCCGACACCGAAGCAGAACCCATCGTCGTCGCCGAGGTCAGCAACAGTGTCATCGACGCAACAGCATTTACGAAAGACACCATTGCCGAGCTGTTGAGCCGTGTGGTTCCTGCGGGGCATCGCGCTCGCGTCGTGACGTACGGTACGTTCCGCCTCGACGGCCCTGACTACACGCCACCCGACGGTAGTGGACTCGGCGAGGGAACGCTCGGTGGAACCATCGAATAACTACGCTCAGATACAATGGTAGACCTTACACAGTACTGGCCGTCATGGGGTGACACAGGTGACAAGCCCGCAGACGGCACCAACTACAGCCAAGGTGACAACGTTGATGCTGCGACGCTTGACTACCTGTGGTCAACGCTCCGTAGCACCTTCAGCGAGATCGAGACGGCAATCGGTGATGTAGAAACGCTCGCGAACTCGAAGGCAGACAACCCACACGGTGATGACGCACACGACAATACCGTTCCATCGCAGTCGGCACTAGACACCGTGTCAAACGCTGCATCGACCAACAGCAGCGACATCGACAGCCTTCAGAGCACAGTCGCTGGGAAAGCCAACACGGCACACGACCATACGACAGCCGACGAGTCAGCGGTGCCTGACAGTGGGCTCGTGGAGAACTATCTGCTCGAAGCAGAGTACAATCCCTACACTGACACCGACGCGGTGAGTGCTGTCGATGAGCAAGTAAGCACCGCTGCCAACTCTGTAAGTGGACTCGACACACAGGTTGCTTCAAATGACGGTCGTATATCAGCGCTTGAAAGTCAGCTAAACGAGTATGAAATACAGGTGAATGGAAGCGGGGGAACGAACGTCATCAACCTCAAGACTGAATGAGCAACTTCACTGTTTCCGTCAAAACACCACCATCTACCGACGAGGCGGACACACTGTACGTTCCCGTCGATGTGGAAAACACGGGGGTGGGTGGCGCAGAACCCGTTGAGCTATACCTTGATGGTGTACTGCAAGAAAACAAGTCTGTCTCGTTAGCTGCTGGCGAGCGACGTGACGTGGTATTTGCATACGAGACAACTGTCGGTGACCGTGAGTTGAGCACTGCCACCGTTGAGACAGACAGTGACAGTCAATCGGTGTCACTTGACATCATCACTCCGTTCACCGTCGATATCAACGGTACACAAGTCGTCGAGATAGAAGTCTACGACGAAAACGGAAATGTCTCGAAAGTCACAGACATCGAGGTGCCGACAGAACGGTATGACTTCGCCTTTCGGTTTGCGGGTCCCGACACCGACCCCGCGGACAATGGATTCGGTCAAGGAACATTCAGTGATGGCGTCAGTGAATTTTACTTCACTTTCGACTCTGACCGAACTGAAGAGGGATTCGACAACGGTGTGTTCATTGAATAATCATGGCACTACAAGACAGTTGGCCCATCTGGGGTAACAGTGGGTCACAACCCAACGACGGACAAGAGTATCAGGAGAGTAGTTCACCAGAGGCATTCGAGTTCAACTATCTCTGGACAGAGATACGTGACACATTTGCATCAGTCGAAAGCCGACTGAACTCACTCGAAGGGCACGGCGCGTCACAACACGACACAGACCAACTCCACAATGATGCTGTCGGCTTTCCGACGTATCAATCTGAGTCAGATGTGCCGTCAATTGCAGAAGGAGAGATGGTGCTTATCGAACAGAGCGACGGCTCCTACGGCATTTACGTCGAGAACGGACAATAATGGCGCTTGAACGACTAGACGCAAGTGACGTAACACTTCAGTTGAACGGTGAGGTTGTTGATACGTACACGCAGTCAGATGACTCGACATACAACATCAATGCGTACGGAGAAAACGTTGATACTGAAACACTAAGCTTTAGTTGGAATTGTAATATACGTGAGACAAACGGCAACTACATCGGTGCAACATTCACCGTCCCCGCTGCACTTGATGGATACTACGGCTCTGTTAGTGGTGGTGTTGACGCAATATATAATATCAGCGAACGCAGCGAACCAAGCTGGTCGGGGCAATTCACTGAAGGAGATAGTTTCACTGTTGCTGTTGAAGGTGTCGGAGCAGACGACTCAATCATCGACTACATGAAAACATCGGTTGAGGTACCGACCAATCCACAAGTATCGCTTAACGGAGCAACAAAATCATAATCATGGCACTTCAAGACAATTGGCCCATATGGGGGTCAAACGGTTCACAGCCGAACGACGGGCAAGACTATTCACAAGGCGACTCACCGTCATCAGCGTCGTTCGACTATCTCTGGAACACACTTCGCACAACGTTTGCTACCATCGAGAGCCGACTCGGGTCGCTTGAAGGTCACGGAGCGAATCAACACAACACCGATTCACTGCACAACGACTCAGCAAACATCCCGACGTATCCATCGCTGAACGACGCCCCATCGGACCTGCCTGTTGGTGCAATGGTGTACATCAATACTGATAGCGGAGGACAGGTGTATATTGAAGATGGTACTTAAGCCAATCAACTTTGACGACACCGAGACAGCAACGTCTATCGCCATTAACGGCAATGAACAATTCTCTAAGCTCCAAGGCGAAGACACATTATATAACATAGATGCCTCTGCACAAAAGAGTTGGAATCGTAAAGATATTGTTACATTCTTAGTCGGTGATAATGATGGATTCACGACAGAATCATGGGGTGTTTATGATGGTAGTGGGACGAAAATAGACGAAACTGTCTTAGAAGTCCCGTCTGGTGGTGGAGGAAACGCCACCACAAAAATATATACTGACCAAGGAAACGTTTCAACAGGATACATTGGAGACGGATATGCAAACGCCACGGACAGCCGTACCAGCATAAAGACCGTTTATAATGACGCATCACTCAACATAGATAATGTATCCGTTACGCCAAACCAACCACGCTTCCCGCTAGACACCACCGTTGCTGTCAACGGAGCAAGTCAACAGACGTTCTCGCAAGATACCAACAGTGCCTATAATATTGACGTATATGTTAAGAAATCAAACAAAATGTCATTAAGCTATAGTGCTAGCGTTGGAAACGATGAAAACGCATCCAACTCAAATAGCTATACAATGCCACCAAACATTGTGGGTGGCGAGGGCACGTATACCCTAGACGGTGGCGGGTCATACTCATCAGCCTCTATAGACAAAAACGGAAGTCAAATCGACAGGGTTGACGACCAAGACAGTGATGCAACAAAGACAGGAAGTGTATCATTGTCCCCAGGCGACTCTATATCTCTTTACGCATACGGCGACTACGCTCCATCTAGCGCAAGCCTTGATATAGAGGTATACAAAGATACATCAGTTGCAGTCAACGGCGTCTCACAGTTGTAGAGAATGTCACTGCTCAAACACACGCTCCGTCGAGCAGCAGCACGCGCACTCAAACGCACACTGCCGTACACCGCATACCCCATCGACGACGCCGAGTACCTCGGTCACGTAGCCGAGGACCGCCATACCGTCGCTGCCAACCTACGGTCACGTGGCTACCACTATCAGTTACTCGCTGCCGTCAAGCACCACGACGGTGCAACTGACAGCGGGTCGTACGCACGGATTCCTGACCGCCACCCCGACGCCGCAGACGGCACGGCACTCGATGCACGTGACCCGCGTGCATGTCAGTATCACGTCCATCTCTTCGAGGTCGATGGTGAAACGGACGTGTACGGCCACTACGAAATCCACCCATATCCGTGGACGCCGACCATCGACGTGTCACGCCCGTATCCGCAGCACTATCGACCCACGTGGGACGCCCCCGACACACCCCGTGAGGAGTGGACGTATCTGCGTGGCGTCAGTGACCCCCGTCTCGACCCGCTACTCCAATGACACGCTCGTTAGACGACTACCTCGACAAGCGACTCGAAAAGCTCATCGGGGTGTTCACCATCTCGGTGTTGTTCAGCAAGTTTCTCGGTGACCTCGCTGCATATGCGCTGACACAGCGGTATGGGATGTACGTCGGCCTCAGCATGGGCGTCATCATCTCGACGGTGTTGCTCGTGATATGGCCGTTGATTGACCCCGATGACCCAGGTGTTTCGTAATGTTAGAACTCGTCAGTGACACCCCACCCGAGATTGCGTTTCTACTCGGGTTTTTCGTCGCACAGGGACTCAAACGCTCCCGCGTCTCCGAGCTCGTCTCACTGTGGTTACCCTCCCAAGAGAACCCGCAGTTCGGGACACCCTCGTCGCAGTCGGAGCACAATAATTAACAGTGTCGCAGCCATTACCCACACACGCGGATGAACGGACAGAACACGACTGATTACGACCTTCCACCCGACTACGAGGCGCGCGTCGCAGAGGGAACGATGAGCGAGTGGTACACCCGTGAACGCTGCCGCCGCATGGCTGTCCGCCAGGACAACCCTGCTATCGACCGCCTCGAACGCATTGCCCAGCGGTACAACCGCCGTATCAGCGCACGCAGTGAAACCATCTCACTTGACGAGATGCGGTAACTCGTCAGTGGCTCGTGAATCTGCTGTGCAAATGAACGACCTCGACGAGTCAAAAGAGTCGTCGACGGATAGCCTGTCTGCTACGCAGACTGTCGACCTTGACGAGATGCGGTAACCATGGTTACATCATCGACAAAAGGCGGGCTCCTCGCTACGGGGACCGCGCTTACAGCGAGCGGAATCACAATGCTCATCGAAGGGACGGCCATCGAAGGTGCACTCCTCGCCGCGATGGGTGTCGGACTGCTCACCGCATACGAGTACTTCGACAACCGCATGAAGGGTGTTCCCTCGCTTCCTGACGGTGTTGACGAGCAGTTCTTCCACACCGTTGCCGAGGAAACGGCCAGAGCCATCAACCAGCGTACCTCTGACGAGTCTGATTCAAACAGTCAACCTGCACAGACTGACGACAAGCAACAGCCGTGACAGACACCACACTGAATGGTGTACGACCCAGAAGACAACACTGACCCGAACCTTCCTGTTCCTGACGACGGCACCCGTGACTTTCACGACGTTGACCCCGACGCCCTCGACGACGTTGACGGCGTCTTGACTGCCGCCGTATACACCGAACTCGATACGCGAAAGCGGGATGTCGCGGCTATCAGCACTGGTGAACAAGACGGCCAGTGGATAGCATCTGACACGTTTGTACTGCTCGTCGGCGATGACGAGTATGACTGGTGACAATTGGGTGTCGCAGTACCGCAACATAATTATGCCACGAGAACACATATCAAACTAGACAGGTCGGTATGGCAGATGATGCGTATGCAGAGGTCGACGGTGCGGCACTATCACGTAGTCAAATCGAAGTCGACGGCGACGAGTATCGTATGTACACAGACGGCGACGACAGGTGGCCCAGCGTCACAACCATTCTCGATGCGCGGCCCACACCCGAGAAAGACAAGAGTCTCCGCGGATGGCGGAACTGGCTGAAAGGCCAACCCGACCGCCCGAACCCCGATGAGGTGATGGCTTACAAGGGGTGGCGCGGCACCCTGGCTCACTACAAGTGTCTCGCAGACCTCGCGTCGTATGACCTTGCAGGTGACGAAGAGCTGCAAGCATACGAGGGGCTCAAAGGATGGGAGTACAACCACGACGATGCGCTGCGTCAAGCGAGCGAGGAGGTCGAATGGAGCGTCAGCGAGTTCCGTGACATGCTCGACGACCTCGGTGTCGCCGAGTGGGACGACAATGATGAGCTCGTCCACGACCGTGTCCGTGCCGTCGAGCAGTATGTCGTCGACCACGACATCGGGTTCGCAGGCCAATACGACCTCGCGTACGAGCTCCCTGACGGCGATACTGTGCTCGCAGACATCAAAACCTCGAAGGCCGACTCCGTGTCAGGGCTCATCAACAAGAAGTTCCCCCGCTACGCACTCCAACTGAGCGCATACGCACACGCCGTCGACTTCGAGGTCGACCACTGTCACATTCTGTGGGTCGCGCCCGATACGCGTCAATCCGCCATCATTCCCGACCGTGAGTGGCCGAGCGCTCGACGCGTCTACCTCGACGAGTTCAGCTCGATTGCCGAAGAGGTGCACCAGACGACCTTTGAACAGTTCTGACCATGAGCGAGACACAGGAATCACCTGACGCGGATACACCGCTTGCAGCCCAGACCCGTGACCCGCCAGGCGACACCGCCCAACGGAGCTGTCCGCTCTGTGACGACGGTGTCGTGTGGGAAGACGAGGCGACGAGTGAACTCGTCTGTGACAGCTGTCACGCCGTGCTCTCCGCACGAGAACCTACGAGCACAGCGAGAAAGCAAACAGCACGGCGTGAAGAGCGTCAGCAGTACGACCGTGATGCGTACGACACGTACGACCACAGCAATCGTATGCGCCTTCACGGCGGCTACGAGCACGCCTACTACGCCTGGAACGGGCGTGAATACGCACTCGACACCTACGACGAGGTCACTGACGGCCTTTGGACGCCCCACAAACGCGGTTGACGCCAGTCAGCCGCCTCGTACTGTCAGTTGCGGACCCACTGCTGTATCTTCTCGACGGCATCGTCACCCACCTGTGCCGATGGCCACTCGTCAGTCGACGGCTTTGAGAGTCGTAACGCACCCTGTTCGTCAGCACCACCGTCGACGCGTCGCGGCTCGAATACATCGGGCGCCCCACGGATGAACCGCTCGATGACGCCGATGTCGTCTTCGATAGTGAACGCATCCAACGACCGTGGCGTCGGCTCGATGAGCACGGGTTCCCGATGACTGAACTTTATCAGCAGCGCCACATCGAGATACTGTTTCTGCACATCGAGTAACTGCATCAGGTCGCTGTGCGGCACCGAGATGTCGTCGCGGTACTTCTTGAGTTCGAGGGCAAAGCCGCGGGTGTTCGTCAGGCCAATCACGTCGGGTGCAGGGACCGCAATGTTACCCGAGTAGCCCGCAGGCCAGGCAACACATGAGTCGTCCGTCTCACGGGTGAGCTCGCGTGCAACATCGTTCTCGTATCGCTTCCCTTTCTGTGGCATGGATGCGACGATTATGGCTACTGGCTCATCACGGATAAGTATGTCGGGTGTGTGCACATATTTGAAGTATGTACGGTAGCTGATACACGAAAATGTGGCACCTCAATTGAAGAGCCGATACGTGAGTGTCGGCCACGCCACGGCCGTATCGAGGTCAAGTTTGACCACCTGCCGACCATCGGGCGCACGAAACGTTCGTTCCACCTGCGGATGCTTGTCGACCTGTTCTTTCAGAAACGTCTCTGCGTCCGTATAGAAGTCGTATGCGCCCTCTCGCACTCGTGTCAGCTCGTCCCACTCTTGAATCGGGATGATGGCATCACGAATCAGTCGCTCGTTCGCTTCATCGAGCAGCGACATGTAGATGCCCGTGAACACGTCATGGTCGTGAGCGTGCACCAGGTACTTGCGAAAGTGCTGTCGATTCAGCACGCCATACCAGTCGGGATTGCGCTTCGTCTTGATTTCGATGAGCGCTGCGAGTGCATCTCCATCGAACGCCTTCAGGTCCATCTTGCTATCGCCGAGCACACTGTTGTCGTGACGCATATCGATACCCCACGCCTCGACATCTAACCCGACGTGTGAGAGATGTGTGATGACCTGTGTCTCAGCGATGTCGTGTGCTTCGTAGCCGTCGAGAAAGGTGTGTCCATCGACCCGACGGTGGTCGTCTGAGAACGATACTGTCTCGTCGTATTCATCTGGGTCGCTGCTCATGCTTGTCCGTATGCATCAAGTCCTGTCTGTTCGTGACCGTACAGCGCTTCATCGAAGTCCCAGCCGAGCGTTCCAAGGATGTCATCGAGCGGCTGTCGAATCGCCTCATCGATGATGGCCTGGCGGTCGACCGTTATCTCGTCGGGCAGGTTCGACGGGTCTTCGAGTGACACGTAGTCAACGAGGTCACCATCCTCTGCGGTGTCCGTATCGTAGGTGGGCGGATACGGCGCGTCCGTCTGCGCGACAGGGAACTTCATCGGTTTGTCAAACTCGTCTTCGCCGTCGATGTGCTGTTTCGCGTACTTGGCACCGCGATAGACGGGGTGTGCGCTGCGAGCCGAGCTTCCGTACTCTTCTGGTGGCTTGCTCATCCCCTTGCGCTGCCCAAGCTCTGAGAGCGGCGCATCACCACTCTCGACGCGCTCGATAGCGGTGCGAATGCGGTCGTACACCTGCTCTTTCGCCGTCAACAGGGGTTCCGTCAGAATCGTCTCAAGCACGTCTGTCTGCACCGACTCCGTGATGTCAGCAATGTCTGACCGCTTCGCCTCGACCCCCGTCAATGAGATGGCATCGACCTCGTCGCCTTCATCCCAGGTCACCCGCTCTGCATACGTCTTCTTCGTTCCCTGCTCGGTGTGTGCACTGCCGTCGATGCTCGGGATGAACAGCTTCGGGCTGTACGACTCTAGGTCAACCTCTTGATGACTTTCACCCGCGGGCACACCAAACCTCTCTTCCATGAAGGTCGGTATCCCGTCGGTGTTGAGCCAATCGACGGCGCTCTCGACGCGCGGTAACACGTGTCCGCGCCCGACATCCTGGTCGACCGCAACGCCAAATCCGTCCGTGTCGCCATGTGTTCGATAAACAACACGTTCGTCGAACACAGACGCGAGGCGCTTGATGATGGTATCCGAGCCGTACTCCAACAACATCCGCCCTGCGATGGTGATGGCTTCGGCAACACGCCAGTCAAACATCCGAAAGTTCACGTCGCCTGACACGCCATAGAGTCCGTTTCTAACGCGCTTCGTCGCCTTGTACATCGTTCCCTCGTACGACTTATTCCACCGAATGTACGTGTCTGCACGCGACGGGAGTCGCCCCTCACGCACGTCAGGGGACAGAAAGTAGATAGGCTCCAGATGCTCTTGGATGCGTGACCAGTCGTCTCGCCACTTGATTTGACTCGCTGACGGGTCATACACCATCTTGTACGACCCATCAGTGAAGTCACGGAACGACTCACCGTCGTCGAGTCGCTTGACTGGTCGTGGGTCGATGTACGACCATCGCAACTCGTCACGACTGTAGTCACTGCGAATGAGCGTACGGTCACCCACCCCAACGATGGTTTCGAGCGAGGCATTAATGTCGCGCATAATATTGGGGTAGAGCGACGAGTAATCTGGGTACGAGACATTGCGATGAAGCCCCGCAACAGGGTCAAAGACAACCGCTCCGTGAAACTTATCGCGGTCCGTATCCCCCGCCGTTGGTAGCGCCTCACCAGCGTCCTGGGACGCACGGAGCATATCGAGGTCAATCGTGTCACCCACGTGGTTGACACTCGTGTACGACGCACCCGACAGGTCTTGGAGTCCGCGATACAGGCTCATTGCTCTGTGAACACCATGTACGCAAGCACCGCCATCATTGCAGGCCACCCCGCTGCCATGACCAGTGCAACGCTGTACTCTGGGTCGACCATTGCTTCCTCGACTACGACAAATATTATACCGAAGAGTATGACCCCAATCGCGTAGCCCACAACGAACAGGTCAACCAGTGTCATCTAGTAGAACCCCCGTAGCTCGTCCGTCGGTTCAGCCTCTTTCAGCCGATAGCCACACTCCTGACACCACACCTTCCCACCGCGGGACACCGTCTGTGTCGAGCCACAGACAGGGCAGTTATCGCGCATCGTCACCTCCGTTCGAGTATGCTGGTCCAGTCCACGTCATTGCATCTGGGAACCGTACTGCAAGCCGCGGGTACAGTATCTCTCCTGTCATAGCAAGTTCACGTTCTCGTTGATGGCGACCGTCGCCTGTACGTCGCGCGTGACGTACTTCGTGAAGCGAACGGGGTCTGTCACCCATGCCGTCTGCTCGTCGACACCAAACTTCTCGAAGTCTGTCTCTTCTGCTGACACCGCCTCTAGTGACGACGACTTGAGTTCGGTATACTGTGACTTCTCGTACGCTGCGAGCAGGTCGAAGATGTGGACGCCCGTGATGTCGCTGTTGATGAAGCGACCGCCGTCGTCGTGCTCGTCGACGCGTCCCGTCGGGGAGAGGCGTGCCAGCTGCGCAGCGATGTCGAGCGTGTGATACCGATTTATCATGTACGGGGCGTCGAACCCATCGTTGTTCCACCCCGTGATGACGTTCGGTCGATGGCGTAACATCCACCGTACGACCTCGCTCAACAGCCGTCGCTCGTCCGCAAACACACGGACATCAACGTCTGTCTCCGTCTCCGAGCGTACGTCCGTCTGGAGCGCATCGCTGTCAACGAGCTCGTCGTTCCACGTGCTGTTGCGCAACACGAAGGTAGCATACACGTCCGTCGCCGAGTCGTGCATCGACACGGCCGTCACAGGCCGCCGTGCGACGTTCACGTTCGGCATCGCAGCAACATCAAACGCATCAGGGTCTGCATCGACGAGGCCGTCTGTGAACGCCTGTTCGAGCGCCTCACGGGTCGCCACCTCGATGTCCCAGGTGACCACTCGTGGGTCGATGTCAGTCGTCTCCGTATCGACATCGACCGCCTCGACATCCGTTGCATCGAGTGGCCCATCCACGTCGGTGGGAACACGCATCAGGCCCGTCACTCCGCGGTCGACGAGGAACCGCTGCGGGAACAGCACATCTGCTTCCCAGGTCCGTGGGAACTCATCACGGAGGTCACGAACGTGCCACGGACACTCGACGGTTATCTTGATGAGGTCGATGTTGCGCTCGCCGCGGTCGATACCCGTCCGCTCGGCCATCGACACGTCGAGCACCCGACGGTCGTGTGCCACGTTGTCGAGCAGGGATTCATCGGCGTCCGCTTGCGCGATGAAGAAGTACGGCCGATAGCCGTCGACCGCCACGTGACGATAGTCGCCATGCTCGGTGCGACCCTGGTAGTGCAGCACAGGCATCGACCCCTGATACCCGTCCTCTTCAACCTCGTACCAGCCGTCGACGACACGCATCACAACCGTCGACTGCTGGCTCGTGGAGATGCGGTCAGC
>ERZ1034573.458-NODE-458-length-12156-cov-5.387323_pt1 | contig 12156 bp, 22 predicted proteins | sample MGYA00520641_ERZ1034573 | MGnify/ENA primary metagenome ERZ1034573 (study PRJEB33760, sample SAMEA4777724) | hypersaline lake metagenome | biome: hypersaline environment; feature: brines | place: Spain | collected 2014-08 | depth 0 m ...
AACGACACCACCGCGAAGGAACCCGCCCGCGAGATGGCGATCCCCGGAAGCACGAAGATTCCCGCGCCGATCATGGTGCCGACGCCGATGGTCAGCGCCGCGAGCGGCCCCAGGTCCTTCGCGAGTTCCCCGTCGTCGCTCATGTGTCTGTGGGGCGCGGGAGTGTGATGACCGGGAGGTCAGCCTCCGTTATCAGGCGGAGTGCGACGTCACCGGTAAGCAGGCGGATGAACCGGCCGCCCTCGCGGGGGACGAACACGATCGCCGTGGCGTGGGTGTCGTCTGCGACCGCGAGGATGCCGTCGACGACGTCGGTGTCGTAGGCGATCTGTTCGTGGACCGTGACGCTCGAGAGGATGCCCTCGAAGGCGTCGAACGCCTCTTGGGCCGCTTCTTCGCGCTGCTTGACGCCAGCCTTGTCGACACCGCCGCCGGCCTTCTCGACGACGTACACGAGGGTGATCTCGCCGACATCCGCGTCGTAGGCCTCGAGCGCTCGGGCCGTCTCGATGGCGTCGTTCTCGGAGGCGACCGGGACGATGATGTGGGCGAGCATGTCGCTCATTCGGTCGCATCTCCGCCAGGGTCGGCTGGTCGGGCGAAGCGAGCTGCGTGTGACCGCTGCGGCGCAAATGCGCCGCCGCTATGGTCTACGTCCATACCCAGTCGCTTGACCCGAGTCGGATTAAACGCTCCCCCTTGGCGCCGGCGCTCGGTTTGGGTTGTCTGTGAGGGGTGAAAAAGTGGTGTCAGCGAAGGTCTTCGAGCCCGACCGTTTGGTCGGCGTCGATGGTGATCCACGACGTCTCCAGCGTGTCCGGGTCGTAGATTGTGACCGAGTCCGGGCGTTCGCCGTCGTCGAAGAGGTATCGCAGGTCGAAGTTCGGGAGCTCCGTGAGCTGCGAGCCGTCGGTGAGTTGCGTGCGATCGTCACTCGCGTGCATACGAGCGAGTGGTTGAACCGGTACAAATACCTGTGCCACCACGTATCAATCGGGAGAATGCGGATACCCCTCGACCGCAAGGCACGCGGACGCGCTGACCGGCGAACGGTCGGGTCGAGCCGCGGGTCTCGTTTCGGACTCAGTCGTCACTGCCGAACATCTGGCGCATCATCGGATGCATCTCCATCAACTGCTCTTCGGCGATCTCCTCGTACAGTTTGTAGGTGATCGACACTGTCAGCAGCAGCCCCGTGCCGGAGACGCCCCCGAGCGTGCCGAGCATGTTCGCCAGCACCGCCAGCGCGCCGACGAGCGCGCCGCCGATAACGGTCACCTGCGGGATGTACCGCTCCATCACCTTCTCGATGACCTGCGGGTTCTTCCGGAACCCGGGGATCTGCATCCCGGAGTTCTGGATCTGCTTGGCGGTCGACTCCGGGCCCATCCCGGTCGTCTCGACCCAGAAGATGGCGAAGATGGCGCCGCCGATGATCATGAACGTGAGGTCGACGAGCACGCGGAGGACGATCTGCCACGGCTCGGCGCTCACGGTGAACGCCCCGGAGAACCACATCCAATCCGAGCGCGTCTGGATCGGCGCGAGGTAGTAGAACAACCCGCTCACGGGCTGTCCTTGCGAGTAGACGCCGACGAACGACGGGAGGGTCACGTAGTTGTTGAGGATCTGCCCGAGGAACTGGATGTTCGCCTGCAGCGCGCGAACGAGGATCATCGGCAGGACGGACGCGTAGATGAGCTTCACGGGGAAGCGACCGCGGGCGCCCTTCACGCGGGCGTGACTCAGCGGGATCTCGACGCGCACGGACTCAGTGTACACGACGACCGCGAAGATGAGCACCGTCGTGAACAGCGCGAGGATGTTCCCGGGGTCGAACAGCAGCGACTGGACGAACGGGTCCAGCTCGATGCCCCCGGTGACGATGCCGTACCACGCCGGGAAGAAGCCGGTCACTTGCGTGCCGAGCGCGGGCACGGCGAACAGCCCGGCGACGAGCTGCTGGCTCACGCCCGCGATGATGAACAGGCCGATCCCGGAGCCGACGCCCCACTTCGAGATGACCTCGTCCATGAACAGGATGAGGACGCCGCCGACGAACATCTGCGCGAACAGCGCCGTCTTCAGCCCCATCGTCCCGACACCCAACGACGCCGCGAGCTGGCCGTCGACCGGGAGGTAGTTCCCGGCGAACACCATCGGCAGCCCCGTCAGACAGATCATGACGACGACGAGCAACTTCTGGAGCCCCTGATACAGCACCTGATCGCGGGGGTCGTCGGTGTCGAGACCGAGCAGGTCGGCGCCGCCGAGCAGTTGGAGAACGATGGACGCCGTGACGATCGGCCCGATCCCGAGCTGCAGGATCGACCCCGACGACCCGGCGAGGATCGACCGGAAGCGACCGTAGAAGTCGCCGCCGGCGCCGCCGGTGGCGAGTCCGAACATCGTGATATTGGTGAGGAAGAAGTACATCACGAGGATACCGGCCGTCCAGGCGAGCTTCCGTTTGAAGGGCACGTGGCCCTCCGGACGCTCGACCGTCGGCATCCGCGTGAGTACGGGTTCCGCGGTCTCTTTCCAACCCATATATCGTGCATCTGGTTGGCCGGCACACCTTAACGCTTCGATTGGGTCCGCGGGCGCGACGCGCCGCGAGACGGCGACGGACGCCGATCGCGGCCTGTCAGACGACGACGCCTCGATCAGACCGGGGCGCCGTCGCTCGGCGCGTGGTGTCGACCTACGAAAAACGGATCCGAACCGCGGGCGACCCGCGCGACGGCGATTACTCGTCGTCGCTGTCCTCGTCGGACTGCGCTTCGGACGCCTCGGCGTCAGCTTGCGCCTGCTCGGCGCGTTCGGTCAGCTCCGCGGAGCCGCCGGCCTCCTCGATGATGCGGCGGGCCTCAGCGGTGAACGCGTCGGCCGTGACGTGCAGTTCGCCGCGAACCTGCCCGCCGCCGAGCACCTTCACCACGTCAGCTTCGTGGCCGTCCTCGGCCACGTCGCGAGCATCGAGGGCGTAGCCGTCGCCCTCCTCCTCGGCGAGGTCTTCGGCCGCCAGCAGGGCGGCGTCCTCGTCCAGCTTCTGGACGGAGACCTCGACGACGGCGTCTTTCACGCCCTGCGGGCGCTTGAAGCCGTGCTTGCCGAGCGGACCGTACAGCTGTCGTTCGTGCTTCTTGCGGCCGGCCGCGCCGCGACCGCCCCGGTGCCCGGCGCCGCGCCGGTTCTTGTGGGAGCCGCCGCCGTGCGTGCGCGAGCCGCGCTGGCGTCGCTTCTTGCTCGTCATTATCGCATCGCCTCCAGGAGCGTGTCGATGTCGTCGTGGTGACCGAGCGCGCCGCCGTTCTTCACGGCGTGCTTGATGCCGTCGTGACCACCGCGCGGGGCGTGCAGTCGAAGGACCGGCGACAGGCCCTGCTCGCGCAGGGTCGTCTCCTCGGTCACGAGGGCCTCGGCGAGCGCCTCGACGTCGTCGTAGTCGGTGTTGTCGGCGACCCACTCGTCGTCGACGTCGGCGTCGCCCTCGAGGGGCTCGCCGCGTCGCTCGATGAGCATCGCGACCGTCTCGGCCTCGGGCTCGCCGAACGCGACGAAGTCGTTGACCTTCGCGATCATCCCGCGGTAGGTGTCCTCCTCGGGCACCAGCGCGCAGTGGTTGATCGTGTGGATGTTGAGCATCTTCAGGGTGTCGCGCTGGGCGGCGGACATGTCGATCTCACCGCGCAGTTGGACGACGGCCTGCATCAGTGCTCACCCTCCGCTTCGCGTTGGACGCGCCGCGCCCGGTCGGGCGTGCGCGCCTGCGAGGCGTTCTTCAGGGCGTTGAACGTCGCCTTCGCGAGGTTGACCGTCGTCCGCGTGTTCCCCGTCGACGACGTCCAGGCGTCCTGGACGCCAGCCAGTTCGAGGATGTTGCGGACGGTCGGCGCCGCCGCGAGGCCCAGCCCCTGCGGGGCGGGCTTGATCTCGACCTCGACGGAGCCGGCCTTGCCGGACGCCGTCCGGGTGAGAGAGTTGACTCCGCCGGCGGAGTCCTCCCACGATCCCGAGCCGCGGTCGACTTTGATCATGTTCAGCTTGGCCACCTCGATGGCCTTCTGGATCGCACCGCCGACCTGGTCGTCGCGGCCCTCAGCGTAGCCGAGGTAGCCGTCGCCGTTGCCGATGGCGACGACACAGCGGAACTTCACCCGGCGGCCGGAGTCGGTCATGCGCTGGACCATGTTGATGTCCAGCACTTCGTCCTCCAGATCGGGGATGAGCTGGTCGACCAACTGGTGCTCCTTCAGCGGGAGCCCCGAGTTGAGCGCCTGCTCCATCGAGGTGATGTCGCCCTCCTGTACCTTCCGGCCGAGCCGCGTTCGCGGCGTCCAGCCACCGTTTCTACTCATTATCGAATTCCTCCGTCAGGGTCTCCCGAAGCTCGTCGAAGTGCTCGGGCAGGTCCGCCGCGTCGAACTCTCCGGTGTAGAGCGGCTCCTCGAGCTGCTCGGCGTACTCGGCGATGTGCTCGCCGCGATTGCGCGACCAGTCCGCGAGGACGCTCTCGTTGTGGGGGATCTCGAGGCCGGCGTCGATCGCTCCTTCCTGGACCGCGAACACCTTGTTACCGGGCGTCGCGGTGTTCAGGCCGATGTCGAGGACTGCCTCTTCGAGGCCGGCCTCGACCGCCCGCAGTCCCGCGAGATAGCCCGTCAGATACGCGCTGGGGAGATTAGCCGTCGGGGCCTCCCAGCCGTAGTCTTCGAGGTCCTCGCTGGACGCGGCCGCGTGTGTGATGTCGCCGTCGGGTCCGGGGGAAACCAGCTGCGCCCTGACGTGCTTGTTCGACAGGCGCGCCACGAGGCGCGGCTTGCCGGATTTCAGCAGGCGCAACCTCTGGTGGTAATCCGTCCGGACTTCGCGACGGCGACGCATCGGTACCTTATAGCGTGGTCCGGTCGCCATCAGTCGTCCTCCAGGGTTACGTCGTAGTTGTTCACGATGTACGAGTCGAGTCGTCGCACGTCCTCGAACTCCCCGCCGGAGGCCTTGTTGTACAGCTCGCGGTACTGCGAACTGTTCAACGGGCCGTCGTCGCGGAGCTCCTTGAGGCGCGTGCGCTGGGCGCGGATCCGCGCGATCCAGTCGTCCTTGGAGTTCTGCCGGCCGCCGGCTCGCCCCTTGCGGGTGCCGGCGCCAGTGCGGTGGCCGTACGAGCGCTTCTCGTCACGCTCGCGGGCACGGCCACGCGAGTTCCCCTTGGCGTCCTGCTCGCGGATGTTGCCCTGTTCGATCTGTTCGCGGATGTCCTCACGCGTGATCGCGTCCGCGAGTTCGTCCTGTGCTTCCGGGTTGAGCCACACGCGGCTCTTGCCGACATCGAGTTCGTCGGCGGCGAGCCGGCGCTGTGCTGCCAGGTCGCTCATTGGTCAACCTCCACTTCGATGTAGGTCGGGTTGAGGACGCGGATCTCGCGGTCCTCGCACACGTCCTCGATGGCCTCGCGCTTGCGCCCGCCGACGGCGGACGCGATGCGGACGGCCTCGGTGGCAGGGTCGACGCCCTCGAGGTCGTCCGTGGTGAACACGCGGACCTCCTCGAAGCCGCTCGGGTGCAGGCCGCGGGCGGCCGTCGGCGAGCGGTAGCCCGCCTCGACCTTCGGGCCCTTGCCCTTCATTCTGCGGCGCTGCTTCGAGAGCTGACCGCGCGGGCGGCGCCACGAGGTCGGGACGCGCTTTTTCTTGTGGTAGTCCTGCCGGTTGAACTGCGGCGTGGACTCCCGGTGCTTCTTGGCGAGCGCTCGCGCGCGCTCGTCGTCGAGGTCGGGCGTCTTGTCCGCGTGACCGCGCGGGCGCAGCTCCGTCTCGACCTCCTCGGCCTCCTCGGCCTCGGCTTCGGCTTCCTCGTCTTCGATCTCGGCTTCGGTCTCCTCTTCGACCTCGAGCCCGCCGACGTCCGCTTTGATGCGGGCCGCGAGGGCGTTCCCGACGCCGTCGACTTCCGCGAGTTCGGACTGGGAGGCCGCCTTCACGTCCTCGACGGTCTCGTAGCCGGCCTCGCGGAGCGCGTCGGCCTTCGACGGGCCGACGCCGGAGATGTCCTCGAGCGACTCGACATCGTCGCTCATTTAGACATCACCTGTGGGCTTTCGCGTGATGTACACGCCGTCCTGGAAGATGCGCGTGTCCTTATCCGTCACGCGGGTGAGCTGTTCGATGCCGGCGGCCGTCTGACCGACGTCCTCCTTGGAGGGGCCGGTCAAGACGAGTTCCTCGCCGTCGATCTGTACGTCGGTGTCGCCGCGGATCTGCGCGCGGCGGGGTGCCGTCTCCCCGAGGAAGTTCGTGATGACGACCTCGTCGCCCTCGACGGAGACGTCCATCGGGAAGTGGGCGTAGAAGACCTCCATCTCGTACTCCCATCCCTCGGTGACGCCGTGGACCATGTTGTCCACGTGGCTCGCGAAGGTGCCGACGGTCGCGCGGGTCTGTCGGTCCGCGTCGTCCGGGTACGCGATGACGACGGCGTCGTCCTCGGCGGAGACGCTCACGTCGGGGTACCACAGGCGGCGCGTCACCGACCCGTTCGGCCCCTCGATCGTGAGATCGAGGTGGTCGAGGTCGGCGGAGACGTCCTCGGGTAGTTCGATGTCTCGTTCCATGTTCAGTAGACGTATGCGATTACTTGGCCACCGATGCCCGCCTCGCGGGCCTCGTAGTGGCTCATGACGCCGTGACTCGTGGTCACGATGAGTGCGCCGTAGTCGCGCGCCGGGAGGAATCGCTTCTCCCACTTCTCGTAGCCGTCCGCGGCCACGGAGTAGCGCGGCTTGACGGCGCCGCACTCGTTGATGGCGCCCTTCAGTTCAACCTCGAACGTCCCGGCTTTCCCGTCGTCCACGAACTCGAAGCCGCCGACGTAACCGCTGTCGTACAGCACTTCGAGCGTGGAGCCGATGATGTTCGAGGCGGGCTGGACCGTGTATTCCAGATGGCCAACGTCCTCGGCGTTGTCGAGGCCGGCGAGGGCGTCGGCGAGAGGGTCGTTACCTGCCATTGTTATCGGTACTTCCGGAACCCCATGTCCCGGGCGACCTCGCGGAAACACTGGCGACAGAGGTTGATGTCGTACTTCCCGACAAGCCCCTGCTTGCGCTCGCAGCGCCGGCACGCGACCTCTTGGCCGGTGCGCTTTGCGGCGTGCTCGCCCGTTTCCTCGGGTCCGGTCGTCTCTGTGTCTGCGTCGCTCATTCGTTGACCTCCACGTCGAACTCGCGTTCGAGGAACGCGACGGCGTCGTCGACGCTCATGCGGTGACCACTCGGGATCGACCGGGTGACCTTGTCCCGCTGGGAGACGCGGTACCCCGGTCGCGTGATGGTCACGGTGACGTCGAGTCCGTAAATGCCGATCTGCGGGTCGTACTCCTGACTCGGGAACTCGGTGTGCTCGGCGACGCCGAAGCTCACGTTGCCCGTGTCGTCGAACTGCGAGACCGAGAGGTCGGCCAGTTCCAGCGCGGTCTCGAGGAACTCGTCGGCGTCCTCCTCGCGCAGGGTGACCTTCGCCCCGATGGGGTCGCCGGGTCGGATGTCGAACTCGCCGATGGCGCGCTTGGCCGTCGTGCGAACCGTCTCCTGCCCGGTTATCTCCTCGAGGATGTCCTCGCCGTTGGCGAGTTCGCGACCGCCCTGACCGACGCCCATGTGGACGACGACCTTCTCGATGCGCGGTTCGCGCATCTCGTGGAAGTCCGCTTCAGCCTCGCTCATTCGTCATCACCCGTGAAGTTCTCGTCGATGACGACGACGTACTCCTCGATCGTCTCGAAGCCGCCCTCGTCTTGGGAGACGGCCACGGCGTTGTCGCCGGAGCCGGCGGTGACGGTGATCTCCTCAACCTCGCCGATCTCGCCGGCGTGCGCGCCGGCGACGGCGGTGACGAGCGCGCCCTCCTCGTACGGGAAGTGCGCGACGACCTCCTTGGTCTCGTTGTCGACGACCAGCGAGTCGCCGCCGGCGTAGCTCCCGTCCTCGCTCACGAGGGTCGTCCCGTCGTGGAGCGTGTACTGGAAGTCGCCGCCGGCGACCTGCGTCTTGCCCGCGACCTTCCCGAGGCGCGAGGAGGCGGCCTCCTCGTCGATGGGGGTCAGCGAGAGCCGACCGCCCTCGCCGGGGAACACGCGGTAGTACTCCTCGCGCTCGGCGAACGCCAGGATGTCGAACATCCCGACCGGACGGGCCTCGTCGGAGACCGCCTTGCCGTTGACGAGCACGGATCCGTGATCGAGCGCGTAACGCGCTTCCTTCCGGGAGTCGACGTAGCCCAGCACGTCCCGAAGGACGATGAGCAGGGGCACGCCCGACTCGCCGTGCGGGCCCGCGCCCGCCTTCACGGTGAACGTCTCTTCCTTCCGCTCGATCGGCCACGAGTTCGGGGCCGACAGTCGCTTCTGGTGGTTACTCATGTTATGCAGCCTCCTCGTCGGACTCCAGACGCGCCTCCCGGCGGTCGTCCTCGAGGTCCAAGTCGACGACGCGCACGTTCGAGGTGTCGAGCGGGCGCGGGGTCTCTTCCCCGTCGGCCTTCTCGACGACGACGCCCTCGACGTGGATGGTGGACGCCCGAAGGTCCACGTCGAGCACCTCGCCCTCCTCGCCCGCGAAGTCGCCGCGCATGACCTCGACGGTGTCGCCCGCATTGACGCGGACGTTCCGCTGGCCGTACTCCTCCCGGAGGTCCTCCGAGAGGGTGGCGCGGACGAACTTCTGCCGCTCGTGGAGCGGCGCGTCTCGGGTCCGTGTGCGCTGTTTGTGCGGTTGTTCGCTCATACGATCTGAGTCGCGGTGGATGCGATGCTCCCGAAGCGTTCGGCGACCTCACGCGCGACGGGACCTTTGATCTCGGTTCCGCGCGGCTCCTCCATGTCGTCGATGACGACGGCGGCGTTGTCCGCGAACTTCACGCGGGTGCCGTCGGGTCGACGGATGGGCTTGCGCTGGCGGACGATGACGGCCTCCAGCACCTGGCGCCGCATCTCCGGCGTCCCCTTGGTCACCGAGACGGTGACCTTGTCGGCGACGCCCGCTTTGGGGTGGCGATTCTTCGTGCCCGAGTAGCCCGAGACGGAGATGACCTTCAGCTCGCGCGCGCCGGTGTTGTCGGCGCACGTGATCAGCGAGCCCTTCTCGAGGCCCTGCGTGACGTCGGCCTTGAGGGCCTCCATCAGGCATCACCGTCCGTGTCGAGCTGTTCGACCACGACGTGACTCTTCGTCTTCGACAGCGGCCGCGTCTCGGCGATGCGGACCTGGTCGCCCTCCTCGACGTCGAGGCAGGGCGACAGGTGCGCCGGCACGCGGCTTCGTCGCTTCATATACCGGTCGTACTTCGGCACGAATACGTCGTATTCGCGCTCGACGACGACCGTCTTGTCCATCGATGTGGAGGCGACCGTTCCTTCGAGCGTCTGTCCGCGCACGGAAAGCGATCCGTGGAACGGGCAGTTCTCGTCGGAGCAGGCCTCCTCCGGTTCTGTTACGTTCAGTCCGATTGCCATTAGTGATCACCCGCACGTTCCGTGCGGAAGGCGGGTCGTGAGAGCAGTCTGGCCCCGTCCACCGTAACGGAGACCGCGTCCTCGCAGCCGTCCGACTGACCGGGTCGTACCCCGGCAGTTTCGTACTGTCCCCGCTCCCCGGCCAGTGTGGGGTGCGCGGACGACGGAAGTTCGAACGCGGACCCGGGGGCCTTGCGGTCCCCCGCGGCTTCATCTGTGACGGGCGGCGCCTCGCGTCCGCGAGGCGCGTCCGTGCTGGGCCCGGCTGAGCGACGGCCCACGTCGCCAGCCGTCTGCTGAGAGAGGGCGAACCGGAACGTCGTCCCCTCCTTCGGCACCTGTTTGTCCCCCCGAGGCGTGCGCACCGTGAGGGTGCGCATGCTCTCGGACACGACGACGCCCGCGAGCCCGACGTGGGCGTCGCTGGCGGCGGCGACCACCCGTACCGGGAGGCCGCGGAGTTCGTGTCGCGTGAGCGTCTCGGGAGTCAGTGCCATCGTCGTGTTACTCGTCGGTGTCGTCCAGGTCGCCTTCCTCGCGCTGGATCGTCTTGATCCGCGCGATAGTGCGCTTCAGCTCGCCGACGCGCCCCGGGTTCTCCGGGGCGCCGCCGGCAGCCTGTACGGCCTTTGCGTTGAGCAGTTCGGTCTCGAACTCCTCGAGCTCGGCCGCGCGCTCGGCGGGCGTCATGTCGCGGATCTCTTGGGTGTGAAGGATCGCCATCGGTTACTCCTCCTCCTCGTCCGCGCCGTCTTCGTCGTCCGCTTCCATCTCCGCGACGAGGTCCTCGGCCTCGGCCTCGACGTCCTCGTCCAGGTCGTCGAGTTCGGCCTCTTCCTCGTCGTCGTCGCTCGATTCCTCGTCCTCGTCGTCGGCCTCGATGACCTCCTCGACGACCTCCTCGTCGATGACGTCCTCGGGCTCGCCCTCGGGGATCTCCGGCTCGTCGAACTCGGCGTCGACATCGCCGGCTTCCGGGACCTCCTCGTCGTCAACGTCGGCCAACAGGTCCTCGACGCCCTCGCCGGACGCGGCGGCCTGCTCGACCTCGGGGGCCTCGGCGTCCTCCGCGATCTCGAAGTCGTCGGGTAGCTCTGCACCCGGCGGGATGATCTTGACGGTGACGCCGATGGTGCCGAGCTTCATCACCGCGACGCCCTGGCCCTCGTCGACGATCTCCTGGGCAGGCTCACCGTTGTGCTTGATGTAGCCGCGGTTGAACTTCTCCACGCGCGAGCGAGCGCCCGTGACCTTCCCAGAGAGGACGATTTCGGCGCCCAGTGCGCCCGCGTCCATGATCCGGTCGATCGTGGTGTGGCCCGCGCGGCGGAAGTACCAGCCGCGCTCGAGCGCGTTCGCCAGCCGATCCGCGACGATCTTCGCGTTGAGGTCGGGTTCGTCGACCTCCTGCACGTCGATCTGCGGATCGTCCATGTCGAAGCGCTCCTCGAGCTCGGTGGTCACCTTGCGGATGTTCTTCCCGCCCTTGCCGATCACCATGCCGGGCTTCTCGGCCTTGAGCACGATCTGTGTGCCCATGGGCGTCTTCGCGACCTCCATCCCGCCGTAGCCGGCGCGACCGAGCTCGTCCTCGAAGAACTCGTTGATCTGGCTCCGCTGGAGCCCGTCCTCGATGAACTGGTGCTCGTCCGCCATCAGTTAGTTTCCTCCTCGATGATCATTTCGACATCCACCTGCGGGGTGTTCCAGGCGCTCGCACGGCCCATCGCGCGGGGCTTGCGACCCTGCTGCTCGCCGACCTTGTGGGCGGCGACGTGTTTGATCGTCATGGACTGTCCCTCGAATCCCTGCTCGTCGGCGTTGTTCGCGACGTTCTCGAGGAGCTTCAGGAAGTCCTTGGAGGCCTTCTCGGGGTACCGGCCGGCGTCCCAGCCGTCGATGTCCGAGCGGTGACCCACGCCGGAGTTGTGCTGGCGGAACGGGACGGAGCGCTCCCCGTCGATGACCGCCTGCAGGTACTCCTCGGCGTCGGTGACCGTCTTACCCTTCAGTTCGCGGGCGATGGCCTTGCTGTGCTTGAAGCTGATCTGCCGCTCGCGGAGCATCCCCTTGGCGGTGGTCTCCGGGTCGGCGTCGACGCTGTAGCTGATTCCCATTGTTACTTGAGGGGCACGAACTTCGAGGACCGGGTCGCGCCGATACCGGCCTGACCGTGCTCCACGGAGTTGCGGGTCAGGTTGAACTCGCCGAGGTAGTGCCCGATCATCTCGGGCTCGACCTCGACGCGCTCGAAGTGGCTTCCGTCGTACACTTCGAACGTGAGCCCCACGAACGACGGCAGGATCGGCATGTCCCGGACGTGCGTCCGGATCGGGTCGTTCGCCGTCTCCTCCGCCGTGGCGTCCGCGGCGTCGTCCACCAGCTTCTGCTGCTGGACGCCGAGTCCTCGGTTGATGGTTCGCCGCGCGCGGGCGGGAAGCAGTGCTTTGACCTCGTCGAGCTCCATCTCCTGCAGCTCGTCGAGCGTGTGACCGCGGTAGGTGAACTCACCCTCGCGGCCGGTGCGGTATTCCGAACTCATGGTTTAGTTGTTCCCTCCGCGGCCCGTCCGCTTGGAGGCGATGTCGCCGACCTTCCGGCCCGGCGGAGCGTTGCGCGAGACCGACTTCGGCTGTCCGGGGTGCTG
>ERZ1034573.460-NODE-460-length-12130-cov-22.722402_pt1 | contig 12130 bp, 6 predicted proteins | sample MGYA00520641_ERZ1034573 | MGnify/ENA primary metagenome ERZ1034573 (study PRJEB33760, sample SAMEA4777724) | hypersaline lake metagenome | biome: hypersaline environment; feature: brines | place: Spain | collected 2014-08 | depth 0 m ...
CTTCTGGATAACTACGAGGCTACTACACGATACGGCCGTAGTGAAGCGTTCCCGTGGCGCTGTACGTAGACGATTGGTTCCTACCGTGTCGAGAACGCCCTGCGGGACGGAGAATAGCCATCGAAAATACAATTAAATATAAGTTTTATCACAGAGAAACTATCCGCGTCGATGAACCGCCGAAACCTCCTCCGCGTCACTGGCGCGTCCGTATTCGCCACGGGACTCATCACGGGAGAGACAGCCGTCTCGACTGCTGCTGACACACCAGCCGCAGAACACGGCCCTGGTCCCGACCGAACCACGGGTGCTCGTAGGTCTGCGCTGCAAGCGTCGACCCAACACCCTTCCGAAACGCTCGTTCCTAATCAACAACGCAACACTACTACGACGCGGGAACAATTCGTGTTGTCGGGAGCACTAACGGGCAATTACAGCGCAGACAGCGGCCGACTGAGGATCGGGCTGCCTGGGGAGAATACCTCCGCTGAGATACTCTCGAATGGGTCGTTCGCGGTTGACGTTCCTCGAGACACCTTCATCGACCTTGCGTACGTCGAAGAGAAAGAAGACGGGCTCATCACGTTCAACGGCAATCCAGACGTGTACTACATCGACTCCGTAGAACAGCTTTCTGCGGACCGTGACCTGGGAACGATCGAGATTCCAGAAGCGAACGTGCTCGATCTTCAGTTTGAGGATGCATCTGGAACGCCACTAGACGGCATTACCGCAGCGGTCCGTAGCGTGAACACAGACACCGATCGGTGGTGGGAGATTGCCGTCTCGACTGACGACGACGGGTTTTATCGATCCGAGAACTCACCGACTGGCATTGAAGTGTATGGGGACGTGCAGGTAGCCATTGTAGAAGACACAGACGATCCCCGCGTTCCTGACGTGGACGTCGTCTTAGACGAGCGCTTGCGTGTTACGGAGCCACGATTTGAGTCATACACAGTCGATCCCATCACGGTGACTGGTACGCTCGTGCGTCCAAACGATGCGCCTGTTACGGGGGGTAACGTGTCCGTATTCACAGATCAAACTGACGACGCAGAGGTGTTTACTGACCAGCAAGGACGCTTTGAGATCCACGTGCCAGAGCGTTCCAGGTTCGTTGATGGTGCGTATCAAATTCAGTATTACCGAGCAGGGATCTCCAATCGAAGTGAAGAGATTGCGGGAGGGAGTTGGGTTGAGTTGTATGCAGGACCACAGCTGGAGGGGACGATCGATGAAGCGGTTGGAACCATTCAGCTCCCAGAGGGCGACCTCGTGACCGCGCGAGTAGTGGACGAGACCGGCTCTCCCGTGGAGGGTGCAGCGATTCAATACATCGATCAAAATCAAGTGCAAGGCACAACAACTGGGCTGTACTATCCGACAGATGAGGCCGGTGTCATAGATATAGAGGGCCGTTCAGGGATCCGTCTCTCGGGGAGTGTCAGAATAGTAGCGTACCCACCGGATGAAGAGAGGTTCGTCGATGAAACCGTAGAAGAGAGTATGATGGTTGATGGAACGATGACCGTTGACATTACCCTACCCAGTGGTGATAGTCTCGGTCCACCAGGAGACCCGACTGAGCGGGTGCTTCAGATCGTCGGGAAAGACGACCCCGAGTCGGTGACACAAGACGACGTCACGGCGACACTCACGCGGTTCAACCGTGGCGAGCCAGCGAATGGTGTTGAGATAACGCAGGACGACGTCACGTCGCTGATCACGGTATTCGAGCGAAACGTGTGAGGCGTCACAAGACGCACAGTCGTGATCACTCACACCTCATCCACGAGTCATTACATTTATTACTGATACGACAGACATCGCACACATCTGTTATGTACACTGGTACATACGCTCGACGTAGTATCCTACAGGCGACAGGTGGCGTACTGCTCGCTGGCCTCGCGACGCAGTCGACGACAGCACAGGCCGTCACGGGGCCGTCGGTCTACCTCAGTCGAAGTGAGTCGATTTACGCGGTCGACGCCGACACCGGCGACGAACAGTGGCGATTCACCGGAGACGCGACGTTCTACTCCTCGCCGACCGTCGTCGACGGAACGGTCTACGTCGGAAACAGCGACCAGACCCTGTACGCCATCGACGCGGCGACGGGCGAGGAAGTGTGGGCGTACACCGACCCGACACACGAGATTCGGTCGTCACCGACCGTCGTCGACGACACCGTCTACGTTGGAGGGAGTCCGTTCGGCGACGGAACCGTTCACGCGGTCGATGCGGCCACGGGCGAACAGCGATGGCGCTTCACTGCGCCACAGAACCGAGCGCCAGCGACGCCCACGGTCGCCGACGGCTCGGTGTACATCTCCGGGGGAACTGGCACCGTCTACTCGGTCGATGCAGAGACCGGGCAACAAAACTGGTCGTACACGTTCGCTGACGCCGAGATCGACTCGCGCCCAACGGTCGCGGACGGCACGGTGTTCGTCGGGACCGATGGCTTCGTGCTGAGGGCGATCGATGCAGACTCCGGCGACGAGCAGTGGTCCGTCGACGACTACTCCGGGATAATCTCGGCCCCAACGGTAGTAGACGGGACCGTGTACGCTGGAGCTGGCCCGTACGATGACGCTGGACCGTTGTTTGCCGTGAGCGCAGCTACCGGCGACGTCGAGTGGGAGTATCCCACACCAGGTGGGATCGAGGGCGGGCCAACAGTCGCCGACGGAACCGTGTACGTTGGAACACAGGCAGGCACGCTACACGCCGTCGAGGCAGCGACGGGCGACGAACAGTGGGTATTCACTCGATCTGATGCACGGTTTGGGGGGAGTGTACCAACAGTGTTCGACGGTGCGGTGTACGTCAACGCCGAGGCCGGAAACGCGTATGCCGTCGATGCGGCGACGGGCGAACAACTGTGGAGTTTCACCAGCGGAGACGGGAGTCAGTCCTCGCCAACCGTTGTCACCGACCCAGAAACGGGCGATAGCAGTGGTTCACGAGTCCGACTCGGAACGCTTGGACACACGGACTACTGGGCGTCGCGTGCGGACAGCGATGTTGCACTTCGTCTGAACAACGTTGGGTCGTCAGCGTGGGAAGGAACGACGATTGTGGGTGACGCTATTTCATTCGATGCAGACGCAGAGAATCCGACGATAACTCTACAATCTGGAACTCGGTACTTTATTGAAAACGGCGGCTGGCCGACACACCCGCTCGAGTTCCGTGACGGCTCTGGAGGCGTCCTGCTCAGCCAAGACGCGACTGGCCAACTCGAAGCCGATAGCGCGATCGCATGGACCGATACGGGCGACACGCTCGCGTTCACCCTCACTGAGGAGCTCGGACAGCAGCTCAGCACCTACGCGTGCACGGTTCACGCGTCGATGCAGGGCAGCATCACGCGCTCGAGCGCGGGCGGTGGCGGTGGTGGTGAGGCACCGAGCGATCCACAAGAGCGAGCGCTCCAGATTGCTGGGAAAGACAGTGCTGAAGAGGTGACACAGAACGACGTGACTGCTGCGATCACGCGGTTCAACCGTGGCGAGCCAGCGAATGACGTCGCCGTTGAGCAGGATGACGTCACTACACTGATCACGTTATTCGAACGGAACTAGTATTTATCCGCTGGACTGGCTTACGACGCATCTTCATGTCGTATTCGTGTCCCAGTCGTGGGTCTCCAGCAGCTCGATTCGATCGGAATATCGGCGTCTCAGGTGCGGAAACGGGCGTGCGTGACGAGTGCACAGGCACCGAACACTATTGTCTGTTACAATACTTATTCTCTACATGGGAACTGAAGAATCCCAGAATATTACTAGACGAATAGCAATCCAGACCATCGCAGGCACCGCCGTAGTCGGTGCAGTCAGCACAGACGACGTCTCGGCGGCGAGTCATGTTGACACGACGGTCGCGATAAACAACGTAGGAGCGAGTGCGTGGACCGTCGACACCATCAACGGTACTGGTCTCACCGCAGATACAAACACCGAAAACCCTACTCTCACGCTCACTGAGACGGATCATCGGTATCGGTTCGAGAACGGCGGCTACCCATCACATCCGCTCGCATTCCGAAACGACGAGGGGACTGCGCTCTTGAGCCAGAGCACTACTGGGTCCTTCGAGACGGACAGCGCAGTTAATTGGGTCGATGACGGCGATACTGTGACGTTTACACTCACAGACGACCTCGCCTCTGAGATGGCTGACTATCGCTGTACCGTCCACAGCTCGATGGTCGGCACGGTCACTGTTGACGCGCCGACAGTCGATTACACCCCGAATGTCGGGGCTGTTTCGTTCACCACCCCGGACGATGGCGCAGTCGTTACGACGCCTGTGTCTTTCGAGATGACCGCGTCGAACTTCACGGTTGAACCGGCATCGAATGGGGTGCGTGACGGGGCCGGTCATCTACATATCCTTGTTGACCAGCCGGCTATCGAGCCGGGTGTAGCCATCCCCAACAACGAAGCGAATGGGTACTATCACTACGGGGACGGATCAACGTCCGCCGAAATCGCCTTACAGCCCGGAGCGCATACAGTTCGCGTACAGGCGGGTGATGCGATGCACCGAGCGTACGATCTGACCGACACGATCCAACTCACCGTCGAAGCGAGCGACGCGCCGGCCGATCCCGAAGCGCGCGCACTACAGATTGCGGACGTAAACGACCCATCTGAACTCACACAGGACGACGTTACTGCAACTATTACACGGTTCGAACGCGGAGAGGCAGTGGATGGGGTCGCCGTCACTCAGGACGATGTGACGACCGTAATCACGTTATTCGAACGGAACTGACCGGACTGAAGGGTTCCTACCACTCTCTTGTGTGGACATGAGCACTCACACGACAGGTAACTCATACACACCTCCGAACACACTGCGTTGACCGCTCACGGTCGCAACAACCACTTTTTGCTGTGACGACGTGTCAGCGCATTTGATTTCGGCTCGTATCCGATTCGACACCTCAGCGTACGTGTATATCGCGTCTGCATAGAGAGATCAGTCCACGTCTGTGTTGACGAATCAGCGTACATTCTGTTGCAGAAGTGGTCGAGTTGAAGCGATACCCGACACCTCAAGCGAATTCACGTGGCGTACCCTCCCGTCAAAACGTGCATGCCGGACGTCGCGACCGCAGCACACATCGTCTCGTGATCCACACAATACCTATACCCGGTGACGAACACGAAATGAGTATGAGACGGTCGCTAGCAGTCACGCTCGTCGTTATCGGTGTGCTGTTGTCGCTTTCAGCGACCACTGGCGTCGTAGCCGCAGATCGGACGGGACCAGATGCACAGGCCCCTCCCCTGAACGAGACGACGACAGATTCGAGTGTTACGACCGCGTCGACGACACCGCCACGGGTGACATACGTCGTGCACACGACGAGCGCCGAGGCGATCGACACCGACCGGCTCGCGGCGTACGGCACCGTTGGTGTCCAGACGGGTACGTATGTCGAGGTCCAGACCGCACCGAACAATCGATCGGCTATCGAGACGATTCCCTGGGTTGATTCCGTTCGGCCAGCCGTTCGCCCGGATCAACAAGACGTTCCGGGATCGAGTAACGGTACCTCACTTGGTGTGGAACAAGCCCACAGCGCAGGCATCACCGGTGAGGGAATCACTGTTGGTGTCATCGACAGCGGATTTGACGCCTCGAACGCAGAGATCGCTTCCAACGTCGTCGCGACGCGTTCGTTTACCCCATCCAGCAATGACCCCGCACACGGGACTTCCGTCGCCGAAATCGTCACCCGGACCGCGCCGGACAGTGACCTCTATCTGGCCAGCATCAGTAACGACGTACAGACGGTCCGCGCAATCGAGTACCTAACCGACCAGAACGTCGACGTGATCGTGATGTCCGGAGGATTTGCGGGCTACGACGACGACGGCGATCACCTCTTCACCGAGGCCGTCTCGCAGGCACAGTCCGAGGGGATTCTGTTCGTCACCAGCGCAGGAAACTACGCACAAACCCACTGGGAGGGAGACTTCCGAACGACCGATGGCGACGCTGTCCACGAGTGGACAGCAGACGGCGGTGAACGGAACTGTATTCCGAACTGCCAGTCGCCGTTCTCTGGGACGGTCGGAATCTATCTCAAGTGGACCGACACGGGCCAGCCGAGTGAGTACGGTATGGGACTGTACAACCCTGAGACTGATCAGTACGTCGCGACGCAAACTTCGGTTCGATCGACGGGAACGAACGACTACGTGTACTTAGAGGCGACCCTCGACCAGCAGCCAATCGACCTCGTCGTCAGCCACACGGACGGCACCGCAGACGACGAGATCGAAGTGCTCGTTACGGACGGTGCATCAAGCATCGAAGAGCGCGTTCCCGAGTCGAGCACTGTTGCCCCTGCCGATGTCCCGGCTGCGTTCACCGTTGCCGCGTACGACGTCGGCGCTAGGGGTATCGCTCCTTACAGCAGTCGTGGCCCGACCGACGACGGTCGCCTCGGGATCGATGCGGCCGGGTACACTAACATCTACGTGAACAATGGTCTTTACGGCCAGCAACCGTTCGTATTCTCTGGAACCTCTGCGGCAGCCCCCTACGTCGCTGGCGTCGCCGCGCTAACCACGGCAGAGTCGGGTGCAATCCCCGCACGCAGCGTCGCCGACACGCTCCGGTCGTCCAGTGACGACATCTTGGATCCTGGCAGTGATTCGGTCTCTGGTGCAGGCGTGATCAATGCGACGGCTGCAGCGAACGTTACGGACGCATCGACTGACCCCGAGACGCTCGCATTGAGCGTCACGCCGATGACCATCACCGCGAACGAGTCGACCGCGGTGACGATTACCGTAACAGACGCGGAGACTACTGACCCGGTTGAGGGTGCGTCCGTCTCGGTTACAGAGCTCGGTCTCACAGATACGACGAACGCGAGTGGTGAAGCAGTGTTGACTGCCGTCCCAAGCCGGGCCGGCACCTATGTTGTGTCGGCGAGCGCCGACGGGTACGTCTCCACGAACGCGACGCTGACGGTCACTACCCCAGATACCGATGGCGGATCCGCCGAATCGAGCCTCGCGCTTCGCGTGACAGATGCACCTGAGAGTATCTCCCCCGGCTCAACGTTTACTGTCGCCTACGAGGTCGAAAACGGTGGCGTAGAGACAACCGCGTACACACTCGAAACGAGTGCTGATACGCCGAACGTGACTGTGGCCGAATTCAGCGGTGACGTACGGTCTTCAGCCCCTGGAGATACGCCGGCAAGCGCGTCGACCAGGTCGATCGACGCCGGCGGCATCGCGACCGTTGTTATCACGTACAACGTGACGGCTACCACGAACGGATCGACTACGATCACCACGACCGCACGGGACCCACTCACTGGCGACAATCAAACCCGCTCTCAGACGATTCCGATCCAATCAGTGCCACAAGATCCGACCCAGCGAGCGCTCCAGATCAGTGGCAAACAGGACGCGGCAACGCTGACACAAGACGACGTGACCGCCGCAATCACGCGTTTTTCACGCAACGAGTCGGTAAACGGAATCGAAGTTCGACAAGATGACATTACCGTCCTTATCACGCTGTTCGAGCGTAACTAAGCGACCCACAGCTGCTCAACGTGTCTCGCAGAACACGCCTCGTTTGTGGGTCGACTCCCTGTGTGCTGTTCTATCGCGGTAGTGTGATGGTGTTGAACCTTTCGTGTGTGGACAACTGAGAGACACTCTTGGATACTCATCGAGTCTCTGCGTGACAGTACACATACGAGTATGGGTGCGTAGGGTGTCCTCAATACCCGTACAAACGACTTTTTCCTACCCGTAGAACAAATATAAGCGGCTAATATATTTATGTGCAATCAAATTAATGTGGTAAACCAGAATCAATCCTCACACACCGGACGTCGTGCGTTCCTCAGTCTCTCGGGAAGCGCCGCACTCGCACTCGTGGCAAGTACGGCGACCGCCAAGGGCGATTCCACCGCGTCGACCAGAGATATGATCGCTCAGACGGGGGATGAAACGGGCGCACAGAATGGGATCCAGTTAGAACCCATTGGCCGCTACGAATCAGGGCTGTTCGACGAGGGGGGTGCCGAAATTGTCGACTACCACGCACCAACACAGCGCTTGTTCGTGATCAACGCCAATCTCGGTGGGGTCGACGTGCTCGACGTCGCTGACCCATCGAATCCGACGAAGGTGGACGCGCTGGACGTGGCAGGTGAACTCAGCGGCGTGAGCACTGCAAACAGCGTCTCGGTTTCTGAGGAAACGGTCGCCGTCGCCATTGAGGCGGAGACCGCACAGGACCCAGGCCAACTTGGATTCTACGATCCTTCCACGCTCGACTTGCTCGGGACAGCTACGGTGGGAGCGCTCCCAGACAAGGTGACACTCACTCCCGATGGACAGACGGCTCTCGTCGCTAACGAGGGGGAACCGAGCGAAGACTACACCGTTGATCCGCGCGGATCGGTCAGTATCGTGGACATCTCTGCGGGTGCGGATGCGGCAACTGTTCGTACCGCAGAGTTCACCAAATACGATGGAATGGAAGACGAGCTGCGTGACCGTGGCATCAGGATCTTCGGTCCGGGCGCGAGCGCATCACAGGACTTCGAACCTGAGTACGTCACCGTGAGCGACGACTCGACGACAGCGTACGTTTCGTTGCAGGAAAACAACGCTGTCGCCGAAATCGACATCGAGAGCGCAACGGTAACCCAGTTGCTGCCACTGGGATTCAAAGATCACAGTCTCGCTGGGAACGAACTCGATGCCAGCAACGAGGACGGCGGGGTAAACATTCGCAACTGGCCAATCAACGGTATTCTTCAGCCCGACTCCATCGGTGCGTACAGTCCCGACGGGGAGACGTACATCGTGACCGCCAACGAGGGCGACGGGCGTGACTACGATGGATTCAGCGAGGAAAGTGAGGTGTCCCAGCTAGACCTCGACCCCGAGGCGTTCGACTTCGACTCGATCGAGGGTGTAAACAGCGTCGAAGAGCTCCAACAGCCCGAAAATCTCGGTGCGAAAGGCGTGACGACGACGCTCGGCGACACCGATAACGACGGCGTCTACGAGGAGATCTACGTGTTCGGTGGTCGCTCGTTTAGCATCTTCACCACTGACGGCGAGATGGTGTTCGACAGCGGGAGTGACTTCGAAGACATTACCGCCGAAGAGTATCCTGACCAGTTCAACAACGATAACGACGAGAGTGATCCGGACGGACGCAGTGATAATAAAGGCCCAGAACCCGAGGGACTCACCATCGGTCGCATCGGTGACAATCACTACGCGTTCATCGGTCTCGAGCGCATCGGCGGGGTGATGGTGTACGACATCACCGATCCCAGGTCGCCAACGTTCGTCCAGTACATCAACGAACGGGACTTCTCGGTCGATATTGAGACAGACATAGAGAATGGTGATGCCCCAGCGAGCGCCGCGGGTGATCTTGGCCCCGAAGGGCTCGCCTTTGCGACCGCGGATGAAAGTCCGACCAACGACCCGCTAGTCTTCGTCGGTCACGAAGTAAGCGGAACGACGAGAATATTCAGAGTGGTGAACTCTACAGCCCCGACTGACCCTGAAGCGCGTGTCCTCCAGATCGCAGACGTGAATGATCCAGCCGATCTCACTCAAGACGACGTGTCCAACGTGATCACGCGCTTCGAGCGCGGTGAGTCGGTCAATGGTGTCACCGTGACCCAGGACGACGTGACGACTATGGTCACGCTGTTTGAGCGAAACTGATCGGTGCCGAATCACCGGGAGATCTGTTTGTATTTCACTCGGTACCTGAACGGAGCAGATCAACGCAGCTAACGACGGATCTACTCGCTATGACAGACACCTGGTATTAGATCGGATACCCAACCCAGGTAGTAGGCTTCGATATGGGTTAGACCGCTCATCGTTCACGGCACACCCACAATGGAACGTACCGCACCAAACTACGACACGTTCGAAGGCTGACCGACGTTAGTTTCGCTCGAACAGCGTTATCAGAATCGTGATGTCATTCTGTTCGATCTCGATACCGTTGGCCGTTTCTCCACGGTCGAACCGCGTAATCGCTGCAGTGACATCGTTCTGTGACAGGTCCGCGGGATCCTCTTTTTCAGCGATCTCCGTGGCCCGCTGCTGTGGGTCCTCTGGTTCGGGCTCTTTTACTGTGACGTTGCTCTTTTGACTATCGGTTGTGTCGTCAAGTGGCTGAGTCGCCGTGACCGTGAAGACTGTGTACTCCCCAAGGGTCGCGTTTTCGCTGACCGTATACTCGATTACGACCACCGCCTGTTCACTCGCGTTGATGCTGGTAGTCGTAGCCGAGGACGGAGTCGCGTCAACGTCGGTCGACTGTACTGCACCGCTGATATCGTCGATACTTATGGCTGAGTCTACGTCCGTCACAGTGAATGTGAATGAGCCCGGATTTGACCCGGTGTTCGTAATCGTGTACGCGCGCTCGTATGAGTTAGCCTGACGCACAGTGTCCGTCCCGTCTGCGGGGCCAATTTCTGGAATAGCGGTCGACTCGGCGACGGTGAGCGTTGACGACGCGCTATCACTGGTTGAATCGAGTGGTTGTCTCGCGGTGAGTTCTGCCGTGATGTCTCCGGTAGAGAGGCCACTGGCGTTGTACGTGACACTAAACGCCACTGTCCCTCCGTTGGGTTCGACCGCGTCCGTCGAGGCCGAGGCTGGCTCCGCGCTGGTGTCAGACGACTGAATACCACCGTCGATGCTTTGAATCGTCACTCCGGCTGCGGGTGCTGGAACGTCGAGACTGAACGACCCAGTGTCTGCACCGGTGTTTTTGATCTCGTATTCGATGACGAACGTTTCGTTCGGACCGATCCTGTCCGGTGCATCGGTCACGGTAACTGATGGATCAGCAGCTGCAGCTGCTGGCCCTGTCGCAACAGCTACGAGAGAGATCATCAATACTGCTGTAAGCAACAGGACGCTTCGCTGTGATGTTGCTGTCATAGTGTGAGTGGCATATACACTATCGTATATAACTCTTGCAGATAGCTGTAAGAATATATATACTTTTAGCCGTTGATCGATATTCGAGAGCAATTGCTTCGATCAGTTTGTGGATTACTCACCACACGCTTTCACTTAGCGTCAAAGTAGCAGGCACTCTCGTACCAAGGGTTCGATGGATATGATATAACCGACTAACCTACCTGCAAACGTACTCAAATGACAACGATATAATTAAATAGGCACTTCTGTAGGTTTAGATATGGATAATAAAGATCATAACATGCTGATCGCAGTGCTATTCGCGTCTCTTCTTGTCATTCCCGCTGCATACGTCGGTGCAGACACCGTGTCAGCTCAACAGGAAAGAGCTGTGTCTTTGGAGTCGCCGACTGATTCATTCGTCGTTGGCCAGGAGATAACTGTGAGTGGAACTGCACAGAACGTCAACAGCGTGAGTATGTACGTCAGGAATGGTAGTGAGTACCAGTTAGTCACGGTAGCTCAAGACACAGAGATCCACGTCGATACTTCTGATACATTCTTAGAAACGGATGTCACGCTGTCTACTCCATCCGGTCAGATATTCACTCATCCCGGTACGTACGAGTTGGGAATCATTGCGACGATAGATGCCCAGGCCAACAATGGACAGCCTCGTCAAACGCTTACGGAGTCCGAATTTACCCGTGGCGTCACCGATTCTTCGACCATCACTATTGAGCCGCAAACCTTGGAGGGTGAGGTTACGCCATATCAAAACCAGGTAGCGGCAGCGGACAGTGCCGTCGATGTTCGGGGGTCAGCTCCGGGGCAAGAGTCCGTCGTCGTCGCGTTCGTCTCCTCTAATGGGACCGCCACGTCGTCCGAGCAGCCAATTTTTGATGACGGCGTACTTGACGAAGACAGGTTATTCGTGAACTTCGATGTGTTCAATCCCGGCGAAAAAATATATGTGCGGATCATCGCACCTGGCGTGGATGGCATGGTTGGAAGCAACGAGTCGGGCTACATCGGAATCAACGACTTACCAGACAGAATTGAAGAGTGGGCCCGAGACGCACAAACGGGCGAGCAAATACTGCAGCAGATCAATTCGTCCACGATCGACTCACCCGGTAGTGACGATCTGCTGGTGA
>ERZ1034573.461-NODE-461-length-12110-cov-18.898631_pt1 | contig 12110 bp, 12 predicted proteins | sample MGYA00520641_ERZ1034573 | MGnify/ENA primary metagenome ERZ1034573 (study PRJEB33760, sample SAMEA4777724) | hypersaline lake metagenome | biome: hypersaline environment; feature: brines | place: Spain | collected 2014-08 | depth 0 m ...
TGGGCTGAAACCCCTTGTGGGGGAAAGCCCACGACTTCAGTCGTGGGTAGCTTACCGGTTCACACCGGATCCGAGTCGGTCAGGATCTCCACGAGCGCCGGACCGTCGTGGGCGATGGCGTCGGAGAGGGCGTCGTCCAGGTTCGCGTTGTCTTCGACCCGGACCCCATAACCGCCGCAGTTCTCCGCGAACCCGGCGAAGTCGGGGTTGACCAGATCGGTCTGCCAGACGTCCCACCCACCGGTGCGCTGTTCTTTGCTGATCTTCCCGAGTTCGTCGTCGTTGAGCAGCACGTGGGTGAGATCCATATCGTACTTAACCGCGGTTGTGAACTCGAAAGCATACTGGCCGAACCCGCCGTCGCTGGAGATCGACACCACCGGCCGTCCCGCGAACGGCGACTCTGGCTCCTGTGTCGCCGCCCACGCCCCCAGCGCTGCGGGGAACGCGAAGCCGATCGATCCGAGGTAGCCAGACATCAACACCGATTGCCCCTCGGGCTCGAAGTACCGCCCGAACGCGTAGGTGTTGTTCCCCACGTCGACCGGGATGATGGCGTCGTCGGGGATCAGCCGGGTCATCGCCTCGAACGCGGTGGCGTAGTTGACACCGCGTTCGGGGGCCTGCGCTCGGCGGGTTGCCTTCTCCTCCCGCCAGATCTCCCACCGTGCTTCGAGTTCCGCGCGCTGACTCTCCGCCGCGATGTTGTCGCCGAGGCGGTCGTGGAGTTCCGAGACGGTGACGCCGATCTCCCCCCAGACGGGAACGTCGACGCTGTGGAACTTCCCAAGCGTCATCGCGTCGTAGTCGACGTGGATGATCGGCTTGTACTCCGCGATACCGGTGTGGTTCGAGAAGCTGGCGCCGAAAACCGCGAGCAGGTCGGACTCGTTCATGAAGTGACTCGCGATCGGCGTTCCGCTCCGACCGAGGACGCCGGCCGCGAGCGGGTGGGAGTCGGGGATCTGGCCCTTCGCTTTGAACGTGGTGAGCACCGGACAGTCGAGCCGCTCGGCGAGGTCGACGACGCCGTCCATCTCGAAGCGGGCGCCGTGGCCGACGACGATCACGGGCCGTTCTGCGGTTTCGAGCAGTTCGACCGCATCGCCCAGGGCATCCTCCGGCGGGGTGATGTCGCGGTCGGTGATCCGACCCTCGGGGTCGCCAGGGTCGACGCCCTCCGCGGACTGGGTCTGGATTTCGTCGGGGAAGATGAGGTGGGACACCCCGCGCTCGAGGATCGCGGTCTTCGCCGCGCGGGTCGCGAGTTCGGCGTGCTGGCTGTCCGGGAGGACGGTCGCCTCGAACTCCGCGACGTCGCCGTAGGCGGCCTCGAGGTCGACCTCCTGGAAATTGCCCGTCCCGAGGACCTGCGACTCCACCTGGCCGGTGAGCGCGATCGTGGGCGCGCGGTCGACGTTGGCGTCCCACAGGCCCGTGAGCATATTCGTCGCGCCGGGGCCGGCGATGGAGAAACACGCCGCGGGTCGGCCGGTCAATTTCCCGTAGGCCGAGGCGGCAAAGGCCCCCGCGCCCTCGTGGCGGACGCCGTAGTACGTGAGGTTCCCCGCCGCGGCCTCCCGCCGGAGCGCGTCGGCGAGCCCCAGATTGGAGTGGCCGACGATCCCCCACACCTGACGGACGCCCCAGTTGACGAGCGTCTCGGCGATCACATCGGAGACGGTCCGTTCGTGTGGCTCCTCTCGCGGGAACCCGACGTAGATCCCGTCGGCCCGTTCCTCGACTGGGAACGTCTCCACGCAGTCGTCGTGGGGGCCCGGCGTCTCGCCGGTCAGCGGGTCGAAGTCCCACCCGTGCCACGGACACCGGAGCAGCCCGGTCTCGATCGACCCCTCGCCCAGCGGGCCGCCCTGGTGCGGGCAGCGGTTGTCGAGAGCGGCGTACTCGCCGTCGTAGTGTGTGACCGCGACGGTGGTGTCGCCGCAGCTCGCCGCCGTGACCCGACCCTCGGGGAGTTCGCCGGGGTCGAGCGCCTTGTACCACTCCAGTTCCCCCGCGCCGTCCGGAGGCGAATCCGCGCTCATACGACCGAGTGACGCGGTCACCGGATAAAGCTCACACCCGGCGTGTGACCGATACACACTCGAACAGAACAGTTATACAGATTAGGCGAAAAAACCCACGAGTTCAGTCGTGGGATGAATCGCCGCACGGTTCGAAACCACTGAAACCGAAACACACAATCCCCTATACAGCGTATTAATGGTTGTCATTGCGATGGTTCCCCATCGTGATTGACTGTCCGAGAACTGGCAGTTGACTTGGTGTTTGCCTCAACAAAAAGTAAGCCTTCGGACGACCAAACCGACGGTAAACAATCAGGTACCTCCGAGTCCTTCACGGGATAGGAGTAACGGGGGCGTGGCACTCCCATCGGCACGTCGGGTCGTAAACATAAGTTCCCAAACCAGCGCAATTGAGCGTGGGAAGCCCACGAGTTTACTCGTGGGAGGATGTCACATATCTCCCATCCGGCCGAGGCGCAACCGCACCGGAGCTATTTGTGAGTGGTTCACAACGTGTCGGGTATGACCCGGAACGCGTTCCGGACGCGGGCGGGAGCGGAGGTGACGGCGATCACCGCCGCCGGCATGCGGTCGGTCGACCGCGTCGCGGTCGAGGACGTCGGCCTCCGGCTGTTGCAGATGATGGAGAACGCCGGGCGGGCGCTGTCGTGGCACGTCCGCGACGTTCGGGACGGGGCGAGCGCGGTCGTGGTGGCCGGCAACGGCGGCAACGGGGGTGGCGGACTGACGTGCGCGCGCCACCTCGCCAACCGCGACGTGTCGGTCAAAGTGGTCCTCGACCGCCCCCCAGAGAAGCTGGACGGCGCGGCCGCCCACCAGTGCCGAATCCTCGACGCGATGGGCGTGAGAGTCGCGACCGGGCCCGAGGCCGTCTCCCGGTTCGACGAACCGACCGTCGCCGTCGACGCGCTCATCGGCTACGGCATCAGCGGCGAGGTCCGGCCGCCCGCCGCCGACTACGTCCGGGAGTTGAACGGGATCGCGGGACCGGTGGTCTCGCTGGACGTCCCCTCCGGCATGGACGCCACCACCGGCGACACCCACGGCGTCAGGGTCCACCCCGACCGGACGGTCACGCTTGCGCTCCCGAAGACCGGGCTCGACGCCGTCGAGGGGGACCTCTACCTCGCGGACATCGGGATCCCCGAGACGGTCTACGACCGGCTCGGCATCGGATACGACGTGCCGTTCGCCGACGCCGACTGGGTCGAATTGGTCGCGTAAACCGGCGGATCGCCGCCGTGCCGACGCCGACGCGGGGGGGATCGCCGGGCCACGTCGCCGCCGCGGTCGACGACGCCCGCGAGGAGTTCGCCGACCGGCCCGGCGCCGACCTGCGGACCGGGGTGCAGCCCGCGTTCTACCGTCGGGTCGCCGGGTTCCACTGCGCGTATCGGGGATCGCGGCGGCCACGCCGCGCGGGTCACTCCCCGTAGGTGTGGAAGTCGACCGCCTGCTCGAGCAGCGCGTCGGGGATCCCCGGGACCGCCTCCGAGCGGACCGGGCCCTGTTCCTCGACCGCGTCGGGATCCCGCGGGAAGTCCCGGAGCTGAAAGTGGACGTCGATGCCGGCCTTCGCGCCTTGGCCGAGCGCCACCGGGACCTGGTTGTGGCCGGGGGTGCAGTCGCCGACGGCGTAAACGTCATCCACGGAGGTCCGGCCGTGGTCGTCGACGTCGACCGAACCGTCCTCGTTGATGTTACACCCGAGTTCGCGGGCGAGCCCGTTGTTGTACTCCGCGCCGTACATCGCGAATCCACCCTTGTACTCCCGGACCACCCCATCCTCGAACGCCAGCGCTTTCAGCCACCCGTCCTCGCCGTTCCGGACGCCGGTGACGTCCTCGTGGACCACGTCGATCGGGTGGGTCTCCAGCATCCGGTCGGTCTCGTCGCTCCACTCGGGATCGGCGCCCCGGGTCAGCAGGTCGACCTCGTCGGTGAAATTCAGCATCAGCGCGGCGACGTGGGCGGCGCTCTCGGCGTGGCCCATCACGTACACCGACTCGTCGACGAACATGTACGCGTCGCAGTGGAGGCAGTAGTGGAGCCCTCTGCCGGTCCGAGGCAACGGCGGGTCGGGGCGAACATCGTTGAATCCGGTCGCCAACACGACACGTTCTGCCGCGTAACTCCCGCCGTTCCCCGAGAGGTGGATCCGGTCGTCGCCGCTCCGCGAGCAGGTGGTCACCATATCCCGGTGGATGTCGCAGCCGTAGCCCTCGAGTTGTTCCTGTCCGATCTTGAGGAACTCCCCGCCGCTGGTATCCTCGGTCACCCCGAGCAGATTGTGGACTTCCTGCATCATCGCCGCCCGGCCGCCGCCGCGGTTGACCACCGCGGTGTCGTGGCCGAGTCGGGTGCTGTACAGCGCCGCGGTCATCCCGGCGGGGCCCCCGCCGACCACGACAACCTCGTACTCGTGTGTGTTCGTGTCGTCACTCATAGCCCCGGCGACGGCGTGGGAGGATAAATAGCTGCGGCTCGCGTGTATCGGCGCGGAACGGTCGCGAGCGTCGTGAAACCGTTTGCCGGCCGTGTAGGCCGATCTACCGACTGCGTCGCGGCTCAGTACTACTCTCCCGTTGATTCGAACGAATATGGCATCAGTTACGGGGTCGTGGCGGGCGGGGGTTTCGCGGTCGGTGTTCCGGTTCTCGGGTTGTCGCTGGGTACGTCATCGCGTGGTCGGTTCCGGGCGTCCTGATCGGGGGACGATCGGTACCCGGGTCCGAAAGTACGTCGCCAGCGAGATCATGGAACCCGCTCTCGGCGTCGTCTTCGGGGTCGTGGGCGTGACCGTGGCGGCGAGCGAACTCCTGGCGTAGTGGTCACTCACCCGGTGCGAGTCCGTATGGCTCCCCCCGGAGGTGGCTCTCCACCAGCAGCACGTACACCGCCTGACTCCACTGGAGGTTCGAGTTCCACGCGACGGTCCCGTCGCCGTCGACCCGCTCGGGGAGGAGCCCCGCCGACGTCGTCCACTCGACGGCGTGGTCGGTGACGTACTCCTCGATCGCGTCGGGATCCACGCCGGACTGCCACCGGACGATATCGGCGTATCCCTCGCACAGCGGCCACCCGCCGTCCTCGACACCGCCGCTCGGCGTGTACCTGTCCTCGGGATACCGGCCGCCGCTCGGCGTGTACCTGTCCTCGGGATACCGGCCGACGCACGGGGCGTCGTCCGCCCGCCACGCCGGATCGGCGGCGAGTTCGGCGGTCGAGACGAGCCCGTCGTGGTCGGCATCGACGACGTTCCACGGCCAGTAGGCCATGAACGCCGCGGCGTCGGGGCGCTGGTCCGGGGCGGGGTAGCCACCCTCGGGCTCGGCTGCGGTGACGTAGTGATCGCCGTACGGGGTCCCCGTCCGGAAGCAGTAGGCGTCGAAGTTGTCCGCCCAGGCAGCGGCGCGATCGCGGCACGTAGCCGCGAAGTCTGTCTCTCCGTTCGCGTCGGCCATCCCGGCCATACACCGGAGCCCGGCGATGGCCGCCGCACTGCCCTCCGTCGAGTGACCCCACACCTCCTCCCAGGGGTCCTGGTGCTTCCGGGGGAACCCGTAGCCGTTGTCCCACGCCAGGAGGAACTCGGCGGCCCGCCGGCTCATCGGGTAGTGCGCGTCGAGCAGGTCGTCGTCGCCGGTCTCCTGCCAGAGGAGCCAGTGGGCGTAGATGGGCCCGCCGACCTGATCCAGCTGGAGCGCGCGCCAGTGCGGTTCGCCGGTGGTGTAGTAGTTCTGCCACCACGTCCCGGCGCGGTCGATTCCGCGGTCGTCGCTGACTCCGGAGTCGGTGATCTGAACCCGATCGAGCCACGCGAGCGCCTGCCGCGCCTCCTCGATCGCACCGGCGGCCGCGAGCGCCTGGACGATGATGACCTGGTCCCGCGGCCAGATGAACTTGTAGGTCATATCGGTCGGCTTGAACGCGCCGGCGATCATCGCCCGGCAGTGGTCCTCCGCGCATTTCAGGCTCGTGACCGACCGCTCGTAGAGGTCGTCGACCGTCGCCCCGCCGGTCGGGGCGGTCGTCACACCCTCGTGCCACTCCCGCCACGCCCGCTCGAAAGACGCCAGCTCGGCATCGTAGCCGGCATCGAGCGCGTCGCGGGCGTGACCGATCGCGTTCGCCTCGCTTCCGGCGGCGAAGCCGACCGCGGTGAGCCACTCGACGGACTCCCCGCGGTCGGCGTAGAGCCCGAAGCCGGCGTCGAGGTTCCCGGTCCCGTTTTCGGCGTCGTCGATCCACCCGTCGTTTTCCTCGTAGACGTCCGCCCACGCGCTCCGTCCCGGGCCGGACGCCCGCCCCGCGGTGCCGACTCGGTGGCCGTCGAACCGGCGGGATCCGTTGAAGGCCTGCGCGAAGGCGACGTGGCGGTGGCCGTCGGTCGCGGTCAGCACGTCGCAATCGGGCTCGTGGCGGACGTGTGCCGCCTGCACCGCGTTGGGGTCCTGGTGGTCGTGGCCCTTGATCCCGAGGTTGAACACGGTGAACAGCGTCCGCTCGTGTGCGGCATCGAACTCCGCACGGTTCCGGACGAGCAGCGAACACTGGTTCGAACTCGGGACGAGGCGCTGTTCGAGCCGCCCCGTGGATCCGTCGCCGAACCGGAACTCGTTGCGGAGGTGCAACTCCGGAACCGTCGGGGCGGCCCATCCGAGGTCGCTCGCGACCGCGTCGTTGCGGACGTCGTGAGTCTCCCCGAGGTCGGCGTCCCACACCAGCGTGTGGAGGTCGTAGAACAGCTCGATGTCGGACCGGAACGCCGAGGTCTCCTCGACGAGCGCACCCTGATACGGCGTGCGGGGGTTGTCGGCGTACCGGTTCGCGGTCACGAGGACGTGCTGGCTCTGTCCGGCCGGCGTACTCGTGATGGCGTCCTTGTCGCTGGGGACGGGAAACTCGGTTGGAGGCTCGACCATTGGACACGGTAGGACGCGTCGACCAATCAAACCAGTGGGCCCGTCTGGGCCGCGCTCACTTCCGGCCGCCGGCCAGTTTCGACGCCACCGGGAGTCCGCGGAGCCGAGCCATCGAGGCGATTCCGATCGCCGGGCCGATCGCCAGCGGGGCGAACGCCCACCTCCACCCGACCGCGTCGACGACGATCGGCACCAACCGGATGGAGACTGTGGTGAGCAGAAAGCCGACCGCGGTCTGGAGCGTCAACGCCGTGCCAACGTACGACTCCTCGGCCAGCTCGGAGACCGCCGCGGAGAACTGCGCCGAGTCGGCGACGATCGCGACACCCCAGATCAGCACGAACGGCACCAGGAGGGCGGGTGGGGAGCCGAACAGCAGGCCTGCAACGAGGCAGGCGACACCGCTGACGCCCATACTCACGCTCGTGACCCGGGTCGACGTCCCACATCCGGGGGCGAAGTTTCCCACATCCTGACACGTCGCCGAAACCGACGTTCCGTGTTCCAGACTCCTCCGAGAGTGTCAGTTCTGCATCTGTGAGGGTGATAAACCCACAGGCGTATGGTATCGGACGGTCAGTCGTCCGGGAAGGAGTCCCAGAACACCTCGGGGAGATCCTGATCGGGGTTCTCGTCGAGGTATTCCTGTTTGGTAACGTTTGCCTCCTCGATGAGCGCGGCTGCCTCGCCCGCCCACACGTAGAAGCCGATCAGCGTCTCCCGCCGCATCCGTTCGAGGTCGACCGAGTGATAGACGTTGACGACACCGCCGCCTTCGCGGTTGAGTTCCGACCGGCGGAGGAGCCCAAGTTCGACCAGCTTGTTGAGGTAGCGGGTCACCGTACTCCGGTCGTATCCCAGCGTTTCGGCCACTTCGTTCGCCGACAGCGGGCCCTCGCCGATCACGCACAGACAGATATCCAGTCCCGCTTTTGGGAGCCCGAACGCTTCGAGAAGCACCTGTTTGACGTCCGGCGTTTTGACCGACATATCGATGCTCCGAATCCGCTCCATCGGCTGGTTGTGACAGGACATCGGCGGCTCGTCGCGGCCGAGCGCGAGGACGACGTTGTCGCAGTCGGCACACTCGAAGATGTCGTACCGGCTCGTGTCCGGGTCGTACTGTACCTCGTCGGACTCCTCGGATGCTGCATCGTTCTCCGTGTCAACCATTAGCGTCCCCAGTCCATATGAGACGCACTCACACTGACAGGACATAAATCCGATCCGGTCACGCGTTCGACCGGCCATCGCGGCCGGCTGGATCGACGATGATCACTTCGTCGGTGTCGAGTGCGAGGAGCTCTTCCCCGGTTATGGTTGCCCTGATGCGACCGTCTGCTTCGACGTGTGCGAGTTCACACGTCACGAGCGCGTCGACGTGCTCTTCCAGTGTCCGCTCGTCGGCCGCAAGCGCCGATGCGAGCGCCTCGACAGTCGTGGTTTCCCGGCGCTCCGCGTCGGTCGACTCCACGAGTTCCTGCAGGACGGTTCGTCTCGTTACGCACATCGTCGGTGTGTCGCAGGCTGTCGTAGAGAGGGTGCTTCCCGCGTCAAACCAACGGCCTCGACTCCGTCCCACTCGGCGATGTCGGCTTGGAGACCGGTGGGGACGGTGACACACATTACGCTACCGGTGGTACCGTCGGACATTAGAGGTTCGGCGGCCGTGCAAACTGATTACACCCTTTCCGCTGTTCGTACTCCTCGTCCGTCAGATCGTCCCGAGCGTACGCAACTCGGAGTTCTTCGGCCTGGCCGGTTCCGCTGTCGGCGGTCGTCACCGCGCGATGGGTGAGGTGTCCTTCGCCGACGGTGGCGGCGAGGAACAGCAACTGCATCGGCACCCCGATCAGGACCATCCATCCGGGGACTGTCCCATCACTCCACACCTGACCGCCCCACAGTCCACCCGCCATCGGGCCGAGTCCCACCATGCCGAACCCCATGCAGAGGGCGGGAAGGATACCGGAACTGTCGGTGCGTGTCACCACTCCGAAGCGAGCGCGTCGAGGAGACGGTCTATCTCGTCGGTGGTGTTCACCGCGTGGATCGACGCCCGGATACCGCCGGGACGTGGCAGGTCACGGACCACGATCCCGCGGTCGGCCAATCGGTCGACGGTCGCGGCGGGGTCGTCGACGTCGATCGTCACGAGGCCCGACTCCGGGGGAGTCGGACCGAACAGGCGGTCCGCCGGGACGCCGTCAGCCAGCCGCCCGGTCAACTCGGCGATACGTGACTGGATCGTCCCGACGCCGACGCTCTCGATCACGTCGATCGCCTCGCGCAGAGCGACGTGCGGGGCGGGGTTCGCGGAGCCGACTTCGAACCGACGTGCTCCGGTAGCGTACTCGAACGGGTCGGCGGTGGGCGTCTCGACGCTCCGGTAGCCGACCTGCCGGGGCCGGAGTGCGTCCGCGATCCCGCGGTCGACGTACAAGAAGCCGCCACCCCACAGGCCGAGCAGCCACTTGTGGCCCGCACCGGCGACGGCGTCCGCACCCCAGTCGGTCACGTCGACCGGTCGCTGCCCGGGAACCTGGACGGCGTCGACGAGCACGAAGGTGCCCGTCTCGTGGGCGACGTCCACGAGCGTCTCCACCGGGAGGACCGTGCCGTGTGTCCACGTGATAGCGCTGAAACACACGAGCTCCGCGTCTGCGACCGCGTCGGCGTACGCGTCGAGGTCGAGGCGGCCACCCTCCGTCTCGACCACGCGCACCTCGACGCCGAGTTCTTCGAGCCGCTGCCAGGGGAGCGTGCCCGCCGGGTGTTCGAGGTCCGTCCGGACAACGACGTCACCCGGTTCCCAGTCGATCCCGCCCGCGATGGCGTTGATTCCGGCAGTGGTACTCTCTGTCAGGGTGATCTCGTCGGGGTCGGCCCCGAGAGAGGCGGCGACTCGGTCGCGCGTCCGGTCGAACTCCGCGAACGCGCGCCGGTACGGGTCGTCCTCACGGGGGACGACGAACTCGTGATCAGTGACGAACTCGGTCGCCGCCTCGACCACGTACTGCGGACTCGGCCCGTGGGCACCGTGGTTCAGATACACGCCGTCGCCCAGGGCGGGGACGTCGGCTCTGAGTTCGAGTGGCGTCATCCGAGACACACCCGCCTCTCGGCCCTCCGTCTGCCGGATACGTCCCTCTCACAGCCAGGGCGCACGGTCCCGGCCGGCGCCAGTTCGACGTGCGTCGTCATACCCGACTCTTCGGCTCCGCGCACATTAATCTTGTTAATATTGTGCAATACAAGAATCAGGACGGTAGAGCGTCGGCCGTTCCGACCGGAGAGTGATGCCCGCGGCGCCCCCGACAGACGCTCAGGTGCTCGCCGCGTCCATGCGACGGTCGTCGAGCGCAGCGAGTGCCGCAGTCGGCCGGTCGTCGCTCGGGTAGGTCCGACGACCCCCGTCCGCGAGCGAGACCACGACCGCGCCGTCGGCGTACTCGAGGCCCTCGATCCGGCCGTACGCCAGCGACTCCGCGTTCTCGTCGAGTCGCCACGAGCCGTCGAGGAGGTTCACCTCACCGACGCGGACCGACACCGACTCCGCTCGGAGCACCAAGACGGTCGTCTCGTACCGCTTCGCGGCGTCGAGCCCGGCGACGGAGCCGTTTCCGCCCGACAGCGTGTAGCTCGATCGTACCGCGTCGACGCCGGCCGACTCGGCGGCCGCAGCGCACAGCTCCGCGGTCGCGGTTCGCCGGAGTGTCGCACTCGCGGCGGTGACCGCACGCACGCCGGCGGCAGCGAGGAGCGGTCCGCCGAGCAACACCCCGGCCCCGAGCAAGGGGCTGTCGGCTGCGAGCAGGAAGTTCCCCCCGAGCATCAGTGCGAGCACCACGGCCCACGGCCACTGCCAGCCGGCGGTCCACACCGGCCCGAACGCGTCGACTTCGAGTGACCCATCTGCCGCCATCGGGGGACTCGACTCAGCTCTCCAGCAGGACGCGGTCGGGGTTCTCGTACTTGCGTTCGAACTCGTCGATGAGCCGTCCCATCTTCGCGTACCAGTCGTTCAGCAGGCGTTGCATGTCGTCGGCGATCTCCGAGGGGTCGGTCGGCCGGTAGACGTGGTAGTAGCCGCCGTTGTCGTAGTTGACCTGTTCCTTCTCGATGAACCCGGCCGAGACCAGCCGCTGGACCGACCGATACGCCGTCGAGCGTTCACGGTCGACCACATCGGCGATCCCGTCGACGGTGAGCGGTTCCGTCGCGTCGACGAGTGCGCGGTAACACTCCTTGTCGAGCTGTTTCAGTCCGTGGAAGCACTCGAGTAGCCCCTCACAGACCATGTCCTGCTGGAGTTGTTCGGACATCGAATCCGGCATGTGTATGCTCGTTCTTCGTCGTGCTCGGGTAAAAGAGTTGTGTGCAAAAACTACAATTCCACGCACCGCGACGGGTGCTACACTGGACCGAGTCGTCCGACGGAGGCCGGAGTGCCGACTGGGTGAGCGCTCGGCCGTGACAACTCGTCGGGGCCGACTCCGACTTCGGGCTCCCCGAAGTCGACATCGACACCCACCGGTACGGCGAGGCGCGCCTCCCGGCCGCCGTCAGCGTCTCACGCGGCCCACCGGGGGTCTCACAGCCCGACTGGCGACACAGTATCTCAGTATCATTACAACTCTCTCCGGGTGCTCGTCGCGGCGGATCCACCGGTGTGGCTGTCCCCGACCCGGCGTATCGCTCGAAGGGTGCCACCAGGGGCCTCTCATTCGCGTGGTTAGCGATAAGTTACGAGTCACCACCCGTGTGTTGTGGGAATATAGTCTTGTACAGTAATTGCAAAACTGTTATACCCGACCACCGGGTAGGAGGAGTCGAGAGGAAATCCACCAATGCAGCAATCTCAGCCGTGGAGGGGGCAGTGATGTTCGGGATCTACACGCTCGGCGGTGACGCACAGGCCGCCGTGTTGATCGGCATCGTGCTGCTCGAGGCGATCGTGTTGTACGTCGGGTACGGACTGCTCGAGTCCGCACTCGCACGGCGCGTGATCGACCTCGTCAGGGGGCTGTGAGCATGGAGGTGTTCGGGATCGCCGTCGAGCTGCTGGCGATGTTCACCGGGTTCGGCCTGCTCATCGGCATCCTGTTCGGCTTCTTCGGGATGGGTGGGTCGTTCC
>ERZ1034573.462-NODE-462-length-12104-cov-9.816333_pt1 | contig 12104 bp, 13 predicted proteins | sample MGYA00520641_ERZ1034573 | MGnify/ENA primary metagenome ERZ1034573 (study PRJEB33760, sample SAMEA4777724) | hypersaline lake metagenome | biome: hypersaline environment; feature: brines | place: Spain | collected 2014-08 | depth 0 m ...
CTCCGAGACGCGCGGGGAGCTTGCCCCCCAGACGCGCGCCACACGACCGGGGCGGCGCGTGAAAGGCGACGCCACAAACGCCAGGGGACAAACACGTTGAGAGGCAGAGGCCTACGCCGCGGAAGTGAGCGAGGAAGCACTCGGCGGCATCGCCGGCGTTGGTACCTCCGCCAGCGAGGAGCAAGCCGAGCCGATCGACGTGGGCAGCGGCGATATCTCGATCGCCTGTGACCCGCTTGATGGCTCCTCAAACATCAAGCCAAACAGCCCAATGGGGACGATCATCGCGGTCTATGCGGGCGATCTTCCAGCCAGCGGCGACGAGCTCCTGGCTTCGGGCTTCATCCTCTTCGGGCCGATCTTGACGATGGATATCGCCCGCGACGGCAGCGTCACCGAGGCCATCGTCGAGGACGGCGAGATCGACGTGATCAACGATGCTGTGACGATCCCAGACGAGCCGACCGTCTACAGCATGGGCGGCCGCGTCCCCGACTGGACGGAGGGCTTTGCGGCGTTTATCGACGAAGTTGAACAGGAGTACAAGCTCCGCTACGGCGGAGCGATGGTCGCTGACGTAAATCAGGTGTTGACATACGGTGGGAGCTTCTCGTATCCCGCGCTGAAATCCGCTGCAAACGGGAAACTCCGACTACAGTTTGAGGGGATTCCGATGGCCTACATCGTGGAGTGTGCCGGCGGTGTCTCCTCTGACGGAACCCAGTCGATCCTCGAGGTTGAGCCCGAACGGTTCCACCAGCGCGTGCCCGTCCATCTCGGCAACGAGGAGCTGATCGACACCGTCGAAGCGAAACTCGCCGCCCACGACTGAGGCGGCCGCACGACGAACGCGGCATCGCCGTCGTAGCCAACCAGCGTCTGTCGACACCAGCATCGTTTTTATCGTTTAGTGTCAGAGGCTTGTATGACGGTGTCCGGCATCACCACGCGAGTTGAGTCGCTGTTGGTTGATGGCGTCTCGACGGAACTGCGGATCGCGGCGAGCCTTGGCATCGCGCTGCTTGCGGTGGCGATCGCCGGACTGCTTGTCCCACGGGTGGCAACCCGAACCAGACGGTTTGTGACGGGGTGGGCCAAGGGCCGGTTTGGCGAATCCGCCAGCGAGACCTTCGAACGCGTCGATGCGGTCGCACCGGTTGGTGTCCTGATTACGATCCTTGTTCGACTCGTCCAATTGGCTGTCCTCTCGGCGGCAACGTTTGTATTGCTCGTTGTTTGGGGGCAGATATCGACGGCACTCCAGTTAGTCGGGCTCGGACAACTCGCGTTGCCGGCGATCGGGCAGTTCGTCACGACGGGACTTGTCCTCCTCACAGCGGTTGTTGCCAACGACTTCATCCGCGATGTCGTCACGGAGTATACGGCCAACACCAAACGCGTCACAGCCCACCAAGAGCAGATTCTCACGCGGGTGCTGCAGGTCGCGTTGATTCTCGGTGCTGTGGTAGCGATCTTCAGCATCTGGGGGCTTGATATCACCAGTCTGCTGGCCGGGGCCGGGATTCTTGGTGTGGTCATCGGGTTTGCGGCCCGCCAGACCCTTGGGTCGCTGCTTGCTGGTTTCGTGCTCATGTTCTCTCGGCCCTTCGAGATCGGCGACTGGGTTGCCATCGGCGATAAGGAAGGGATCGTCACCAAGATCACGATCATGAACACGATCATGCGAAACTTCGACGGCGAACATGTCGTCATCCCGAACGACAACGTTGCCAATCAAGCGATCACAAACCGGAGCCGTGACGGCAAACTCCGCATCCACGTTGAGGTCGGCATCGACTACGAGGATGATCCCGAACGCGCAAAGGAGATCGCCCGCGAGGCCGTCGAGGCGGTGACGATGGTCGAAAGCAACCCGGAGCCACAGGTCTTCCCTGTCGCCTTCGGCGGGTCAGCGGTGACGATGGATATCCGATTTTGGATCGCCCCGCCGACACCACAGCGTCGGTGGCGGGCGACAGCCGGCGTTGTCGAGGGCGTCAAATCACGGTTTGCCACCGAGTCGATCTCGATCCCCTTCCCACAGCGCACGGTCAGCAACCGTGATACCACCGAGACAGAGACGGTGACACAGCCAGCGGCAAGCGGGAATATCAACGACTGATTCCGGAAAGATTTGATCGGTTACTCTGCGGCATTCGGTCGGTAGACCGGTCAAAACTCGAAGTTAGACCGGGGAAACCCGAACTCTCAAGTTACTTCTGCCACACTTTTTCATATGAACCCCGGGGATGCCAAACGCCGGTTTCGACGCGCCTCGTGGGTCAACGTTGCAGCTAACGCCGCCAAGATTATCGCCGAGGGGGCTGTCGGCATCGTGTTCGGCTCAGTCGCCCTCGTCGCCGACGCGGCCCACTCGGTGGCCGATCTCGTCGCCAGCGTCGTCGTCCTCGTCTGGGGCAGCAGCTCCTACGAGTCAGCCGATGTCAACCATCCACATGGCCACACCCGTATCGAGCCGCTGACCGCGCTGTTCGTCGGAGCGGTGATTGTCGTGCTTGGCGGCTATCTGCTCTCCGAATCCGCTCGCGGCCTGCTCGCCGGCTCCGACATTGAGTTCAGCTACTACCTGCTCGGTGCGCTCGGATTCGCCATGGCCGATATGTATCTCGCCTACTGGTATACCCAGCGGGCCAACGTTGGGCTTGATTCGACCGCGTTGGCCGCCTTAGCGAAAGACTGTCTCAACGATATTTACACGACTGTCGCGGCGATCATCGGCGTTATCGGCGTTCGACTGGGGTTTCCGGTGCTTGATCCGATCGCCGGCGCACTCGTCAGCTTGCTTGTTATCTATCAGGGCGTCGAGATCGGCCGAGAGAATCTCGACTATCTTGTCGGCGCGGCCCCCACAGCCGGCAAACGCGAGGAGATCGAGTCGATCATCACAAACCACGCCGCGATCAAGGGCTACCACGATCTGACGGTGTTCTACGATGGCACCGTCCTGGAGGTCGAAGCCCACGTCGAGGTCGACGGTGAGCTGACCATCGCGGAGGCCCACGACATCGAAACCGATCTCGTCACCCGGCTGACCGGGATGGGCGAGGTTGGCGACGCCCACATTCATCTTGATCCGGCCGGACTTGGCGAGTGGAAAAACGGCGGCGATGAACCATCGCAGCCGGTGACCGACACGTCATAGCTCGACGGCGACAACAAGAGACGAGCGGCCCGATAAGGGACAGCGATTTACTACCGGCTAGCGAATCACTGTTGTGCAGGTCGTTGGCTACGATGCCGCCGATGGTGGGCTCATAGTGAGCCCTAACAGCGGCAGTACTGCGTCTACCAACGCTGCCGATACCGCCACCACAGTCGGCGAAGAGATCACCTATCAGCCGCTCGATCCTGGCACCGAACTTGACTACAGCCTCGGTGATCGGCACTGTGCGGGCACGATCCACGATGACAGCCATATCGCCTGCGAGAATCCTACCGCGCCGTACTGCCCGGATCACAACCGGACATGGGTCTGTGCCCGCTGTACCGGTACCTGTCTGAAGGACAAGATGGATTGTCACGACGACCATGCGATCTATCTCGCGGCGTTTGCGCCGGCGACGTTCAAAGTCGGCGTCACGAAAGAATGGCGACTCGACACCCGCCTCCGCGAGCAGGGAGCCGACCGGGGAGCCCACATCGCAACCGTTGAAAACGGCCGGATCGCCCGCGAGCGCGAAGCCGAGATCGCCACCGAGATTCCGGATCGGGTTCGGGTGCCGACCAAACAGGCTGGGCTCGGGCAAGCGGTCGACACCGACGCGTGGGAGACACTGCTGGCTGAATTTGCCCCGATTGAGCGGTTCAATTTCGAGTATGGACTCGCCCTCGATAGCCAGCCGGTCGCCGAAACGGTCGCCGCCGGCACCGTGCGGGGCACAAAAGGGCGACTCCTGATCGTCGACCGCGACGGATCGACATACGCCACCGATATGCGGGAGTTGGTCGGCTACGAGTTGATTGAAGGCCGCAGCAGCCGGGAGCTACAGTCGAGTCTTGGGTCGTTTGAGTAGGATCGGAAATATGTGACGTTACCGCAGAATCCGACTACAGGAGCCACAGAGGTTCTCCTCTTTGACATCGACCTCGCGGACGGTCGGCGAGAAGCTCATCACACACTTCGAGTTATCACAGTGCTCCAGCCCGAGGGTGTGGCCGATCTCGTGGACAACTTCCTTTCGGACGCGATCCGCAAACACCTCGTCTTCCGGCTTGCTTGTGATCCCCCCGTCAGAGGACGTCCGGAGGCGGTGTGTTGAGATCACCGAGCCGTTGCCGTTGAGATACGCAAGCCCAAAGACGTAGTTTCGGCGACGATAATAGAGATCGTTGGAGGTAATGCCGATGTTTGTATCACCGGTGCCGACACGGCTGACGAGTTCGATGAAGTCTTCGGCCCGGTATTGGTTCCGAGATTGGTCGAACGCGCCGTCGGGGATCGACTGGCTGTCGTGGACGGTCACGTCACAGTCGTAGACCGATCGCAGGACAGCCGACGACTCGCGCTTGACGTGGGCAGGAACATCCCCGATCGGCACGATGTCGGCATGCATGAGACTCTATACGACAAGCCGGTTCTTAAATTTCACGCCCCAACCACCTCGGCGTCGTGCGATTGTCTGACGCCGATCGATGGCTCCGTGGCGACGCCCGACCCGTGATTTGACGCGGGTGTCTCGGTACGCTTTTTATATCGGCCGGCGACCATCGAAACAATGAGTGAGCTTGCTGTCGTGTTGGATATCGACGGCGTCTTGATCGATGTCGCCGACTCCTACCGCCGGGCCGTCATCGAATCGGTGCGCCGTGTGTACGACGAAACGCTTGATCGCACGGCGATCCAACCGTTCAAAGACGCCGGCGGCTTCAACAACGACTGGCTGGTCACCGATGCGATCGCACTCTACATACTCGCTCGACGACACGGTTTCGAGCAAGATGTCCCGACGTTTGCCGACCGGATCGCCGACGCCGGCGGCGGCCTCGAAGCGACGAAGGCCGTGCTTGACTCCGAGTTGGCGACAGGCGACTATGAGAGTGTGACTGACGCGTGGGAGCCGGGTCGACTCCGCACCGTGTTTCAGACCCTTTACCTTGGGAACGACCTCTTTGCGGAACTGGAAGGCGAGGAGCCGCCGTTCGACGCGGACGGATATATTAACGACGAGCCCATCCTTGTCGACAGCGACACGTTGAGCACACTGACCGACCGCTACGCTGTCGGTGTCGTCACCGGTCGACCGGCCACAGAGGCGACGATTGCCCTCGACCGTGTTGGTCTCTCGGTCGCCGACGAGCACCGTTTTACCATGGATAACTGGGAACAGGGCAAACCCCATCCCTACGCCCTATTGACACTCGCCGAACGGTTCGACGCCGACCGGGTCGTCTTCGTCGGCGATACGCTTGATGACGTACGAACCGCGAACAACGCCGCCGCCGAAGCCGACCGCCGCGAGTATCAGGGGGTCGGCGTGCGTACCGGCGGGCTAACCGGCGAGGAGGGCCGAGCGGCCTTTGAGGATGCTGGCGCGGCCGCGGTGCTCGATTCGGTCAACGACCTTCCGGTGTATCTGCGGAATCTGGACTAGCTACCGGGCCAGCCCGCCGGTCGCGTAACCCTTACCCCTAAACAGCCCTCACAGAAACCATGCGAATCGCACTACTCGGCGGCACCGGTGAGATCGGCGAAGGGTTGGCACTCCGATGGGGCCACGACACCGACCACGATATCGTGATCGGCTCCCGCGACCCTGAGAAGGCACGCGAGGCGGCCAACGACTACGAGACTGAACTCGCCGACCGCGGGGTCGACGCGAAGGTTACGGGGTTCGAAAATACGATGGCCGCCGACCGTGCTGATATGGTTGTTGTCGCTGTTCCGCCGTATCATGTCGCTGATACGATCGAAGCTGTTGCCGGCTCATTAGCCGAAGACGATATCATCATTTCTCCGGCAACGGGCATGCAGCGCGACGAGGACGGGTTCCACTATCATCCACCCGACGCCGGCAGCGTGACCGCCATCGCAGCCGCCGCAGCTCCCGACGAGGTGCCGGTCGTTGGCGCGTTCCACAATCTCGCTGCTGGGCGGTTAGCGGATCTTGATTCCGACCTGGGGATTGACACACTCGTCGTTGCCGATGATGACGATGCGAAGGCGACCGTGAGCGGGCTCGCCGAGGATATCGAGGGGCTTCGCGCGCTTGATGCGGGTGGACTCGCCAACGCCGCCGAGATCGAATCACTAACGCCGCTGTTGATCAACGTTGCCATGAACAACGACGGGTTGCATGATCTTGGCGTCCGCTTCGACTGAGCTGGTGAGCGTCGATTCGGCTGCTTAGCGCTCGCGCTCCTCGGTGTCGCGTGCCTCTCGCTCCGAGTCAGGTAGTTTGATCGCTCGAAGTGAGGTGGCTTCCGGGTCGTCGATTGTGGTTTGTGCGTCGCTGTCGGCTGAAGTGGCTGTTGCAGATTCGACCTCGGTGTCGATATTGTTGGCGAGCCATCGGCGCAGCTTTCTGAATACCCGCATCGATACGTGGTGTGAGTACGCACGTCGGTCGACAAAAGCCGGTCGGAAGCGACGCATATAGACCACCATCAGCCGAGAGCTAGCTCGTGAACGCAGACGCCACAAGCCGACCGGGAGTCGCAAAGCGTGCCGCAACCGCCGGGGCGGAACTGGCCATCGAGTCGTTCCGAACTGATATCGCCACCGAGACCAAGTCAAGCGATATCGACGTGGTGACGCAGGCCGATCGCGACGCCCAAGCCCGGGTGATCGAGGTCATCGAATCCGAGTACCCAAACGAACCGATTGTCGGTGAGGAAGATGACGCGCTGAAGACGGTGCCCGATTCGGGGCCGGCCTGGATCGTCGATCCGATCGACGGCACCACCAACTTCGTCAACGACAGCCGCGTGTGGGGCACCGCCGTCGCCGCTGTTGAGGACGGCAAACCGGTCGGTGCGGCGGTTGTGTTGCCCGCACTCGGCGACAGCTACACCGCCGACCGAGAGGCGGCGTATCTGAACGGGGCCCCGATCAGCGTCAGCGAAACGAGCGAGCCGGAGCTGGCAACCGTCTCGCCGCTGATGTTGTGGGACGCTGACAACCGCACACAGTACGCGGCAGCGACACGCGAACTCGTGACGCGATATGCTGACCTCCGGCGGTTCGGCTCCGCGCAGGCAACCCTTTCGCTGATCGCCGCTGGGTCGCTGGACGGCGGGTTCACAAACCTTGTCTCGTATCCCTGGGACAGCGTTGCCGGCGTCCATCTCATCCGGCAGGCCGGCGGCACGGTCACCGATCGCCACGGCGACCGGTGGCGACACGACTCCGAGGGGTTGGTTGTCTCAAACGGTGGGCTACACGACTCACTGTTGGCCGCAACCCGTGGTATCGACAACACGGTGTAGGGCGTCGCGGTTGTCGGGTGTGTTGTCCAGCCACCAGAGACCGGAACCCTCAATTTGGTCTCGGCCGGACACGCTCGTATGGCCGGGTTCCCCGCACGGTTCGATGCCGACCCCGAACAGTTGTGGCTCGGCGTTGTCGGCACATTGACCGCCGTCCTCGTTGTCGGCACAGTGCTTGCCCGCGAGTTGGTTTACGACCGCTTCATCTGGCAGTATTTCTGGGGGCCGGTCGCCGCCGACGGCAACGGCGCCCAATGTGCGGTGATCCGCGACGGCGACGTGTCGTATCTCTTCTCAGGTGCCGAATGTGGTTCCGCTGAGCGGGCTGGCGAGATCGTCGCGTATCCGGGCTACACACTCGTCTCGGAGGTTGGGTATGTGCTTGTCCTGTTGCTCGCGCTCGTCGGCGTCTACCTGCTGCTCCGCCGGCTTGCGATCGGTGACAGCCGATCGCTGTTCTACGCGCTGTTCCCGTTCATGCTGTTTGGCGGCGCGCTCCGCACAATCGAAGACGCGGGGATCGCCGCCCTCGCCGCGGGAAGTGAGCCGCTGATCGCCTTTCCGGTGAGCGCGCTCATCATCAGCCCGTTCATCTACGTGACGGTGTTTGCGATAACACTGGGGGCTGTCGGCGTCGGCGTCGCCCTTGAGAACCGCGGCGTCGTCGACGCCTACGAGTACCCGGTCGCGGCGATTGGGGCGCTGCTGGTTGCTTCAAGTGTCGGCTATCTCACCTATCTTGCGGTGACAACGACGTATGTCAGTCTACGACCCCAGGTGCTTGCGGTGGTGACGGTCGGTGCGACTATCTCGGCGGCGGCGACGTGGCTGCTCATCGAGCGGGTCGCGCCGACGATCAACGCCGGCACCGGCGTCATGGGCGTAGTGTTGTTGTGGGGCCATTCGGTTGACGGCGTCGCCAACGTCGTCGGCCTCGACTGGATGCCGGCGCTCGGTGCGGGGGCGAATCTCGTCCCGAAACATCCGGTAAACGCGGCTGTCGTCGATATTACCGGGGCGGTGTTGCCGCCGTCTGTGCTGGCGGTCACCGGCGACACGTGGCCGTTTTTGATACTTAAATTGGCGGCAGCAACGTTCGTCATCTGGGTGTTTGAGCCTGACCTACTCGAGGAGTCGCCGCGGTACTCGATCCTGCTGTTGATCGCGGTGTTGGCGGTCGGGCTCGGTCCTGGAACGCGAGACGTGTTACGGGCGACGTTTGGGGTGTAATCGCCAGCTTAGTTCTCGATGAGCGACCGTACCCGCTCAGCAGAGGTGCCAAACGCCGCATCCGTGCGCGATCGCGGGCGATCGATGTCAATGGGGACGATCTCACGAAGCTGTCCCGGATCACGCCCCATCACGACAACGCGATCAGCAAGCGTGACCGCCTCCTCGACGTCGTGTGTGACAAACAGGATCGTCTTCCCGGTTTCCTGCCAGATGTCGAGGAGTTCATCCTGCAAGCGCTCTCTGGTTTGGGCATCAACCGCACCAAACGGCTCGTCCATAAGAAGCAGGGCTGGATCGATCGCCAACGCTCGCGCCAGCGCGACGCGCTGTTTCATCCCGCCGGAAAGCGATTTCGGGTAGCTATCCTCGAAGCCTGCAAGGCCAACAAGATCGATCAGCTGTTGGACGCGTTGGTCACGATCGGTGCCGTCGAGGCCGACAGCCTTCTCTAACCCAAAGGCGATGTTTCCCCGGACGGTTCGCCACGGGAAGAGGTGGTACTCCTGAAAGACAATGCCCATGTTTGGGGTCGGCTCGGTGACCACCGAGTCATTGAGCGTGACCTGCCCGCGGGTCGCCGGTTCGAGGCCGGCCAGAATGCGAAACAGCGTTGTTTTTCCACACCCGGAGGGGCCGACAATGCACACGAATTCACCCGGGTCGACACCAAAGGTGACATCGGCTAACGCGCGGACGGATCCCTGTTCGCTCGCATACCGTTTGCTGACGCCGCTGACCTGCACCGACGAACCACCGCTATCTGTCATCGCCATACTAACACCCGTTTTTGAACTGCACGGTAGGCCATATCGACAAGGAGGAACATTACGCTCAACACGAGGATGTAGGTGATGACAACATCAACCTGCAGATTGTTTGAGGCCCGTAGGATTCGCCGCCCGATTCCGGGGACGCCGAAGATCTCGGCGGCGACGACGAGCATCCAACACCGGCCGATCCCCGTTCGGATCCCGGTCATGATCTCCGGGGACGCCGCCGGAATCACGACCGTTTTGATGAGTGCGAGATCGCCGTCGACACCGAGACTCCGAGCCACATCAAGGAGGTCATCGGAGACGCCCTCGACGCCGCCGTAGCTGGCGTAAAAATTGATCCAAAACGCGCCGACAGCGATAATAAAGGCAGCCCCGGCATGGTTGATCCCGAACCAGGCGATCGCAAACCCGATCAACGCCAGCGGCGGCACCGGCCGGAGCGTCCGAACAACCGGTGAGGAGATATCATCAAGCAGTGAGCTCCAGCCGAGTGCAACCCCGGCGGCAACGCCGAGCGTGGTGCCGATAATCGTTCCGGGGATCCAGTGTTGGATGCTCTGGCCGAGAGCGACAAACACCTCACCGCTGGCGAATTCGGCGACCGCCGCCTCGGCAACAACCGCTGGCGATGGCAACACGTAGGCTGGTTGGAATAGCGCTGCAAGCCACCACAGACCGAGGAATCCCGCGAGGCCGACGGTTCCCAAACCAGCCCGGCGGCGGTCGATACCGACCACTGGGAGTTCGCCGTCGTTCGTTGTCGGCGCGGGCTCCTGTTGAACGTCGGTAGCCATTACAGGGTCTCGTAGATGCTGTAGTCGAAGATCTGATCGCGTGTGAGCTGTTCGTCTGTTTGGCCGTTGTCGGCGGCAAACTCGGCGAAGATCTCGGTGCCAGCCTCGATCTCGCGGGGATCGGTGACGAAGTTTGCCAACGGCCCACCAAGCGCCTGTTGGGCCTGTTCGGCCGGCATCCCGATACCGGATTCTACGATATCGGCCGTCGCCGATGGGTTTTCGTTGATAAACGTCGTCGCCCGAACGTGTTGGTTGAGAAACTGTGTGGCAACGGGTGACTCCCGAACCGAATCGGTCATCAGCGTCACCGCGGCCGGCTGGCCGGGCATGATCTCCGCCGAGGTGCGGAACGTCTCATAGGAGAGACCCTCCTCAGCGACCCGGGAGGGAACCGGCTCCATGATCGACGCGCCATCGATCTCGCCGTTGGCGATCGCCTGAAACACAGCGTTGGCTCCGCTGATCCCCGTGATCGTCACGTCGGTTTCCGGATCAACACCCTCCTGTTGGAGCCAGTAGCGGAGCAATACATCCGGCACCGAGCCCTGCGGGAAGGTGCCGAACGTGAACTGCTCGCCGTTCTCGTCGGCCCAGATGTCGAAAGCATCGCTGCCGTGTTCGTCCCACAACGGTGCGAACTCGTCGTGTGTCAGGATCGCCATCGGCTCTTTGATGTTGGCGGCTGTCACCTGCGCGCCGATGCCGCGGTCGATGGTGATCATCGCCGGAACAACCCCAAACATCGCGATGTCGACCTCGCCGCCGCCCATGGCCTGGACGATATCGGGGCCATTGCCGAACTCTTGGTTGTCGATTGTGGCATCGATCTCCGCGAGATAGTCCTCTGACTCCATAACATAGTACTGGAGATCCGGGAAAATCGGCATATGTGCGACTGTTACGGTATCATCGCCGCCGCCGCCAAGGCAGCCAGCAACCCCAAGGGTAGCTGCTGATCCAACACCGGCAACATAAGCTCGTCGAGAGAAGCGCGTCTGCTCTACCATTATTTCATATTGTAGTGGTAGTCGTAAATCCCGGCCGATGGCGGTAAGCGTCAGGGGTATCGCTGAGCAGTCATAAATCCGAGTACACACCGCTATTGCCACAGTTACCCGCTTTTACCCAATCATCCCACACAGTAGCCGTCGTATATACACGCAATATTTGTTTCTTTTGTCCATTATCCAGCGAACACCACGCGGGTCGTGTTTGCAACCACCCTCTCGAAGGCACCGTCAAGCCGTCCGTTGGTGACGATCGTGAGCCCTGTGCGGACAGCACTGTCAGATCTGCTGGTCAGGAACTGTCGAGCTATGCTTGTCGACAACACCGTTGAACGCACTCGCCAGCGATACGGCGGTGAGCGTTCGCCTCCTCGTTTTCGAAAGTGGTTCGCCCAACGTCGGTAGGTGTGTGCTTGATCGTTGCTGCCGCATCGTTGGTGGGGGTCACCGATCGGGTATAAGCCGCTATCTTCGCTGCCACGTCGGTGTAGCCATTGTGGAGTCGATGTCGACGAAGCCGTTAGATCGCTGGGATACGCTGCGTTGCTGGCGCACAGACGATAGTGACGGCCGCTTTTATCAGGCGTTTATGTACCACTTTTATATTGGTTCGTGTCCTACCCGTCGAACGTACTACTGACATATGGTCGATCCGACAGAAACTATCGAAATTCAAAACGTCGTTGCCTCGACAGGGATCGGTCAGGAACTCGATCTCGAAGCACTTGCGACCGACATCCCGGGGGCGGATTTCAACCCTGACAACTTCCCCGGGTTGGTGTATCGCACTCAGGAGCCGAAAGCCGCCGCGTTGATCTTCCGGTCGGGGAAGATCGTCTGTACCG
>ERZ1034573.464-NODE-464-length-12086-cov-27.284099_pt1 | contig 12086 bp, 9 predicted proteins | sample MGYA00520641_ERZ1034573 | MGnify/ENA primary metagenome ERZ1034573 (study PRJEB33760, sample SAMEA4777724) | hypersaline lake metagenome | biome: hypersaline environment; feature: brines | place: Spain | collected 2014-08 | depth 0 m ...
TTGGATTCCAAGCGAAGGCATAACAGCTATACACCTACGGATGTATAATTAAATAGAAAGCTCGTTAGAAATTGAAACCTCTCGGTCGTTGCCTTGGTTTCGGCGCGGTGGCGTGCTTAATTCAAGAGAAAGGCTATCAAGAATTGAAACGTCGAGGCCACCGCGAGTGAGAGGCCTGAGGTAAGAGAAAGCCGATCGCGGATTGAAACCGTTCGTATATGTGTTATCTTACATATACCCATTTGTATATGAAGAAAGCCCAGTTGGGATTGAAATCAGGGCCGTCGGCGTCACTAAGTAGCCCACATGCCCAGTTGGGAGCATAAGAAAGCTCAGTAGGGATTGAAACACGCTGTCGTTCAACGCCACGTCGTTAGCGGCCTGGCAGCCTAACCAGAAAGCTCTGCGGGGATTGAAACCGACTTGTATCCGCGGTATAACGGTATCGGTGTGTGCCGCGACGGCAAGAAAGCCTGTGTAGGATTGAAACGTAGTTACTACGGGTACAACCCGGCTCTCGTAGGTCGGTGAGTCGACAAGAAAGCTCCTCAGTGATCGACATAATTTTATAAGAATATCAACAGAACTACTAGCACAGCAGATCGGTTAGCATTCTCTGTGCTTCACGCTGAAGCAACGTGCTGGAAACGGATTCGGTAGTCATTTCTCGAAAGATGATTCCTGCAACGAACGTCATGATATATTCGCTTGCCTGCTCCGGGTCAACGGATCGAAACTCTTCGCGCTCAATCCCATCTTGTATGGTCTGTATGAGTCGGGCCTTTACTTTCGCCTCGGATTGAGCAAACTTCTCTTGATACAGCGGCATTGAGATGGCCTGCACCCGGAGGTACACATACGTTTTTCCTAGTCGAGCGCGCGACTGGGCCGCTGGGTCGTTTGTTGGTGGTTGCTCAGGAATGAAGTGCGTAAGAAAGTGCTCAAGTTCTTTCTGTGGGCTTCGATCAGGTTGGCCAAAGGTTTCCTCAATCAACTGGTCGAGGACTGTTTCGAGGACTTCCAAAAGGAGTGATTCCTTGTCGTCAAAGTGGTGGTATACCACCGACTTGCTGATTCCAGCTTGATTTGCAATGCGCGAGATGGATGTGTCGCCGTATCTTGATTCGGTAAGTGTCACGTAGGTGGCTTTCAGTATCCTTTCACGCGTGCACTCCGGTTCACCACTAAATGGATTATCGAACTGGGTCATAGATACTGTTTATTACACTCGCTTCGATAACGCTTCGGAATGTATACCCAATTTATGTAATGTTTCCTGTAGAACGATCGTTCGACAACCTTTTGGTATTATGGAAATTACGCGATTACGTGATTCAGTCGTCTCAGCAGATTCAACGGTGTAACTGCTATCATCGAAGAATGTGTTCTTCAGCGAGTAACTGCGGTGGACGGTAGTGCGGTCAAGTACGTCCAAGTCGGTCCTTCTTGCCGTTGGGGTCATCTTCGTTTTGCTTGTGTCGACCATCACCCCGGTTGCCGCACAGACATCGGGTCAGGTGTTCGGCGAACCGACGATTGAGGTTTCAACGCCAACAAAGGAGTTCAAGCCGGGGACACAGGCTGAGCTCCGACTCACACTCACGAACCGTGGTGTGATAGACCAGGGAGGCCCTTCCCGGTATGAAGACCGAGTGACAACAGCGCGTGGGGTTATCATTGAAGCGAGAGCGGGGTCAACACCTATCGAGGTGAATACCGGTTCCATAGGAGTAGGGAACGTACCGACAGGGACGACATCTGTTGATCCAATTTCGGTAAGTGTTTCAGAGAACGCGGATCCCGGTTTGTATCAAGTTCCGATTGATGTCTCGTATGAATATACTCGGCTTGTGGAGTTTGACAGCTTCGGGGCTGAATACGTCGATTCATCGCGGTCCAGAACAAAGTACGTCACCATCCGCGTTCGCGATGACGCACGGTTCCGTGTAGTCAACATCACTAGCGACGCGCAGATTGGCGACTCGGGGATTCTCTCGGTTGAATTACAAAACACCGGCGAAAACACTGCCACACGAGCCGATGTTGAATTGACTGCTCCCAGCGGTGCACTCACGTTTAGTGGTGGGACATCAAGCACAGCGCGGATTGATCAAATAGCTCCCGGTGAAACGGCCACTGTTACGTACGATGTTGAGTTTGCGTCCGGCTCGGCCGTCCGGTCGTACGCCATCACCGGTGGGGTCACGTTCAAAGATCCAGAGGGTATTACCCGGACAGACGAGAGCATCTCATTTGGTTTCGTTCCACTGGATGAACAGCAATTCAGCGTCGACAACGTGAGCACCGATCTCCGAGTCGGTGAGAACGGGGATTTAGTCGGGACAGTAATCAATGAAGGACCAAAACCCGCACAGAACGTCGTCGTTAGGTACGTTGACGACTCGCCTAACATCGTCCCAGTCGAAGATGCTGTCGCTGTTGGGACACTCCAACCGGGCGAACGTGCTGACTTCCGGCTTCCTTTAGAGGCTAATACCGAGGCTGAAGCAGTCGGCCGTGTCGCTGATCTCTCGATCCGCTACCGCGACGACGACGACGATCGGCGGGAGTATAATGAAGTTGAGGCAGTTTACACGATTGGTCCCGAACGCGAAGAGTTCAGCGTTGAGATTGACGATCAAGAAATTGAGGCGGGAGGAACTACCACTGTGGATGTGACCGTGACGAACAATCTAGATGAGCCGGTTTCGAACATTGAGGCCCGGCTGTTCACCGATGATCCGTTGAGCAGCGATGATGATGAGGCGTTCGCTGCGTCGCTTGAGCCCGGCGAGTCGACTACTATGACGTTTACCCTCAGCGCGGCTGGCGGTGCAACACTGAAAACATATCCTGTTTCGCTCGATTTCCGGTACGATGACGCAGACGGCGACAGCCAGCTTTCGGATACGTACCGCGCCGCGGTGACTCTTACAGGTGGCACTGGCGGGCTCTCGTTCGGACCGATACTCGTTGCTGTTGTTGTCATCGGCGTCCTGGCGGGCGGCGTGGTATATTACCGACGGAGAAGCTGAGATGAGTCGGCTCGGCGAACAGATTGAGGCCAGCACAGTTGCGCTCAGTGAAACCATCGTGACTCGGCGGAAGACGGTCATCGCTATCTTCCTCATTATTACTGCCGTGTTTGTCGGTGGAATGACGATGGTTTCGACGGAGTCAGATGCGACCGACAGCTTCACACAAGACATCCCGGCGCAGAACGCGCTCGATGCCGTTGAAGACGAGTTCGAAGCTCCGTTCGCTGCCGAGGACGAATCAACGCAACTCATCCAGACGGGCGAAAATGCTCTCTCCCGGGATGAATTGCTCGCAAACCTCCGAGTGCTCGAACGAGTAAATCAACGTGAGAGTCTCCGAATGGCGTCGGCGAGCGGACCAGCAACTCTCGTTGCCCAGCAGCTGGATCCTACCGCAACGACGCCGGCCGAACAACAGCAAGCCATCAGGACGGCGACTGACACCGAACTTCGTCTGGCTATCCAAGCCGCTAGTCGTCAACCTGGCTTCGAGCGGCTGGTAGCCGACGATTTTAATCCTGAGGAAGCGTCAGCCTCAGCGTCGGTTACGGTGATCACTCACGACGTCCCGCAAGGATTCTCTGATAGCGACCTCCAAGACATCCAGACAACGATTGCGTCATTGGCGGGTGAAGAGTCAGCTGACATCCGGGCGTTCGGTAGCGGAATCACCAATGCGGAGACCGGACAGATCATCGGTGACTCACTGACGCTTGTGATGCCAATTCTTGCTACTCTACTGTTAGGATTTCTGATCGTGGCTTATCGCGACCCGATCGATCTCGCACTCGGGCTTACTGCACTACTGATGACTGTAATTTGGACGTTTGGGTTCCTTGGATTCTCCGGGATTCCATTCACGCAGCAACAGATCTCAACACCAGTATTGCTTTTAGCGGTCGGTGTCGATTTCGGGATTCACATTATCAATCGGTATCGCGAGGAGACAGTGACAGGACTGCAGGCAGTGCCCTCGATGCGAATCGCGACTCGGCAATTAATGATCGCGTTCGTCATCGTCACCGCGACTGCGGTGTTCGGGTTCGGTGCAAACGCTCTCTCCGATCTCCAGCCAATCCGTAATCTTGGCATCATCTCGGCGGTGGGGATCGTATTCACCTTTCTTATCTTTGGGCTGTTCCTTCCCGCTGCGAAACTTGAGGTTGACCAACTCCGCGACCGCCTTGGTGTCCCATCGTTCAATTCCTCTCCTATCGCCTCCGAGGAGTCGTCACTTGGGCGCTTACTGGCTGCGTTCGCGACAGTTGGTAACCGCGCTCCGACAGTCCTCGTTGTGGCGCTGTTGCTTTTCGGCGGTGGGATGGCTGCATATGGTACCGGCGTGGATACCTCTTTTTCACAGGAGGACTTCCTCCCACCTGAAGAAGAACCTGCGTACGTTCAGTACGTACCTGAACCGCTTGCCCCTGGCGAGTACACCGTTGCGTCAACACTTGACCTATTAGAAGACCGGTTCGACACAAATCAAGACGAGTCCATCACGATGTACATCCAAGGACCGATGGAACGTGATGGAGCCTTAGATACGCTCATCCGTCCAAACGATGACCCACCGGCGACGCTCGCACTCGGCGATAGCAATCAGGTCCGTACGCAAAGCATCGTGACTGTCATCCAGGATCACGCAGAGCGCAACCCCGAGTTTGCTGCTCTTGTCGCGCGTAACGATCAGAATAATGACGGCGTGCCGGACGATAATCTTGACAAGATATACGACGAGCTGCTTGCTTCGTCATCGGGAGATGAGGCAGAGCGATACCTGACTGAGGATCGACGTAGTACACAGATCATCTACAGCGTTGAGTCCGATGCCTCACAAGACGAGGTTACAGCTGATGGTCAGGCGTTCGCAACCAAGTTTCGATACACCGCTGTTGCGACCGGAAATATCATCGTCTTTGACGCAATTTCGGGGATTATCTTCCAGTCAGCAATTCAGGGGTTGTTCCTCGCGTTGCTCCTCACCGCGGGGTTCTTGATGATCGCCTACGGCGTCTTGGAGTCAAAGCCGCTTCTAGGGATCGTGAACGTGTTCCCTATCCTCATTTCAGTGGCAGCACTTGTCGGTACGATGCGGTTCCTTGGGTTGTCTCTCAACGCCCTCACGGCGACACTGCTGTCAATCGGTGTCGGTCTCGGTATTGCATACTCAGTCCATATTACCGCACGGTTCGTTGATGAATATGACCGGAGTGAGGACGCACTCGCTGCGGTGCAGACGACGCTCACGGGGACCGGCGGTGCGCTCACCGGAAGTATGCTCACGACGTCGCTCGGGACGGGCTCACTAGCGCTCGCGATTACACCTGTTCTCGGCAATTTTGGACTTCTAATGGGAATGAGCGTGGCGTACTCATTCATTATTTCAGTTGTCGCGCTCCCGCCAGCGCTATTCTTGTGGGAACGGGTATCCGGCATTGAGAGTCAAGTGCTGACGACTGTCAGCCCGTGGGCCCGGTGATCCCCACAGTCTGAACCATCCAAGCATATCACAAAGGTAGGGAGGAAGCCCACGGCTTTAGCTAGAGAAAGAATCCGATGTCGTCCAAACGCCCTGCCTTTTCGAACACATGGAGATCTTCGGTTCCCGTAGCTCTCAGTGAATCCAATCCATGGAATCACGTATAATCTCGCTGGTAAATAGTGAAAGAGATCATGCGCTGAAACGCCCACCGCTGATCACGACTTGGCGTCGAGTCTCGACGTTCTACCCGAGGGCGTACCCGAAATCTGAGAAAGCACGCAACTTGGATATCTGGTCCGTGCGATCTTCGTCTTCATCAAAAAAGTCAGTAGAGACAGGGGTTAGCCTTGGAGTGCCTCAACGGGACGCTCGTTCGCAGCCCGCAACGCAGGATAAACCCCTGCAAGGATGCTGACGCTAACTCCGAAGCTGAACGCGACCAGCATGTAGCCGATGGCTCCGGAGGTAAATGCAAACGGACTACCAAGAAAGATGGAATTGGCGAACGCCACAGCCGGAAGCGCAAGAACAATCCCTGCGGTCGCGCCGGCGACACCAAGTAACGTTGCTTCAACAAGAAGGATACGAACAATGTCTGAACGACTGTAGCCTACTGCGCGGAGGACACCTATCTCCTCGCGCCGACGAATCACAGCCATTAGCATCGTGTTTGCGATTGCAACGCCCGCAACTACAAGCGCGATTGCGCCGACTCCAATGAGAAAGGTGTTGATTCCGTTTACCACCTGTTTGAACAGCCTGAGCAGAGAAGTGAGTTCAAACACTAACAACCGGTCGTCTCGCTGATTAAATTCATCACGGAGAAGAGACGCCGTGAGTTGGGCCTGATCAGTTGAGTCGGTCAACACTCGGAGTCGGTCATACCGTCGGTCGTTAAGTACGCGGATGGGAAGATAGACGTCGGTGCCTCCAAATCCGGGCGATTCGGTAAGTACTGCAGTAACTCGATACGTCCGAACTTCGTTGTCGTGTTGGCTGACTTGCAACCGGTCACCGGGCTCAATGCCGTGGTCTGATGCGAACCGACTTGAGACGACAGCCTGTTGACGCCACGTAGTCGGAAGTGCTCCGGTTGCAATCGTGTTAGTTGCCCGGAGCGCTGTTGTAGACCTGAGATAGCTGAGTGAGATCTGCTCTGATCGGTCGCTCCTCCGATGCCACTCCCCGTCGCGGGTTGTTGTTGCAACAACACCGGTTGCTCCGATCGTGTCTTGTATTTCGATTATATCTTCGCGGCTGAACCGCTCCTGTTCGGCATCTGGACCCGGGAAGACGTAGACGTTCGTTGCCCCCCGCTCCTCAACGTTCTGGAGTTGGCCTGTTTTGAACGCCTCGCCTCCAGCACCAACGATTGCAATCGAGACGACACCGATGAGGATGGCCCCGGCAGCAAGCGCAGAACGGAGTTTCGCCCGTGAGATGTTCCGAGTCGCGGCTACGAGAGTAGGAACATATCTACTGAGCCGGTGTCCGAGGCTCATACTGGCGGACCCTCCAGACCCACCTGAGAACCGATCCAAGATGATCCACACATCAATCGAGCGCCTCCACTGGCTTGCGAGTGGCCGCACGCCATGCTGGGTAGACCCCAGCGACCAGAGCAATTCCCAACCCCAGCGCTGCACCGAACATAACGTAAGTCAACCCGGCTGAGGTGAATGCAAGCGGGTCATTTAGAAGGACATAGTTGATTCCGGCACCAATTCCCAACGTGAGGGGGACACCAATGGCTACCCCCACAGCGCCAAGCATCGTCGCCTCAGCGATCACTAATTTTACAACTGCTGATTTCCCGTAGCCGACTGCTCGGAGAACACCGAGCTCTCCTTCTCGTTCCGCAATCGTCATCAGCATTGTATTTGTGATCGTCACAGCAGCTACAAGCAGCGAGACCGTCCCCAAGCCAAGGAGGAAGAGGTTTATTTGTCGCAAAGTTGACTCCAACTGCTCACGCTGTCTATTGACTTCGTTGACAAATACGGTGCGCTCTCTGCTATTAAACTCTTCATCGATCGCATTCACAACTTGATCGAGTGATTCACCACGGGAGTCAACCTGCACGAGCGCCTCACGATAGGTGGGATCGTCGAACTGGCCAACAGGAATGAACACCGACCGATCTGCGGACAGTGGATCAGAGAATCCCTGACCATTCAGTATTCCGGCAACACGGAAGGAGCGAGTAAACGAATCAGTCGAGATGGTTATTTCATCGCCAATAGTAAGATCGTTATCAGAAGCAACGCGCGAACCAATGATCACTGCACGGGATGTTGACGGAAATGATCCGGATTGCAGCTCATAAAACCGTGACGGTTCTGACATCGATTTGACTTGAACGGTGAATAGCGCCTCACCGTCAGGTGTCCGAACGGTGCCGTTGTCTGGTCTGACAATCGGAATAACGGTCGCTCCTCCAGCAGTCTGACGGAGCCGGTTAATCTCCTGATCTGAGAACGTTCCGTCTGGCTCCGTCGATTCGTCAGGGGACTCAAGTTGTGAAACAGTCGCAACGCCGCCGAAGCCTTCGTACGCTTCGAGTTGGTCCTGTGTGAATGCTTCACCACCGAGTCCAACCCCGCCAACTGCTACGACGCCAATTACGACTGCCGTTACGGCAAGTGCTGATCGAGCACTTGACCGCGAAACGTTACGACTGGCGAGAACGACGATTGGGAGATAACCAGCGAGGCGAGAAAGCGCTTTCATATGAGTTCTTCTAGCTGGAACTCGCCTGCGGAGTCTGGAGCCGCTGTGTTTACGTCGGATACAAGCTCCGACACGGAAACAGGAAGCCCCACCCTCGGCAGGCGAGAGGCCAGTAGCCCTGAACGCGGTGGGGTGGGGTAGTTCACAGCGTTCATTCTCGGACCTCACCATCGATAAGCCGTACAACTCGGTCGGCAGCGTTAGCTACGTACTCATCGTGCGTGACGGTAACAACAGCGACATTTCGCTCTGCACGCAGGTCATCAAACAGGTCGAGAATATCATCACCAGTGTCTCGGTCGAGATTCCCTGTGGGTTCGTCTGCCAGTAAGAGGTCCGGATTGTTAATCAGCGCCCGTGCAGTCGCTACACGCTGTTTCTGTCCGCCCGAGAGTTCATCCGGTTGATGTTGAAGTCGGTTCCCGAGGCCGACTCGAGTCAGTAACTCTGTCGCGCGCTCACGGGTTTCAGCAGGCGTCTTCTCAAGCAGCCGTGGCACCTCAACATTCTCAAGTGCCGTCAACGTAGGTATCAGGTAGTAACTCTGGAATATAAACCCGATAACTCGCTTACGCGTACGGGTTCGCTTGCGTTCGCTGAACGTTGAAACATCCATATCACCAAGGTCAACTCGGCCGTCCGTCGGCGCATCAAGAAGCCCTAGGATATTGAGCAGGGTTGATTTGCCACTTCCGGAGGGTCCGACAACGGCGACGAATTCGGACGGACGGATCGAAAAGTCCACCTCATCGAGCGCACGGACGGACTGGTCGCCAGTCTGGTACTCGCGAACCACGTTTCGACCCTGAATGACCGGAACAGTATCCGACGACATACAGCTATTACTTCCTCCGTTTATAAATAATCCCTCCGAGAGCGGCTATGATGAGTGCGATGACGGCGTATACTGGGGTGCCGAGTGAGGGTGGTCCACTATTTCCGGATGGGGTAGTCGGTGCTGACGCAACTGGCACTGATACTTCGGTCGTGAACGAGCGCTCAACACCACCGGTGACGTACCTCACCTCAACAGGGACGTCTGAAACATCACCCGTCAGCCTCGTTTGAAGAGAAAAAGAAGAGAATCCACTTCCATCGATACTCCCAACGAAGTACGTTTGTGGCTGAACAGCATCCGTCCCGTTCACCGAAACAACAACGCCGCCAACTTCTTGTCCCCCCACATTGCTTGCCGTTGCGGAGAGCTCCAATGTTCCGCCGCGTCGTGTTGTTTCCACATTGGAGAGGATCACGCGTCCTGGATTCGCTGGCTCAGCGAAACGAACGGAGAGCGTCTCATTAGTTGTCTGACGGGCGCCGCTCTCAGTATAGGTTAACGAGAGATCTATCGGATACGAACCAGCCACAGTCGTCCGTGCTGGGAATGTGAACGTACGGGTCTCGCCGGCCGCGATTCGACCGCGGACCCGAGTGGTTTCGTCAAACGAAACGGCGTCAGCTGGTGAGTCGGCTTGAATGACAACGTTCTGAATGGAGGCGTCGCCGCCGTTTGCGACTGTCACATTTACCTCGCGTGACGCGCCAGTGACCGCGTCCGGAACAGAGACACTCAGGCTTGGTCGCTGAGTTTCTTGAACATCCACAGTGTAGGGCGTACGAGTGTTGACGAGACTGTCGCCCGAACTCCCGTATAGCTCAAGCGCGATCGTGCGCTGCCCTGGTTGATTGAGTGTGACAGGAATAGTAACGGTGGTTTGAGACCCCGGCGTGAGTCGACCCAGATCATCAGCGACGTACTGCTGCTCTCCGTCAGCAGAGACAACAAGTTGATTGAGTGTCGCTGTCTGCCCGCTTCCCTCGTAATTCGTGATCGTCACTCTGAGAGAGAACGGCTCGGTTGCTGTCGGAGTCTGCGGACTGGCAGTGACGTTTGAAACCCCGACAGCGACGGACTGGCTTGAGGATTGTGCACTCGCCGCTAAAGGGGTGGTCATGAGCACTGCGGCGATGAGTACTACCACAGATACGAACGATACGACTGACAGATACCGAGGCTGACGCGTGGGGACCATCTAGACAGCAGAGATAAGACAGTAGCCACTATTGAAATGCAGGGATTTTCGTTGACATAGCCTGATGACTCATATCTGACTATGTGGTTGCTGTCGGAGGGGTTATTTCCTTTCACGGGCGCTTTGGAGTATTCCACTTCTACCGATTGGATGCTCGGCCGCACGCGATGGTGCGCGTTTCTGTTGTACTTGAACTCCGTCGGAGGTGTAGCGGGCATCGTACTATATTTTGACGCGTAGAAGTGATAGCTCGTGCGGATACTGTATTCCCTCTCGGCTCGCAGCTTCGTCGTTCGCTGAGGAGGGGGGCTTAGCGCCCTCGACTACAGGTGAACTACCACGCCCTACTCAGCTGCTGACGCGGCCTCCTTGAGGACGGGGCTTCCTGCTTCTACGACGCGACTTGCATCCACGACGACGGCTGAAGAGCCTCCGTCGGTGGACACAGCGGTTGCAGTCTCCACAGGCGTAGCTTCGGAGTGAACCACTCCTAGTTTCGCAAGTCCTCGACTGAGCACGTTCAACGCAGCGTTCCAGTCCCTGTCCGCTTCAAACCCACACGTCGGACACGAATGTTCACGAACCCACAACGGCTTATACACCGACGTACCACACGACGCGCACTCCAACGTTGTCCGCTCAGGCTTGACCGTGACCACGTAGCACCCGTTCCTCTTCCCGTGATGCTGTACAATCGCGATAAAGTCTCGCCACCCCACTTCCGCCTTGTTCCGAGCATTATGCGGGGCTTCGAGCATTCTTTTGACGTTCAATTCTTCGAGGAACACCGCTGAGTACTCTGTCGTGTAGTAGTGCGCGAGTTTGTTTTTGTAATCCCACTTCTTCTCGTTCATCCGAGCGTGAACCTTCGCTACTTCTTGACGCTGTTTCTCCCAATTGTTAGACTCGTATTCTTTGCGAGACAACGCTCGTTGTTCGCGTTCGAGTCGTTCTCGCTCGTCGGTCAAGTCGAGCCGGTTTACCACGAGGCCGTTCGAATCGTGCGTGAAGTTGAGTATGCCGAGGTCGATGCCTACGCAGTCTCCAACGTCGATGTCTTCGACTGGTGGTTTCTCGGGTTCGTCGACTTCGATGCAGAACGAGGCGTACCACGCACCACTTGCTTCTTTTTTGAGTGTGACTTGCTTGACTGCTTCGTGGTCTGGCAAGTCTCGGTGGAGCCGAATGGGGATTTCGAGGGTTTCATCGCGCACTTTCTTGAGTTTCAAGAGTCCACGACCAGTCGGACCACTCTTGATGTCGAGTTCGAAGCCCGACTGGCGGTACGTGAAGCTCTTGAAGTCTCGGGGTCGCTTCCACTTTAATGAACCAACGTTGTACCCGGCCGCTTTGAGTTTCGCGAGGTTGTTGATGTTGGTTCGGATACGTTCGACGGCGACTTGTAAGACTGTGGAGTAGATTAACTGCAAATCTGTCCAGTCTTGTTTGAGGTCTGGGAGTTCGTCGCGGACTTTCCAGACTCGTTGACGGAGTGTGCCGTCGTCTTCAGGTATCTGGTTGAAGCGGTGGAGTGCGTGGTTGTAGAGTTGTCGTACGGTGTCGCGCTGCCAGTCGAGCGAGTCGCGTTGCTCGGTGGTCGGAAGTAATCGGTAGCGCGGACTGTACTCCATCTACGTGTTAATATAGATATGTGGATGTATATTAATGATAGCGTTTGAACTGTGTTTGTAACTCGTGCGGGTGCTGTATCCCCTCCCTACTCGCTCGGCTTCGCCTCGCTCCTTAAAGAAGGGGGCTTAGCACCCTCACTTTCAGCTAAAGTTTCGTTTGACCGTTCTT
>ERZ1034573.465-NODE-465-length-12049-cov-9.170585_pt1 | contig 12049 bp, 11 predicted proteins | sample MGYA00520641_ERZ1034573 | MGnify/ENA primary metagenome ERZ1034573 (study PRJEB33760, sample SAMEA4777724) | hypersaline lake metagenome | biome: hypersaline environment; feature: brines | place: Spain | collected 2014-08 | depth 0 m ...
ACGCGGCCGGTCGACCGTGTGACCTGCCGTCGAACCGGGTGACGATTACATCCGATCGTTGACGACAATCGGGAGACGTAGGGGGAATCGACGGGGACAACGTAGGAGTTATATTCGGCGAGTGTAGTGTGCGATTCATGGCCATTGATGAACGATCAACGGGATTAGAGACCTCAGCAGACTCCCTGGGGCACGAACATCCCGATGCGGAGGAGTATCGGGCACTCGCCGAGGACCTACGGACCGGGATCCGGGGCGACGTGTCCTTCGACGAGTACGCACAAGTGTTGTACGCGACCGACGGGAGCATCTATCGGGCGGAGCCGGCCGGCGTCGTCCTGCCGCAGACGATAGAGGACGTCCAGCACACGGTCGAGACGGCGGCCGAACACGGCGTGCCGATCCTGCCCCGCGGTACCGGCTCGTCGCTGGGCGGGCAGACGGTCGGCCCGGGCTGTGTCGTCGTCGACTTCACCCGCTACATGGACGACATCGTCGACGTGGACCCCGACGACCAGCGGGCGGTCGTCCAGCCCGGCGTGGTGCAGGACCACCTCGACAACCACCTCGAAGGGCACGGCCTGAAGTTCGCCCCCGACCCGGCCTCCTCGAATCGGTCGACCATCGTCGGCGGCATCGGCAACAACTCAACCGGGGCGCACTCGGTTCGCTACGGGATCACCGACGCCTACACCGAGGAACTGGACGTGGTGCTCTCGGACGGGTCGCTGATCCACACCGAGGAGATCGTCCTCGATAGCGACGAGTGGGACGAGAAGGTGTCCGGCGACGGTCTCGAGGCGCAGATCTACGAGACGACCCGCCGCCTCGTCGAGGATCACGAGGCGGAAATCGACGAGAAATATCCCGACCTCAAGCGTTCGGTGTCGGGCTACAACCTCCAGAAGGTCATCTACGAGAACGACGCGGGCGAGGAGGTCATCAACCTCTCGAAGCTCTTCGTCGGCGCGGAGGGGACCCTCGGCGTCATCGTCGAAGCCGAAGTCTCGCTGGTCACCCTACCGGAGGAGACGGCGCTCGTCCTCTACTGCTTCGACGACCTCGTCGAGACGATGCAGGCGGTGCCCGAGGCGCTCCAGTTCGACGTGGGCGCGGTCGAGTTGATGGACGACGAAGTGTTCGCCCTCGCCGCCGACTCGACGGAGTACGCCCAGTACGTCGAGATGATCCCCGAGGGGACGACGGCGGCGCTCATGCTGGAGTTCGACTCCGAACTCGTCGACGACTTCGAGGCGGCCATCGCGGACACCAACGACCACTTCGTCGAGAACGGCGACGCGTTCCACGCCATCGAGGCCTACACCGACGAGGATCAGGCCGACATCTGGAAGCTCCGCAAGGCCGCCATCCCCCTGCTGATGGGGATGCAGGGCGATCCCAAGCCGTACCCGTTCATCGAGGACGCGACGGTGCCGCCGGAGGAACTCTCCGAGTACGTCTTCGAGTTCGAGGAGGTGTTGGAGGATCACGACACCTCCGCCGCATACTTCGCTCACGCCGGGAGCGGGACGCTCCACATCCGGCCCATCCTCAACCTCAAGGACGGGGAGGGTATCGAGAAGATGCACTCCATCACCGAGGACGTGACCGACCTCGTCCTCGAGCACTACGGGTCGTTCTCCGGCGAGCACGGCGACGGGATGGCCCGGACGGAGTTCAACCCCAAAATGTACGGGGAAGAACTGTGGACGGCGTTCAAGGAGTTGAAGACGGCCTTCGACCCCGACTGGCACATGCACCCGGGCAACGTCGTCTACCGCGACGGTCCCGAGGACATCGGCCCGGACTCGGACCGCGGCGTCGGTGCCGACATGCGCGCGAACCTCCGGTACGGCACCGCCTACAAATCGATCGAACCACAGACCACCCTCGACTTCGAGGACGAGGGGGGCTTCTCGCATCTCGTCGAACTGTGTAACGGCTGTGGGACCTGCCGACAGACCGACTCCGAAGTGATGTGTCCGACTTACCGCGCCTCCGAGGAGGAGATCCAGACGACGCGCGGACGCGCGAACATGCTTCGGGCGGCCATCAGCGGCGAACTCGACGAGGACGAAATCTACTCCGACCGCTTCCAGGAGGAGGTCATGGACCTCTGTGTCGGCTGTAAGGGCTGCAAGAGCGACTGCCCGACCGGCGTCGACATGGCGAAGCTGAAGACGGAGGTCAAACACCAGTACCATCAGGAGGAGGGCGTCAGCCTCCGCGAACGCGTCTTCGCCAACATCGACACCCTGTCGAAGATCGGATCGATGACGGCTCCACTCTCGAACATCGCGCCCAAGATTCCGGGGGCGCGAGCGGTGATGGAGGAGGCGCTCGGCATCTCGCGGGAGCGCGAACTCCCCACCTTCGCGGGCGAGAGCCTCGAAGCGTGGTTCGAGCGCCGCGGTCGCTGCAAGGTCGCCCCGAGCGACGCCCGTGATCAGGTGCTCCTGTTCCCGGACACGTACACCAACTACATCTACCCCGACGCGGGGAAAGCGGCGATCCGCGTGCTCGAAGCTGCGGACGTGTTCGTCCGCATTCCCGACGACGTGGCGCCGTCGGGACGCGCGGCCTTCTCGTGTGGGATGCTCGACCTCTGTCGGGAGCGCGCGGAGACGAACGTCTCGGCGCTCCGCGAGGACGTGGAGAACGGCTGGTCGGTCGTGTTCGTCGAGCCGTCCGACGCCGTGATGTTCCAGGACGAGTACCGCGACCTGCTCTCCGGGCCGGGCGCGGAGGCCGTCTCCGACGCCGCCTACGGGGTCATGGAGTACGCGGACGCGACGGGGCTGACCGAGGTGGCCGACTTCGGTACGCCGCAGCAGTCGCTGTCCTACCACGGGCACTGCAACCAGAAGGCGACGAACAAGGACCACCACGCCGTCGGCGCCCTCCAGGGTGCGGGCTACGAGGTGGACGCCCTCGACACCACCTGCTGTGGGATGGCCGGCTCCTTCGGCTACCACGAGGAGCATTACGACATCTCGCAGGCCATCGGGAGCCTCCTGTTCGAGGAAGTCGAGGAGAGTTCGGGCGACGAGGTGACCGCTCCCGGCGCCTCGTGTCGCTCGCAGCTCGGCGACGAGTACGACGAACACCCGCCGCACCCGGTCGAGAAGCTCGCGGACGCGCTGCACTGAGCGGCCGACCACACGTCGTTTTCCCCCGGAGTATATTTCGGTCCGCGACGACTGCACGGCCATGTCCGAGTCAGACGTGGTCGTCACGATCGGTGAGACCGAGATTACCGCCTCGTGGGCCGACGAGAGCTCGAAGACGCGCCGAGCGCTCGCCGACGCCCTCCCGGTCGAGGGTCGGGCCGCCCGCTGGGGCGACGAACTCTACTTCGACGTACCGGTATCCGTCGACCTCGAACCGAACGCTCGTGCCGAAGTCGAACCGGGGACGATTGCCTACTGGCCGCAGGGGCCCGCGCTGTGTCTGTTCTGGGGGCCGACACCGGCGAGTACGGACGCACAACCGCGCGCGGCGTCGCCGGTGAACGTCGTCGCCCGCCTCGACCACACTGCTCCCCTGTCGGACCTCCCTGCGGGGACCGGTGCGATGGTCCGTGTCGTCGATAACTGATACGTCGACGCGGCCAACGCCCGTCGCCTGCTGCGCTCGAAACACTCGAACTCGCCGTCTGTAGGATCATTAGTCGCTCTACCCGCACAAAATAGTAACAAGGCTTTCACACATCGATGATTATTTATGATATGACAAACCTGAACAACATGGATCGCACGGACGATGGTAGCATGATTCACGAAGTATGATCCCACAAGTCAAGGGGAGATTATGACAGACGACCACGACGAACCACAAGTAGAAACCGACGGCGGGCTGACGGAGGACGATATCCACACGACCGCCGAGGTCGGTGAACAGTATCGTGCGACAGTGTATCGTGACATCGACTACGAGTCGCTCGAAGTCGCCCCCGAAACGAGTGAGTTCCCCTCGACCGACGGCAAATGGGGCTTCCGGAAGTACGACGTGCCGAGGGTTCCGAAAGTGTCTCACCTCGTCGGGCCGAGCGCCATCATGCTCGGTGCGTCCTTGGGGAGCGGCGAGACGATGTTCTGGCCGACCTTGGTCGCCCAGAACGGCTGGGGCCTGTACTGGGCCTTCTGGGTCGGGGTGATCACCCAGTTCTTCATCAACACCGAACTGCAGCGCTGGACGATCGCGACCGGGGAGAGCATCTTCCGCGGCTACGAACGGATGAACAGCATCTGGCCGTGGTTCTTCCTCGTCGCCGGCTTCTTCCACGTCGGCTGGCCCGGCTGGGCAGCCGGTGCCTCCGAAGTGTTCGCCGTGTGGACGGGCGTCGTCCCGCGGCAGGACTGGGCGATCATCGGCGTCGCGACGATGGTCCTCATCTGGCTCAGCTACCAGGCTGGTCCGATCCTGTACAACGCCATCGAGAAAGCGCAGCTGTTGCTGATGTTCGTCGCCATCTTCGGCGCCGTCATCCTGGTGTTCATCGCCGGCTCCTTCGGTCAACTGGCGAACGTGCCCGGCGGCGCCGTCAACTTCGGCGCGCTCCCGCAGGACATGAACATCGCGACCTTCCTCGGCGGGCTCGCGTACGCCGGTGCGGGCGGGTACATCAACCTCTCGCAGGGTATCTGGGCCCGAGAGAAGGGGTACGGCATGGGGACCTACCAGGGCCGCGTCAAGAATCCGCTTCGTGGGAGCGAGCCCGAAGAGGTTCACGGCGGCTTCACTTTCGAACCGAACGAGAAGAACCTCCTCCGCTGGAAGCAGTGGTGGAAGGTCACCCAGCAGGAGCACTTCCTGACGTTCGTGCTCGGTCTGCTCATCGTCGCGACGGTGGCGATGACCATCTCCGCGCAGTACGCCAGCGGGACCGACCAAGGGGCTATCACCATGTGGCTCGACGTCATCATCCCGCAGCTCGGCGCGTTCCAGCAGCAGCTGATGTACGTCGTCATCTTCATCGCCCTGTTCAGCACGCAGTACGCGATCCTCGAATCCTTCGTCCGTAACAGCGTGGACATCATCTTCGAGGGCTACGGGCGTGCCGCCGGCTGGAGCCTCCCGCGGACCTTCCTCGGGCTGCTCACCGGCTTCACGCTGTGGGGCATCCTCATCATCGTCGCGCAGTTCCAGCAGCCGTGGATCCTGCTGGTCATCGGCGCCGCAATCGCCGGTGCGATGATGTGGCCGTACAACGCCCTGACGACCATCCTGAACACGACGCGACTGCCCGAGCACACCCAGCCCGGCTGGGGTCGCATCGTGGCCATGTGGTGGGCGACCGGCTTCTTCGGGTACTTCACCATCCTGCTGATCGGTGGCGTACTCAACTCGCCGGAAGCCTACGGGCTCAGCTTCCCGGTGTTCGAGACGACGGTCGGCGTCGTCGGCAGCGCACCGGGTGGCTACGCGTTGTGGGTCTTCGCGCTCGTCGTACAGATCTACACGATGTACCGCTCGGCGTCCGCGAAGCTGAACGCCTCCGGTACCGTCGACGGGGCGGACACCGCACGCGGCTTCCTGTCGTAACGCCACGTTCCGATCAATCGTATTTATTTATGCGCATCGTCAAGTGAGCTCATGGCATCCGAAGCACAGTCCGGAAACCGTGCGTTCGGGACGCTGTTACGGTTTCTGGTCACATATCGACTGCTCGTCTATCTGGGTGGGCTGATCGCTATCGGTATCCCGCTCGTGTTACAGCGGGCGTACGGCACCGAGCTCTCACCGGGCGCCCGCACGGCCATCGTGGTCGTAAGCCTCGGACTCATGATCGTGACGTACATCGGCGAACGGCGGGTCGGACGGGAGCACATCGACTCCCGAACCGGGGAGTCGACGGAGTCGTACTCGCTCCGACTGCGGGCCTCCGTCGCCACCGCAATCGTGGGGTTAGCCATCGGTATCTACGTCGTCATGGAAGTGAACGCCTTCACGGGTGCCCTGTTTATGATCGGGGCTGCCCTCTTTGCCTTCGTGGGGTACCGCACCGAAGGGGGCGACTCCGATGGCGTCTGATGCCGAGGAGCTCGAAGTCGACGTCGAGGAGTTCGAGGACCTCCCGTCGACCGACATCGAGACCGAGCTACACGTTCACTTCGGCATGGCCGGATCGTTCCCGCTTCGGATCGCCGACCTGTTCTTCGCGAGCGACGGTTTCCACATCGCCGAGTACAGCTACATCACCCCCATGTTCGGGCTGGGAACCAAGAAACACCGCCGTGAGGCGAGCGCGATGCAGGAGGTGTACGACGTCCACGGTCTCGACGAGGTGTTGTTGCAGGCCGACACCGTCCACTGGCTGAACTACGAAGCGATCGATCGGGTCGTCCTCCACCGCGGCGGCTACTTCGGCCGGCCGAAGATCACGGTCTACCCGACCGACGAGTCGGCCCGGTCACACGCCTTCCGGATCCACGAGGCCGACGACCCGGACGCCCTCGCCGCCGCGTTACGAGACGTCGCGGCCGGGCGTCCCTTCGAGGTCGTCGTCGACACCGGCTCCGGCTTCGCGCCGCGCGAGAACGTCGAGCGCTTCTTCAGTTGATCCCGTGGCCACCCGCGAGTTCGCGGCCTCGGAGCCACCCGTGGCCGAGCACCGCGAAGGCGACGCCGACGACGTACAGGCAGATCAGCGTGACCGAGAGGGCCGCCCGTTCGGCCGCCCCCGTCGCCGCCCGTCTGCAGTCGGCGAGCGCGCCACAGCGGTCGACGAGCCGTCGGACGAGACGGGTCGTCGTCGACCGCGGATGTCGGTCGAGCGTCGCCGCGACGGGCGGACTGATGCCCTCGTAGACCCACAGGAGTACGCGCCCGGAACGGGTAGGTCGCATCACCTCGGCACGGAAGCCACGGAGCGAGTCGAGGGTCGGTCCCTCGCCCGCGGCGGCGGTCGTGATGAAGCAGTTCGAGTGGTGCTGGCTGATCTCCACGCGGTCGAGGTTCTCCTTCCGGTAGCGCGTCGTCTCGGCCGCGGGAAACTCGACGTCGGGCGAGACGAGATACGCCGATTCGGTGTGGCGGACGTACACCTCACCGCGGTCGATCCGTTCGCCGCTCTCTGTCACGACGACCAGATGTTTCTCGCGGGAGTCGCCGACGCCGATTTCCGACAGGGGGCGATCCGTCCCGTCCCCGGTCCCCGTCTCCGGCGTCTCGTCGGTGCTCATAGCTCCCACACGAGTCGGTGGGGTAATGAGCCATTGGGTTCGTTCCGACCGGCGGCGAGCTTTTATTTCTCCGACACTAACGATAGACGACAGTGTCAGAATCCATCACCGTCTTTCTGAGCGCCCTCCTCTTTCGGACGATCCTCGTCGGCGCCGTCCTCCTCGTCGTGAAATACATCTACGAGGGCGTGTTCATGATGGCCGGGATGTTGTTGCTCGCGCTCTCGTTTCTCGCCTACATCTCCTTCACCGAAGCGCGGCTGTTGGACTGAGCCGGCTGGCGGGCGCCGACGGCCCCGTCTACAGGTAGCCGTTCTCGTGGAGTAGCTCGCCGTTGAGCAGGCTGGCACCCGCCGCACCGCGGACGGTGTTGTGAGCGAGGCAGTTGAACTTGACGCCCTGTGGCGTTTCTTGGATGCCGCCGACACAGATCTGCATCCCGCCGCCGCGCATCCGGTCCATCCGGGGCTGCGGCCGTTCGGGGTCGTCGAAGACGTGGATCAGCTGGTTTGGTGCGCTCGGCAGGTCGATGCCGGGGAACTCCCGCATCGCGTCCTCGATTTCGCTGGGGTCGGGGTCGTCGGCCACGTCCACGAAGGCGTTCTCCAGGTGGCCGTCGAGGGTTGGAATGCGGTTACACGAGGCGGCGACGTCCATGTCGTGCCACGACACCTCGGCGCCGTCGAACTCGCCCAGCAGCTTGCGGGATTCGGTCTCCATCTTGTCCTCCTCGCCGCCGATATGCGGGAGCGCGTTGTCGATGATCTCCATGGAGGTGACGCCGGAGTAGCCGGCGCCGGAGACGGCCTGTAGGGTCGAGACGTTGACGCGGTCGAGACCGAACTCGTCCAGCGCCGCCAGCGGCGGGATGATCGTGATCGTCGAACAGTTCGGATTCTTCACCAAGGCCCCGTCCCACCCGCGCTCGTCGCGTTGGACCTCGATCAGGTCGAGGTGGTCGGGGTTGATCTCCGGGATAGTCAGGGGCACGTCCTCCGCGAGCCGATCGTTCGAGGAGTTCGAGGAGATGACGTAGCCCGCACGGGCGAAATCCTCCTCGACGTCGACGGCGACGCTGGAGGGGAGCGACGAGAAGAGCAGATCCACGTCGTCGGGGACGGCGTCCGGTTCGGTGCGGCGGACCGTCATCTCCGCCACGTCGACCGGGATCGGGGAGTCGACCCGCCACTTCGCCGACTCGCGGTACGGCGACCCTGCGCTGTCCTCGCTCGCGGTGAGCGCTGCGAGTTCGAACGTGGGGTGGTCGTCGAGAAGTTGGATGAAACGCTGTCCGACCGCACCGGTCGCACCGAGGATGCCGACTCGTACTGACATTACATAGCCGTGCGGTTCTCTCGCATAAGGCCGTTTGGATTCGTCGGGACACCCGCCGCGGAAAAACTGCCCGAACGAGCAGTTATCGCCGGAAAGCGGGCCACTCCGTCGCGGTCGATCGCCGCTCGCGCGGGTCGGGGTCGGATCGTCACGAAACGGTGCCCGACGGGCCGGTCCACCCACCCGACCGATACACTAACGGGGGAATTGGTCGTACAAGGGGACATGTTCAGGAAGGTCCTCGTCGCCAACCGGGGCGAGATCGCGGTGCGTGTCATGCGCGCCTGCGAGGAACTAGGGGTTCGAACCGTCGCGATCTACAGCGAGGCCGACAAACACGCGGGGCACGTCCGCTACGCCGACGAGGCGTACAACGTCGGCCCGGCGCGGGCGGCGGACTCCTATCTCGACCAGGAGGCGGTGCTCGAAGCGGCACGGAAGGCGGACGCCGACGCCATCCACCCCGGCTACGGATTTATGGCCGAGAACGCCGAGTTCGCGGCGCGCGTCGAGGACAGCGAGTGCACGTGGATCGGCCCGCCCTCGGACGCGATGGAGCGCCTCGGCGAGAAGACCAAGGCACGGAAAGTGATGCAGTCGGCCGGCGTCCCGGTCGTCCCGGGGACGACCGACCCCGTCGAGGACCCGTCGGAGGTCGAGACCTTCGGCGAGGAGAACGGCTACCCGATCGCGATCAAGGCCGAGGGCGGCGGCGGCGGCCGTGGCATGAAGATCGTCGAGAGTCCCGAGGAGATCGAGGACCAGTTGGCGGCCGCCAAGCGGGAGGGCGAGGCGTACTTCGACAACGACTCGGTCTACCTCGAACGCTTCCTCGAAGCGCCCCGGCACATCGAGGTACAGATCGTCGCGGACGGACACGGACACGTCCGCCACCTCGGCGAGCGGGACTGTTCGCTCCAGCGCCGCCACCAGAAGGTGATCGAGGAGGGACCGAGCCCCGCGCTCTCCGACGACCTGCGCGAACGCATCGGGCAGGCCGCGCGCCGGGGCGTCGGCGAGACGAACTACACCAACGCCGGTACCGTCGAGTTCCTGGTGGAAGACGGCGAGTTCTACTTCCTCGAGGTCAACACGCGCATCCAAGTCGAACACCCCGTCACCGAGGAGATCACGGGCATCGACATCGTGAAAGAGCAGATCAAGGTGGCGGCGGGCAACGAGATCAGCTTCGCCCAAGACGACGTGGTGATCGAGGGCCACGCCATGGAGTTCCGGATCAACGCCGAGAACGCCGCCCGCGACTTCGCGCCCGCGACGGGCACGCTCACGACGTACGACCCCGCCGGCGGTATCGGGGTCCGCGTCGACGACGCGGTGCGGCAGGGTGACGATATCGGCGGCGACTACGACTCGATGATCGCGAAACTGATCGTCGACGCGAGCGACCGCGAGGAGTGCCTCGCGCGCGCCGAACGCGCCCTCCGCGAGTTCGACATCCGGGGTTTCCACACCGTCATCCCCTTCCACCGGCTGATGGTGACCGACGAGCGATTCACCGAGGGGACCCACACGACGAACTACCTCGACGAGGAACTCGACCCCGAACGCATCGAGCGGGCGGTCGAACGGTGGGGGCCCGAGGAGACGGACGGCGACGAGGAGGAGGACGTGACCGAACGCGAGTTCACCGTCGAGGTGAACGGGAAGCGCTTCGAGGTGAACCTCGAAGAGCGCGGCGCACCCCCGATTCCGTCGGGCGGTGGTGGCAGTGACGCCGGTGGTGGCATGCAGCGCCCGGACGTCGCGACGAACGACGCGGACGACGGCGGCGCCGTCGCAGCCGGCGAGGGCGAGCGGATCACCGCCGAGATGCAGGGGACCATCCTCTCGGTCGACGTAGCGCCCGGCGACGAGGTGGGGCCCGGCGACGTGGTGCTCGTCCTCGAAGCCATGAAGATGGAAAACGACATCGTCGCCGAGGGCGGCGGCACGGTCAGCGAGGTGCTCGTGAGCGAGGGCGAGAGCGTCGACATGGGCGATCCGTTGATGATCCTCGAATGAACGGGGGCGACACCCGTCGCTCGCTCCTTCGGGCGCTCGCCGACGCCGGCGGCCCAGTTCCGGGACCGGCGCTCGCGGACGACCTCGGCGTCTCCCGGGCGGCCGTCTGGAAACACGTCGAGACGCTCCGGGAAGCGGGCTTCGGAATCGAAAGCGGCGCCGACGGTTACGCCGTCCGGTCGGTCCCCGAGTATGGCGGCGACGCCATCGCCTACGGCCTCGACGCGCCCGACGTCGTCGAGTACCACGACCGCCTCCCCAGCACGAACGACCGAGCGCGGAGCCTGGCGGTCGAGGGGGCGACGGACGTCCTCGTCGTCGCGGGGACACAGACCGGCGGTCGGGGGCGTCTCGACCGCACTTGGAACTCGCCACCCGGGGGCGTTTACGCTAGCCTCCTCCGCCGTCCGGACCGACCACCGGCGCACGCGCCGATCTATACGCTCGCGGCGGCCGTCGCCGTCGCCCGCGCCTGTCGCGAGGCGGGCGTCGACGTGGTGATCAAGTGGCCCAACGACGTGTTGATGGCGGAGTCGGAGCGGAAACTCGCCGGCGTTTTGACCGAGATGGAAGGCGAGGCCGACCGAATCTCGTGGCTGATCGTCGGCGTCGGCGTGAACGTCGACGTGAGCGGCGGGGAGTTGCCGGCGACGGCGACGAGCGTTCGGGTCGAAGGAGGCGACGCCGACCGCCGACGGTTCTGTCAGCGTGTCGTCGAGACGTTCCACGCTCTCGACCCCGACGACGTGCTCGCCGCGTGGCGCGAGTACGCCGCCACCCTCGGCCGCGAAGTGCGCGTCGAGACGCCCGGCGGTGTCGTCGAGGGGGAGGCCGTCGACGTCGAATTCCCCGGCGCACTCGTCGTCCGCACCGACGACGGGGAGCGGACCGTCCACGCCGGCGACTGCGAACACCTGCGGCCGGCCTAACCCTCGGCGCCGACCGGGACGGCCGTCACCGGAATCGACGACGCCCGGATGACGGACTCCGCGACGCTTCCCAGCAACAGGCGGTCGATGCCGCCGCGGCCGTGGGTGCCCATCACCACGAGGTCACAGCCCTCGTCTTCCGCGTAGCGGACGATTTCGCGGCTGGGATTGCCCTCCACAACCGCCGTCTCGACGGGGACGCCGGCGTCCAGCCGCTCGGCTATCCCCCGGACCCGTTCGACCGCCGTCCTGGCGTCCTCGCGGAGGAGGCGGTTGACGCTCTCCCACGACGACTCCATCGCCAGCCCCGCGTAGGCGTCCGTGCTGAGGACGTAGAGACCGTGGAGCGTGGCGCCGTTGCGCGCGGCCACCTCGACGGCGTGTTCGATGGCCCGCTCCACGCCCTCGGAGCCGTCGGTCGGGACGAGGATCCGATCGTACATCCCCATGCGTAATGGTAACTCGTGTCAGAACATAACTCTTCATGCGGGGCGGCCGGCGTCAGAGAATCACACGCTCGACGTCGTCGACGCCCGCCCGCCGCACGACGGTGCGAACGGGGTCACGGGCGCCGGCGCG